>ODAK010000451.1_pt1 | contig 47356 bp, 64 predicted proteins | sample 1539591 | NCBI WGS metagenome assembly ODAK01 (sample SAMEA3539303, study PRJEB22396) | soil metagenome | biome: tundra; feature: field; material: soil | place: USA | collected 2010-05 | depth 0.15 m
AACGCTTCTGGGTTTTCTTTCTGGCATACTAAACCAGATGGTTCTCCATATGCCAATCCATACAAAGGGTTGGTGTTTGATAATCCAAACTTTACTCCCCCCACGCAAGCAACTCTGGATGCTTTGTCTGGCCCAACCGTAGATGCTGAGATGTCTAGACGTGCTGCCATGACAGCTAAGGCTAATAGGGACGCACAATACCTAAATGATTTGACTATGATAGCAAATTTCCAAGCTGCACAGATTGTGACTCCATCATTGACATTTTCAGCCTATTTAGATACCCTACAAGCATTGGCTGCGACACTGACAGCTCCTACAGCACCTGCTGAGGTTGCCATAGCAGCAGATATAACTTCTAGTGTTCCTACAGCAGCAAGCATGGCTGCCCTAACTCCTACTCCAGTAACTCCAACCACAGGATCCTAAAATGGACTTTTCTGATATAATAAAGTATATACTAGTACCCTGTACCATGATTATCGTGGGTTACTTATTTAAACTACACGCAGAAATTTCCCACCGCCTAAAGACATTGGAATCAACTTGCTTATGCGATACGGATGTGAGGACTCTAATAGCAGATAAAAGCGAGGTGTTAGTGTTGGCAGATAAAGAACAGCAGGCCAGATTGGACCGCTTAGAGATTTATATAACTAGAATAGACTACAAACTAGACAAGATTATAGACACTTTGTTGCTTAATAAACCAGATACAAAAGAGTAGGCTATTTATACATTTAGGATACAAAAGAGGGGACTATTTGGTCCCCTTTCTGTTATCACTCCTCTCTAGTTTGAAAAGAACTTGATACAAAGGCCTACGCAAATCATTAGAAATATACCCAATACCACAACTACCACCAGAGGTACAGTCCAAGGAAATAAAAAGAAGAACTCTGCCATTCTTTGCATATATCCTCCTATTTGTAAATTGATACAATGAGGCCTCCCTCTACCTCATCCATAACATCCCCAATCACAGTCATATCCACAGCAAGACATCCCCAACTTCTACCAATCCTGTGTATAGATGCTAGATGGTCATTCACATAGTAAGAACCATGCACTACGATATCTCGCATCTCTGCATTACTGTTAGTAGGAGACATTCCGCGTATTCTTAATGACTGACCATGCTTACCTACATAGCGACCATCTGTCTTGAATACACCCAAACAACTACACAGACTGTTGGGAACATTACTGAAGAATACCGCCTTGCTGATATCCGTAGGAGATCCAGACCCAGACCCATGTGCTACTAAGTGGTGATCCACCAAGTCCTTATCAACGTTGAATACAAACATACGTTCTTCGTATGATGGCAAACTGTAATCCACCACCGTCAAAGCCACATCATCTGTAAGGCATATTGCTTTTAAAGTATCTTGTACTCTTTCCTTTACATCTGCGTATGTTGTCATTTTGATGTCCTATATATTTCATGGTCTATTGTTTTCAATCTTCGAATCCAAGCCAATTGTTTGGGGCCAGCTGGTGTATTAGCTGGTATACACTTCGTATCTGAGCAATAGTACACAGTCATAGTCTTCTTTTCTGGGATACTCACAGGGGCCGCACTTTTCTCAGGTGTTGCAGGAATTGTTGGTACAACTACTGTGGTCAGTTGCTGTGAAACCTGTGTAGAACCAATTTGCCGCTCTGTTCTTTCTTTTAGATTTCTAACTATAGAGAAGCTGAGATTTGCTCCTGTCAGCAGTAATGCCAAACAGGCCACTGCGAATGTTATTTTTGGGTTCATATTGATCTCCTGTTATTGTGTTATAAAACAGATATACTTGCCTGAGTTACAATCTTTCCTTGTCTGCCCATCATGCTGAGCTTTTATATAGCCCATACCTACAAAAAGCAAACTAGTTAGAAGCAGAACTGAAAACACTGCGAGAAATGCTTTCATAACTCCTCCTATTATAAGTGGGGCCCGAGGGCCCCGATTTACTGCTAAGCTACTGGTGGCACTACTGGGGGAGCCGCTGGGGCTACCACCACCGCTGCTGCCTTAGCTGCCATCCTTTTCTTGTAGATAACATATCCCACAAATCCAGCTACAGCTAAAAGCGCCAACAGCATTCCTACTAACATTGACATTTCTGTTTCTCCTAGGTTAAAATTATCCTTTCGACTACCACTACTCCGTGTTCTTTAAGTTATTGCCTTCTTTGGGGTAAGGACACTGCCATGTGGTAGATAGACCAACTCAGCCCAGCTGTTATGATCTAACGGTATCATTCTGATATGTGGTGGAGTTATACCAGTAGCATCATTATGTGCGGCAGCAAATCTCTGATTCATCACCTCACCAGTAATATAGAGCTCGTTTAGGGGATTCGTAAACATGAAATTAAACTCTGCTGGTGTTAGATAGGCCCCAAACATCTTACTCATATACTTTTGAAAATAGGTTCGGTAATACCTATCTTGTATTGAGTCGTGGCCACCCTTGCCCATCTGAACATCATGATACATCAAGAAAGCACCTTTATCTATTATAAGGGAATCTCCTGCTAGAGCTAAATAAGCATGACTACTGTAAACATTACCCCTCACATGCATTATCACAAAGCACTTAGTAGTATGTATAGCCCGTATTAGAAGCATCAAAGAGTCGACTCTACCCCCTATTCCAGCCAACTCAAATATGCAAGTATCCCCCTGTTTCGCACGGGCAAGTGTATTAAATTCCACGGTCTGAGAACTTGGTCCCAACAGTTCTTGGGGTTCTACAAGATCATAGGTATGTCCTGTAGTTCTTGGTGCTTGTGGCAAAGTGCCGAAAGCACATGAAAATACTAAAACTGAAGCAACTATAGCAAGTAGTTGTTTAACTCTGTGCATGTTTCACCTTTGGTTTGGGGGTGTGTTTATTACTTTCGGCCAACGCTAAGAATTGTTCTTGCGTCACTGGGTTTGATCCTAGTGGTATATACATCGCCTGTTTATATGAGTCTCCTATTGATATCTCGAGAAACAAAAAGGAACACATAATACCCACCAATAATATTGTTTCTCTGGTCATGAGAACCTCCTCTGTGTACCTAAGTATAGAAGAGGTTTGGGGTATTACAAGTCTATCTTAGATAATCCGAAGGAATATCCAATAAGTTCTTACCATCCCGGAATTGTTTACAACATTTGTAGCATTTGTATATCTGAACCTTTCTTAGGGGACTGGTCATCCTAACACCATGCTTATGTATAGCCTTACTACCACATGATGGACACATATCTACATTCTCTTTGCTTGTGGCCACACTGTGTTTCGTATCTAAGTAGGGCTTGAGTCTCAGGTAAATCTCTTCCAGAATCTTTACATCATTCTTGCAGTAGTTCATCATCTTCTTCAAAGCTTTCTCATCTTTCTCTAACCAGACCTGCAACCACAAACCAATACCCCCAGTAGACATCTTCTGAGATACTTTGAAGTACTTGCATAAGTAGGCTAAAGAATGAGACGCCAGTTTGAACTTCTTGCGAGACAGTAACAGAGAATCAGATATAGTCACGGGTGCAGCTGGGGGCAGACTGTGGTAAGCCAGCCTAGCGTTGATATGTTTAATATCAAACCCCTGACCATTGTGACCTATAGCTACATCAGCCTGCTCTAAGACTTTGCTGAACTCCTCAAGCATCTTCTTATCATCTTGCTTCTCATCCCACTGTAAGCATTCTGTGTGCTTCTGTCCTTCCCATTTATATCCAATGCAGATAATTCGAGTGGGTTCTAGTATCTGCTCATGATTTATATATTGCTTTCCTGTAGACCAAACCCAAGCCATTGAAGGCGAGGTCTCGCAGTCAAAATATAATACCCTCATAAGTTTTTCTCCTGGGGCCAACTTCTTCTCAAGACGATATCTTCGCTGTCTTATTCACTTTCTCCATAAACCTGTCTAAGAATGTACGCATCTTATAACTTCCTTTTTAGGAGTCGTAAGAAAGACTCTATTGTTAGAGAGACAGCCCACTGCTGCCCCCGGCCTACACGGAATATTACAGTTGGTATATGTGGCCCATGTTCCTCTGCTTGTTTAAACCATGCTGGTAGTGAGACCGTTTTGCAATTCTTGCACTCTATTTGAATCCCACCTAAAGCCTTACGTGCAGCTGGAGATAGAAGTAGATCTTCTCCAGGAGCTCCCATAGGATTGCTTCGGATATCATCCGGCTCTAACTCCGGGAAAGCCTCTAGGAAGAGGTCTCTGATATCCTGTTGTGCTTGACGTCCTTTTGCCTTGGCTGAGGATGGTTTCATTCGTTGCTCCCCGCTACCATAAAGGCTCCTGTTACAGATATCCCAAGACTCACCATAATCCCACCAACTACCCCCACAATAGGACCAAATACAAGCCCCACGGAGGCGTGGATAATAGAGAAGGCACTCAACATGAATGCTATGGCTGTGTATGTGGCTGTTACTGGTAGACCTATACTTATCAATAGAGTGCTGAAGATGCCAAAAGCCATTAAGATAGTCCCTAACGTTTTCATATACCCACCACCATTCTAGTTGGGTCTAAAAGACCCTGAGAAGCAGCAAAGATAGTCAATACAGTAGCAAACAGCAACATAATGATTATTGCAATATCGTGTTTCATATATCTACCCTCCGTTGGACTTCTGTCTGACTAAGAATGCTTCTTCTGCGTCTCGTTCTGCCTGTACCTGCTTAGCGGCTAGTATCCATTTAGATGGGCTGAAATATGTTTGGGGGTCTTCTTTGGCATGCTTCTCTGAGAGAAGCAGACCCTGTTTCTCAGTCTCCCAACCACCATACAGGGCTTCGTCTAAGATTGCCATATCATTCTGGTCGTATACCTCGTCTGGATAGCATCTTTCAGTCTCTTTGATGGCACGTTCACAGCGGAGTCTAGTGGTGTAACCTACACAATATGCCTCCTCTGCGAGAGCATGTAACAACTCCGGCGTTCTATCTAAAAGTCTTTGGTACTCTGAGGTCTTCATAAAGCCTCCTAAAACATGGTGTGCAGAAAGTAAATGATAGCCACGATGGCCACTACACCAGCAATCCTACTACATATAAACGCACTACTCAAGGGTCATCTCTTTCTAATTTACTGGTCAGGTAGGAGATTTTATATAATAGCTTCTCAAAATCACTTAACATGGTTTCCTCCACATGGCGTTTTCTTTTTGTTGAATCCATAAGAGGTTTGCTACCTCTTCAAATCTTCCCTCTATCTGTTTGTTAGTATACACCTTTAGAACAGTTTTGTAAAGTTCTTCCTCAGTTTTACATTCACTTAGCAGTTTGAAAACCTTAACAGGCCCACACATAGACACACCTGGGATGTTATCAGCACTATCCCCAAGAAGCATCTGTGCATAGAACCACTTTAGGCCTCCTCCTCGTAAACTCTTCTTTGCCTTGTTACCTCCCAGATCATAGAGTTCCAAATGTCCGAAATATGTAGTAGTATATAGGACATCGGTCACAAAGTTGTAGTGGTGCCCACGTATGATGTTCATGTCCTTATCTATAGAACATATTACACTCTCCCCTGGGAGATGTCTACATTGTTCTATACCCATGGCATCATCTGCCTCAATGCCCGTAACCAACTCCGCATTCCAACACTGAAGTAGGTACTCTCGTATGGCATCGTAGTGCACAGGTTTCGGGGCCGTTCTATTGCCCTTGTAGGGACGGGTTTTGGCCACTTTGAACCTGTAGTTGCTCTTATCATTACTTGTCAAGTAAAGCTTGTAGGAAGTGGCCTCAAACCTGTTTAAAATCATCTGTACAGTGATCTTAGCAGAGTGACAAGCATGCTCTACAGGATCCACCACCAGCGTCTCCTCCAAAACCCATTCCCCAAGTTTAAGACCTTCTTGCATCATCAACTTGGAAGCTTGGGCCTTGGTGACTCTAGGGCCGAACTCAATAGAGTACATGTCCGATAGGTTGGTAGCTACCCACTCAGTATGCTGAGCTCTAAAGCCAGACCTATAAACAATTACGTCAGCATCAATAATGGGGATCATGGCTATCATAACTCCTTTCGATTGTTGGACAATCAAGCTTCCAGTCCCCATAAGTGTGTACCTTAACTCTAACTTGTTTTATAGGTCTGTCTGAAGGTGACAATGTGCCAGAATTAACACACACTTCCAATGATCTCCTTTTTATTTCTACAACGGTGAAGTTTTTTCTGATAGATTCCCACAGGACTTCGTTAAGAATTCTGCTACCATAGTCGGCCGGTGGTTCTGATGCATCTAAAGTGTCAGATAGAACTTTATTAAACCTTAGATCATTAAAATCCACAATCAAAAACTTACCATCTAGAATAATAGGATAAGAATCTAACATGCTAATCTCCGAATGGGTCATCCATATCATCGTCTTCTTCTGGTTCTGGAGCAGGTGCTTTACTGGGTGTGCACTTCTTCAGGGGGACAGCTTTTGGTGCGGCCAAAACAGATGCCTTTGTCTCCGCACTGAATTCTCCAGCTACTAGCCTAGCTTTCAAACTTTCTCCCAGTTTAAGTACATCTATAGCGATATCCTCGAAAGATATTCCTTGATAAGCTTTAGTTGTCATTAGGGTGGCAGCGTTAGTCAACGCATTACCAACCTGCATACCAACACTATTATCGACAAATGTCGATTTTGTGTATGACTTCTTACTTTCGGAAGTGGCTGCGGAACTCTGCGGAAGTTCTTCGGAAGTAGCTTCGACCTTCTTAGCAGACTCTAGTCCAAAGAATGGAGGTCCACCAACCGTGATCTCAACTGTATCCCCAGCTGAGAAACTGGTGAGGGCATCAATAAGAGACTTGCTTTTGTCAAAGAAAGCGTTGTGAATGGCTTTAGATTTCTGTTCTCCGTTTTGCACATACTTAAACTCTAGGCCTGAGTACGGTCCTTTCTTGCCTTGGATAATTGCATTGGTATTGACTGATGTTACTTGTACTCTAAATGTCTTTGTGTCACTCATAGGTTTACTCCTCTTATTGTTTAGTGTGCAATTCTACATCATATCCCCACAAAATTCTAACATAATCTAAAACCTCTGTGCTATCTTCTGACAAGGTTCTACCTTCAGCACTAGCATGGGTTAAGTGCAGCACTCTGTCTCCCAACAAGTCACAAGCTGTGACTTCTATACTAGGTAACTGTGTGGCAGCATTATACTGTTCAGATAGATTCCTGCGAATATGTTTGATATCATCATCATCGTGTACTGCACTAATAATCTGTACAGACCCCCCCTCATCGTCGTAGTATTCTTCCCCATCTGAGTCCCACTCTATAGACATGAACTTAAACTGTCGTATAACTTTGGGGGATAAAAACTGGAGAATAAAAGAAGAATCCACATAATTTGAGCGGATATCCATCAAGGTTTTCTTCCAATCAGTATTAACCAACCTAGGAAACCACTTCTCATCTTCGGCATCCGGACTCTCACAGATCCTTCGGATATCTTTGAACATAGCAAATCCTAGAGCGTAGGGATTGATGCCGTTGTAGCCCCGCTCGTCGGGTGGTGGGAGCTGTCCGCGCTTCACTGGTGTCATTGGGATGTTAGCCTGCCTTATAACACCTGTATGGGAGTGCAAAAATTCCAAGTAACTGCCATCATCAATTAAACCCTGGTTATGTAAATCAGTCATAATAGTGTGGTGCCAGAAACTTGCCCAACCTTCGTTCATAACTTTGGTGCGGATCTGGGGATAGAAATACTGTGCCATGTTGCGGACAATATTGAGCACCTCACGTTCTTCTGCGCTTAGGGTCGGTGAGTGTTTGGCTATAAAATGTAAAAGGTTCTCTTCCGGTAAACGCATGCCATCTACGGGATCAGATTGCATTAACCTCCTACAGACCTCGTTTAGCTCGGCGATAATATCGGAGGGGCTGTCTTCCTTCGCCAGGTCATGCATCTCATTAAGACAGTTGTAGGTCTCTATATCAGAGTCTTCTTTCTTGCTCATGTATTCTACATCGCTGCGGATGTATTTATCGATGCTGCTGTATCTCAATGCGTGGGCGGCATCCAGCAACAGAGATGTATCCTCGGCTCCATGTGAGTCCTCGTATCTTTCAATGAACTGTTTAGCATATTTGCAGTATGGGGTTACTAACTCTGGGCGTGTATACTGCTGAAATAGGTAGTTATTCCTGAAGAAATCTGCGTGCCCGACGCAAGCATGTGCCATCACCAGAATCTGCATGGTGGCACTATTGTTCTCCATGAAGTAGGCTATAGGTGGATCACTGTTGATGATAGACTCATATGCTAAAGATGTCTTATTCTGAGAGTACAACTCTCGAGTTCTAAGAATGTCTTTGCCGAAAGACCAGTGAGAGTACATGTGTGGTAGACCGATAGCAGCATTGCTATCCATCATCTGTTGGGCGGTAACAAGTTCAATTCTTGGTTCAAGATAACTCAAGCCATAAGATTTGCCTATTTTGTCAACAGACTGCCACATCTTTGTCAACAAAGGTACATCCCACTCTACCCCAGAAAACAAAGGTTTCTTCTTCATCAGTCCTCCCACATAGTTTTGTTTATACTTAACCATTGTCTATACGGATATTCCTTGTTGTGTTGGTTGTGTGCACGTTCCTCTAAAATGTAGATATCTGTGCCACTTTCCTCAATAAATGTTTTATCTGTTGGTATATTTAGCAAAACTGCTAGATCACTACTGGCACCCCTCAAATCCGCTACGAGCATGTGTATCAAATCCTCGCGTTCTTCTGAAGTCATACGCCGTGGAGTATGTATCATAGTCTAAAGCCTCTGTCTTTTCTTACTAAGTATAGATCATCACTGATCTGCGTGGTTTTAGCCTTAAGATTGAATTGCAAAACGCATTGCTTGGTAGAATGGCACTTCCCAGCAAACCTAAAAGCTGCTGCATCAGCTGCGGCTCTGGTCATATACAAACCCAAAACTCGTTCCTCAAACATAGCTACATATACTTTCATGTCAATCCTCCGAAGGTGTGAATAGTTTTTTGAGTACGTTGAATACGTCTTTTGCGTATTCAACATCTGCTATATTAAATTTGTCACTGTCTTTGGCATATTTTTCATAACAATCCCCAAGAGAGTCTTTTCGTCTGTTAAATCTCTGTAGAATCTCTACATATGCGAAGTATTGCACTTTTGGTAACAAGGTTTCCACAATGAAGGCTGCACTCTCTGGGCCATCGTCACCAAAACAATCTCCATCGCTGACTTGAGCGACATAGATATTTGTCTTAGAGAGATCGTAACGCTCATCAATTATGGAGTTTACAAGCTCTAAGGCCGGGAGAACCAAAGTTCCTCCAGACGTCCTGTCATGAAAGAAAGTATCCTGGTCTACTTCTGCTGCTGTTTCAGTGTGCCTTATAAAGATCATATCCACCTCATCATAAGCGCCCGTTAAAAACAAATGCAACAATACAAAGAAAACTTTGGCGAGGTATTTGTCATTCTCCATCATAGAACCTGACACATCCATCACGCAAAACATAACAGCTTTGCGAATAGGGTTGGGGATCTTTATATAGTGTCTATATCGAACATCCACTTCTTCTATAAAAGCCAGATCTTCTTCCTTCTCCCCCGCTTCTATGAGAGCTAAGCGTCTGGCAACTGAGTTAAAAAAGGTCTCCCTGACATCCAGTCTGGAAGGTATGCCTTGCTTTGTAAAACCCGCACGGTGCATCTTGAAACTGGTGTCACTGTTCAAAGAATTTTTAACAAAATCGGGAAGTTCCATACCGGCAAACAACAGTTCCCGCCACTCTTTCTCATCTAATTCTACAAAGGAGAAGTCATCCTCGCCTTCTCCCGTGTATCCGGGTGTGCTGTCTTCATCTGGTATAGGTATCCGTGTACCACGTGCTAGACCCTTATTACCCGGGTGGGTGTGGGTGATATGTCCATTATCCTGGTCGTGGGAAAAGGTGGGCTCATCTGTGCCGTCACTTCGCACCCTGATCTTAACCTTCCCGCGGAAATCCCCTATCTCCCGGCCTATAGCATCATCTCGCACCTGTTTTTGGATACGTCGCTTGAACCGTTCTATGAACTTGTGGCGACTAACAGAAGACTCGCTGCTGGGTGCTTCACGTCTGTCTATAATTGGCATACGGCCCCCACGTTAAGCTTTCTGGCTTATCCAGTCCACTATTACTTTGACTTGGCGTTCTGTGTACCCTTTCTTAATCATACGTTGGATAAAGTCAGAGTTCTTCTTTTGAGATTCCTTTGACATAGACCCAGAAGTAGATATTACTGGAAGCATGGTCTCCAAGGATTCTGTGATGTTAGCATCTATAACCTCTTTGATTGCTTCATAATCCTTCCAGTCGGGATTCCTACCACCATTCTTCGCTTGAACTCTGAGACTGAAGTCCCTGATCTCTTGGCGGAAATCCTTCGGATTAGAGATCGCAGCTTTGGTCTCAATCTTCAGCAATTCGCGTTCTAATGCGGCTCTATCGAAGATGTGACCAGTCTGTGGATCTTTGTAGTCCTCATTCCGTAACCAATAATCTGCATGCTGTACGTATCGATCATAAACATTCTGACCCCATTCGTCATAAGAGTCTATGTAAGCTGCTCTGATGTCTTCTTGAAGGCGCTTCTTTAGGTTTGCATGTAGGTGCTTGGTGACTAATGATTCATAGAAGGTTTGTAGATCTTTTGTATAACCCTCTTCTTTGATGTGGTCCAGAAGCACGCGGAGAAGGTGGACAGGGTTTGCGGCGATCTCGTGGTGGTCGTAGTTAAAGACGCGGCTAAGAATCTTATATGCTTGGCGTGTAGAAACGCCTTTGAATCCTTCTGTTGCATCTGCTTGTCTCTTGTACTCAGCGTGGGTCTTAGCATTTGAATCCTTAGCTTTCATACTCTCGCCGTTATAGACTTTCATTTTGGTAAGAATATCTCCGGAGTCACCTGACAACCTAGTCAAGATACTAAACTCAGCCATCGCTTCCAAGACTCCGGGTGCGCAGGGGGCCTCTATAAGGGAACTGTTGTTCAGAAGTTTCTTGTAGATCAATACCTCTTCATCCAGTCGTAAGTTGTAACCTACTGGTATAGGGTAAATGCGATCGATAAAGGCTTCATTGTTGCGGTTGTTGCGGAACTCTTCCCACTCTGTATCGTTGGTGTGTGCTATAATGCCACCAGTAAAGGGCATGGCACCTACTGCCTCAGTACCATTGTAGTTGCGTTCCTGCGTGGCTGTAAGCAAGGGATGAATCGTCTTGATGCTAGCCTTCTGTAACTCAACCATCTCAAGTAAACCTTGGTTAGTCTTATTAAGACCTCCACTGAAGTCATAAGCATCTGGATCTGATTGGTCAAACTTCCCCAAAGCTCTCAGTTTAGCCTTACCAACAAGCACGCTGGTATCTTGCGTATTCTCGTCTCCTGGTTCTACCTTAGCTATACCAAGTTCTCGCAGTTTAGAGGGGAATATCTGCACTACAGCGAACTTACTTATATCCCCTTGGAACTCATCTAACCGCTTTATAGCCCAAGCGGAAGGTATGTGCATTGCAATATAGCGGGTAGGTACACCAAGTTCTTCAGCATCCGCCGCCGTAAAGAGTGCCAGAGGTGAATCTAAAACTGGGGACAATTCATTTCCTGCCCGGAGAACATAGATGGGCTCTTGTTCCATAAGCCGTTTAAGTATCTCGGCTAGTGTAGATTTTGCACTGGCTACTGGGCCATGCAACTCACAAATCTGCCTAGATTCTTCCAGACCTTGGGCACTATGGGTGAAGAATGAAACCAAACGTTCGACGATATGTTCCACACCATACACCTCAGCAAATGGTTTATAGCGCTTGATCGTAGCATTACCATGTATGATACGTAAGCGGAGATCTTTGGATGTATCTACAAGTTCGGGCTCTCCTATGGCCTTGAGCATGCGTTCCGCCCATGTTGCATACGCAGCCCTATCTTTTTTAGCAAAATCTAGGTACTCTTGCATAGTAAAAACTTCCTGCTTCTTGGTTTTGCTTTCGGCCTTCAAGCGATCAAGTATGCCCATTAGTAAGCTCCTATTTGTTTTGTAGTTTTACTTTCGTTGCCTCGTAAGCTGCTATATTAAAGATAACAGCGCTTGCGTGGTCCTCGTCTTCTTCTCCACTAAGCCAACTTATCAAATGCCTTTCGGCGCTGGCTTTGAATCTGTCAAGCTCTTCTTGACTGTTAGCTTTACGCCAATTGTTCTCCCCATATTTGTCTGCTCCTCGGCCCATGAGTTCAGCCCAGCGTTTGTACATCCCCTTATCACAGAGGTCATAACGAGGTTTTCCAGTTTGCTTGTCTCGTTGCATGCCGCTATAAAACTGCATACGTTCTCCACTATCCTTAGTAATATATGTAGGACTATCAAAGCACTTAGAATCTGGTTCTTTCAGACAGGCACTAATTTGATCTATAGGTATCTCAGTGCCATCTGGAAACCTGATACCGCCCTCTGGTCGCACAATACCGGCTGCTACGACATGAGCATAAGGTATTCTCCCTACTGGATCTGGATTGGACTCTTTCTTACTCATATAAGCCTCCAAAGGTTAGTTTTCTTTACAGTCTCTCCAAGACTTGCCTACTTTTACATCCACTTTAACTGGGACATTGAAACTAATCCCAAAGTACTTCTGAAAACTTTCATCTACTGCTTCCATTATACGTGGTACATCTCTCACAATCAAGTCTTTATATTCAAGTCTACAATCTAAAACAATACTATCATGTACTTCATTGACAAGCAGACAGAATGGTTTATCGAGTAAATATTCAAACACTTGTCCTACCTGCATCGCTACGAGGTCCGCTGCCGTGCCCTGCACCGGGTAGTTCTGTATATCTGGCATACTCCAGTATCTCCATATATCCCCTTTCTTCGTCTTAACAGCGTTCTCTTGAAAGGTATATAACTTACCTAGCCAACTTCTGTACTTACCCGTTGCTTGGTTTTCGCCGAATCTTGTGAATGTGGTGGTATGTGCTTTATCTCGTATAACTATGGGAGCATCTACTAACTGTCTGCTGTTCTGTATCTCTCTTTGGACATCTTCGTAAAACAGTTTGATCTCTGGGTACCTTTCATCCTCCTTATCGAAGACTTTCTGAATCATGTTGACATCTAACCCAGTGCGGTTTGCCACTGTCTGAGGCATTGCACCATATGCCTTTTGGAAACTGATAGGTTTAGCTATCTCCTTACGCTTCTTCTGGTAGTCTGCAACATCTGTTACCGCATCGTATGAGCATCCTAATGCATAGGATAGGCGAAGTCTGTGGAAGTCATACCCACCCTTGATATCCTTTATCATCTGAGGGCATTGGGTAAGATAGGCCTGTATGATGACTTCCAACTGACTGAAGTCGATCTCTATGATCGACCCATCATCTCCAAACCTGCTGGTAAACATGTCCAATATTTCTGCTGGGAAATTCTGAGCATTTGGGTTGGAACTTGCTAATCTGCCCGTCTCTGTGCGTACCAGATTAAACTCTGAGTGCAGAGTACCTTTCTCGTTGACCTTTGTCAATACTCCTTTGGTATTCCCCTTGCTGTCTGTGTTCAGGTAATAGGTTGAGAGCAGTTTAGACACACCTCGGTACTCTAGAAGAAGGTCGAATACTGGGTGCTTATGAGTTCTTTTAAGTGTGGTTATTACATCTTCAGAGACACTGTATACCCCAGCACGCTTTCCTATTGCTTCTGGTGGTGGAAGAAATGGTCCAACAATCTGGAGTTCTGTCTCTGTATTTTTATATCTTATCTCACCAGCTTTTTTGCCAGTCTTAAATGTGGTGCCTGTGTCCTCTGTGCTATCATACTTCACTGTGCCACCAAAGAAGTAGGCGCTCCAGTGCTGTGCACTTGCTGCATTGAAGTCGATCTCTATAGGCCAGGTATCTTCCACTACCGTTAGCAAATGCTCTTTCAAATGAAACAAATCGATTTCCAAAGAACTTTGGGAAACTTTAGCAATCTCTAAATCCACATGCATGCCGTTGTGCTCCATCTCCATACATGCCAGTGCGTGTAGCATATACCTACCCATCAGGGGGAGCATTCCGAGGCTCTTGGCCTTTTTATACTGAGCTAGATACACTATCTCTGTGTTTACTACGTCAGCTGCATTATACTCGAGCAACATGTCCTTAGGTATCTGATTAGACTTCAAACCCGCTTTGTACATGTCGCTTATTCTGTTGTCTTTAAGCTGTCCTCCATACTGCACACTTAGGGCGTTAAGACTAAGACTGCCTTTGCCTGATCCTCCGTGCGCGGTACCTTGCTGTCCTCTTAACAGGTACTCGGCTATCATGGTGTCCCATATCTTTCCGCCGCGCTTGATAAACGCACGCAGAGACTCGTTCTCCCACAAATATAACAGATCAAATTTAATATTTTGACCTACTAACAAGTCAAACTTATCCAACTTAAGGGATACATTCCTGTCTATACCCTCTTCGGCATATCGTGTAAAAGTTCTCCCTTGTGCCCTAAAAGCAAACGAGGTGATAGTATTGGTCTTATCGAGAGGATTACAAAATCTGCCGTAACTGGATTCAGCAGAAACCTCTAAATCTAGTACGGCGTATTTCATTTACTATCCCCCTCAAAAAAATCTTCGGCATCTTGCAGCAGTTCGTCTAGATAACACTCAGGGCACAGCACTGCTGCGCCGCCACAAGGGTGTTCCCAAGCAACAGGAGGATCTTCCTCCGCATTTAGTACGGCATCGCATGTGCTGCATTGGTAGTCTGACATATAACCTCCTATATTCCTAATTGTTTGAATTTATCCAAATACATTTTTCTATCTGCAAAACCATTAAGACCTCCATTGATTGCTCGAGTGATCCCAGTTAACATATCTGCGTCGGCTTCTGAATTGAGGTTGTGGTCTACCCAGTATTGGCCTGCGATGAGCATTCCCGTGTGTGGGTTGGCTGCCAACTCTGGATCTCCTTCCAAATCTAAACCTAATGCGCGGCCATATGAACGGTAATTAGCCCTTCCAGTAAGTTGAAATGGTCCCCGGCCTTTATATCGTATCCCATCTCCGGGATGTGTGTTACCTAAGTCATGCCTGCCCTCATAGGCTGCCCCAGAGGCATACTCTTCCATGGTGTGAAAACCATCTGATTCATGTGCACATTGTGCTAGAAAGTGTTCTAATCGTAACCCGGTATGTATGTGAAATCGTGTGTCTAAATCTGGAAGTGCGGCTACTACTCCTTGCAGAATAATAGCCTTACCTCTTGGACACACCCGCTGTAGTTCATCAAATAGTGCCATTATGTACCTCCTAAGAAAGTAACATACCTAATGCGGTAAGTTGTGTAAGCACTGCTGTGATATCCACACCGTCAAACTTAGCACCAGCAAGTAATGCCGTCATCACATCAGCTTTATGAAACATTGCTCCAGTCAGTGTGGCTGAAGATAAATCTACTCCCTCTAGACTCGTGCCGCGTAGATCTGCACCTGTTAGATTGGCACCTTTTAAGTTGGCACCAGAAAGAATCGCGGTGGATAGATCTGCTCCAGAAAGATTTGCTCCTTGTAAGTCTGCGTCAGTAAGATTAGCATGTAAGAAGAAATCTGCTGGTACAGATACAGTCAGCATCCCTGGAGTACTTGGTGCTGCGGGTGCGGCAGCTGGTGGGGTTGTATCTGTTGCTAGTGGGTCTGATAGGGTTAGTTCTGTTGTTGGTGTTGTATCTTGCATATTATTTCCTCTCTGTTGTTTTAAATTGCCGTTTGATTCTATCTTTAAGGGTGGGGTCATCCCAGTGTACATAGACATCCTTATCTTCTGCGATATCGGCAAGTTCTTTTCTGGACAGAAAAGGGTATGCCGTGTTTTTAACTGCTCCTTGTAACCAGACATCATGTTGCAAAGCCAAGTCCAGCATTTCGCGGCCTTTACCACCCGAACCTCCGCTATAGTTGTGAAACATTAAAAGTGTGTTTGGGTTCATGTGCAAACTGTCTCCAGCCACTGCGAGTAGTGCACCCATAGAGTAACAAGGGGCGTCTACCGCCATATGCACCATACCCGGAGATTGCCGCACAGCATTGATGAGTTGGTAACCACTGGCGCACGAACCTCCATGGTTGCTAAGATAGATTATAGTGTGGTCTCTAGGTTCTGTGGAACGTAAGAAGTGGCACAACTTAGCATATCCGTGGTTACTTTCTACGGACTCACTTAAGTAGATGTGGTGAGTCTTTCCTGGGTTGGTCTCTGTGTATATCTTGAAAAGTGATGCAAACTCTAATTCCTGTTCATCTTCGTCTGACCGTTTGCGTTTAGTCTGCGGCGTCATCATGATATGCTCCTGCTGTTGGGTTTATATATTGGCAAAGTTCACCACTGAATCCTACCTCATATCCTCGTAAATGTCTATAATTTTCGTCTATTCCTTCCATCTTATTCTTGCAGATGCTAATATATCTACTAGAGGGAAACCGCACATCCTGTCCTATGGTGATAATAGCGTCTGCCTCTCCGGGTTTACCTACCTTTGATCCGTCCAGCTGTGTTTGATCTATTATACGCTGATATTGTACCTGCATTGTGTCCTTATCTTTCCACCGAGTAGTGGCGTCGCACTGTGAAACCGCTAAGACTGGCGCGTATTTTGCAATTCTATCTCTGACATCTCCATAGAGATTCTTTATGCGTATGTGTTCAGCACCATCTTTACTATATCCTCCACCTTTCATTTTATCTATTTGGTCGAGAATTATCAAACGTGGTTTGTACTTTTCACATACTTGTTCTATGTACCTCACCCCTTTTCCTCGCATATCAAAGAATCGTATTCTGTGTAGGAATCCACCAGCCTTTTTCAAATATGCTTTCTTTGCATGCTTCCAGTTATCTCGTACCTTTGGTACAGGCGCTGATAGCATACTGGAATAAAGTTTGTATTTCACTCGTTTATCCGGCTCCTCATTGTTGAACCAAGCAACACAATCCTCTCCTGTCAGTTGCTGTGCCATAAAAGTAGCTTCTGAGATGCTGAATGCCGTTTTCCCTCCGTCAACGAATGCCGCTACAATTATCATATCTCCAGCTACTAACCCAGATAAACCCCTATTTAAGCAGTCTAGACGGAACTTCAACCCATGGCTGCGATCACCACTCTCCCAAAAATCTTCTAAATCCATACTAGATTCTCCCTGAATCTCCTCATCTAGCGCTCGTATCTTAGATTCGTAGTCGGTTACGATATTCCGTATGAGATCGGGACTTAGTTTCTTGTCTATAGCCTCGCGAATCTGATCTTTTGTACTTTCCTCTTGAAACTTCTCTATGATATCCTGTATCTTTTCTAAGTCAGCGCTAGCTATACTCTCTAGGATCAGGTTGTATTCTTCTCGTTTGGTCTTAGGAAGCTCGGGATGTTTCACTTGATGAAACCACCCTATAAACGCCTCCAAATCTATGTCTTGCTGGTACTTAGTGTAGTATTCTTCAAAGTCCTCTAAGATTGTACGTGCTTCCAGGTTTAACCAATCTGTGTTGACATACCTATGAAACTTTTGGTATTCAGGATAAGACAAGAAAAACCTCAGTAATGATGCATTTGTTATTCTCATTGGATTGTGCTCGTCTTAAGTGTGTAGATATTACCCTGTAGACCCACAATATACAAACCACCCTCTTGAGTTATATGGGCTCCAGAAGCAATTGCAGTCTCTATAAGTTCCCACAAGTCGTCCGCAAGTATGACTGCCACCAACTCCTCCCCATCCATGGTAGAAGCCTCAACTGCTAATTTACGAGATTTCATAGCGCCTCCGTAAGTCCTGTGTGATACTCGTTGGGTTGTAATGATCTACATACTTGGGATCTTTCTCTGTACGAACTATCTCCAGCACTAGTCCTACATTGTCTAATCTTGTTTGTATCTTTGCGGTCGCCTCAATGCCGGCCTTATCTCCATCTAACCAAATGATATAATTTTTACATGTGGCCGCCAGCATAGCTACCTGTTTACCTTCTCTATCTAGACTTGTGCCCAAAAGAGCTATTGTGGGCATATGCCTACCTAAAACTATCGCACTAGCTATGTCCTCAACCAACACTACAAATTCTGGGTGCCTTCTAGCACTATGAGAGAAGAATAGCAGCGGTTTCTGTCCTTCTGCTTGTAAGTATTTTGCAACATACTTGGCTTTTAAAGAGTCAAAGGGTACAAATCTACCTTGCCAACCCAGCAGTTGTCCGTCTAAATAAGAAGGCAAAATAACTCGTTCCCACCCAGCACTATAACCTATATTATATAATTTACACAGTTCTTGTGTAATATTCACACTCCGCAACCACCGCATTCCTTCCTCTGGAATGTTGAATGTGAAGTCTTCTGGTAATGCTTTAATTGTTGGATCTTTCCTTATTTGTATCGTGGGCTTATTAGACTTTCTACCCGTGCTCATGTCACGATACTGTTTGCAAGAATGGCAGTATGTGTGATCTTGATAGACAGATAAACCATCACTAGAACCACAATCTGTACAATATCGACTAGTTTTCATCACATACCTCCTCGAGTCTTTAAATATTTATAAACAGATAATTACCCCAACAAAACACAGGCCTACGCAAATCATACCACAAATGTCTGGGAGAATTAGATGACATTCTCTTAAAAATATATCTTTTGGAATCTGTTTTTTGATTGTCGTCTTCATGTTCGTATCCTCTTATTATCAGTATAGCTCATCACAGCAAAATATCAAATTTATTGTATTTCCTCTTCTGGTACAGCTCTAATAAAATCCCGTTGCATAATAGTAATGTGGTACTTATTTCTACCTATACGAGCGTCATCGTGTCTACGTATTGCTACGCATTCCGGGTAGATGTGTAAGTAACTGTATGGAATAGATAAGCTGTGTGTGTGCTTACCGTGGCGAAATTGCACAAGCATTTTCATTCAATACCTCCCATTTCGTTTTCTTCGATGTACTCCAAGAACAAACTCGGAAATCTGTAGGCACAAACTTCTTTAACTTGGGCCTCACTCCGAGCATAAAACTTACCTTTACATTTCTGCTTTCTTTCGTTTTGCATTTGTACCCAGTATATCTTAATGGTTGGGTCTTCAACCACATGATTGATCCTGATATTCTTGGCTGGAAACAGCGATTTAAATACAGATTCAGCATCATCTTTGCTGGTAGCCACCAGTGTTGTTTTATGTTCTATAAGGTTTGTATCACATCTCCAAGCCACCTCAAACGGTCTCTTCCTAGCATTTCTAAACTCTTTAAAGGAAACAATGTTATCCATTTCACACCCCCAATTAAGTATGCAAATAAGATTGAAAATCCGTCTCAATACAGATATTTTCATGTATATCAAAATAACCCGCTTCATATATATTAGATGGATTCAATTCTACAATCCCCAATATAAACCCAAAACGATCCTGATGTGGGTCTAGAGTAGTGTGTGCTATTTTTCGAGCTTGTACTCGTGATCGCGCTATCACAAAGAAATTATATTGTCTAGCAAAAACACCATCTTCTCTCTTTTCAGGATATATCTTAATACAATCAACCTTATAGATAAAGGGTCCTTCTAGTTTAGATAACCCAAAAATCTTTTTTATGAATTTAATCATTTTCATCTCCCGAGAGCCGCTTAGTCTCTCTATTTATAATTGCAGTTGTATATAGTGTCAACACACCCAAACAACTCAGACATATTACTGTAAATGTACTCATAGTAACCTCCTCATCGGTTTGGGTCTGGTGGGCCCACCAGCTCGTACTCACCGCGCTTCCCTTGAATGTAGTCGAAGGTGTGGGTTACCTCGATGCCATGGAAGCTGAAACTCACTCTTATGTGTGGGCTGATAAATGTGGTGTGAGCTAACTTAACAGCCCTCTCTACCGCATCGGCTGTGGAGTGTGTCCATATGTCTACCTGTACTCTCATTCTGCACGGCGACAAAACATAAAACACCACTCTGTAATTTCTCATAATAACCTCTACAGTTCTGTTGTCCACTATAAATCTCTCCCCTTGGCTATGGCCATGTCAATCCAAATCCTTCTTGCGACCCGATGAACTATATGAACTATCCCAGGAAACAACCTCATTAAAGCTACTACTGGTTGGATAACTGCTCTGTAAATGATACAAAGGCTGTCTGGAACTGTGTTTTCATAATTCAAGAGGTGTGTCCACTCTTCACCTGAAATCAGTCTTCGTCTGTGTAACTCTTCACAAACTGTACTGAACTGTTGATTATATAGGCTTCGTATCGTTCTCATCATGCACCTCCAACCTGTTAATCACTTCCTCTATTAACAGTATAGTACAGATACAAGACTTTGCAAATATATTTATCGTTTTTGCCCACACAGTTCGCAGGTTGTAAACCATTCATCTGGATATAGTAGACTCCTATTTATGCTGCCAATCTGTGGCATACCACCCATCACCAGTTAATACAATCTGCCCCGTTGGCGATATAACCCTATTTACGTGGTCTGATGTGTTGCAGTGTGGACAAGCAACTACCTCATCAGCGTCCTTAGCCATCTCCTCAAAACCTTCCACACAGACCTCGCAATGATATTCAAACAGTATCATATTTTCCTCCCGCTCTTAAGCTCTGTACCTTCTTTTACGAACACATATCTATCTGATACTGTGATATCAAACAACTTGCACTCCACACCAGGTTTTAAAGATTGTACATATAGCTGCCCAATCCTACGAATAGTCTTCTCACTAAGCATCTCCAATACTTCTTCAGCAGCCTCTAGTGGGGAGTTAGTGGTAACTTTAAACTTAAAATCATCATGTCCAACTTCATATGTTGTTTTCATCTGTATTATCCTCTAATAGCTCCAAACTGTTGGGAGTTATACGTCTAACCTTATCAAATGCTGAAACGTACACTCTATTATGTTTATCTTGGCCTATTCTCACTATAGTCCCATCATATAACATCATACTCATCTCTTGTATTATCGCATCGTCAGCAGTAATAAGGTAATCAGTTAGCTTCATCTAATCCTCCAGTTTAATAGTCTTAATTTCATACTCCACCAAGAAACTCTCTTTTTGTGTGTCAATATACTTCTGAGCATTACTTTGTTTGGTGTGTAAGGACACTAAACTTGGTGGCAACACCTTAAATGTTCCCCCACATACCTGTGTTTGTTCACACTTAAACACCCCAAACACCGGCTTTCTACCTTGTACTCTCTTTTGTTTAACAGTCGATCGTTGTGGTGTAGTTATAGGCTTCAGGTCTACACACTCACCATATATCATTCTTTGCATATATCCTCCTATCTAATCTACTATATCAAAGGTGTTAAGGGCAATTTCATGTATATACTTACCCAATTTTACTCTCAACGACCTGATATTGAAACATTTATGGTATTCCCAGTCAAACCTACTGCTATGCTTGTGTGGTTTAGCTGATTCTAATACCTCAGTAGCAAACAGTAACGAGCATGTATCACTTAGAAAGAGTTTCATCCAGCACCTCCTGTCAGCATTAAGAACAGTACAAACGCTAGTATTGAACCTATGATAATAAATCCTATTACTTCTCCGGCTATTGTCTTACGATTAAAACTGGCATTAGCTAGCATAAAGGAGAAGACAACACCGCAAATACCTAGTAAGAATAACATGATACACCTCGCTTATAAGACTTCATTATTAACTTCCATATTGTAAGTATAATTCAACTATTGGAGATATCAAGTTTATATTCTCACCTCTTTCAAACGTACTACGTCGGTTAGAGCTATGTTGTGAGAGCCACACAACGGATCAGGACATACTGGACAACAATACACATCTTCCAGAGCTGGTTCATCAAAGTACTCTCCACAGTTCTTACATACCCACTTCGTTGTTAACCCAACAGCTGGGCTAGTTAAGTTGTCAACCAGCAGTTGACTACTGGATTTATCTCTGTGGTATATATTCAATGTTTTCGGGTATTTAATCATTAATGTCCTCTATAAGTCAGTATATACTGACGATAAATGTCAACGCTGTATTGACATTATAGGCCATGATATATCAACTATCAAGGATTACTTGGCGGTTGATACCAGACATCTATGTGAATATGTGGCGTATAGTAGTTGTAATGTAGTCCAATCCGTCCACATACACAGGTTGTTGGCAAACTAATGTACGATATGTGTTGACATGAGCCGATTAGTGTGTGTTATTGGCTCAATACAATAGGGTGATAATGGGTATTATCACACTTATCTACGTAAGTCGTTGTTATGTCTACAATATACCTAGTCAGTTGTATTAAACTCAAGGTACCCTATCGACTTGACCATGAACATTGCTGGCCAAGAAGGTAGTGGGGGGACAAACTTACTGCCGCGATTCATGGGTGTCTTTGAGGCGATTCCCTCTATAAAATTTCTTTTGAAAAACCAGTGTACGAAAACCCCAATTCTACCCAATAATATCGCATCGCTGTATGGTATTGTTTTAATGCTATCGCTCGCTTTGTGTGACTTCGTCCAAAGCTCGCACTGTCTCTAATATTGCCTTAGAGACTTGAGCGATAAAGATCGCACCAAGAGAAGAATGCTTGACAGGGCTACCATAGTATGCTATTATTCTAACCTTATGCTTGCCGTTAGGGTGGATACAACTATTCCTTGACATTGTGGTTATTTTTGCTATAATGATAATATCGATCAAACCTCCCGAAGGGGTTTACCCCAGGAGCTTAAAGAACTCCTGACAACGTGCCGGTCCTCACGTAAAAGCGGACCTCAGTTATCCGGGATAGCTCAATTGGTTGGATAGGAACCTAAACCCATGACCCAACAACAGAGCCCTAGAGTATGCAGGAGATGCGGGTATTAACCCCGCTCCCGGACCAACAGAAGGTGCCCGCAAGGGCTAACCCCCGAGACCCTAGAGCGTGATGCCTAGGTAGGGGCTACGAAGAGGGCTCAGGGACAACCTCAGTAAAAACCCCGCTACTGGTAAGGAGGTCCAGGATAAAAAAACCTCCACTAAATAATTTGTAGGTAAAACAAGGAGAGAAGAGATAGAATCCGCAGTTGGAGAAGAGACTCCATTGATAGCTGGCGGTTTAAGGATGAGGATATGGGCACACAGACTGGTAATCAATTACGGATTAGCCCTCCGAGAAGCAGCAGTGCTTCTAGACGTAGCAGGCAAGTGAAAGCTGCTCAGGCGCCCGGTAAGTTCTATCTACCTAGGAACCCTTTATAACATTTAAGAGCCTAGGGTAATTCTCAACTCTGATTCAGATACCTCAGCTCCCTTCGTTGGGACTACGGTAGCTCTGGATATAAAACCTAGTTGTACTAGGTAGACCCTTTAAGTTTATATGGTTTATTGGGATTAGGGTTCGTACCAGTCATATAGCTATCATAGATATAGCTGTGCCCCCAGAAAACCAACAGCAAGGAGAGAGGACACGGTTAGATACAAACTAAGCATCAAACTATACAAGACAGCCAAGAGACTGAGGTTCGAAGGAAAAGGAGAAGACCTGGAACAATACAAATAAACTTGCAATAATCCACAAGTAAACTATACTTTGCATAAGAGGATAAATATAATGAGTTCATATAGAAAGACACCACTAGAACCAACGAGGAGTGAGTACGTGATGATGTCATACGTGACTAACCGTGTGGGGATAGTAACAGTCAGAGATGACTATATGACCTTGAGAAACGAATCCTTATACACTTATGACCAATGCTTCTTTAGAACTGCGGATGAGTTACTAGATAATTTTTGTTTACCTCCGCACAAGATATACAGCAAAGAAGAGTGGAACAGTACAATCGCCACACAAGGCAAACAACCAACCTAGGAGGTTAACATGAGTACCTACCGTAAACCAAAAACACAAGAATCAAAAGACTCTACGTATTCAAAACCAAGTGTAAGTATGTATTTTGGGGATGTGACTCTAGATGACCACCTAAAAGAGCACTCTTACGTTGTCACAAATATGAGTCTTTTAACTGAGGCTTTAGCACTAAACAGGATATTTGATCTTAGTCAACCAGCCGGTGTTCTCTTGGAGAAAGTACTAGAGGCGCAACGAGAACTAAACAAAGCCTTAGATGTGACGGTGGATTTAGACCCATGTGGCTTCAATATGGATCAGTTCCTCACCTCACCTGCGGGCACAATCCCAGCAGAGTTTAGGGCCAAAGAAAGGCAAGACTCTCTCGGTCTAACACCGACACCACCCTCTGCCTTCGAGAAGGAGCTTGCGATGCTGGTTGACAGATTAGATGAAACCGCTGCAGCAGACCAAGCAGCATACATGATGGGTCATGAGGAGAGAGATTATGATGATTTCTATGATGATCCAGACCAAGACCCCAACACATATAGAGGCGAACTATGACAAAAAAGTTTCAGGCTCGCTGCGAAAAAGGAGTTGCGTCGTTGGCTAAGAAAGTGATGTTTGCTAAAGATACGCATGCTTTTGTGCAAACAACGTCAGGTGAGATTTACTCACACATAGAAATGACCCTAACCACCAGTTGCGAGGATGAAGTAGAAGCCCTCGAATCTGGACTATACTACAAAATATTGCATGACGTGGAGGAGATGGTCAAAGGAGAGGATTTTATCTTTGTGTGGAGAACTACCCCCGAATTATTTGTTCGCAGCCAGAACGGTGAGAACCAATACACCTTTAGGGTGAGATTCGCTGTTGTTCCAGCGACGGGGGAGATTTATAACCCAAGAGAACTTTAAGAGATATCATTATGAACCCAGTAACAGCTATACTAGGTCTTGTGGACACAGTGGTGTCCCGTATATGGCCAGACAAGACAGAACAAGAGAAGGAGCAGTTTACATTAGCAATACAACAAGAACTAGATAAGACACAACTTCTAACAGGCCAGATGTCCACCAATGCCGCTGAAGGCGCCTCTGGTAATATGTTTGTTGCCGGTTGGAGACCAGCAGTAGGTTGGATCTGCGCATTAGCTTTTGGTTGGATGTATTTCGTTCAACCGATGTTTTTGTTTGCAGTAGCAGCTACCGGGCACCCTGTCCCAAGTTTGCCCCATCTCGACATTGGAGAGATGATGCCAATACTTCTGGGTATGTTGGGACTGGGGGGATTGAGAACCTATGAAAAAGTCAATGGCATCACCAACAAATCAGCAGAGTAACTCTAGAATCATCGCGGAGATAACCAAACTGCGTAAACAGGTAGCCTTCCACTCCATTCTGTACTATAGATGCGACCACTCGTTGTGGAGTGATGAGAGATACGATGTAGCATGCAAGAAACTTGCAAGTTTACAGCGTGTATACCCCACAGAGAGCCGAGAAGCCAAACATTTCGAGGCTTTTGAAGATTTTACGGGGTCAACAGGTTACCACATATGTTACCATAAGGACTTTACTCACTACACAAGCATGGCCCGAAACATCATCGCCTTAGAAATTATGTAACTATATGAGAGGATAATATGAACCTAACAGACCTGTTTGCTATGTGGGAGAAGATGCTTGCGGATGATAAAGAGTTAGCAAGTAAAGAAACTAAGTTCTTTGCGGGGTTCTTGTCTGCAATTTCTGTGGAGATATTATGACAGTAGAGGATAAATCTGAAGCATTAGAGGGACAACTCATAAAGAAACAGGTTGGTAGGCCCTCTTGTTTCACAGAAGACATGATAAAGACAATGCTAGACGCCAAAGACCAGGGTGCTAGTGATACACAGGTCATGAAGATGCTTGGAGTGTGTCGAGACACCTTCTACAGGTGGCTCAGAGAGAACCCAGAGTTCAAAGAAGCCCACAACTATGCTAAGATAGCTGAAGAAGTACACTGGGACAGAGTGGGAGAGTTTGGGATTATGAATCCTAAGGCTGTGAATGGCCCTTTGTATGTCTCATATATGAAGAAACGCTTCAAATCCTGGAGAGAATCAGTTGCTCCCGAGTCCGCACAACAGAATAGCATCAATATCCAGAACATGACAGTCAACAATGTCGCAAGTTTGTCTACAGAAGAGTTAGAAAAGCAGGTCCATGCGCGTCTAGAAGCCCTAAAAGCTGCCAACCCAGACCTATTAGAGAAATTGATGCATAAAAATGACGAAAATGCTTGACAGACCTGAATAGTACTGATATACTGGAGAAAAATTAGAGGGGCAGCCATTGGATAATAGATCAGAACTTGAGGAATTGGGCGTTCTGTTGGCAGAACAAGCTAACAGACGTAAATACTCGTGCCTAGATTACTCATTCATAGCTTCAGGTAAGTACCCAAGAAGTTCTTACCCGAACCAAATGGCACTCTTTGCAGCTGGTAAAGAATTTAAAGAGAGAGCATTTATTGCACCAAACCGAGTTGGTAAGACCTTTTCTGCCGCATATGAAGTGGCACTCCACGCTACAGGGTTATATCCCGACTGGTGGGAAGGACACAGATTTACAAAACCGGTCAACATCTGGGCAGTAGGTAAGACCAACAAGTCAACTAAGGAAGTAATTCAGGAAGCTTTATTGGGACCAAGGAACGATGAGGGGAGCGGAATGATCCCTAAGCACCTTCTTTCCCCAACCCCCACTTCACACGCTGGTATAGCGGGAGCCAGACAGGACATCTTTGTTAAACATGTCTCAGGAGGCACCAGCACTATAGGACTAATGTCATACGAACAAGGGATTGATGCTTTCATGGGCACCACGAGGGATTTCATATGGTTGGACGAGGAACCCCCCGCAGCAGTGTATACCGAATGCTTAACCCGCACGGCGACTTGTGGTGGCTTACTACTGGCGACTTTTACTCCTCTCTTAGGCCTCTCAGAAGTTGCCTTGAACTTCTTACCAGACGGGATCTTTCCAATTGGGAATGTTGTTCCCTGCAAAGAAGGACAAAAAAAGAGTCACAAATGGGTAATAAATGAAAGTTGGGACAACGCCCAACCCCACCTAGATAAAGAACAAAAAGAAAGACTTAAATCTTCCTATGCCCCGTGGGAAATCTCTGCTAGAACTCAGGGTTTGCCTCAAGTAGGCTCTGGAGCAGTATATCCTATATCTGAGGACGATATAGCTTGTGAGCCTTTTGCTGTACCACCAAATTGGCCCAGGAGTTTTGGATTAGACGTTGGGTATCTTCATACAGCAGCGTTGTGGTTAGCTTACGATAGACAGACAGACACATTCTACCAGTATGATGAGTATACACGAGGACAGGTAGAGAACGCAATTCATATAGCTGCCGTAAAGGCACGCGGAGATTGGATTCCTGGGGTAGTAGATACATTTGCCAATAAGGGCAGCGCAACCGACGGACAAAACCAGTTTCAACAGTTACGAGAGGCTGGGTTAGAGTTAATACTCGCAAATAAAGCGCTTGTGGCCGGAGTATGTGAAGTTATGGGAAGGTTCTCTTCCGGAAGACTCAAGATAATGAGAACCTGCACACAGACCTTAGCAGAAAAGAGATTGTACCGATTCGATGCCAAAGGTGAGATAGTCAAGGAGAAGGACGATCTGATGGACGCCTTGAGATACGCCATAATGGCTGGCCCATTGTTGGGCCGCCCACTTCCAGATAAGGATGACAAAGAGATGGACACATACGGAGCATTTTTTGATTCTTCACGAAACGCAATTACTGGCTATTAAACATGAAAAAAGGTTCATCTGACACTCTCAAGAAGTTCATGGCAATGCCAAACATTGCGGAGGATAAAAGTTTCACACTGGAAAAACTATCCAAGATAAGTGCTAAAGCACTCAGTGGATACGAAATAGATGTAGAATCCCAAGCAGAGTGGCTATTCAAAACAGAAGTAGCTATTGATCTAGCCGCCCTGAAGAAAACTACTACATCATTCCCATGGAAAGATGCTGCCAACGTCAAGTTTCCACTCATAACTACGGCAGCTTTGCAGTCTGGGGCTAGGATGTACCCAGAGATAGTGCGCAACGGTAAAGTAGTGGGAGCCGCAGTTATAGGGGCTGATCCAGACGGATCTAAACAACTACAAGCAGACAGAGTTGTTAAGTACATGAATTACCAACTCTTAGACGAGAGTGATGATTGGGAACCAGGCACAGATAAACTAGTGCACGTATTGCCGGTGGTTGGGACGCTGTTTCGTAAGACATATTTTAATCCGGTATGTGGATATAATGAATACGAGGTGTGCTTCCCCCACGAAGTAGTCATAAACAATAAAAGTAAAAGTCTAGAAAAGGCCCCAAGAGTAAACCACATCTTTCGCATGTCCTACAACCAGATAGTTGAGAACATACGTGCGGGGCTATACACAGAATACACTATTGAAGAGTTGGGCGGCAGTCTGGAGACTGTAGAGGATTATGAAGAAGCCTATCCAGAGATACTAGAACAGCATGGATTTTTAGATCTGGATGAAGATGGATATGAAGAGCCGTATATAACCACAATACACAAACGTAGTGGGAAGGTCTTACGTATTGTTGCTAGGTTTGATGTAGACGGAATCTCATACAACAAAGACAAGGAAATTGTCACTATAGAGCCAATACATTACTTCACAGATTACCACTTCATTCCCTCCCCCGACGGAAGTTTCTATAGTTTGGGGTTCGGGCAATTATTGATGCCCCTCAATGAGACGGCCAACACACTCGTAAACCAACTGCTGAATGCTGGGTCTCTAGCCAGTTTGCAGGGCGGTATATTGGGTGGAGGATTGAAACTTAAAGGCGGAGAGATGCCTATAAGACCCGGTGAATGGAGACATACGGACACCCTAGGAATGGATATCTCAAGAAACATTGTCCCGATCAACTACAAAGAACCATCCCCCGTATTGTTCCAGTTATTGGGTTTTCTGGTAGAGCACACAGATAAACTCACCTCCATAACAGATGCATTGACTGGTAACGAGCACACACAGAACTCCCCAGCCACCAGCGTTACTTCAATGATTGACCAAGGTTTGAAGGTATTCACCTCCATTATGAGGCGTCTATACAGGTCATTTCAAAAGGAGTATGCAAAGATTTACCGTCTGAATGGTCTATTCGTAGATCCTAATCACTATATGCAAGTGTTAGGAGAGCAAGTCCCAATGACTAAGGGCCCGGATGGTAGCCCACAACTAGCAGATTTTGATGGGTCAACCTTTAAAGTTATTCCCATCAGTGACCCGAACGTCTCGAGTGATGTACTTCGTGGAGCACAGAACCAACTATTACTGCAGTTATTAGCTAACCCACAGGTCGGCATGAAGTTGAATGCTGATGACATACTCAGACGTGTACTGGAAGCTAGCAATATACCAGCCATAGAGAAAGTCCTTCTTCCACCAGATCAGCAACAGAAACCCCCAGCAGATCCAAACCTCATGAAGGTTCAAATAGAAGGTACGGTACAGCAGTCAGAGATGCACATGAAAGAGCAACAGCTGCAGATAGATATGGAACAGCATAAAGCAGATATGGCGCAAGCAGCGGCACAACTCAAAGACACACAGGCAGACGCTGTGCTAAAACTTGCACAGGCTAATGGCATAGCACAGGATGCCAAGTTTCAAGCATTAGAAATCCAAGTAGGTATATTGAAAGAGCAAAACAAACAAGTCCTAGCACATATTAAGGGACTCCACTCACAAGCAACCACGGCGATGAATAATGAATCAGACCAAGCAATGGCACGACAGAAGCAAGACGACGGCGGAGACACTGGAGACGTGGCTGCGGCACCCGATAACAGTGGAACTGCTCCAGTACCTGACAGTCAATATGGAGAGAGTGGAGAAAGCCCTCCTAGCCAACCTGCGGGAAGTTGATTTTACTGACCAAAATATGCAGGAGTTGCAGAGACTACAAGGGCAATGCTGCGTGCTAGATACCCTTTTGGCCAAAGATTTTTTTCAACAACTTATAGAGGTAGAAGAGAAAGATGATAAAGAAAACAGCACCGACTCCGTGCGGATATAGAGTTTTAATCAAAATAGATGACACCACAATACAGGAAGAACTAGAACCAGGCTATAAGATAGTAGGAAACGAAGTCCAAACCGCCTCAGGGATGCATGTCAGGTATCTTCCAAAAACCTCAGAAAAGAAGGGAGCCTGTAGTGGAACGGTGGTCTCACTGGGCCACACGGCTTTCGAGAAGTTCGAAAAGCCATGGTATAGACCAGGAGACAGGGTATTTTTTAAACGATACGACGGATGTAACATTCCTGGAGATCAATTTGGAGAACCAGACGTTGAGTATATGGTTATCAACGACACAGACATCTGGGCTTCAATAACCAAAGAGGTTAAATAGTTATGACCGACATAGTAGAACAAGAGGAAATTGTACCAACACCCGTAGCAGAGCCAGAAGTAGACACATCTAACTTATCCGACGAAGAGGTTCAGGCAGCTTCTAAGGGTTGGACACCAGACAAAGATGCCTATGAAGCAGCACACCCAACAAAGAAATGGAAGAGTGCTGAGGCCTTTTTAGATGCGGAAGAGATGATAGGTTCCATTATGGAACTTAAACGAGAACTAAGAGAGCAGGCCAAGGTTTCCAGAGAACTTGTAGTACATAACCAAAGACTTGCTGAGATGCAGAAAGCACAGCGTCTGGCAGCCCTAGAAGCGAGACAACTTGAGGCTGTAGAGGTAGGAGATACTGAGGCTTTTAAGGCCGCCAAAGAGGCGTACCATAAAACAGAACAAGAACCCACCCAAATTCTCCCACCACCTCCGAAGTCTAAGGAACAGATTGAGGAAATAAAAACTTTTACTGAGAGAAACAAAGGCTGGTGTAACAACAGCACGACAGAGAACACTCGTATGATGGAAGCGGCGGATAAGGTGTATGACCTTATGTTGACCGAGTTCCCAGGAAAACCACACACGGAGATCCTCACCCTCACAGAGAACAAAGTTAAGGAGTTGTTCTCTCATAGATTTGTGAATGAGAAAAGAACAGCGGCAGCTGTAACCACGTCCGCCGCACCTGTACCCACCAAGACAAAACATGGTTGGAGATATGAAGATCTAAACAGAACACAGAAGTTGGTATGTGATGCTATGGAGAAAGCAGGTAAAACCAAGGCATTTTACTTAGACCAACTAGCCGGTATTTACGGCCCCAAATAACAATAGAGGAAGATAATAGACATGTCTAAATTTGAAAAGAAACATACAGAGCAACACCCTGAGGAGCACATAGAAGTTTCCTCCGCAAGCAAAAGCGAGAAAGATATAGTAGCCGAAAGAACAGATAGAAAAGCTTTAATCCGCAGTTCCTTCCAGTATGGGGGGCCCATGGCAATAGATCCGTCAACGATAGGAGTCGGGTTTGGAGCACAGTGGGCACATGACGATGGCAGCATAGAGAGATACCTCAGATTGGGGTTTGCTTTTGCCGAGGACAAAGACGGAAATCATATAAGCAACGTAGTCTTTACGCGAGGAGACAAAAAAGGCCTGAAAGCCTTTTTATTGAAAGCTCCACAAGAAATACTCGACGAGATCGACGAAGTGCGTAGAGAAATCAACGAGGCCCCAATGAAAGAACTAGAAGGTCAGCATGACTCACTGTTTCCCACATTAGGTCTCAAACATTTAAACAAATAAGAGAAAATAAATGGCAAACGTAAATAGCGCCAGAGGTCTCAGACTAGTAGGACATTTAAACGGTCTAGATCCTCAAATCAGAACATACTACAAACCCGTAGGGCTTGCTACAGCATGTTATGTTGGCGATCCAGTAAAATCAGGAAGTTCCGCAGATGCAGCAGGCGAATATGCAGATATCGCTTTGGCAGCCGCTGGGGATGTAATTCGTGGAGTTATCGTAGGTTTCTTACCAGTATTCGGCACACCAACCGTTAACTATAGTGCAGCATCCCTTGCTGGCTATGTAAGAGTATGTGATGACCCATATGCAATATATTCAATTCAAGAAGACTCAGTAGGTAATACTATTGCAGCTACCATGATCGGTAATAATGCCGCTATAGTTGTTGCATCAGGCAGTGCAACCACAGGATACTCTGGCACCATGCTAGACTCCTCTACATATGCTACTACAGACGCAGCTCTTCGTATATTAGGCGTAGCACCAAGACCAGACAATGCTATTGGCACCAACGCTGAAATTCTAGTCATGATAAATGACCACGAATTTAAACAAACAACGGGGGATTAGTAACATATGTCTTATATCGTAACAAGTAGTTTCCAACATGACTTGCAACCGCTTATCACCACCTACTTCGGTGATCTGAAGTCTTTTCCAGAACTCTGGAGCAAGTGGTATGATGTTTCAGACTCAACAAGAGCTTTTGAACAGTTCACCATAGCAGGAGAACTTGGTTTAGCAGCTAAAATCCAAGAAGGCCAACAGGTCTACTTTGATGGAACACAAGAAGGTAACTCCCATATCGTATCTCACATTGAGTACGGGACGGGTGTTGTCATAACCCAAAACGCAGTAGATGATGCTCAAAGTGGAGAAATCCTCAAAACTAAGGGCGAGTATCTCCGCAATGCTATGCAGAAAACACTAGAAGTTGCTGCTCACGCAAAGCTGAACAACGCTACTAGCACCTCTTCTCCATACACAGGCGGTAATGCTGAAGCTTTGGCTTCCACCACCCACACCTCTTTAGCTGGTAACCAGTCTAACGTTGTGACAGGTAATGCGCCTCTATCTGAAGCCGCTATCGAACAGGCATGTATACAGGTTAAACAAACCTTGACTAACAGAGGCCTAAAAGCCAATGTTATGCCAACTATGTTGGTTGTTCCTGATGCTTTGGAGTTTGAAGCTGAGAGGATTCTTGGTTCTGAGCAAAGAGTTGGTACAGCAGACAACGATCTTAACGCCTTAAAATCGTTAGGTAAATTGCCTGGTGGTTATCTAGTAGATACTTACCTCACCTCTTCCACAGCTTGGTTTATCAAGACCGATGCACCAGAAGGTTTGAAGTTCTTCTGGAGACGTAAAATGGCTGTCGATTCTATGAATGAATCTGACAAGCGTATCGCTAAGTTCTTTAGCACCATGCGTTTCAGCACTGTACACAACGATTTCCGTTGTATCATGTATAGCGCAGGCGCCTAGTAAATCAAACAATGTGAGTCGGGCCTTCGGGCCCGCCCTACAGGGTACATTTGGAGATTTAAAAATATGTATATGTCTTATTTCAAACAAGGGTTTGCTTCTGGATTAAATGTCCGGGGAGTGCCTCTTGTTCAGACTCACCCAGGTCAAGTATTTTGGGTATCAAATGCAGCAACCACAACAGTAGCTCTGCCTGTCGGAGGACTAACTGGTAGTGATAATGCTGGACAAAACAATGGTACTTTCCACAAACCATTCAAAACTTTAGCATTCGCACTTTCACAAACGAAGGTTGGACGAGGAGACATCATCTTCCTTAAACCCGGCCATGCAGAGACGGTTTCTAGTGCTACAGCTCTAACCTTAAGCACCACAAACGTGGCTATTGTAGGTTTAGGCGTAGGTTCTTTTAGACCAGCATTTACCTTAGATACAGCTAACACATCAACCATCAACGTGACGGCCAACGGCGTGACGATTATGGGCGTCAGGTTCATTGCTAACTTCTTAGCAATCGCTGCTTGTTTCACACTAACAACCGCAAAAGATCTTCAGTTGGTAGATTGTGAGTTTCTGGATACTTCCGCAGTTCTAAACTTCCTAAACATCGTGACGACAGACACTACGTCCAACGATGCGGATGGTTTAACAATTGACAGTTGTAAAGCGTTCTTGTTAGCCACCTCTGGGGCAGTGAACATGTTATCGGCATTGGGAACCAATGATAGGGTAAACATCCAGCTCAACTATTGGCAAACACCTACAACAAACGCTGGGGCCGTTATTCCCATTGCAACTGGTAAAATCCTCACAAACTTTAGATTGATGAGTAACTACTTCAATTTGAAGAATGCTACAGGTACAACAACAGGTTACATAATCACAACCAATGGCAGCACCAACAGTGGGTTTATTGATGGCAACAAAGACTTCTCTTTGCCAACAACCCCATTATTTTGTACAGCCAGTTCTGGTTTTGTATATGGAGCTAATATTCACTCTGACCAAGCAGATTTACAGGGTTATCCTGTACCAGCTGCTGACGTCTAGTAGATCCAGTACCTTAGGTGGTACAAAAACACTGGGCGGGCGGTGTATAAAAACACCCGCACTAATAAAGAAAACAGCAAAAAGTTTATTAACGCAAAACACTAATAAAGAGGAACATGGCAAACACAGTAGCAAGTCAGGTACTATTCGATGGTACCAGGAAACACATAGAGCAATACACCATCATAGGAGACGGTTCTGGAGACCTATCTGCAGCATTGATGAACGCTGTGTCAGGTAATATGGGCACCACCACTAAACTGATACACATACAAGCAGAACTGAGTGGCTTCAGCGCCCAACTGTTGTGGGATGCCAGTACTCCCGTATTAATGATGCAGCTGCCCGCAGACGCAAACATAGACCAAGATTACTACGCCTTTGGTGGTTTAGTCAACAATGCTGGAACAGGTAAAACGGGAGATATAAAAATCACCACACACGGGCTCAGTGCAAACATGAGTGGAACAATAACCTTCACATGCCTAAAGATATAATATGAAAGCTATCGGAATTACATCAGACACCTGTGCATCAGGCCTAGCAAAGGCATTGCCAGCCACTGGGGCGCAGACTATCTTCACAATTACCGGCGGCCCCATACTTTTGGTGGCATTGGTAGGTATCGTAACAACTGCCATACAAAACCAAGCATGCACCGCTGTGTGGAATTCAATAGACACATTAAGTAGCACCACAAAGGCTCTGACTGGCACCACAACACTAACTAACCTACTTATAGGGGAGGTTATTGTTATACCAGCCGCCACACTTGCTACCGCGGGTTTGATTGCGACAGGCGGTGTTGTAGAACAAACAGTAAGTGATATGGTCACAATCCCCGCTGGGATCATTAACTATGTCACCTCGGCGACCAACACAGGTGCCATTCAATGGTATATGCGTTATGAACCCCTCTCTCCGACTACAGTAGTGGTAGCAAACTAATATGGCACACCCAGTACAAGATAAATATATACCAGGAGTACATTTAGTAGTCTGTGACTACTGTAGACTCAAATGGTATAGCAAAGACATGAAGAAGACTTGGGATGGTTTTATGTCCTGCCCTAGAGACTATGATCCTAAGCATATAGCCCTAGAACCTATGAAAGTTTACAACAATGAGCTTGCACCTATTCCTGATGCAAGAGCAGAACCCCCAGATCTATTTGTGTCCTCTCCGACAGCAAACAAAATAGCCTTGGGCATACCGGACTTATCTTAATGAGTACAAGTGGATCTGTAAGTTTTTCAATGGATCGCAATGATCTGTGTATTGCCGCCCTAAGAACATCTGGAATGCTGGGATTAGAGCAAGCAGTGTGCCCAGCAGCACTTCTCTCCTGGTCCTCTCTCAAACTAAACCAGCTAGTTAAACACTGGGAAAACTCGGGATACCATCTTTGGAATAGGGCTCACGCAACGGTTTTCTTGAATCCAAGTCAGGACAAGTATTCTTTAGGTACTAGCGGAGACAGAGCTACGGATACCTTTGTACAGACAACAATAACTGCAACAGCTCTGGCGACTGCAACCACAATCACCGCAACAAGCGTGACTGGGATGTCAGTAAATGACAATATAGGGGTATGCTTAGATGCTAATACTACACAGTGGACCACCATCTCAGCAATAAACACCAGCACACTAGTCATCACTCTAGCCGTGGCGCTGACCTCCCAAGCCACACTGGGAGCCACAGTATTCACATATACCACACAGATGCTCAGGCCTTTAGCTATAGAAACCGCCACTATACGCAACGTAGCACTGATTGACAGGATGCTGGGATATCCCAAGAGTCGAGAGGAGTATTTTAATTATCCACTTAAATACACAGCTGGCACAGTAGTTAGTTACTACTACAACCCCAATCCACAACATTCCACAGGAGATACAGGTACACTGCATGTGTATCAACCTCCCACACTATGCAATGAGACTATACAAATAGAGTATGTTAGATCTATCCAAGATTTTGATGCTGCTACGGATAGTCCAGACCTGCCGCAACGGTGGTTACTAGCTCTAGAGTATAACTTAGCGGTGTTGATGTGTTCTGCCGTAGGCAAAGAGACAAAGAAAGCCTCATTAATGACTGAGGCCACCAAATACCTCCAAGATGCCACAGCTTCAGATTATGAAACTGCAGATGTGTTCTTCATACCAGGAAGCAACTAAAAATGACCTCAGCACCCATTGATTTTAATGGTCAAACCTGGCCAACATCGTCTACAGATATCAGCGATGAGCGCACTGTAAACTTGTACCCAGTTGTGGGTCGACCAAATAGGCATGCCCTGAAGGAAGTTCCCCCTATATACTTATACAGCACGGAAGGTTGCACAGTATTTTCTGATTCGGGTCAGAGTACACCGGTGCGCGGGTGTTTAAATGTTGAAGAAATCGGGTATATATGTGTAGGTAATACGGTATACTCCATTACCCCAGCAGGTGTGGGCACCACTCTATTCACAATAGGAACATCCTCCGGGTTTGTATCCATAGCAGCTATCGCTGGGACGGTAGGATTTGTAGATGGTGTACAAGGATATATGTACAACATCGCTGCACAGACAATGACACAGGTAGCCAAGGGAACAGTTAATGGAAATGGTACTGTGACTGCGCTGTCTGTTATAAATTCCCAATCTGTTACTGTAGCCTCTGTGGGTTCTCTGAAGATTGGTTACACAATGTCAGTAAACATGGACGGAGTGAATGACAAAACTACAACGAACCTCAGCTCAGGCGCCACGGTGCTGGTGGTAGCTTCAGGTGTGGGATTTGTCTCTGGTGGCACTAACAGACTTACCTTAATATTGGATAACGGATCTCCTCTGGATGCAGCTATCCTAAATGTATCTGGCACCTCCATCACTATAGCAACTGCATTGCCTTCCTCAGCGACTGCTCCGTGTGTAGTTACGGCGAACTGTTCTCCAGCCGCAAACACTTTTTCCGGCACAGTTACAAATATTGTGGGCAATGTAGTCACCTTGGATACAGTGAACCCCAACAACATCACAACTAGTAATACCTATACCTGGACATATACCAGTGGTTTTCCAAATGGAGTAACCACCATAGCCGCCTCGGACGGTTATTTTATAGTAACAGATCCAGGTACACAAAACGTACGCGTATGTAATCTGAACCTCCCAACCATCTGGAGCCCAGCGGACTATATTCTTGCTAGTACCTACCAGGATTTGCAGGTACGTGCTGTGGTGTATCAGCAGAACATCTGTGCGTTTGGTACTGGACATATGGAACAGTTCTTTGATAGTGGTAACGTTCTCTTCCCGTTCCAATCAGAACGTGGTTCGTCTCAACCATTCGGTCTGGCAGCAGTCCAAGCAGTGTGTGTGACTTCTACCGCTTTGGCTTGGTTATCAATATCTCCCAGAGGAGGTATATTACCAGTCATGCTTCAGGGAAACGTTACAGATTCTTTTTTTAATGCAGGAGTAATAGAGGAGATGAACTCCTTTACCACATACTCAGATGCAATCATGTTCACTTATGTACGTGACAGCCACGAAATGATAGTTCTCTCATTCCCAACGGCCAAAAAGACATATGTCTACGATATTCAACTTTCTCTGGCACATGAAAGGGAATCTTTAGATCCCACAACACTCGAATCAAATTGCTGGTTCCCAAACTGTTACATTACACTTGGAGGTTTACCTCTGTGCGGCGACAGCAGGTCTGGAAAACTGATGCAACTATCTCCCACAGTCTACACAGAAAATGGGACTATGATACGAAGACGACGTAAAATACCAGTTTTACTTGCCAGCGTGCAACCAGGTTACCCTATGATAGGTGTGGAATACAAAACTGTTAATCGGTTTGAGATACGCTTTCAGACATCAGTTGGTGCCATCCCAGGAACTCAAGGAAGCAATCCCACAGCAATGCTAAATGTATCTCGAGATGGTGGGCATACTTGGGATGGTGGTATGTGGAGATCACTAGGACAAGCAGGACAATTCTATGATGTGGCAATTTGGGATGGTCTTGGTGCCGCGCGTAAGTGGTGTGGTGAGTTGACTATGACAGACCCAGTTGATTGGAAGGTACTAGAAGTATATGCTGATGTAGACGATGGGAGCCAATAATGTCAAGTTTTAACTCTGGTTTTCCTCCGGTACAACAACAGATCATAGATCCTGGCACTAATATGGTCTCCAATGTGTGGAGTTCTTGGTTCCAACTCTTCTACAATGAGTATGTAGCCACAGCATCCAGTAGTGACAATGTGTATGCACAGGTCACGGCTCAAGCAACCTCTCTGACAGCTTTACAGAGTCAATCCAACAACACATCTATACTACAAATCGTACCTTTTATATCTTACGGTACAAGCTCTTCAACCTCAGGTTTTGGTATAAACCCAGCACCCACCCTCTCCGCGGCGGGGCAGAGAATAATGACTTGCGTATTCACCCCAAAGTCCGCCACATCTACTATCTTAATAGATGTCAAAGTTAATGCCTCCCTGAGTGCAGAAGACTATGCAGCTTGTGGATTATATAACACCAACAATCAAACCATACTAGCGGGCCACTGTATCAGACCAGCCGGAGATACAAATCTTACAGGGGAGATCACTTTTTCCTACTCAGAACCCTCAACATCTCTCCTCACAAGAACTTATGTATTACAGGTGGGAACAGGAACAGGAGCAGGTGCTTACTTGGGGACTAATTATGTTGCTGGTCATGGTCTCATGAGCGGAAGAAGCGCCACAAGTGTGATAATAACAGAGTTTGAATAGATGAATATACAAATTTACAGGACTCAAGATCGAGATTTCTTAGCTAATTACTTCGTCAAGGAACGGGTATGGGAACTCTCCTCTTCAGGCAAACCGTGGACATCTAAAGAGTTTGTACTTAACCCGGAACTGCTGTATTTGGTGGCTGCAGATGGACACGAGGTATTATGCGTGTTTGTAATAGATCCCTGGACAGAGAAGACAGTAGAAATGCATCTGCACTGTCGTAGGAAGTATTGGGGAAAGGGAATCATTGACCCATGTTTGGATGAGTTAAAAAAGGTGTTGCATGACACACTTAAATATGATATACTAGTCACATCATCTCCAAGACTCTGCACAGAGGTTTTGGAGGTTTTACGTCGAAATAATTGCCACCAAGTGGGATGTATAGAAGGCGGTACAGCATATAAAGGTGAGACCTGCGATATGTTGCTTTTCAGTTATAAACTGTAGGAATTAGAGATATGGGTAATGTAGCAGGTGCCGCCTTGGGGGCAGCAGGAACACTGGGAGGCGGAGGAGGCGGTGGAAGTCAGTCACAGTCTCAGAGTCAACAGGAGTCGTCACAACAGTCGACCTCGAGACCATCAACATATGCCCCCAGCGATCAGGGATATGCGGCACAGATTCCTGTTTATCAAGCCTACGGGCAACAAGCAAACGCAGAATTACAAAATGCCAACGATTTTAACCAGGCCCAACTTCAACCGCTAATACAATCTTCTTATGGAGCTATGGATTCCTTGATGGACTCTATGGGTATCGCTAGACCCGCTGTGGGGTCATATGCGAATGCTATGGCCACTTACGGTCAAGGATTAAAGTCTACAGCACAAACTGTAGATCAAAGTACTTTATCTAACGATTTGGGTGGCGCCTTCAGTTATTACGCAAACCCAACAACAGGGCTGTTTGCTAATATAACACCTGGAGAGCAATCACCAGATCTAGCACCAGTAGGTTCAGGAACTCCTGGAACATTGATAGGAATGCCACAGTGGGCACCAACAGCAGCCACACCCACAAACCCCTCAGCAAGTAATGCAACCAACGGAGCAAGCACTCTTGCTGGACAGTACAATGCAGCTAATGCACAAGGAGCCTATAGCACATCACCACCCGTCTACACACCACCAGGAGTGCAGCCACCCTACGCAGGTACAGCGGTCGCCCCCCCAAGTCAGCAGTACAACTATGTGAATGGTGTAATGCAACCAGCTTCAGGCATAAACAGTGGGTTGGGGAACGGAAATGTTTTATCTCAACCTGATTGGGGTCCTGGTGCACAAGCTGGGATAATGGACGCTCAGAGGACTGTAAATGCCTATAATGGTTTAGCGAATTCCAGCACATTATCTGACAAATCTTTTAGTTCAGCTCTGTCCGACTTGACTAGTGACCAAAACCAGGTCGGAACAGACGCTAAAGGAAATTATACTGCCGCTATAACAGACACACAGAATTTGCAGAATTTTGCTAGTAGTCAGGGAGAATCAATCCAAAACATGGCGACCGTCAACAACAAACAGACAAATGCAGCCAACCAATCCGCTAATGTACAGGCCATGCTAGCATCAGATCCAAACTACCAGTTCCAAATGCAACAAGGACTTAAAGCCATAAACGCTCAGGCTGCCGCCAGCGGATATAATTTAAGTCCTGCGGCAGCACAACAACTTTCTACTTTTGCTCAAGGTCAGGCATCGAGTGCGATGAGTTCATACAGAAACCAACTCTCCAGTATCATGAGTCAGGGCCTGCAAGGATTGGGTATGTCTCAGTCCAGCACAACTAACATGGGTAACCAACAGGCAGGTGTCACTCAGAATGTGGGACAGGGCGTGGCGGCTTCCACGGCCAACGCTACAAGTGGGTGGCAAGTGGGCCCAGTTACACAACAATCTACATCGCAGAGTACTGGTAGCAGTAGCAGCAGTTCTGGTCCATCCACAGCATCTACAATCGGCGGCATAGCAAGCGCTGCCGGTAGCTTTTTAGGAGCACTATAATATGCCACTTTTCGATGATTCAGAGGACGACAGCGCACCACAAGATTCTGGTGCTCAAGCTGTCCCACAAGAGGATATATCCCAAGCTTCGCCTCAAGGTGGGTTAGGTTATTCCACACCAACGCCTCAGCAAATGGCCCCCATGACCGATGGGTCCCAGGGTGCCAGTAGTGCCCCATCCCAGGGGGCTATATCTGCCCAAGTTGGTGGCATGATGCCCATGAACAAGCAAGAAGGCAGACAAATGCTTGGTGGGGGAATAGGAGGAAATGCTGCTCTATTGCAGTCAATAAATCCTCCAGAAGGTCAAGCAGGCCATTTAAATTCCTTTGGTGTAGGTTTCTATGCAGCAAAGAATGCTGCACAGATGAGAGACCCGGCATACATCAAGAACATGATGGACTTGCAAGAGCAGATGGGTTCTAGGGCTGCAGCAGCTCAAGGTGGTATAGGGGGCACCTTAAACTATTTAGACAGGACTGATCCAAGTGCAGCAGAAGACTTACGTAAGAAAGCACAGGACTACAATAACTCCGTATTAGATGGTGCGGGCAAACAATCCAGCAACGAATCGTCGCAGATCAAAGCCCAACAAGACAGCATGGTCTTTAATGCCAACATTTATAACAAGATAGACCAGACTTACAAAGAAGATCCAGTAAAGGGAACAGTACTTTACCAAAAAGCTTTGCCTATCATTAGGCAGCATGATCCAAACGCTCCAGATACATATGATCCAGATAGAACTGCCATAGCCACGTCACAAGCCGTCACGGCACAGATGACCGCTAAGCAAGACATGGATAGACAGACAGCTATGTCGAATGCTGCCATAGAAGCAAGTAAACCACAGACAGAACTCGCCAAGCAACAGTTAGATGTGAATAACGCTACATCACGCGGAGATTTCCAAGGAGCTAGCCAACTGAACCAGCAGGTTCAGGATACTATGTTTAATGCGGCCCAAGCACGTCTGAAGGCTTCGAATGGGGATGCTGATAAGTTACGAGGAGAATATACAGACCAATCTAAAGGGTATGTCACAGCCAGAGAAGGTTTTGGACAGGTGCAAGCTGGACTATCTCAAAACAACGGTACGGGAGATAAAGTCGCCCTGTATGGAATGATGAAACTGATAAATCCCCAAATTCAGATGCAACCTGGACAAATGGCCACAGTGACCAATGCTCCAGGCATCGAGCAAAGTATGCTGGATAGATACAATGCCTTGTCTGGCGGTGGAAGTGAGCTAGACGGCCCAGCTAGAGCTGCTATGAAGCAACAAGCAGCAATGCTGTTCCAACAAAAAGATGTGCAACAACAACAACTCGACAAACAGTATAGCGGATTAGCCCATTCTTATGGTCTAGATCCACAGAAGGTTGTGCTGGATAATAGCCCAGCTGCAAGTATTTACTCCCCAGACCAAGAAGACCAACTACGCAGAGCACCACAGTCTGAGATTGATGCAATGATGAAACAATCTCTAGAGGCAAAAGATCCTCAGACAGGCAAACCTCTCACAACACCAGCCCAAGTCCAGCAACAGAAAGCTATCATTGATAAGATTCGTGGGGTAGGTCAGACAGTAAGTTCCCCACAAGTACAACAACTACAGGGTCAACTACAGCAGGATCTCCAGAAGTTAGCTCCCAACGGCAACCCCGAAGTGTTAAAAGGTATGTCAGATAACTCTGCTATCTTGTTGAAGTATGGCATCAACACACCAGCTAGAGTGCAGCAGTTTATGGCACAGGCTGCTCATGAGACGGGAGGATTTAAAACCCTCACGGAGGGCGCCAGTGGTAAAGCCTACCAGGGACGCAACGGCAACAATGCACCAGGCGATGGCGCACTATACAAAGGTCGTGGACCACTGCAGCTTACAAGCAGAGGAAATTACCAAGACATCGGAACCAAGATAGGTGTGAACCTCGTAGCACATCCACAACTGGCTGCTGATCCTAAGATTGGACTGGAAGCTTCTGCAGCATTCTGGCAGATGCATGGTTTAAACCAATTAGCCGATAAAGGAGATATTTCTGAGATATCTAGACGCATTCAGGGTGACCACTCTACAGTGGGTCAACGACAGGCATATCTAACCAGGATACAGAAACAGGGTTTATTCAAACAGACAGAACAACAACAGCCCCAAGACGATACGAGCCAACAACCACAACAAGATCAGCAACAAACAACTAATGGCCCAAATCCTCCACAAGCAGACACTCCAAGTAGCGCGAATGGTGGTACTGCTTGGAAGGCAGCTTTTCAGGGTATGCAGATGCCCGGCCCAAATGGTAATGGACAACCCACAGCTCTGATGGGAACAGCCAGAGGAAGACTTCATGCAGGTAATGACTTCTATGCTCCTATAGGAACTCCCCTACAAGCACAGGCAGATGGTAAGGTGGTTCATGAGGTAGCTAATACCGGGGTAGGAAACTATGGTCACACGGTTGTTATCCAGTATAACAACGGTTATACCGTGCAGTACTCACACTTGAAACCAGGCAGCGCAACCGTTAAGGTTGGTGATACTGTCAAAATGGGTCAGTTATTTGCTAATACCGGGGCTTCTGGGACTAAAGCGGGACAGGGAGAATCAGGTGAAGGTGTAACCCCACCACATCTGCACCTAGAAATGGTGCAGAATAAGTACTACCAAGGTGGATACATTGGGGGAGTAAACTCTCCTAGCAGGCCTCATATACTTCAACCATATAAAGAGTTTGGTTTTGCGCCTAAAGCAGCACCTAAGGGACAACAATAATGCCAGACTATACTCCACAAGTGGCAGTACCACAGCAAGATGCTGCTCCGGCACCAGTACTCACATTTAATCCTTTTACTGTACAAGCACAGCAACCACCACAGCAGGCTGCTCCTCAGCAGATGCAACAGCCACAAGCTGCGCCCCAACAAGCGCAGATGGCCCCACCACAACCAGTTGCGCAGCAACAATCTCCAGCCCCACAACAAGCCCCAGCACCTACAGGTTCTGGTGCAGCACCAGTATTAACCTTCAACCCGTTCACCCCACGAGACGTTGGACAACAAGGTTTACCAACCAACATATTACCAAATCCCCAGATGCAAGCCCAACAGGCTGCACAGACACCCCCAGTACCGAGTACTCCGGGTATACCAGCCACACCGGACACTGGAGCAACAGTGGACCAGAAAACAGCCAGTCTTTTAAAAGCAGGTGGGACAGCTGCAGGTCAGGGTATCGTAGAGGGATTGCAGGGTATCAATGAGTTTGCAGCAGACACAGCACAGAAACTGCATATAGTAAGTCCTAGTTTTGTAGAGGGAGTTAAAGCTGGGTATGCATCGGAAAGAGCACAGTATGCTAATTTGTCTTTTATTAAAGAAAACCCAGGCACTTCTGACCTTGTAAAGCAAAACATTGCTTATGGGCTAGGACTAGCAGTTCCAGGCGGAGCGGCGGTTGCCGGAGCCAGAGCATTAGGTTTAGGTGCGGGGGTTTTTGGAAATATAGCCGCAGATGCATTAGGCAATGCTGTGGCCGGAGGTCTACAAAGTCCAGGACAATCCCAAACCCCCTTCGAAGATAGAGCCATGAATGCTGGTGTAGCCGGAGTCACGGGCGGATTGCTTAGTGCTCCATTTAGATACTTTGGGGGACTTAAAGGAGAGGCAACACCAGAACGTATCACAGCACAACAAGCAAATGCAGCTGCCTTAGAACCGGTAGGTGGTGGTACTGTAGGACAAATCATAGGAGACACTAACGATGCTGGGGCCTACGGTAACCCAAAAGGAGTTGGAGGTATGCCAGGTCAAAACTTACAGGGGGCTGAGGTAGCACTATCTAAAGTACCGTTCGTAGGTAATAAGGGAGGGTTACTTGACCAACAAGGAGCCCTGAGAAATACTCAGAAAGACTTCGTTAAAAATCTCTCACCAAACCCAGCAGATATTGCACATCTCACACCAGAGGAAGTGGCTGATGCCGTCAATACCGAAACCCCATTACCAGATGCCGCAATCTCTAAAGCATACAGTACTATAAAGGATACTGCGGATGCCTCTGGGCCAGTATCCTTAGATGCAGTAATACCAGACATACAAAAACTAAACCAATCCCTAATGAAAGGCCCAGAAGGACAAATAAGCGCGACAGCTTCAGACAATGTGGTACTCAGTAAAATAAAGGATTTATCTGAGACTCCCAACCCCACCTTCCAACAGCTGTGGGATTTTAGAAAAAACCTAGATGACACAGCCTTCACACAGGCAGGGGTACTTAAACCTTCCACCACGGCTTCCGCAGGACTAGGAAAACTACGAGACGCTGTTAGCACTGCATTACAGAACCAAGCAGATAAGTCGGGATTCGGGGATCAATGGAGCAATATATCCAAACAGTACGCCCAGAACATTGGCTTTAAGAAGGTACAAGGTATGATGGATTTAGCCTATAGCCCCTTGGGCAGAGGAGGCATGAGTCCAGGCCGAGGTATGCTGACCTTTGCTAGAAACCTCGATGCGGCTATGGATAAAGGCATTGTTTCCTTGAATCCAGAACAAAAAGCAGCGGCTCTCGGTGTCATAAAGACTACAACCCTCATGGCTAAACAATTACGCATGGTTAAACCCGGCCTTGAAATAATGACCAAACAAAGTGCTATAGGTGCAGCAGCACTTCTTGGCGGGCATGTGGCTGGAGTACCGTTAGCAGGTGCTGCGGGGACAGCCGGAGCATTGGTTGCTGGTGTATCTCACTTACTTAACAGTGGTTTAGGAAGAGCTGTACTTACCTATGCAGGCAAACAACCACTTACATCTCTGAAACTACAATCCATCTCCATGAACTTATTTAAGACTCTAGTAGGTACGGGCTCTACCAGCATAACAAACAACAAGAATAACTCTCAATACGGAATACAATAATGGGCACCGCAAGACACTATCCACTGCACCAAGTATTTGACTCCTCTGGTAATCCTCTCACAGGTGGCACTATACAAGGATTTATAGCAGGCACGACTACTCCTAAATATCTGTACACCAATAGAACAGATGCTTTAGCAAACACGAATGGTAGTTACTCTTTATCACTGCCTACAGATGGATCTTGTATATTGTGGTTAGTAGATGACACGAGACTTAAACTGGTTATCCAGGACTCTACTGGAGCTGTCATACCAAATGGCACAATAGACTATATCTCTGGGGAGTTTGATCAAACTTCTGCTACCCTCACTACAGCAGCTGAAACCATCACTACAGGACCCCTGCTGATGCAAGCAGGACTAATAGAGGCGGCGCAGGGTGCTACACTGGCATCTGCCACCACCACAGATTTGAGTACTGCTACAGGTAACAGTATTACAGTATCTGGTACCACAACCATCACTGCCCTAGGTACAGTTCCAGCGGGTACGCAGATCAATCTAACCTTCAGCGGGATCCTTACCTTAACTTATAATGCTTCTTCACTCATTCTTCCAGGCGCAGCTAATATAGTTACAGCTGCAGGAGATGCTTGTACAATGCTGTCTCTGGGTTCTGGTAACTGGAAGTGTATAAACTACACATCTATCACTGGAGTCCAAGCACTACAAAGGACACCGTTCAGTATAGCTTCCGCCACAACTACAGATCTATCTACGGCCACAAGCACCAATGTATCTGTGACCGGCACCACTACAATAACAGCATTAGGTACGGTTGTGGCTGGTGTACAGTATACCCTAACCTTCACAGGCATACTAACCTTAACCTACAACGGAACGAGTTTATTGCTGCCAGGTAAGGCAAATATCACAACCGCTGCCGGAGACTATGCTAGTTTTACTTCATTGGGTTCGGGTAACTGGGTTTGCACAGACTACATGCCAGTCTCCGGACAATCACTCCTGGCACGTACGGGTACAATAGCATCAGCCACCACCACAGATCTCAGCACTGTATCTGCTCAGTACATCACGGTAACGGGCAGCACCACAATCACCTCTTTTGGCACATCGCCCTCTGGTACCATAAAATATTTGTCTTTTAGTGGTTCACCCCAAATAACCTTCAATGTTACATCCATGATTTTGTTGTATGGGGTTACCTGGACGGCTGTGTTTGCTAGCACCGTTATGACTGTTGTATCTTTGGGAAGTGGAAACTGGCAGGAGATCAGCAGAGTAAACCCTTCTGCCACGACTAGTGACTCCTTTCCTCTGGTTGCCTCAGCAACCAACTCAGCTAACACAGTACGCCTCGCCATGACCGGCACAACAGGAACGAATGTGTGGTCTATACCCAACACTAATATCGGTTGCTTCGTTGTTCAAAGAGTTAGTACAGAAACTGGAGCC
>ODAK010000452.1_pt1 | contig 47338 bp, 34 predicted proteins | sample 1539591 | NCBI WGS metagenome assembly ODAK01 (sample SAMEA3539303, study PRJEB22396) | soil metagenome | biome: tundra; feature: field; material: soil | place: USA | collected 2010-05 | depth 0.15 m
GTCTGCATGGCGAAGCGCTGCGGCGGACCGATGGATCTTATGATCCGGCCGAGTTAGAGGCGGAGGCGCGAGGCGCGGGAATGGCGCCGGTCGCGGCGATCGCCAAATTTTCCTGGTAATGCAACGCCGGCCGATTTCAGTTTCGGCGACGTGGGGGGAATGGACAACACAAACGCGCTTCACATGATGCGGAATTACGGCCGCCAACAGGCCGAGACACTTCGTTTGCAAAAAAGAAAACCAGATGCGCCAAATGGACCTGGAGGACCGTCGCGCGCGACGGTCGATGCAGTGTCGGCTACCGGACGGCCGTCGCGTGGAGTGTCGGTAGCACGAGGATGGAGGCCCTGATCATGGTGGCGATGCGACGCGGCAGCCCGGACCCTGGCGCGTGACACGCTGTGTGGACCGGTCCCGTGCTTATTCGAGCGTGAGCACTTGTTCCGGCGTGAACGCGAGCGGCGCGAGACCAGGATTCAGCCGGCCTTTCAGGGCGCGCACAGCTTGACGGTGACGGCGATCTCCTGGGCCAGCATGAACACCAGCATCCATTTCAGCAGCAGCAGATCCGCCAGAATCGAGTCCGCCAGAATCGAACGCATGTCGCTCATCGAAACAGGATCGCCGTGTGGAGCGCGATCACGAACGTCATGGCCGCGGCGCCGGCATCGAAGGCAATCGCCATGGCCTTCCGTGGCTCCCAGGCGACCTGCGATTATTTTGGGTGGGTCATGCCGCCGGTTCGTCAGGCCGAGGCGCCAGCATTTCGTCCAACGTCACGGGACAATCGGGCGGCACCGGCAGCGGCACGAGGCCGTCCATGTCGTCCGGCAGGCCGGCCATCGCATCGGCATAGAGTTCGGCGATGTTGATATACTGGCGCATGCCGGGGGAGAATCTCCGCCGCGCATCGCGTCGGTGAATCCGGGCTTCCGCGCGCCAGTGTGAAACGTCCCGCGATCGTGGCCACGCCTCGGCCTTTAGGTCGCGTAGGATCGCCAACACCAAATGCGATTGCACGGAGTGCAGCAGCGATTTGCCCACGTCCTCGATTTCCTCGGCGATGTTCGGCCAGTCGAGTTCTTTATCGTTCACGATTTCGCCAGCGGCGCGACGGCGCAGCAGCGCGGCCTGGTGCTCTGACCAGTGCATGATGTCCTCGTCGTAGAGGTCGCTCATCATCGGTACCCCTTTCGCCGTTTCACCAATTCCAGCCGTGATGCCGCGTGCGCCGCCGACGCGATGTCAGGGTGCGGGTCGGCGCGCACCGTTCCCGCCCGGCCGATCCTGCCCCACTCGCGGATCAAGTCGTACCGCAGCGGCCCGTGTTCGGCCAGAGGAAGGGCGAATCGCGGCGACAGGCGATGGCTGACCGTGCTACGCCCGATTGAGGCTCAGGAACCGCGCGAAGGCGGCCAATGTGGTGTCCGAAACGTGGTGCTCGATCCCCTCGGCATCGAGTTCGGCTGACTCCGCCGGGACGCCAACCGCCAGCAGTAGGTCAACCACCACCCGATGGCGGGAGCGGACCCGGTCGGCCAGGCTTTCGCCGGGACCGGTCAGGAACACGCCGCGATAGGGCTTCGCGACCGCCAGCCCCTCCCGCTTCAATCGTCCAATGGTCTTGATCACCGTGGCGTGCGACACGCCGAGGCGGCGGGCGATGTCGGTGGGGCGGGCCTCGCCATTCGTGGCGTGCAGATCGGAAATCAGCTCAACATAGTCTTCCAGCAACGCGCCGGATTGCGCCGAGCGCGCTTTGCCGAAGCGGATCGCCTGATCCGGCTCTTCCGGCATCGTTCTGGGTGTTGGCTCTGCCATCCCGCGCGATCGGACCTTGTTGGCCGACTCGGTCAGTGGACCGGGTCGGGGACCGGATCATAGCCCGGCCATCTGTGCCAACAACACCATGTTGAGCCCGAGCACAACCACCGTCCCAATCACCGACGCGGCGCGGGTCAGTGGGCCGGGCGAAAACGCCCCCATCACGTCGCGCCGGAACGCCAGGATCAGCAGCGCGACCATCGGCACCGGCAGCGCCAGGCTCAGGACAACCTGGCTCGCCACCAGTGCCTGTGTCGGGTTCACGCCGATCGCCACCACGACGAAGGCCGGCACCATGGTCAGCAGCCGGCGCAGCCAAAGCGGGGTCCGGAAGCCGACGAAGTCCGCCATGATGGTCTGCCCGGCCATGGTGCCGACCACCGAACTCGACACGCCGGAGGCGAGCAGCGAGGCCATGAACACCACGGCGGCGAGCCCGCCCATCAGCGGCAGCAGGGTGTGATAGGCGGTTTCGATTTCCGCCACCTCAGGATGGCCCATGTGGAACATCGACGCGGCCATCGCCACCATCGCGAGGTTGACCAGCCCGGCGAAGCCAAGCGCCACCAGGACCTCAATGTTGGAATAGCGGATGACCGTCGCCTTTTCGGCCCGGTTGCGCGTCGGCACGCGGCCCGGCATCAGCGCCGAGTGGAGATAGATCGCGTGCGGCATGATGGTCGCGCCGACGATGCCCACCGCGAGCGTCAGCGCGTCGGCATCCTGGATTTCCGGCACCACCGCGTGCCAGGCGAACAAGCGCCAGTCGGGCGGGCTGATGACGAGTTCGACCAGATAGCAAAGCCCGATCACGCCCACGAACCCGGCGATGATCAGTTCGATCGGGCGAAAGCCGCGGGACTGTAACGTCAACAGTCCCCAGGTCAGCACCAGCGTGATCCCGAGGGTGGTCAGCAGCGGCAGACCAAGCAGCAGGCTGAGGCCGATCGCGGCGCCGACCGTCTCGGCGAGGTCGGTGGCCATCGCGGCGATCTCGCTCGCGATCCACATGGCGACGGTGACGGGGCGCGGGAAATGGGTCCGGCACAGCGCGGCGAGGCTGTATCCGCTGACGATGCCGAGGCGGGCCGACAGCGCCTGGAACAGCATCGCGATCAGGTTGGCCAGCAGGACCACCCAGACGAGGCCGTAGCCATAGCGCGCACCGGCCTGAATGTTGGTCGCGAAATTGCCGGGGTCCATATAGGCCACTGACGCGATGACCGCTGGGCCGGCAAAGGGCAGGAAGCCTCGCAAACCCCGCCGTTGGCCGCTGAGAGCCTCCTGGCCGGCCCGCATCACGCGCCCGGTCAGACCACCCGGGAGGGTGCCCGATGCGGCGCCGGACGGGTGGATGACGGTGTCGCTCATGCGGGGGTTTTGTCCATCTGGGCGGTCGTTGCCTGCTGCGCGGTCGTTGCCTGTCTGGCCGCGGCATCGGCCATGTTTTGCACCTCTGGGCACAGAATGTAGCCAAGGGTACACTCTGTGACAAGGGGTAGATCACGATTTCACGATGCCATCGCGTCAAAGGATGGCCGTTCGCGGCCGCGCTGGTGGTTTCCCCGCCGTGTAGCGGGTGTGGCCGGCTCCCGGGGAACAACGCGACAATCCGGGTTTTGTATCGGCGAGGGAACCGCTCGCGCATCGCGACGGTCAGATCGCCAGTCGAGCGAAACGGCCGCTCCGGCCACTGCCCTCCAGCCTCAGGGCCGCGCCGTCGCCGTCGTTTTGGCGCCGTTCAGCGTCTGGCTGAGACTGTCACGCAGCCAGCCGGCCGGCATGGCGCCGAGAAACCCTTTCCGCAACTCGGCGAGCCGCGCTTTGGTCATGCGGACCGCCTCCGGCGTGAAAAATTCCGCGCCGTCGGTGAACATCAAATACGCCTGGGCCTCATTTTCCATCACCTCCTCGAGCGAGGAATCATAGCCCAGTGAATGGAGGTGAATTCGGATGCGGTCACGCTCCGCGGGCGTGAGTGTGCGCGTCCAGAACCGATGCGCGAACGCCGCGTAATCCGGGTTGGTGAAATACTCACCGTGCGACAGCTCATGATGCAGGATGGTGGCGCGAGCGGACCGCGTGACATGCGCGTCGGCACCCACCTGGGGGATCGAAAGCAACGCCGCGCGGACGTTCGGGTCGAACCAGCCGTCCTGCCGGATCAGGCGGCGCAAGGTGTCCTCCTGGCTCATCAATCGGATGCTGTCGCGATCGCCGAGCGCGAAGAAGCGCAGCAATTCCGGCGCGCCATAGTCGTGGCCGTAATAGAACGTCTCGGCGGTGTCGCCGCCCGCCCGGATGGCGGTATCGAGTTCGCTGTCGCTCAGCAGGCGGTCATGCGGCAGGCCACTTTTCTCAGACAGGGCCGCGACCCGGTTCAGCATGCGGCCCTGATCGAGCAGGGAGGCGAAGTCGAGGAGCAGGATCCGCGGGTTCGCCTTGAAGCGGAAGATCATCGGATCGGGTGCCCCATTGGCGGGGACATGGGCCAGGATCTGCTGCTCGGTGGCGGTCTCGATGCTGAACGCGGCCGGGGCTGGCGCGGGTTCCGCCGGGGAAAGCGTGGCCGGGGAAAGCGTGGCCGGGGAAATCGTGGCCGGGGAAACCGAAGCCGGGACGGGGGCCTGTGGCGTAACCGTGACCGGCGGAACGGCGGCATCCGGCCGCGGCGGAGTTTCCGTCGAGCCGGGCCGTGGCGCGAAGGGGGCCGGCTGCATCGCGATCGGTGGCGGCACCGGTGGCGCGGGCGAATGCCACAGGAACCACCCACCAGCCGCGGCGGCCATCACGAGCACGATCGGCGCCACGATCGTCCACACCGGGATCCGCTGCGATCTGACGGGGGACACGGCGGGAGGCTTCGTCAGCCTGATCGTGCTGTCGTTGTCAAACGGTTGCGGCATCCTGGCATTGCCATGAGCTGGAATGAGGCCTGGATCCCGGCCGGCGTTCGACCCCTTGGCTCGGGATGAAGCCCGCGGGGCAATGGGGATCGGCTGATCCGCTACCACGTCAGGTAGCCCGAGCGCGGGGTCGAGAGCAAGTGTGTTATCACGCCGCGAGACAGGTGATGGAACAATCGGGGGCGCGATCGGGCGAGGTCAGCTTCCCCTCGCGATCTCTGACGAACCCAGGGGTCGGGGAGGCGACGCGATCAGGCGCCGATATTGATCACCTGGACCCGCCGGTTCCGGGCTTCCGGCGTCTGCGGCGGCGTTGCGATCAACGGATGTTCCTCGCCCATCCCGACTGCTTCCAGGCGCGACGGCGCCACATTGAACTGGCTGCTCAGGTAGGACACGACAGCCTCGGCCCGCTGCCGCGACAGCGCGAGGTTCGCCTCCCGTGAGCCGACATTATCGGTGTGGCCTTCGATCCGGAAGCGGAACTTCGCGAGGTCGCTCGAAGCCAGCGCCTTGCCCAGAGCGTCGAGGGATGCCTTGCCCCCCGGCGTCAACTCGGCGGAACCGGTGGGAAAGTTGACCGTCAGGTTGACCGACGGACCGGCGACCGGCGCGGCCGTTTCCTCATGCGTGGGCCGCGGCCGCGTGGCGGTTCCGGTCGTGGACACCGGCCGCGTGGCCGACGGAGGCTGCGCCGCTGGGCTGCCACCGAGCTTGATGCCGCGCGTGGAACCGGTGACGTGGTTGCCGCTCGGCTTCAAGGCGTTGATGATCGAATCAGCCGATTGCTGCGCGGGCGCGGCGCTGCTCAGGGCGATCAGGGCCAGGGGAATGGCGGCGACAGGTTTCAGAAACCGGCGCATGGGTGGTCCTCCTTCAACGCAATCGGATGGCGGTTTATAGTGTGATCGGAAAATAATACCAGCACACTTGGACAGCGACGTGGCGACGCCTCCGCGTCGTCATGCGTCGTCATGCGTCGGCCTGGTCTGGGGCCTGGTCTGGGGACCCGTTCCGGCACGGTGCCGCGACAGGCCTCCGGGACGAGCCCCACGGGCATCGTGATAAAGTTGGACCAGGAATGGAATTGCCCTCGGTCGTCATGCTCGGGCCTTGCCCTTCGCCGGAACCACGGCAAGTAAGTATTCCAACACGGACAAGACAGGGAAAAGGCAGGGATTTTCACGGAAAAGCAAGTGTGGTGCTCCATGCGGACGTTCGATCATACACCGCCCGAGGAAGCCAAAATCCTTGCCTGTCCGTGAAAATCCCTGCCTTTTCCCTGTCTTCTCCGTGTTAAAGCCTTGCTTTCTTTCGGCCAGCGAACCAATCATCTGAAATCGAGATGTGTGAATGTCGCGGGGCCAGGCCCGAGGATCACGACGCGGAGCGCGACCTGCCCATGCGGCCACGTTCAATACACCCCGGCGTTTTTCAATGCCGGAAGGAAACGATGCAGGCATGCCTCGACCGACGTGCGCGCGTCCGCTTCCTGATCGGCGGAGGTGTTCATCGCCCGCATCAGACCGTCTACGTCCGTGATCCCCGCGCGCACGAAATCCACCAACGCCAGCGCGAGCAACGGCGTCACCAACGGAATGCCGGTTGGCCGGCAGGCCGCCGCGACCGGGCGATTGGGCGACTCCTTGCCCATCAGCCGCCGCGCGGAGACAGTGTTGAAACGCATCGCCTCAACGCCCGGCGCCGTCATCGGCCGCGAGGTCGGTTCCACCATGTCGGCGGCGATCAGAATGCTGATCAGTTCGGCCGGGTTATCGCGCCGCCCAACCAGGTTCGGCAGGCGCAGCAAATCGCCGACGCGGCCAGGTCGCGTGCTCAACGCGGTGACGATCGGCTGGTAGAATTCCTTGTTCAGTTCCGCCCGTCCCGCCGGCATGTTGACCGCGTCGGGCAGATCGTCCGGCCGCTTCACCAGCGTGAGGTGAACGTCCATCAGGGCCGCGGCACGCTCGCTGAGATTGATGCGGCGCGCACCACGCACGAACACGTCGTGCCGCAGCGACCGCGGCAGGCACATGTCCTTGATGAGTTCCTGCATCAACGGATCGCTGTAGCGGTTGAAGATCTCCCGTTGCGGTTCCGTCAGCATCAGTTCCGGAAAATTGTCAGGCAGGTTGCCGGCGGCGATCCATTCCAGTTTGGCCTCGCTCAGCGCGGCGGCGACATCGGTGACGAAGCACGGAGCCCAGTGGGCGTTCATGAACTCGTGCGCGAGGTAGTGGACGTTGGCATCCTCAAGCGTGTTGACCAGGTTCGTCACGCTTGAGCCGCTGGTGGCGAAGTGCGCCTGCGCGGCGATCAGGTCTTTCACGACGCGCAGTCCCGCCCGCGCCTGAACGTCGCTGCGTCCGGCCACGCGCTGGCCGGCTTCGCGAATGACGCGCGCGACGCCGATCCTCTCCTGCCAACCTGGCAACGTATTATAACTTAAATGCACCAGCCCTCCTGGGCGGACCTTCTGGCCCAGAAGACGGACGATGCCGGTTTGCGCGGCGGGCGGGATCCAGCTCCAGATCCCATGCATTGTGACGAAGTCCATCTCCGGCAGGTCGCGCAGTACTGGGCTGTCTTCCCAGCGCGCGAAGTCGGCTTCGACGAAGGTGACGTTGGTCAGGCCCGCTTCGGCCGCCCATTCGCGCGCGGTGGCGATGTGGGCGGGATTGAAGTCGACGGCGGTGATGTTCCAGGTGGGGTTGCTCGCCGCCAGCGCCATGGCGCCGTAGCCGAAACCGCAGCCGAGTTCCAGCAACAGCACCGGATCGTCGCCGGCCGGGATCGTCGCCGATGCACCGCCGATGATCGAGGCCAACGCCATCATCGCCGGCGATTGCTGCCGATACCATCCGACCGAATAAGTGATATCGGTGACGTAACCTCCGCCCCACTCGCTCATGCGCCCCACTCGCTCATGCGCCCCACTCCCTCATGCCCCCACTCCCTCATGCAATGCGTTCCTTTGTCGCGAGGCGTCGCGCCTCAGTTTGTCGCGAGGCGTCGCGCCTCAGTATGTCGCGAGGCGTCGCGCCTCTGATGGATTGAGGCTTTCCGCCGCGCCTGTATGGAGGCTTTGGGCCTCGATGATTTCGGCTTCGAACACCGGGTCCGCCGCGTCGACGTGCCGCCGCTGTCCGCCCGCGACCGGTTCCAGCCAGGTGTTCCACCCGAGCCTGGGTGCCGGATCGGACGTCGCGTCGAGCCGCAGCGGCGGAACGCTATCGGCCGCGAGGACCGGATTGATGGCGAACCCGATTTCAAACCCGACGAAGGTGCGCACCAGCGACACGAGACGTTGCAGCGCGATGCGATCGGGCAGCAGGCGTTCGAACCCGGTGCGATCCAGCGGCCCGATGCGCAGAACGATCCGCGCCTGCGGATCCCATGCGCGCACCCCGGCCGCCGCGTTCGCGCTCAGTTGGTTGAACTGGCCGTTAGCGCCGACGCGCGTCCGCTGATCCGGCGGCAGAGCAAGCCATGCGCCGGCGAACTCGATCACCTCCACCGGCATGCCCAACCAGTCGGACACCATCGCACCGAGCCTCTGGGCTGAGCGCGGCCGCATCGCGAACAGGCCGGCGTAGTGCAGCAACGGCTCGGTCGAAATCAGCATCCGGCCGGTCAGATGGCCGGTGCCATACCCGGTCAGCGCCAGCAGGATTTTCGAAATTGGATCCGCTGTGGGCGGCGAGCGCAGCGCGGCGGTTTCGGCGGCGCGCGCGGGCCGGTACTTCGCCCCGGCTCGCGCGAAGAAGGCGACGAACCGATGGCTCAGCGTGTCCATGAACGCGTGCAGCGACGATGACCGCCCGCGCAGCGCCTGCACCACGGCGTCGGTGTAATGCCGCGGCAGCACGCCGGAAGGACCGGTCAGCCCGATCATGCCCACCGTGACGTCAGGTTTACCGCCGCCGCGAACCTCCAGCACGTCCGCCGGTGGGTAGGTGAGGCCTGGCGGGCTGCGGAAGCGCGCGACTTCCGCGGGATCCTCGGTGCGACGCGCCAGGGTCAGCACGCGCACGGCGGCGTCGAAGCCAAACCGGCGCGGCATCTGCGCCAGCGCCTCCAGAGGCGAACGCGATTTCATGCCCCCGCCTTCATGCCACGAATTTCATGACCTGGATTTCGTGCCCCCGCCTTGACGCCACGAATTTCATGCCAACACACGGGTCCCGGCGCGGGCGGGCCAGGCGCCGGCATTGCCGGGCCGGCCGCGCAGGACCGCTCGCGTCCGGGTGAAACTGTTGACCGTCGCGTGCAGCGCGAGGAACCGTTCCAGCACGCTCGCCAGCAGGAACAATCCGCCGACCTGCCAGGCGCGCGGATCGAACTCCAAGGTCACGTCCAGCCCGCGGCAGAAGGCCCCCATCCGCCCAGGGGCGCGCGCGGTGCCGGGTTGGGAGGCGACGCTCATCAGGGCTTCGATCGCCGTCGTGGTTTCCGGCGTGTCGCGGAACGCGTAAAGCCGCAAGACCTCCTTCAGCGCATCGGCTCCGCCTGGGCCGCCGGTGACCGACAAATGACTGAGCGACAGATGGGAGATCAGCCGCCAGAAGCCGTTTTCCCGCAACGGCGGCCGCAGCGTGGTCGTGGGCGCGGTGACCGGGGTGATCGCCGCGACCGACGCGGCGCCCTCGACCAGCCGCAGGTTGGGCCGTCCGCCGCCATAGGGCAGGTCGGTCGGCAGATCGCGGTTGAGGCAAAGAGCGTCGATCGACAGCGTGACGTTGCCCGGAACGGTTGGATCGAAGCCGGGATCGTGCGGGGTCAGAAACACCTCGGTGCCGGGCACGCCGGGCGCGGCCGCGCGGCGGGTCGGGTGATAAAACCCGCCGGGCGCGGTCGGATCGGGGTCCGATTCCGTCAGGCGGTGAAACGGCCGCCACGGCCGGGTCGAGCCGTCGGGCCGGGTTTCCCGCACCCGTTCAATACTCCAGACTTCCGCGAAATGCGGCCGCCGCGCGTCCGGAACGATCCGATACTCGGTCTGCATGTGGGTAACCGCGATCGGCTCGCAGCGGCGGCTGAACAAATTGATCAGCGGCACGCAACCCAGAGCCAACGACTGCTGACCGACCGTGCGTTCCAGTTCGGTCACCGCGCGGTCGAGATAAATGAAAATCTCCAGGCGGTTGCCACCGGACGCCATGGTCTTCTTGTCGATGCCGCCGATGTCGATGAACAGGAATTTTTCCGGAAACGCGAAATATTCGGTCAGCAGGCGGAAGCCGGAAAAGCCGCGCGCGGACCATGGCAGCAATGCCTCATTGTCGCCAAATCCCGCCGGTTCCACCACCTTGGCCGGGACGATCACCGGATTGGGATCGGTGGCGGTATCGGCGAACGCCACCGACAGCACATGACCGCCGAGCAGCTCGTACAGCGGCAGCGTCTGGTTCGATGGACCCTGCAGAAAGAACCGCAGCCGATCGACGCCGAGTTGGGCAAAGGTCATGTCGGGAACGGCGCATTTCAGGGTGATGCGCAGCGCGGCGACGGCACCGGCGGCGGCCGGATTGGCGGGTGCGACGATGGGCAGCCCGGTCAGCCGGATATTCTCCACCTCGATCGGCCACAGTGTCACGGGGGAGGTGGTGCGATAGCGCAAGGCCTCACCGCGCACCGGCTCGGTCTCGAACTCGGTGCCGACCGGCCTTGTGTCCGGCACCTGCAGATCCGGGGAGCAATCCAGCCGCGCCACCATACAGGACGGCACCGGCGCCAGATAATGCGGATACAGCATCCCGAGCAGCGCATCCGTCAGCTCCGGGAACTCGTCATCCAGGCGGTGATGCACGCGGGCGGCGAGAAACGCCACGCCATCCAGCAGCCGCGCCACATGCGGATCGTCCACGCCACCCGGCGACAGGCGCAACCGTCCGGCGATCTTCGGGTAGGCCTCGGCGAACTCGTTCGCCAGCCGGTGGATCGCGGTCAGCTCGCGGTCGTAATAGGGAAGTAATGAGTCAGACATCGGACCGGATCTTTGGCATCAAAGCGTCTCGTTGGCGCGGATCCGCACATTGTCGTTCACGGTGTCGACGATCGTATCGAAGGTGACCTGTTCGGGCGCCGGATCGGCGTGCAGCACGGCGTCAATCCGCAAACGCAATGACGCGTCCAGCCGTTGCTCGTCGTCGATCAGATGCACCCGCACCGACAGGAAGCGCGGTTCGAACCGGCGGATCGTCGCCTCGATCTCCAGCCGCAGCCGATCCCGCTCGCCCTGGTTGTTGAACACGCCGGCGGCGAAATCGGGAATGCCGTAACCGAGTGGCGACCCCGGCAACTCAGTCAGATCGCGCGGCGGCGATCGCCAGCGGCGGCGGGCGTTCAGCAACGCCTCCAGTTCCTGACGCACGGATTGCCGCAAATGCTGCATCGCCTCGGCGGCCGACATGGGGGGGTCGCGGTCGCGATCCGGCGCGTCGTCGATCAGCCTCTCCAGCAGCGGCAGCTGGACGCGTACCGTATTGGTCTGGCCAACCGGCCCGCCTCTGCCACTCACGCGCCCAACCGCAACACGCCGAGGTCCATGATGGCGATGTCCTCTTCGCCGCACAGCAACACACGCTGGCCGATGCCGCGCACCGGTCCGGCGTCCGGATCGGTCCAGTCCGTCTCACGGCCGAGCCGCAACAGATCCGAGGCGGGGTCGCCGCCACCGGCGTAAATCACCGGCATGTAGACGTCGCCGTCGGGTCCTTCCGCGACCGACATGGACACCCGCCGCCAGATCAGGTCGCGCGGCCGTTTCGGTGCGTGGAACTCGGCGCTGAGCACGCGCTCGGTCGGGATCCAGAAGTATTTCCCGGTGGTGGTCAGCACTTCGAAATTGCCCGCCAGCAGGTCGTCCGCGTCACGCAAATCGTCGAACGGCGTGTCGTTGTGGAAGCCGGGCGTGCGCGGACGCGCTGCCTCGGCGGCGGCGGCCTGTTTCGCCGCTTCCGCCGGATCGTTGGCGCGCAACGCCACCAGCGCGGCGAGTTGCAGCCGCTGCACCTCGGTTGGGTCGGACAGCAACTCCGGCACGCGGCCATCGCGGAACAACTGCCGCCGCGCCATGTCGGCCCGGATCAACTGGCGGAACTCGGCGACCACCATCGCGGTCGAGGGATCGATCGTGGACGCGGCATCCAGCAAAACGTCGGCGCGCTCCAGATTGCCGGTAAACACCAGGATCTCCGCCAGCAAAATGCGAGCGTTGAGATCGGTGGGTGCTTTACGCACGGCGTTTTGCGCGGCGGTGAGGGCGTCGGTCAATTTGCCGGCGCGCAACAGATCGCCCGCGGTCATGTCGGTCATGGCTGCTCCTCGCGGGTCATCGCCCGCCGAGATCGGTTACGAGTTGGAATGACGCCGCGACGTCATCGATCTGATAGTGCGGTTGCAGAAACACCGTGCAGCCGAAGCTTCCAGGCTTTCCCGTCATTTCGTGCACCGACACCTTGCCGGCGATCAGCGGATAGCGGGCGCGGGTTTCGTACGGTGCGTTGCTTCGGACGTATTGCTTGAGCCAGCCATCGAGCACCTCCTCGATTTCCTCCGCCGTCTTGAAGGAGCCGACCATCTGGCGGCCCAGCATCTTGACGTAGTGCGCGAAGCGGGAGGCGCACATGATGGTATTGATCTGATTGGACAGCCTTGCGTTGGCGTTGGCGGCGTCGGAATTGACGCCGGTGAAGCGTTGCGGAACCAGCGGGCTGCGGGCGGCGCCAAAGACCAGTTCGTCAGCGTGCGGGATCGCCGCCAGAGGGATCAGTCCGGCGTCGAGCAACTCCCGCTCCTGGCGATCGTTCCAGACGATCTCGACGGACTTGCGGATCCAGACGCCATCCGGATCGGTGCGGAACGGCTCCACCGGCATCGCATCGACGATGCCGCCGCCCAAACGATCGAGGTCGGCGCCGCGGGTGTCGCCGGGCCACGCGCTTTGCGCGAAGGCGCGGGCGACGACCTGGCCAAAGGCGTATCCCGCCGACATCCAGACGCGGTCTTTCGCTTCCGGTGCGTATTCCGCGTAACGAAAATTGTCGGCCCGCGTGCCGTCGTCTTCCCACGGCGGGCGCGCCAGCAACCGCGGCAACGTGATGCCGAGGAACCGCGTGTCCGTTCGCGTGGTCAGGTTGCGCCACCGCGCGTGATCGGCATTGCGCAACGGGCTGGCGATGTAGGTGACCGTGGCGAGATCGGCGAAATCGTCGACTTCCAGCAGCACCGGGGACGCGCCCACGATCATCGGACAAAACGCGGCGGCGGCGACACCGGCCAGCGCGGCGAGGGCACTCACGTCATCAGTGCGCGAGGTTGCACCGGAGCGGTGGCGGACGTCATGATCGATGATCATCAGGCCATACGGCTCGCCGCCCGGCATGCCGAACTCGTCTTCGTAAATTTTTCGAAATGTCTGGCTCTGATCGAACTCGACCGCGCGTTCCAGGTCGCGGCAGATCTCGGCCCAACCGACATTGAGGATTTTAACTTTCAGCCGGGCACCGGCGTCCATGCCGCCGATCAGCCATGCCATGCCACGCCAGGTGCCTTCCAGCCGGCGCAACCGGTCATGATGCAGGATGGCATCGAGTTGCTCGGACAGCATCGCGTCGATGGCGACGATATCCCGATCGAGCAGGCCACGCACATCGTCCGCCGAGCCGTGCCAGCCGGCGGGCAGCCAATGGTCCAGCGCGTCGTCATTGTTCGCGGCGAGGAAGCCGGTCAGCGCGTCCTCAAGCGCGTAATCCCGGCTGCCCAGAAAACGTCCCGACAGAACGGCGGCGCGGAGTCGCGGACGCTCAGCCGTCACGTCTCCGCCATCGGGGAGCACCGCGAGGGCGATGGTCTCATCGATGGCGGAGGTGGAGTCGTTCACGGGCGTCGTCCGCCGGCGCCGGTTGGCGGTCCGTTAGCCTGAAGCGGCCGGAATACGGGCAACCATGCGCAGGCTGGTCGTCAGTTCTTCCATTTGCAGCCACGGACGCAGATACGCGACGGCGTTGTACGAGCCTGGCTTGCCGGGGATTTCCTGCACCCGCACCTGCGCCTCCCGCAACGGATAGCGGGCTTTCGTCTCCTGCCCAGCTTGTTCGTTGGCGTTGACGTAGTTGAGGATCCAGCGGTTCAGCCAACGCTCGACATCGGAGGCTTCCATGAAGCTGCCGATCTTGTCGCGCGCCATGACCTTCAGGTAGTGCGCGAACCGGCTGGACGCCATGATGTACGGCAGGCGAGCGGAGATCGCGGCGTTCGCGGTCGCCTCGGGCCGGTCGTATTTCTTCGCCTTCTGCGCCGTCTGCGCGCCAAAGAATACCGAGTAGTCGGTGTTCTTGTAGTGGCACAGCGGCAGGAAGCCGAGATTGGACAGCTCGAACTCACGCCGGTCGGTGATGGCGATTTCGGTCGGGCACTTGGCGTCCATGTCGCCGTCGTCGGAGGTGAACACGTGGGTCGGCAGATTCTCCACCTTGCCACCGCCTTCGGCGCCGCGGATCGCGGTGCAGAAACCGTATTGAGCGAACGCGTCGGTGAGCCGTGTGCCCATCGCGTAAGCGGCGTTCATCCAGCAGTATTCCTGGTGATCCATCGACCGCGCGGCGCCGGTCGCGTCGTACGGTGCTTCTTCGTAATTGAACTCGTCGATCTGCTTGGTCGCCGCGCCATACGGCAGCCGAGCCAGCGTGCGCGGCATCACCAGCGATACGAAGCGGGCGTCTTCGCTGTCGCGGAAGCTGCGCCACTTCATGTAATCGCTGGTCTCGAAGATCTTCGCGAGGTCGCGCGGCTTGGCCAGTTCGGTGTAGCTGTCGAACCCGAACATGCCGGGACCGGCGGCCGAAATGAATGGCGCGAACGCCCCCGCCGCGACGTTGGAAATCAGCCGCAACGTCTCGATATCGTCAGGATGCTGCGTCCACTCATAGTCGCCGATCAGCGCGGCATAGGGTTCGCCGCCCGGCGTGCCGAATTCGTTCTCGTAGATCTTCTTGAACAATTGGCTTTGGTCAAATTCCACGGCGCGCTGCAGATCGCGCGACAGATCGCGCTTTGACGCGTTGAGCAGGCGGATCTTCAACGACGTGCTGGTCTCGCTGTTCATGATCAGGTAGTGCAGCCCGCGCCAGCTGCCCTCCAGCTTCAGAAATTTCGGATCGTGCATGACCGCGTTGAGCTGCTCGGACAGCTTCTGGTCGATCGCCGCGATCGCCCGTTCGAAGGTGCGGCTGAGGTTCTTGTCGAAGGTAACCGTCCCCGACATCGCCTGCTCGACCAGGTTCTTCATCAGGTCCTGGGCCTGGTCCGGTGCCGTCTGCTTGGTGGCCGCGACCACCTGGTCGAGGATCGATACGCCTTCGGTGGCTTCCGCGCCGGCGGTCTGGGTTGCGGTCTGTGCGCCCGACATGGTCAGCCCTCCTTCGATGCAATACCGAGCTGGCCGCTCAGCGTCTTCAGTTCATTTTCGTTCTGAAGCACTTTCTCCAGCAGACCTTCCAGTTCTTCCGACCGGTCAACCTTGCTCATGAGGTCGCGCAGCTTCGCCCGTGTCTCCATCAATGCCCGCAGCGCGGGAACCTGGGCGGCGACGCGCGCCGGCTCGAAATCCTCGATGCTGTTGAACTTCAGATCGACCGCCATCTGGCCGCCCTCCTCGGAGAGCTTGTTGTCGACCTTCAATTTCAGGCCGGGGTTCATGCGCGCCATGACATCGTTGAAGTTGTCACGGTCGATCTGCACGAATTTGCGTTCCGACATGGGCTGCAACGGCGCGGTGGGGTCGCCCGAGAAGTCCCCCATCACACCCATGACGAACGGCAGTTCCCGTACGATCGCGGCGCCTTCCGTCTCGACATCATAGGTGATGTGAACCCGCGGTTTGCGGACTCGCTTGAGCTTGTCATGGACGCTTGCGCTCATGGATCTCATTCCCTCTGTCAGAATCAGGATTTCTCAGAACGGCGGACTTCCCCGGTCCGGCGTTCTGAACAGGCTTCACCCGCGATACTAGCGATACCGGTCAATCCAGGTCAATAAGCGTATGCTAATCGTCCTTTGGCATCACGCGCTGTGACTTTTCTCACAATCCCTGATCTTCTTATTCCGACGCCGGGCGAATGCCAAGCGAGGTCAGGATCGCCTGGCGGACGTTGACGTCGGGCACGACCTCCTCCAGCAATTCCGGCCAGGTCAGTTTGGCGCGGCGGATCGCGTCGTCGAGCGTGTAGGCCAGTGGCGAAACCGGCTCGGTGCGCCGGAAAAACGTGGCGATGGTTTCCAACGTTTTGAGGGCGTCATCGCGCGATACCGTCCGCGCCGTGGCGGAGAACCCGCCAGGGCCGGCGACCGCGCCACTTTCCGCTGGTCCACCGGTTGCTTCGACCGCCTCCGCGTCCGGCTCCGCCGCGGCGGCTTCCGGCGGCGGCGCGTAACGGATCGCGATCTCGTGGATATGTCGCAGCATGTCCCGCACATGCGAAGTGGATGGCGGATCCTCACTGGCTTTTTCGTCCAGCACCGCGGCCATTGCCTCCCACGCCTCAAGCGCGGCCGCGGCCTGGTCGCGCAATCGGCCCAGAGATGCGGCGCCCGCGGTGCGCGCTTCCTTTTCCATGTCCTCCCAGGGGATGGCGCCCGCCTTGATGCGCGCGTCGCGCCGCTCGGTCGGCAGCGAGGGCAGTTGTTCAGACGATTGATAAGCGAAGAACGTGACCGGGGTACCGTCGGGCCGGTCGAAGAAATGCAGTTTATAAAGTGGTTGAATCAGCGAGCCGCCGCCATCGCGGCCGTTCAGCCCGGTGATCGGCGCGACACGCGTCTCGAGTCCGTAATCATCCGGCATCGGAAACAGACCGTCCCAGAACTGCTCGACCAGGCCTTTGATCAGGGAAGCGCCCGCGTACAGGCCGGCGAGGCCATGGCTGCGCACGTAAGCTTCCGTCACCCAGGCCGCGACCTCCAGGTCTTTTGTCGTTTCTTTGAGGGCTTTAAGACCGATTTCGCGTACAGTTCGCCACATCGGCGCGGGGTCGCCGGCGTTGGGATCGCCATTGTCGATCATCTTCTCGGCATCGCGCGCATCGGATCGTGCGTCGCGCAATCTGTTATAAGGTGATTGTGAGGAGAAATCTTCCCTGATATCTACCCCCGGCTGATTGTCGCCGGGGATTGGCTCGAGGAGAGCGGCCAGATCGAACCCTTCAGGAAAATCGACCATGCGCATGCCTTTCTTTCTGGACAATGCCTCAAAATAGCACCTAAAGTATCGGCACGGAAGGATACATCGATCTCGCCGGACACCGATATCAGCAATGGTATCGACGATTGTCCCGCGTGTCATCGCCGTGTCCCCCGTCGGAAGGGGAAAAATGGCTGCCATCGATCTGAAACAACTCATAGCCCGGCTCAACGATACGTGCCGGCGAGCCTTGGAAGCCGCCGCGGGTCTGACCCTCTCGCGTACCCATTATAACGTTGAGATCGAGCATTGGCTGGTCAGGCTCGCGGACCGTGCCGATGGCGATATCGCGGCGATTCTGCGGCATTATGAGGTCGATAACGCACGCTTTCTGACCGACCTGAACCGTTCCCTGGAAAAGATGAAGACCGGCAACGGCCGGGCGCCTTCGCTGGCGCCGGAGATCACCGATCTGGTGAAGCAGGCGTGGCTGTTCGCCTCGCTCGAACAAGGCAGTGGCAAAATTCGCTCCGGGCATCTTTTGTGGGCGTTGCTCGCGGATGAGACGCTGGCGCGGAGTGCCCGCGATGCCTCCGGCCAGTTGCTAAAAATTCAGTCGGATCTACTGAAACGCGACTTCGCCGCGATCACCGCCAACAGCACCGAAGGCGCGGAGTCCGGCACGCTGGTGACGCAGACCGGTGAGGACGGCGGTCCCGCCGTCTCGGAAGGCGGCGTGCCGCGGCCCGGTGGCTCCGGCGCTTTGGAACAGTTTACCATCGATCTCACCGCGCAGGCGAAGGCCGGGAAGATCGATCCGATCCTCGGCCGCGATTCCGAAATCCGCCAGGTGATCGATATCCTGACGCGGCGGCGGCAGAACAACCCGATCATGACCGGTGAGGCCGGCGTCGGAAAGACCGCGGTGGTCGAAGGCTTCGCGATCCGGCTGGCATCGGGCGATGTTCCGCCGGCCCTCAAAGGCGTCACGTTGCGCACGCTCGACCTTGGCCTGCTGCAGGCCGGCGCGGGCATGAAGGGCGAGTTCGAAAATCGCCTGCGCGGCGTGATCGATGAGGTGAAGGCCAGCCCGAAGCCGATCATCCTGTTCATCGACGAAGCGCATACCATGATTGGCGCCGGCGGCGCGGCCGGACAGAACGACGCGGCCAATCTGCTGAAACCCGCCCTCGCGCGCGGCGAACTCCGTACCATCGCCGCCACCACCTGGGCCGAATACAAAAAGTACTTCGAAAAAGACGCGGCGCTGACAAGGCGCTTCCAGGTGGTGAAGGTCGAGGAACCCAGCGAGCCGATCGCCATCGCGATGATCCGCGGCCTGGTGTCGACCCTGGAGAAGCATCATAAGGTACGCATTCTGGATGAGGCGGTCAGTGAGGCGGTGCGGCTGTCCGCCCGCTATATTCCGTCCCGCCAGTTGCCCGACAAGGCGGTCAGCCTGATCGATACCGCCTGCGCCCGGGTGTCGATGAGTCAGGCGGCGATCCCGCCGGCGATCGAGGACCGCGAACGGCGCATCGGCCTGATCGACACCGAGGTCGCGATTCTCGACCGCGAAATGGCCAGCGGTGCGGATCACACCGAACGGCGGGACGCGCTGCTGGCGGAACGGACGGTAAAGGCCTCCGAACTCGTGGCACTGCACGAGCGGTGGGAACAGGAAAAGGAACTGGCGGCCGAGATCACCGACACCCGCACCAAGATCGAGAGCCCCGAGGACACCGCCGATAAAGACGCGTTGCGCGGAAAACTGACCGCGGCGTCGGCGAAGTTGCGGGAATTGCAAGGTGAGGAACCGCTGATCTATCCGGTGGTCGACGCCGTGGCGGTCGCCGAGGTCGTCGCCGGCTGGACCGGCATTCCGATGGGGCGGATGCAATCGAACGAGATTCACACGGTCCTCAATCTGCGGGAGACCATGGAGAACCGGATCGTCGGCCAGTCGCACGCGTTGGAGGCGGTCGCCCAGGCGATCCAGACCAGCAGGGCGGGGTTGACTGATCCGCGCAAGCCGATCGGCGTATTCCTGATGGTCGGAACCTCCGGCACCGGCAAGACGGAAACCGCGTTGACGCTCGCCGATCTGCTGTATGGCGGTGAGCAGAACATGACCGTCATCAACATGTCGGAGTTCAAGGAAGAACATAAAGTCAGCCTGCTGATGGGCAGCCCGCCCGGCTATGTCGGCTATGGCGAAGGCGGCGTGCTGACCGAAGCCGTGCGCCGCCGGCCGTATTCCGTCATCCTGCTGGATGAGATGGAAAAGGCCCATCCCGGCGTTCAGGACATCTTCTTCCAGGTGTTCGACAAGGGCAACATGAAGGACGGTGAAGGTCGCGACATCGACTTCAAGAACACCGTCATCATCATGACATCGAATGCCGCCACCGACCTCATCACCCGTTTGTGCGCGGATCCCGATACGATGCCCGATGCCGCCGGTCTCGCCGAGGCGTTGATGCCCGAACTGATGAAGACGTTTAAACCGGCGTTTCTGGGCCGTGTGACACTGGTTCCGTATTTTCCGTTGTCGCCGGACATCATCAAGAAAATCGTCGGGCTGCAGCTCGATCGGGTACGGCGCCGGGTGCAGGAGACCTACGGCGCGAAATTCACCTGGGACGGGGCGCTGATCGATACCATCGCCGCCCGTTGCACCGAAACGTCTTCCGGCGCTCGTAACGTGGAGAAGATCCTGTCGCGAACGCTGCTGCCAGAATTGTCAGCCGAGGTTTTGTCGCGTCTCGCTGAAGGAGACCCGATCGACTCGATTACCGTGGGAGTGGACACGGCTGGATCGTTCCAGTACGCGATCGACTGACAACAGTTCCACCGCACACCGCAAGGAGGGAGAAGTAACATGGCTATCTTCATGAAGTTTGGCGACAAAAAAGGTGACGTTGATACCGAGCAGTTCAAGGGATGGATCATGTGCGAATCCTTCCAGTTCGGTACCGGCCGTGGCATCGGCTCGGCGGCTGCCAGCGGTGCCAACCGTCAGGGATCGCACGCGTCGGTTTCGGAAATCACCATCTCGAAGCACTCCGATCCCGCCAGCCCGCCGTTGTGGCGCAACTCGCTCGATGGCGATCTGAAAACACAGGTCGAATTCGCGTTCACCCGCGCGGACCAGGACAACTCCGAGTACCTGCACATCACCCTGTGGGATACCGGTGTGTCCGGCTGGTCGATGTCGTCCGGCGGCGACCGCCCGTCGGAGAGCATATCGTTGAATTTCGCCAAAATCGAACAGAAGTACATCACACAGGACGTTGACGGTGCGAACGCGAAGAACATCTTTGTGGTCTACAACCTCGCGACGCAGACGGCGAGCTGATCCGCGGTTTGTCGTGTGTTCGAATGGGCCGGGGGACTTTCCTCCGGCCTTTTTCGTTTCGGGCCGAGCAAACAAATGCATGAATCTAATTCGCCAGAAGCCGTTTTCAGGCAGGCGCCAGGACTGCATCAACAGGGCAGACTGACGGAGGCCGAAAGCGCTTACCGAGACATCCTGCGGCGATGGCCGGACCATTTCGACGCCACGTACCTGCTTGGAATGATCGCGCTCCAGACCCAAAGACTCCAACTGGGCGTTGATTGTTTCAGCAAAGCGATCGCGCTGAATCCGGACCACGCGGAAGCCTACAATAATCGCGGCGCCGCGTTGGCACATTTGGGACGTTACGCGGAAGCGTTGTCGGACCATGATGCGGCCATCGCGCTTAAGCCGGACCATGCCGGCGCCTTCACCAACCGTGGCGCTGCCCTGGCTGCTCTGGGCTATCCGGACGAAGCGCTGTTCAGTTACGCAACGGCGATCGCGCTACGTCCGGACTCACCGGAGGCGTACAGCAACCATGCCGCCGCGCTGGCGAAACTTGGGCGCCCCGAGCAGGCATTGGCGAGTTGCGACAAGGCAATCGCATTGCAGCCGGATCACGCGCCGGCGCACTACAACCGCGGCAACCTGCTGCGGGACCTGTCGCGTTTCGAGGACGCATTGTCCAGCTACGACAAAGGGATCGATCTCAGGGCGGACCTCGCATTGGCACACAACAACCGCGGTACGGTGCTGGCGACTCTGGGGCGTCACGGGGAAGCCCTGGCGAGCCATGACAAGGCGATCGCGCTGCGGCCAAACGCGCCGGAACCGCATAACAACCGAGGCGCCGTGCTGGCCGATCTCGGACGTCTGGAGCAAGCGCTGTCGTGTTACGACAAAGCGATCGCGCTGAAGCCGGACCATGCCGGCGCGTACAAGAACCGCGGTGCCGCGCTGGCGGGTCTGGGACGGCTTGACGATGCACTGACGAGTTGCGAGCGGGCGATCGCGCTGAAGCCAGACTACGCGGAGGCGCATACGGATCGTGCCGCCGCGCTCACGGGTCTGGGGCGGATCGAGGAAGCGCTGTTAAGTTGCGACCAGGCCATCGCTTTGAAATGGGATCAGCCGGAGGCACAGTTCAACAAGGGCGCCTGCCATCTGGCATTGGGCGATTTTGAACGCGGCTGGCGAGGCTTCGAGTGGCGTTGGAAGTCGAGGCTCGGCCCCGAGGGGCGCGATCTTCCGGGCCTGCCCTGGCTCGGCGATTCGTCAACCTCGAGCAAAACGATCCTCGTGCATGCCGAACAGGGCCTGGGCGATTCGATACAGTTCTGCCGCTATGTGCCGATGCTCGCCGCGATCGCCACGGTTGTTCTGGACGTGCCGCGCCCATTGCTGCGTTTGCTCGCCGGGTTGGAGGGCGTCACGCGGATCGTTACCGACGACGATCCGCCACCCCGGTTCGACGCGTGGATCCCGATGATGAGTCTGCCTTTGGCGTTCCGCACCACGCTCGAGACCGTTCCGGCGGCGATTCCATATCTGCACGCCGACCCGGAACGCACCGCGGGCTGGCGGCGGCGTCTCGCGGCATTGCCGGGCTGGAAGGTCGGACTGGTCTGGGCTGGTTCGCCGTTCAGTCAGCAACCGCGGGCGCAGGCGATGGACCGGCGGCGGTCCGTTACGTTGCGGCATTATGCGCCGCTTGCCTCGGTCCCTGGGCTTTGCCTGATTTCATTGCAGAAGGGCGACACGGCTGCTCAGGCGCGGACGCCACCCGACGGAATGGTGCTGCACGACTGGACGAAGGAACTGGACGATTATGCCGACACCGCCGCGCTGGTGGAGGCGCTGGACCTGATCATCAGCGTCGATACTTCGGTCGTGCATCTGGCCGGCGCGCTAGGCAAACCGGTGTGGGTGCTGAACCGTTACGATCAATGTTGGCGCTGGTTGCGAGGCCGCACCGACACCCCGTGGTATCCGACCGCCAGGTTGTTCCGGCAACAATCCCCCGGTGATTGGTCCGGTGTGATCCGTGAGGTCGTCGAAGCATTGCGGTAAGGTTCGGCCGATGCCGTCCCGCCGGAGCCTGGGGATGACGGTGGGGGCATCACGACTGAGAGTCCCGCGCATCAGCCATCGGCACCTCGATCGCCACGGCGGTGACATTGTCGGTGACATCCAACGCCAACGCGGCCGCGATCATGGATTGCGCCGGCGGGACACCATTGTCACTTCGCAACAACTCCGCGAGCTGCGGAAACGGAACCGTTTTGCACAGCCCGTCGCTGCATAACAAAAACCTGTCGCCATACTGCAGCCGGCCGCTGACCTTATCCAGCACCAGGTCGTCGACATCCGCCCCGATCGCGCGGGTTATGATGTTGGCGTGCGGGTGCCGCTCGGCGTCTTCCGCCGCGATCGTGCCGCTATCGACGAGTTCCTGCACCAGGCTGTGATCTTTCGTGATCTGCCGCATCTCGCCATCGCGCAGCAAATAGGCCCGCGAATCGCCCGCCCACAGACAGGCGAAATGATCGCCGCGCGCCAGGAATGCCACCAGGGTCGAGGCGATTATCGTATTGCCGCCACGCCGTTCGGCTTCCTCACGCAGGGCGCGATGGGTTTCGGCGATCCGCACGCGCACTGCGCCAAGCAACTCGGAGGCGGACAGTTCCGGCGGCAGCGAGTCGAGTGCCTCCGCGATCAGGCCGGATGCGTATTCTCCCGACTGGTGTCCTCCGGCGCCGTCGGCCACCGCCCAAACGCCCAGATCGGGGCGATCCACCCAGGTGTCTTCGTTGTATTTTCGTTTGGTGCCGGCGTGAGTGGCATGCCAGGAGCGAATCCGATCCGCGATCATGACGCGCTCTCCGTCGGTGCGAGATGGCCCAGCATGGATGCGAAGCACGCGGCATCGGGCAGGGACGGTAACGAGAAACGAGTGGCTTCGACTCGCGGGCCGCCGTCGGTCCACCAGAGACAAGCGGTGTCGTCAGCGAAGCGCATGGCCAAAGGGCAGGGTGGCGGCAGCAATCGTTCCGGCGGCGCGTCTTCATCCAGCGCGAGGCGTCCCAACGATTCCACGCTATCGAGCCAGGTCGCCCAGTCCTCCGCGTTCGGTGTTCCGGCGTCCGGCAACGCGGCCAGGGTCAGCGGAAAATAGCGTCCGACCTTGTCCACGCTTGGCATGATAAGGCCGATCGCGGCACGCGCACCACACAGGCCGGGCGGCAGCACAAAGCGCCAGACCGGTGCTTCGAGGAACGCATCGAGCCAGCCCTCGCCCATCAAGGTGCGGCTGCCGGCGATGACCAGCGACTGCCAGTCGTGCCACGGATCGGTGAAGTCGCGCGGCAAACCGGCATGCACGAAATCGCCGCGCGCGGGAATTTTCCCGGCGAACCCTCGCGCGATTTCTACAGGCCCGGACATGCGAATCCTCGCAACAGTCCCGGGGCGAGCGGGTTGAGCACCGAACCGGCGCGAATTTCGAATGACGCCTGGCGGTCGCCCAGAATGAAATCAAGGTTGTAACGATCGGCGCTGCCGGTCGCTCGCAACGTGCCGCGGTCGAACAGGCGGAACAACGCCCAGGGACCGGAGGTCTGGATAACCGGGCTGCCGGTGGTGGGCGGCGGGTCGAACGCCAGCCGCGCGCTGATGATCCGGTTGGCGCCCGGCCAGGCGATCGTCACTGGCCGCACCGGCCCGTGCGAGTAGGTGATCTGCTGATCCCCCAGATCGATCGTCACCTGTTTCGTTACGTTGTCAGCAGCCAAGGGTGTGATATCGAACCGAACCGCCGGCTCTTTGCCTCCGGGGCCGAAGAACAAGTCGCGGATCGCCGCCGCGCGCTGGAATTGCGCCAGGTCGCCTTGCGTGATGGGAGGCGCGACATCGCCGGCCGGCTGCAATTTCCAGTTGGCGCCGGCGGTGTTCACGAACGGCTTCAATTGCGTGTTGAAGAACGCGTCGAGCAGGCCGCCCGGCGCGAACAATTTGGCGAAGTCGTCCAACGGAATGTCATTGGTCGAGCCCGCCGTGAACGGATAGCGTCCGGCGACCGCCTTCTGACACAATCCACCCGGGCCGTCCGGTGCGTTGAACGCCTCGACCGTTGCCTTTTTCGCCGCCTCGTTCAATTGTTTCGGGATCGCACCAGGCGGCGGGGGCGCACCGCCGCCCCCCGCCGCGCCCGGAGCCGCCCCGCCTGGACCTGGAGCGCCGCCACCCGCCGGCGCGCCGCCGACCATGGCGTACAACCAACGCCGCACCGGTTCCGGCGCGAGGCCGGCTTCCGTGCGCAACTGCGCGATCGCATTGCCGGCGCCACCAGGGGACACGGCTGCGCCGGGCGCCGGATTGCTGAGCTTCTCCAGTTGCTGCTGCAAATCGCTGAGCAGCTTCAACACGGTGTCGAGCGGTGCACCAGGACCGCTACCGGCAAACTTGATTAACGCACCGTAGCGAACTTCGATCGCCTTGCCGGGCGGTTCGGCCGGTGCGGTCTGCCCGCCCAACAGACCTTGCAAGCGCGATGCCGCGCTGTTCGTCGCCGCCGCCGCCGCCGCACCCGCCGCCTGCGCCGCGCCCGCCGCTGTCGGCGCCACCGGGGGCACCTGCGCCAGCCTGAGTTGCTTCACGATCGCCGACAGCATGTCGCGCATCGGCGATTGTGGCGACGAAAGCAGGTACAGAGTCTGAATGCTCTCCCGCGAATTGTTCAACGGCGGCAGATCGAGATCCGCCATGAACGCGTCCCAGTTCGCCGCGAATTCGTCAGTGTAGAGCTTCACCACATCCACTTGCAGCGTCAGTGCCTGCGGGCTGCTGGTGTTGAATTCCGACTGTTTGCCCAGTACCCAACTGTCGTCGGCGACCTGCGATAAGGCGCGCGGCAGCATCGGCAGCACGACCTTGTGGAACCCATCGACCGTGTACAGGCCAGACAATCCGTCGCGCAGGTTCGCGCCGGAATGGCGGGTGAAGATCGTCGCGCCGGAGGCTCCGGCGGCATCGGCCGGCACCCAAAGCGGCGACCCCGCCGCATCCGGGGAATTGCGGATGACCTGATACACCCGTTGCGCCAACGAAACGCGGGAGAACGTCCGCCGCGCCTCGTCCACCAAAGCGCCATCCAAGGTCACATGCGGCAGCGGCTGATCCAATAACGCGTCGAGATGCGCCGCCAGACTGTCGCGGACCGGCTGACCCAACGGTCCGGGGAAGATCGTCAGCCAGTCGAGCCGCATCCACGCCTTGATCCACGGGCGGTCCAACGGTCCGGCCGAGCCGAGCATCAGATAAGTCCGCGTCGCTTCGTACAGGAACGGCGCGTCGGTGATCCGCGCGCGCATCTGGCCTTCCAGCCGCCACAGCAGGCGCGGCAGGAAGATGTTGCTCAGCGCGTTCGCGTAAATCTGATCGGCCCCGGCGCCGAGTTTGCCGGTCTGCGACAGGCCCGGGAACCATTGCGTTTCGGTCGCCGGCATGTGCGCGCCGAACGGCAAGGCGCGCGCCATGTCCAGCACCGGCGCGATTTTCGCGAGGTCGGCATCGTTGACCGGATCGAGCGGCAACGCCTTTGCCGCGGCCACATAAGCCGCGACCGCCGTATTCTCCTGGGCGATCGCGTTCTTGTTGGCCGATTGGGTCTGGATCAACGCTCCCGCGCCAATCAACGCGACCAGTCCGGCCGAACTAGCGGCGCCGATCCGCAGCATCCAGGCGCGCTTCACCGCCGCCGGATCGCGCGACACCAGCATCGCCTCGCCGAAAATGACGTCCTTCAACAGCCGCGTCAGGAAGTAGCTTTTGCCGGCCTCGGGCCGCAGCGACGGCGCACGCTGCTGATCGATGCCGAAGCCGCGGGCGAGTGCCCCCGTCAACCGGTCGATCGGGGTACCTTCCTGCGTGCCGGATGCGAAATAAATCCCGCGCAGGAACGGCGCCGGATCGAGCCGCGTGCCGCCGAACGCCTCCTGCACGAACTCCGTCAGCGGTTGTTTCAGGCTGCCCACCTGGGCCGGGAACCCAGCGATGGCGACCCGCCGCTCGGGCGAGCGTTCCGCCTGCAACCGGTCCACCAGGCGTTGGTTCAATCGCTCCACCAGCAGATCAAATTCAGTGGCGAAAGCGCCTGTGCTGCCGCCATCGGTCTTGTTCAGCGGGAATGTGGTGCCCCAGACCGCGCCGCGCTTTTCCCGGTCGAGATCGTCGAAGAATTCGGAGAAGCCGGCGAGTAAATCGGCCTTGGTGAAAATGGCGTAGACCGGCATGCGCACGCCAAGCTGATCGGTCAGTTCCTTGATCCGGCGCCGGATCGCTCTGGCATGCGCGAGCCGCTCGGGTGGCGGTGCCGCGGCGATATCGGTCATGGCGATCGCGATGATCACGCCGTTCAGCGGCTGCCGCGGCCGGGTTCGTTTCAGCAGCGAGAGGAACGCGTCCCAGCCCGCTTTATCCACAGCCGAATCGCTGTCCTGCGTGGTGTAGCGTCCGGCGGTGTCGATCAGCACGGCTTCGTCGGTGAACATCCACTCGCACATGCGCGTGCCGCCGACGCCGGCGATCGGACCCTGACCCATTTCGGCGGCGAGCGGAAAACTCAAACCGGCATTCAGCAACGCGGTGGTTTTGCCGGCGCCGGGCGGGCCGATGATCGCGTACCACGGCTGCTCGTACAGATAGCCGCGGGATTTGGCGGCCTTCTTCAGCAACGTCAGCGCGTTGGTCAGTTTGTCGCGCATCGCCGCCACTTCCTCGGCGGAGGCGGCGATCGACGGATCGGCGGCGGTCGCGGTGACACCGGCCACCAAGGCGTCGTCGTTTTTCTTGCGCCTTCGGTCGAGCCAGAAGTTCACCCCAGCCCAGAGAAGCACCAGCACCGCGATGATGGCGGCGCGCGGGATCCAGGATTCGAGGAACGACAGGAACGGGCCGAAGTACCAGATCAGCAGCCCGATCAACAGAACGCCGAGGAAGCTCAGAAACCAGCGGGACCCGAAGAAACGCAGCACTGCGCGCATGATCCTATCCTTGCCTCCGCAGTACGACCTCAATGCGCCGGTTTTGATCGCGGCCTTCTTCGTTGGTGTTCGACGCGATCGGATCCGCGTCCGCCTTGCCGACCGCGGCGACCCGTCCCGGATCGCCAAGCACCTTCACGATCAGGTCGCGCGCGGCCTCGGCGCGAACGGTCGACAATTGATAATTGGACGGGAAACGCACCGTGTGGATCGGTTGGTTGTCGGTGTAGCCGATGACCTGCACCGGGCCTTTTTCCTCCTTCAGTGCGCTGCCGATCCGTTCCAGCAGGCGGTAATAGCCCTGGTTGATCGTGGCGCTGCCGGATGGGAACATGCCTTTGTTACGGATGCGCACGATCGGCATCGCGTGGTCGCCGATCACGGTGACGAGGCCCTCGTCGATTTCCGGCTTCAGGAATACGTAGAGCGGCTCGGGCGGCGGCGGTTGCACGACCTCCGGCGGCCGCACGGGCGCGACGCGGCTGATCGCCGGCATTTGCGACAGCGGCGCGCTGAGCATCGCCGAGAACGTTTCGTCCGAGGACGCGTTCAGGCTGGAGGAAAACCAGATGAACAAGCCGCCGATGACCGCCAACGCCGCGGCCGCCATGACCCACATCGGCACCACCGTCCGAGCGGGTTTGTACGGGGAATTCACCCCCTGCCAGTGTGGCGACAGCGCCGGGTCGGTCGCGGTGCGTTGCCGCACGATCATCGTGTAGAGGTCTTCGCGGATGCGATCGACCTCGCCCGGCCGGTGCGGCGGCAGGCGGTACTGACCCAGGAAACCGAGGCTCAGGCAGTAGTACATCAGTTCCAGCACGGCGAGGTAGGTCGCGGGTGCTGCCTTCAGGTCTTCCAGAATGCGGAAGAATCGCTCTCCGGAACGAACCTCCTGATGGAAAGTCGAGACCAGTGAGCGCGCGGCCCAACCGCCCTGGCTGCCCCACGGGGTGTTCAGCACCACGTCGTCGATGCTGGCGCACAACGCGTAATGCGCCGGCCGCAGTTGTTCGTTCGGCACACCGCCGTCGCGCGCCGCGGTCTCGAACTGGCGCACCTGGCGGACGGTCCGCTCGCGCAGGTCTTCGACGTTGGGCGCCGACAACGTCGTGCGCAGGCGGCCGAGCAATTGCAACAGCGGTGCCGCCGCGATGATCAGCGGATTGAGGCCGAACTGAATCGTTTCGGCACCGGCCGAGACGGGCGCGGCCTCGAACGCCGACGCACGCGGCTGCGGCGGCGTTCCGCCGACCGGCGGTGCCGCGGCGGGTTGCGTTGGAGCACGCCGTCCTCCCGGAGCCGGCCTGATGACCGTTTTGTCGGAGTCGTCTGGTTCGGCGAAAGGATCGTCGCTCATCCGCGGATCGCCCATAGTTCAAGCCGGAGATTGGGAAAATCGCCTGACACGAAAATCGCGAAGCCACCCGTGTTCTGCATTTGAGCCCAGTGGGGGCTGCCGCGATCGAGTTCGAAGTAGGTGGCGCCGGCGTAGAACGGCAGTTGCCGCGGCGCGACCGGCAACGGCCGCACCGCGATGCCCGGCAGTGCGACATTGACCAGTTCGCGAATGTGCTCGACCGCGCCGATCTTGACCTGCGTTGGGAACAGCCGCCGCAGCGTCTCGGCCGGCATGTCGCATTGCACGGTCAGCACGAAGTTCGAGGCACGCAGGATCGAGCGGTCGGTGATCGGACCGACGCGCACACCGTGCCTGGCCTCGCGCAACGGGATCGGGATCGCGGTTTGCTCCAGCACCGCGGACAGCGCGCGGCGCAGATCGGCGACCACCGGGGCGAAACTGCGCTGCAGATCGTCGTGCCGGTACGCCGGGTAGGAATTCGGCCGGCGGGATTCCAGAAATGTCGAGAACTCGCCGGCCATTTGCAGCAACGCGGTATACAACGTCTCGGGATGGATCGACGCGGCGTCAGCCCAATGCGAGACGACCATCTGCCAGCCGTTGATCGATTGCAGCAGCAGAAAGTCGGCGACCTGAGCGACACCGGCCTGCCCCGGCGCGGTCATGCGCGCGGCCAGTGCCTCGCCGCGCTGGTTCAGCATGCCGGCCAGCTCCGCGATCAGTCCGGCCAAAGGTTGCGCCGCCGAACAGACCAGCGAAGGCGGGATCCATCGCTCGTCCAGGATCACCCGCCGATCGGCGGTGACTTCGGTGATGCGGGCCAGCGCGATGCACTGATAGCCGGCGCGTTCCTCCGCTTCCAACATGTAGCGCAGGCGAGGGCGGCCAACCTGCAACTCCGCCGGGATCGGGGACGCGGACTGTGTGTCGTACGCCTCAAACGGATGCGCGCCGTAACGGCCTTCGGAGCCGTCGTCGGAGACCTCCACGCCGCCGGCCTGGCGGATCGGCAGCGCCAGATACACCAATGCGTTCCGCGCGCTGTCAGGGACGTCCAATGGTGGCGGATGGTCGGCCTCGCCGGGGAGCATGAACGGTGTGCCGTCCTCGAACATGCCGGATACCGATGACAAAGCGAAACGACCGGTGCCCAGAAGATCCCGATCCATCGCGTAATCGATCAGGCCCCAGGGGTGCGGGCGCAGCGCGCGGGTGACGCCGCGGACGAGCGTCTCCGTCCAGCGGTCCTGCTGCTGGAAGTGCTGGGTCCGGAGGAACATACCCTCCCGCCAGACGACGCGGTTGGACCAACTCATGGATCGTTCTGCCTCCTGGGCCGATTTCGCCGCCTGCTTGCATGATCGCGCACGGTCAGGCCGAAGACCAGCACCCGTTCAACGTTTTTCGACGTCGCATCTCTGACGTCGTGCCTGGGCCTGAAACGAGCATCATTCGCGGTGCCCGGCCATGATCGACCCAGCGCACCGCGTGTTCGCGGTGATCCTCGGGTTCAGTCCGAGGACGACGAAAATGCACGGGTCGCAACGGGCCATGACGATTGTTTTTGTCCCCCTCTGTTTCCCCTTCTATTTCAGCGTCAGAGCAAGCTTACCGACCGTGGCCGAAAGCGTCGTCGGTCCGCTGGCGGCGGCCGGTGCGGTCGCGCGCCATTGTGCCTTGTCGATGTCGCGATACATCACGGCGACGCCGACGGCGGAAACCATCGGCTTGAGATTGACCGTCACCGTCTTCTTATCGTCCGGCGCGATCAGGAATTCCTGTGAACTCGTGGCTTCCTCGGTGCCCAGTGTTTTGGCCTCGTTGTCTTTGAGGGCGAAGACGTCGGATTGAGTGAATTTCGCGGTGCCGCTGAGTTGATAGACCCGCACCGCGACCGGCGCGGCGCGGCCGGCGGCGTCCGGATTCTGCTCGGCGGTGCCGGTGATGGTGAGGGTCAGCACCGGCGGCGGCGGCGGCGGCGCACCGCATCGGGCCAGGGCGAGCAGGCCCGCGCAGCTCAGGATCAGGCGACGGTTCATGGACGTTCCCTCATTGTGGTTCCCTCATTGTCGTTCCCGTATGGAAATTTCATCCAAAGCGCGTTCATAGGCGCGGGCGAATGATTTGCCGAAGATGCTGTCGAAGTCGTCCACCAGGGCCTGGACGACGGCGGCATGGCGCGCCTCGAACGCGTCCCAGGCACGGGCTTTTCGTTGCGCGGGCAGCACGGCCATGCCGCCCTGATCGGTCCCGGCGCGGATTTTGTCCGGGCTCAGCTCATTCAGCATGGCGCGCACGGCGACCTGCATCGCCGCCATGGTCGCGAGTTCGTGCAGCCGCAGGTCGCGCAGCGAGTCCTCGATCGCGGCGGCGGGCGCCATGTCGGTGCGCCGTCCCACGCCGAGCAGCGCGGTCAACGCGTCGTCGTCGTTGGCGGAGAACTTCAGCGGATTGTTGCCGCGGGCGCGGATCATGGTTTGCTCGATGCGGAACTCGCCTTTGATCGTCGCCCGCGCGATGAGAACCTGGCGCAGACCGGAGACCAGCGCGCGGAATGCCTGGCCAAGCCCGGTCATCATGGCCATCGGATCGGCGGGGGTGGCGCCGCTGAGTTCGGCGCCCTTGAAGAAGGCCGCCAGCGCGCCGCTATCGTCCATCGCCGGCGCTGCGGCCGGTGGTTTTGGCGGCACCGCCGGTCTTGCGGCCGGCGCGGGCTCGGACCGCGGCGGATCCGCCGGCTCGTCGAACGGAGACGTGGCCAAAGCCGCGGCGGGCGGCGATTGCCTTGGTGCCGGTATGGTTAGCGGCGGCATGGATGGCATGGGCGGATCGCTGAACGGCTCGGCATCCAAGGGCACCGGCCGAGGCGTCGCCGGCCGCGGTTCCCGCTGCCGTACGACAGGCGCGGCAACGACCGGAGGCGCGGGACCTGGCTCCGCCACCGGTGCCGGGCGCGCTTGCACCGGAGGTGTCAGCGGAGCGAGCGGATCGGCGAAATCCAACGGATCCAGTGCCGCGGATGCCGCGGATGCCGCGCCCGCCGATGGTGCCGCGAAAGGTGGTGCCGCGAACGGCGATGCCTCAAATGGCGATGCTTCGAAGGGTGGCGCTTCGAAGGGTGGCGCTTCGAACGGCGGCGCGGCGGGCGGCGCGTTCGGTGCGGCCACCGGCGCCGGCGGATGCCGCGGTTCCGCCAGAGGTGCCAAGGGATCCAGCAGGTCGGAGAAATCCTCGAGTTCGCTGACAGCCGATACCGGTGCGTTGCCCAACGCAGCGTTCCTCGAGGGAGCGGCCATGGGCGCCGGCGACGCCGGATGGGATGCCGCGTCGGGGAACGCAGTCGGTACTCCCGCCGTCCGCGCCGGGAATGCCGGCATTGGCGATCCAGGCGTTGGCGATGCCGGCATTGGCGATGCCGGCGTTGGCGATCCAGGCGTGTGGGCCGGGGGAGCGATGCCTTCCAGCAGGTCCTTGTCCCAATCGTCGGGCAGCAGATCGTCGCCCGGAATGATGCCGCCCATTTGTGGCGCCGAGTATCCCGCGATCGGCGGCGGGATCATCGCATCCTCCATCGATGACGAATGATCGGACTGGACCGGCCCGCGGAATCCGCCGCCGAACGCCGGCTCATCATGCTCGGGAGCCAACGGATCGAAATCATGCGGCAATCGCGCGCTGGTTGGCGCGGCGCCGAGGTCCGGATACGCCGGCTCATCGAACGGCCGGCGCGCGGCGGGGGAGGCGGCGAGCGGATCATCGGCGAACGGATCGCCAAACGGGCTTTGACCCGACCGCGCACCGGCGCCAAATCCACTCATCGGTGCGCCGCGGTTCACCTCGCCCTGCGCCGGTTGATCAGCGAGGCGGAACTCAATTTCATAAGCGCCCAGACGGAGGCGATCGCCATCGCGCAACGCGCGCGTCGCGCCGCGGCCGATCGGGTCCGGCTCGCTGTTCAACCAGGTTCCGTTTGTGCTGGTGTCCGCGACCTGCCAGCCGCCGCCGCGGAACGCCACCGCGAAGTGACGTTTGGACAACAGCCGCTCCGGATCGGGCAGCACCCAGTCGACGTCGGGTCCGCGGCCGACGTGGAATTCGCCACCGGACACCGTGCGTGCCTCGGGCGCGACCTGGTCCGGGCACCGCAGCACGGTCATCGAGAGTTGCATTGACGTCGCCCTTCATCATGAACGATCCGGTTTCGGCCCCCCGGTCCGTCTGTTGGCCATCTGTCATTTGGCCGTCCCGGCACACGGGCGTATCCGGCAGCGCGGACGATGGATCAGGGTGCCTCGGGCGGCATCCGTCCAGGACCGCCCGCGGCGATATTACGACCACTTTCCAGGAAGCGTTTCAACCGCTCCGCGTGCCTGGTCACGTCGCCGCGGGCCGCCGACAACGCCACCGCGCCGGCGATCGCGCCACCTGTCGCCGTGGCCGGAGGGGGCACCGCCGGCTGTCCCACCGGCGACATCGAATCGCCGCTCCAGAACGCCGCGACACCAGCCCATGCCTCGGGTGTCTGAAAATCGCCGGCTTCGGCGTGCGTCATGGCGGCGCGCCGCTGTTCGTCCTTCTGCTGGCGCACCCAGAGTTCCGCCGTTTCCCGCGCCAGCCGGTCCGGCTCGGGCAGATCGGCGGGCGCCGTGTTGGCCACGCACATGCAGGCCCACCAGACTGCCTCGCGTTTCGGTAAAGCGTGCGCCATCAGGCGCACCGCCTCGGCGGCGAACCCGGCGGTCTCCAGCCGGACGATCGCCTCGGCGACATCCGCGCAGCCTCGCAGCGGCGCCTGTGCCTCGGGTGCCAAAGTCGCGCGTTCCAGCACGGTCGCGAGCTCCGCCCCGGTCAGTTTGATGAGTGTGCCCGACATGTCAGTTGATCATCGTTATGGCGCCTTTGAGCATCAGCATGGCGTCGCCGCCAACCTTTGTCATCAGGCCTTTGATGTCCGTCATGATGGTGCCCTCGATCTTGACCATCATGCCTTTGATGGTGACCCCCATTGGATCGATCTTGATCGAACTGGGACCGACCTTCAACTCGATCGACTGCATCGCCTCCATGCTGATATTGCCGAGGGAGGCTTTAACGGTGACGTTGCCCAGGGGGAGTTTCAGGTCGTAATTGCCCATCGACACTTCGGTCGACTGGTTGCCCATTTTGACCTTGAGGGTCTGGTCGCCCTTGACCTCGTACGCGGCGTTTCCAAACACGACTTTATGGCTGAAGTTGCCCTTCGTTATCTCGTACGAGCTGTCGCCCTTGGTGATCTTGGACGTGTGGTTGCCCTCGGTCACCTCGAACGAATGATCTTTCGTGATCGTGATGGTCTGTTTGCCTTTGACGGTAATCGTCTCGTCAACCTTGACCAGAACGATGCGGCAATTATCGACGGTCAGCTTTTCGTCATGCTCGACCTCGGTCGTCAGGTCCTTTTCCGCGTGGATGAAGATCAGTTCGCTGCCGGATTTATCGTCGAACGTCAGCTCGCTGAACTTTCCGGTGTCGCCTTTCAGGCTGGAGCGGGTGCGGAAGCCGGATTTGGTCGCTTCGGCCTTCGTGTAAATCGGCTTTGAGAGGGTGTTGTACAGCCCGCCGACGACGATCGGCCGGTCTGGGTCGCCGTCGACGAACGCCACCGCAACCTCGGTGCCGACCCTGGGGATGAACTGCGCGCCCCAGCGGTTGCCGGCCCAGGGTTGAATGACGCGGGCCCAGATGGAGCCATCGCCGCTGGCCTCGGGGCGATAATCCCAGAAGAAGCGAACTTTCACGCGGGCCAGCTCATCGGTATGGATTTCCTCGCCATCCTGCATCTTGATGTCGGAGGTTGCCGTACCGCCGGACCCTTTGGAGTCGTTGCCTTTGGTTTGCGGCCCCATCACGATCGCCGAATGCACGCCGTCCATGCGGGGCCGGGGTGTGGCGATCGGCTGGCGCCAGGGTACGTTCGCCTTGAAGGCCTCGAACTGGTTCTGATAGGACGCGCTCCCGGTATTGCTGATCCAGCTGCTGTCTTCGATGACGTGATGCACCGAACGTAACGCGTAGGACACGTCGTCCGGGGTGACCGGGGAATTTGCCAGAGTGAACTTGCCGCCAGGAACAAGCGCGCCAAAGTGACTGGCGCCATGATAGAGCGAGGTCGCCGCTTCGGCCGCTTCAATTTCAAATTTGGCGCGAGCTTCCACGACTGGATTGGAGTTGGTCAGCGCCGGCCAGTGATACACGTCGCGTCCGTCGGCGCCGACCGCCTTCAGAACGGTCTTGTGTTGATTATACAGCTTGGTCCCCGGATTTTCCGGATCATAATCGCCCATCGCATAAGAACCGGTGGCCGTGCGTACTGGCGGCTTCCATTCGAGAATTCCGCCGACATCGTTCTGGTTCACTGTGAAGTGCAAGGTCGCGTTGGGAATGTCCTGGAATGTCACGTTCTTGTCGGTGATGGTCAACGTGTGCTGTGACGCCGTGTGCTGAAAATAATAGAACCAGCCTTCCTGTTCCATCAGACGAAGCGCGAAAGCGTAGTCCGATTCATTGAACTGAACGGTGTATGGCCTGCTCACGCTGGATGACACGGAGAAGCTAAAATCCGTGAGTCCGGCGTCATGAAACATCGCGGTCAGGATGTCCTGGGACGATTTGTTTTGATAGACGCGACAGTCCACGGTTTGGTTCATGAACCATAACCGCGGCACGACGGTGATCGCATAGAGCTGAAATTCGTCGACTTTGGTCGCGCCGCGCTGGATACCGCTGGGCCTGACTTGCTGGACGATGCCGTGAAAATACCGGATGGGCCCGTTCACGTCCCGCATGGTTACGCAAACGGGCTGGTTCAGCAGCTTATTCGGATCGAACACGCCGATCTGGCTCACGGCCATGATCTCGAACCGGAACGTGCGACTGATACCTTCGTCCGCGACCAGGTGCGTGGGAATCAACGCATCGGTCGCCAGCGGCGTCGCGGTCATCGATATCAGAGCCTTGTCGCGAACCCATGCTGCCATTTTTCGTTCTGCCTCATATGGTCAGTGGGTTGGCCGACGGCGTTCCCCGCTATTGGGACGTGTATCAGATTTGAGCGGCCGCTGTCGACCGTGAAACATACTTGGCAGTAGCTCCGATTATTGGCCAAACATCGCCTTCTCCCATGCAGACGGCCACTTTGTCATGGCCTGCGTGATGTCCGGCACGGCTCATGGCCAGGCAACGTTCAGAGACGTCCAGGACGATGGCTACCAAAACCAAAACGCTCCGCCTGTTCCGTATTGACCAGTGACGGATTCACACCGAATCAAGCCGGTCGTGTCGTCCAGCGTCGCGCGCCTGGAGATTGCTTCGCCCGACGCGCGATGACCACGGCGGCCGAGTGCCGACCCGACCCTGAAACGCTTCCAGCGAGCTTGCATGGGACGATACCGCCGATGTTGGTTCATGCGTCCGATCCCCGTGACAAAGCAATGCCGCGTCATGATCGTCGATGCTCCGCGGTGGGCGTCTGGCGCCGGAACACTTCGATCTCGCCGGCGGCGGCGGCTGCCAGTGCCACACTCCAGGAAGCGAAATCTTTGGCACCCGGAAGCTGCGCGGGGAGGATTTGCGTTGTCGGGCGCCAGGCGGGGTCGTGCTCGGTGATCGACAGTGCGGACCCATCCTGGAGCCCAAACACCAGCAAGAACGTGTCGCCGACAAACCGGTCGGCTTTGGTGGCGACAACCCGGTCGATTTCATGCCATCGCACCAGCCGCGACGCGGTCGGAGTATGTATATGAAAGCCGTCGGACGAAACCAGTATCGTCGCGTCTCTTGCCGCGCGGCGGGACGGTAGCCGCCGGATCACCCAATTTTCGATGCGTTTGAACACAGATGCCTACTCGGTCCACTCGATCGGCAAAAGCCGCCAAATGGCTTGTGTGGTGGCATGCGCGACGTGCTTGATGTCGTCATGTTCCAACCAACAGTAGAACAGGCCGCCGGCGAAGCCGCCAATCAGGATCGCGCCTCCTTCAGTTACCTCGCCTATCACGGGGATCACCAATGATGGACCCACCACGGTAGCCGCCCATGTCGCCCCGGCCACCACCCCTCCGCTCCACGCGCCGAGAGTTCCAACTCCCAGGTTCAGGGCCGCGCCGGTGACCTCCTCGGTCCCGACCTCGACCCCGTGTCCGGGCGGAGCCTTTTCAATAGCCACGCCGATCGACACTATCTGCAAAACAACGCCCGCGAGGCCGGCGCGCCGGCTGATGAAGGCGATCTTGTTGGTCACCGCGCGCGCCTTGCCGACACTGGTGAGAACGGCATTAATGCTGCCTTTTCTCTCCAACAGCGACTCCAAACTCGGCAGACTGTTGGCTGGTTTCAGCACTTCCGAGTAAAACTTGCCCAGCGGACTGAGCGGCTCGCGCATTTGAAGTACCAGGCCGTTCCGCTCGACCTCCACGAGTTGACGTGCCTCTTCCATCGTGATGTTGCCGCGGGCAAGCAATTCGTCGGCCTGACTTTGAATGACGCGGTCCGCTTTCTCGTAGAGTAACCGCCAGAACCCGTCCCATCCGAAGTTTGCGAGGACAGGGAACGCGATTTCGACAGTCTCACTGAATTGCACCGCGTAACTGTACCGCGTCGGGCTTTCAGACATCTCCGTCGTGCTCCTCAGACCGGACCGCGAAACTACTCCGGGCGCATGTGGATCCCAAGGTGATTTCAACAGCCGCCGGATTTGTCATGGCCGGCGGGATGTTGGTACGCCGGTGCCGTCACACGGTACCCTCATGCGCCGCCATCCGCCGGATCGTTCCCGACGTACTATGACCCTCTCGCAGGTCCACCAGCAGCACCTCGCCGCCCCACCCGCGCACGAGATCGCCGCCGACCACCTGATCCACGGTGTAATCCGCGCCCTTGATCAGCACGTCCGGCCGCAGCGCGCGGATCAGTTCCAGCGGCGTGTCCTCATCGAACAGCACCACCATGTCGACCGGCGACAGCGACGCCATGACGATCGCTCGCGCATCCTCATTCTGCACCGGCCGCGTCGGACCCTTGAGCCGCCGCACCGAGGCGTCCGTGTTCAACGCCACGATCAGCCGGTCGCAGCCCATGCGGGCCCGGGTCAGCAGGTGGACATGACCCGGATGGATCAGGTCGAAGCAACCGTTGGCGAAACCGACGCGCAGGCCTTGCGCGCGCCATGCCCCGGCGAGGTCCATCGCCTCCTCCAGGACGCGCACTTTGCGGTCGGTGCTGGCCAGAACGTCGGTATGCAGGGCGTTCAGCAGTTCGGCCTGGCTCACCGTCGCGGTGCCGGTTTTCTCGACCGAGATGCCGGCCGTGACGTTGGCCAGCATCGCCGCTTCGGGCAATGGCGCACCCGCCGCCAGAGCCACCGCGAGCGCCGCGACCAGCGTGTCGCCCGCGCCGGAGACGTCGGCGACCTCCCGCGCGCGGGTTGGGAAATGCATCGCCGGCTCACCGCGGCGGACCAATGTCAGGCCCTTGGCGGAGCGCTTGACCAGCACCGCCTCGCCGCCGGTGGCGTCCAGAGCGGCGCGGCCGGCGCGATCGGCCTCGGCGTCGAACTGGATGTCGACATGGGTGGCGACGCGGACCTCGTGCTCATTCGGGGTCAGCACGGTGACGCCGCGATAGGCGGTGAAATCCGGCCGTTTCGGGTCGGCGATCACCGGTTTGCCGCGCCCCGCGATCAGGTCCAGCAACGGGCTCAGGACGGCGTCGCACAGGACGCCCTTGGCGTAATCCGACAGGATGACGACGTCGACACGGTCCAGCGCGGCGTCGACGCGCGACAGCAGGGCGGCGGCGGTCGTCTCATCCAGCGCCGCCGTGGTTTCTTCATCCAGCCGCAGCAACTGGTGGGCACCGGCGATGAACCGGGTCTTCGACGTCGTGGGCCGGCCAGGCGCCACGATCAGCGCCACCTCGATCCGCGCGTCGTCCTGGAGCAGCCTGGCGAGCGCGCGTCCGGCGTCATCGTCGCCGATCACCCCCGCCAGTACCGCCTGTCCACCAAGGGTGACGACGTTCATGGCGACATTGGCCGCGCCGCCGGGGGTGTCGTGATGCCGGGTCGGGCGCAGCACCGGGATCGGTGCTTCCGGCGACAGCCGGTGCGCGTCGCCGATTCGGTAACGATCGAGGATCGCGTCGCCGATGACCAGCACCCGCGCGCGGCCAAAATGGCGAACAACGCCCGCGAGTTCCCGGTCGTTTGGTGGTTCGGGCGCGTGGTTCGTCATGGCTCCGGTCCAATTGGTGATGCGGCGGGAGATGGGCAGCGGGAGATGGGCAGCGGGAGATGGGCAGCGGGAGATGGATAGCAGCCGCGACCCCGAATGGCACGCCTATCTGGATAGCGCGGGTTTGGATAGTACGGGTCCGGATAGCGCGGGCGTTTTGCCGCACCCGCGAAATTTCACCGGCATACCGGACGATACACGGTTCCCTGGCAGCCGGTGTCGCGTTAGAAGCAACCATCGTGGCCGTCCCGCCGCTTGAAGGAGGTATCGTGAACTACTTTCCGCCGTTCGAGGTGATTCGTCGTTCGGTTGATATCCAGGCCGTGCGCGGCGATCTGCGGGTTAACCTGTCCTATGAGGATTTCGTTAAACTTCTGAAGCTCATGATCAGCGGCATCGAGGTCGATGAGGATTGGTATGCGCGCGCGTATGACGATATCGGGCAGGCGATCAGGGCGGGCAGCATCAGTTCCGCGCGACAGCATTTCGTCAACGACGGCTATTTCGAAGGCCGTTTGCCGGCCCCGATCCGGGTCGATGAGGCATGGTACCTCCGCCGTTACCCGGACGTCGCCGAGGGGATCCGCAAAGGCATACTGACTTCGGCGCAGGAGCATTTCGACATGGACGGGTACAAAGAGGGACGGCTTCCCTTTGAAATGTGAACCCCCAGTGGGATGTGAACCCCCGGTCGGACGCGAAACCCTGGTGGGATGTGAACCCCCGGTGGGACGTGAAATCCTGATGAGACGTGACTCCTCGGTGAGACGTGATACTCCGGCTGATCACCGTCGGCCCGCCACCTGGCGACGCTGCCTGATACGATGAGGAATCGATGACACGGCGGCCGTCGCGTAAGGTTTCCGCCCGCTCACGCGGAGGGCAGATCGCCACCAAGACCGCCGGCGAAGCGGTGCCGCCCGTGCAACTGCCCTCGGCACCGGCGGAACCGGAGACGCCCGCTTCGACGATCCGGGTTGAACTGAACGACGTGATCGAAGGGTGGCCGACCAATTCGCGGTTCGATGTCGTGCTGCGTGGCCAGATCACCTCGACCTCGCCGGCCGACACGCTGTCGATCCGCGACCCGGCCGGGGTTGAACTGACGGCGATCCAGTTCGGCCATGGGGACGCCCAGGAAGCGGTGACGCTGGAGAGTGGGAAGAGTGCGTTCCGGGCGGGGTTCCAGCTGTATTTGCCGATGCCCGGCGGCGAGGAGATCCGGATCGCGGACATGTGGCTCCAGGCGCGGGCCCGGGACGGCGCGGTGTTCGAGGAAGGCCTGCGGCTGGGTTGCATGGGGGAGCAGGCGGCGATCCTGGTCGGTCCGGCCCGTGACATGACGGGCGTGGAAATCCCTCCGCCAAGTGGGATCGTGTATCTGGAAGCGGCCGAAATCGGCACCGATGGCCGGCTGCGGGTGCACGGCTGGACCCTGGCCCAATCGCCGATCGTCGCGGTGCAGATCTTGGTCGACGGCGCCCGGGTCGGTGCCGCGATCCAAAACCGGGAGCGGGACGACGTGGCGGACGCCTATCCCGCCTATCCCAACGCCCGGCACGCCGGTTTCGCTCTGGAGCGGGCGATGGACGAGGCGATGCGCGGCGCCGCCAACGCGACCGCGCAGGTGTTGTGCCTGAGCGGCTCCTGTCTCTCCACGACGATCCCGTTGGTGCACCCGGCCGCGCCAGCCCGCGTGGACGCGCCCATGCCGCATGCCGCCGGGGTCGCCGAGTCGCCGTTTCTCGTCATGTGCGATCATGCGGTCCTCACCTCCCCGGGGGTGCTGTTGGTCGAAGGCTGGGCGACCTCCGGGCCGGGCATCGAACGGATCCTGATCGAGGTCGACGGCCGGCCGGTCGGCGACGCCGATTATGGCCGGGACCGCGCTGACGTCGCGTCGCTGCACGCCGGCGTGCCGGTCGCGACGGGGTACGGTTTCGAGCGAGCGATCCAGGGTCTCTCGGGCGGCGCGCTTGAGGTTCGAATTATCGCGGTCAGCCTGGGCGGCGACAGCAAAGCGGTGAGCGTTACCCTGGCGCCGCTCCCTCCGTCGGCGTTCCGGTTCGAACTCGATGGGCCGCGAACGCAGGACGGCGTCGCGGTGCAGCCGATCACCGGCCGCCTCGTGGTCGAGGGTTGGGCGCTGGCGCGTGACGGGGTCGCCGGGATCGACGTGGAACTGGACGGCACGCGGATCGGACAGGCTCATTTCGGCATGGCGCGGCCCGATGTGGCGGCGGCGTTTCCGGACTGGGACGGCGCCGAGCGCAGCGGCTACACGTTTCATTGTCCGGCGCGCGCGTTGCCGGACGGTGAGCACGTCATTCAGGTGATCACCCGATCGAAGGCCGGCGAGCAGTACGTTCACGCGTTTCGCATTCAGGTCAGCAAGGCCGACGATCCGGAGGCTGAGGCATCGATCCGGCGCCGCATCCGGCGGGTCGAGCGCAACACGATGGACGGCGTGCTGGATCAACTCGCCTGGCACCCGGCGTTTCATTTGTTTGTCACTGGCGGTTCGCGAGATGTCGTGGCCCAGGAGAAGGCCTGGGACCTGACGTTCCTTTCGATCATGGAGCAATCCTGGCCGGACTGGGGCGTGACCGTTCTCGCTTCCGACACGCACGACGCCGCGGCGGCACGGGCCGCGATCGCGCGTCTCGCGCACGAAAGCGCGTCGCGATTCGTGGTGATCGATCCGTCGGACGCGGCTGCGTGGCGCGCGCCGTTGGCATCCCGGACGACGGCCTCCCTGATCGCCCTGCTCGCGTCCGGCGACGAACCGGGGTGCGACGCGCTGGGTGCCTTCGCGATCGCCAGCGGGATCCATCGCGGCGCCGACTGCCTCTACGCGGACGAGTTCCGCGTGGCACCGGGCGGCACGCGGCCGGAGCCGTTTTTCAAGCCGGATTTTTCGCCGGCTTTGTTGCTGTCGGAGAATTATATCGGCCGCCCGCTGGTCGTGCGGCCCGCGTTGCTGGCCGCCACCGGTGCGACCGCCGAGCAACTGTTACGCGACGGGTTTCATGACCTCGCGCTGCGCTGCACGGAGGCCGCCGCCGAGACGTATCATGTCGCTGAATTGCTGTGCCGGACTGACGGCGGCACGGCCGCGTATGCGGATGATGGCGCCACCGCGGTGGAGCGCGCGATGCAACGGCGCGGCATCGCCGCTGAGGTCCTGCCGGGAGCGGTACCGCGGACGTGGCGGGTGCGGCGCACGGCGCCGATCACTGGCAAGGTGTCCATCATCGTGCCGACCTGCGCGGCGAAGGGCTATATCGAGACCTGTCTGACGACGTTGCGCGCGACGACCGCATACCAGAATTATGAGATCGTCTGCATCGATAACATTCCGGAGGAAGCAGCAACCTGGAAGACGTTCGTGCGCGATCACGCCGACAAGGTCGTGGAAATGCCGGCGCCGTTCAACTGGTCGCGCTTCAACAACGCCGCCGCCGCCGCCGCGGATGGCGAATACCTGCTGTTCCTCAATGACGACATCGAGGTCATTCAACCGGACTGGCTGGAGACCATGCTGGAAGCGGCGTCATGGCCCGGCGTCGGCATCGTCGGCGCCCGTCTGCTGTACCCGAACCGCACCGTGCAGCACGCCGGCATGTTTCTCGGCGACGGCATGGGCCGGCACGCGTTTCGTCACGCCACCGAGACCGATCCGGGCTATTTCGGTCTCGCATTGACCCAGCGCGAGGTGATCGCGGTGACCGGCGCCTGCCTGCTGGTCAGCCGCGACACCTTCGAGCGGCTTGGCCGCTTCGACGAAGCGCATGACGTCGTCAACAACGATATGGATTTTTGTCTGCGGGCGCACCGTTCCGGGCTGCGTACGATCTACACGCCGTACGCCTCGCTGATCCATCATGAACTGGCCAGCCGCGCGCATTTGTCGGACGATTTCGACACCACCCGGTTCACCGGCGAATGGCGCTCGCTGTTCGCCGCCGGGGATCCGTATTTCAATCCGCGGTTGTCTCGTTACGCGGACGACTATCGGGTCGACGACGAAGGCGTCCGTGTCATGTATGCCGGGCACCCGCTGATCGACCGTGAAGCGGTGAAGTCGATCCTGGTCGTCAAACTCGATCACATCGGCGACTTCATCACCTCGCTGCCGGCGATCCGGCGGTTGAAGGCGGCGTTCCCGGACGCGCGGCTGACCGCGCTGCTGGCACCGGCATCGGCGGCGATCGCGGCGCTCGAGCCCACGATCGACGAATGCATCCCGTTCGAATTCTTCTTCGAGCGTTCCGAACTGGGTGAGAAGGAACTGACCGAGGCCGAACTCGCCGAGCTGACCGCGCGGCTGGCGCCGTATCGTTTCGATATCGCGGTCGATCTGCGCAAGCACTTGTCGACGCGGCATCTGCTGCTGTGCTCCGGGGCGCGGGTATTGGCGGGTTACGATTCGCTGGATAATTTCCCCTGGCTCGATGTCGTCCTGGAATGGGACGGCGACAAGGCGCTGCAACGCAAGCGGAGCCATATCGTCGACGATCTGGTGAACCTGGTGGCGGCGATCGAGGACGCCTGCGAACCGAACCGGCGATTGTTCGAACCGCGGCCCGTCGCCATGACCGTGGAGGAAATGCCGGAACACATCCGGCACTTGTTCGCTCGCCCGGTCGTGGCGATTCACCCGGGCTCCGGCAACGTGATGCGGCAATGGCCCGAGAAGCATATCCCGCCGCTGATCGATTTGCTGCTGGAGCAGAACGACGTCGCGGTGCTGCTGGTCGGCGGACGCGACGACGAGGAGAAAGCCAACTCCATTTTGGGGCTCGTTGGGAACCCGGACCGTATCGCCTCGGTCGCCGGCATGGTGCCGCTGCGCGACCTGCCGCGGTTGCTCGCCGCCTGCGTGCTGTTCATTGGCGGCAACAGCGGTCCCAAGCATATCGCCGCCGCGTCCGGCGTGCCGACGATCGGCATCCACTCCGGCGTGGTCGATCCCGGGGAATGGGGGCCGATCGGGGAGCGTGCCGTGGCGCTGTACCGCGATATGAGCTGCGCGCCCTGCTTCCTGGCGAAGCCGGAGCATTGTCCGCGCGGTCTGGCGTGTGTCGAGATGCTCGATCCGCCGCTGGTGCATAAGATGGCGCAAATGTTCCTGGCACGGCCGGTGGAGCGCAAGCCCGTATCGATCGCGCCACGCGCGGCGGTTTGGGAAAAGCCGGCGGGCAAAGCGGCGCCACGGATGGATATGGATTTGCTGTCGGTCGCGGCGCCGCGGGAGGCGGCGTCGCGGGAGGCGGCGTTGCCACGCAAGCCATCCAGGAAGCGCGCGCAACGGGTCCCGGTCGCGGGATCGAAATGACCGACGCCGCATTGCTGGAACTGGCCTCTGGGCTTGCGCTGCGAGCGGCGGAGGTGATCCTCGCCATTCGCGCGCGCGGCTTCGAAGTGTCACGCAAGGCCGACCGCTCCGTGGTGACCGAGGCCGACCACGCCGCCGAAGCGCTGATCGTCGCGGGCCTGCGGGCGGCGGTGCCGGAGATCCCGGTGATCGCCGAGGAGGCGGTCGCCGGCGGTGCCACGTTCGTCGCGTCGCCCGCTTTCTGGCTGGTGGATCCGTTGGATGGTACGCGCGAGTTCACCGACGGGAGCGATGATTTCGCGGTGAATATTGGCCTCGTGCGGGAAGGGCGGATCCGACTCGGGGTGGTCGGCGTGCCGGCGACGGGGGAACTGTTCGGCGGCATCGTCGGCGTCGGCGCCTGGAAGCGGTTGGGCCGTGTCGAGACACCGGTGCATGCGCGCGAGGTGCCGGCGGAGGGGCTAACGGTGCTGGCCAGCCGCCATCACGGGGACACCGCGCGGCTGGACGCGTTCCTCGCCGGGCGGGTGGTGGCGAAAACGGTGAATTTTGGTTCGAGTTTGAAGTTCTGCCGGCTGGCGGAGGGGATCGCGGATTTGTACCCGCGGTTCGGGCGGACGATGGAGTGGGATACGGCGGCGCCTCAGGCGGTGCTGGAGGCGGCGGGCGGCACGGTGTGCACGCTGGACGGGTCGCCGCTGCGGTACGGCAAGCCGGGGTGGGAGAACCCGTTTTTTGTTTGCACGGGGGTGGTGGGGTGAGGGTTGGTTTGGGCGAAAACCGCCCAGAACCCGCGTTATTCGGTGACGGGTGAGTTTGAGCGTCCGCAGTGGGTGGAATCCGGTGGTAGCCGCCGCGGCCGTCCTACCGTCGCTTTGGGTGGGGAGCGGACGTTCGGAAGCGCGGTGACCCCAGCGGAACCAGCACCAGTGGCAGGCCGCCTCTGGTGCGTGACGTACGCGCCAACGCAAAGTATTGATAACAAGCGGTTTTTCGGTGGATATTCTAGGTGCAGGTCGGCTTGTGTCATGACCAACGAGTGACTACCGAGAGCCAGGGAAGACTCGACTGGTGCGTGGCCCGCGAGGCGAGTGCAGTTGACCGATACCCCCGTCACGGCAATGTTACCCTGTTGTCCATTCCCAGAGTCGGCCCAGAGCCTCACCCATGAAACTGGAACCCAAAAAATCCGTTTCGCTTTCTTCTATAACGTTCTTCGTATCAATTCTGATTGGTGCGATGGGATGGATCATAACACTGAGCTTGTTACAGAGTCACGAAGAAGGACTCGTAAAGGAACTGCTTTCGATTGGTATGGAGGTGCTGAAAGTTGTGGTCATCGCAGCGGCGGCTGCGATCGCAGTTGAACGTTTTTTGCATCTTGCGTCGGAAGATGACCCAAATAAGGTCATGCGTAGCGCTGGCATTCAGGCGATTCTTCCAAGGCGATTAGACGCTTTTGAGGCACTACTGCGTTATGTACAACGTGAGAACATTCATCACATCACCATATGTGGGATATCACTGCGAGACTTCCTGTTACCCGGTGGGTCCATGCACGAAGTGTGGCGTGGAATTCGCGACCGTCTCAGACGTGAGCAGGCAGAGAACCTCCTAGATAGCCGCCGGCTGCACGTTCGACTATTGTTGCTTCTGCCCAACTCTGACGAAGGCTTCTTTCGGCACGCGGTGGAATCGTACAACCAGAATGACCCCAGCGGAATACCCGCTGATATTCCATCGGCTGTGAAGAGCGTGCAGGCTGCTCAGCAGGATATATTTGGCAGTCATGACACGCCATTCTTGGAGGTTCGCCTTTACGAACACTGCCCGTTTGCATTTATGTTCGTGACGGATACTAACGCCTTTGTCGAGCAGTATGATTACCACGATCAGGGGCAACCGGCTGCAATGCCGCTCTTAGACTATCAGGGTGGTACTAGCCAATACAAAGAGCTAACATCTTCACTGGATGTCATCTGGAAGCATGCACGAGCAGCTGACCTTTATGCAGAGGTTGGTACGGCTGCCGCTATCCGTGAGGCGCGAGTTGAGAATGTATTTCGTAGCGAACAAAAGGCAGCCTTAACGCTGAGGCAAGTACGGGCGATCCAGGACGCAACCAGCAAGTCGATAGATGTTCAAGCGATCTCAGGCAAATTCTATGTTTCAAATCCGCATGTTGCCCGCGTGATCCAACAGGCATCACTTCCGACAAAATTACCGGCAGGTACAGACCGTCCAGGAGTTCCCGTCAGATTCTTGATTATCAATCCAGTTTCACAGCAAGCAATTCTTCGCGCAATTGCGGATACCTCCCCTCCCGCGCTGATTGGCGAGGAGCTTCACAACTGGGACTGGTTGCGTCACCAACAGACTGACCTCTACAGAGATGCTCGAAACACCGCTCACATGCTACACAACTGGGCAGAGCAGAGGCAGTGCCAAATAAGTGTACGGATGTATTCAAGCTCCGTCGCCTGCATGATCCTTCAGACGGACAACCGACTGTTCGTTGAACAGTACGTGTACGGTCGCAGCAAAGTCTTTCAACAGGGATTTAATTTGGGGGGCGAGTACCCCGTCATTGAGTACAACGTAACTGATTATGACGGCATTGAGACCGTCGAGCAGCAGGTTGTCGCCGCCACGTTCGAAATGGTATGGAAATTTTATAGCATCTCATGGGAAAACTACCTTATGCGTAACGAGGAGGATGAGTTTAAGCTCAATGTCGATCGCCTCATTGCCGAGCTTAGGATAGCGACTGTATGAGTATGGCATTCTCACATCCGTTTGAAGATGCCCAGCCTGGACGTGTTCGAATGCGACATCCTTCGAGCAGTATCTATGCCCGGTAATGTGCTGTATCGGATATAGATCCAGCAGCGGAGCAGCGCTTGGTGGCTGTGCGCGATGACGATATCCGAACTGCCCGGGGAACATCCGCCTCCGCCCCAAACCGTGCGCGGCCACCAAGGTCCGCGATGGGTCGACACCGGCGGCGCAGGTCGGACGCCTGGGCTATCGCGGCTTCTGGTCGGTCGGTGCCATTCAAACCGACCCACCCCCCGT
>ODAK010000456.1_pt1 | contig 47157 bp, 38 predicted proteins | sample 1539591 | NCBI WGS metagenome assembly ODAK01 (sample SAMEA3539303, study PRJEB22396) | soil metagenome | biome: tundra; feature: field; material: soil | place: USA | collected 2010-05 | depth 0.15 m
AAGTCCTGGCACCACAGCACATGATCCCAGTGCGCATGGGTGGCGAAGCCAAGCTGGGCCCGGAGGCCGCGCGCTGCCAGGCCCGCCGCGAGCTGCCTGAGGTCAGCCGTCGTGACAGCAGGATCAACGAGCAGGCAGCCGCCGTCCGGTCCGGCGACGACCGTCGTGTTGGTAACGAACAGCTCGCCGGTGGCAAGCAGGATCCCCGGGGCGATCTCGCTAAGGCGCCGCACTGCTCATCTCTACCAGCGTCCGCCGCGGCTCGTGCGGCGACCCGCCGCGTGACTGGAGGCGACCCGCCGCGTGACTGGCATAACCCTGCACAGCAGCTGCCCCCTCCGCCTGAGTGGCGGAGGGGGCATCGCAAAACTTGCGCGCTCCTGGCTCTCTGAGTCTGGCAGGTGTGCCCGCCAGGGCCCGGGCACCTCAGCTCAGCGGATCGTGACGGCTTTTCAGCGGTAGCCGCTGAAAAGCCGTCACGATCATGAAGATGTAACTAGATGGCCGGCCCGATCTCGCCCGGGTAGGCCCACCACAGCTGGTCGTTGTTGACCGACCCGTTCGCGTAGGTCTGCAGCCGCTGCGTGGTGAGCGTCTCGGTTGGCGGCGTGCTCGCGGTCAGGACCTGCGGGTTGCTGAAGTTGGTCGTCGAACCCGCGACGACCGGGACGAAAACGCCTGAAATCGGGTTGAGGTAAGGCGAGTCCTGGAAGTCGAGCACCCAGACCGTGTTGGCGTTGACGCCACACACCTGAAGAGTGACCTTCTGGCCATTGTGCGCAGGTGCGCTGGTGCCCTGGCAGAGCCCAGTGCGCACGCCGTAAGGTGACCACTGCAGCTCATACGCGGGCTCGTGGCCGTAATTGAGATCGAGGTTTCCGCTCACCAGGCCATGGAGGTAGAACCAGCGTACCGAGTGCTGGAAGTAGATCGTCCAGTCCTGGCCAGGCGCGGAGTTGTTGGCATACTGCAGCTTGAGCCAGTTGCCGACGTTATCAAGTGCCCTGCGGTTCTGCAGGACCCAGCCGGGCCCGAACTGGGCCGTGTACGGATTGATGCAGTGGAAACCGCAAGGCGGGGTGGCATCGGGCTTCGCAGTGCTCGTGGACGCGCTAGCCGCGCCCGCCGCGGTGGTCAGGCCGAGCGCCGCGGTGACGGCCACACCAGCCGCCAGCGCGTAGCACGCCCTGGTAAAGCGGTTGCGCATGGGAGTTCCTTCCTCTTCGTTTGCCGGGCCGACTGTCACTTGCGGCGGCTTGGGCGGTCAAGCACTGGCCGGTCCCGCTTTATTGGTGATGCTGGCTGTAGTTGCTTTCGGTAATCCCGCCCTGCCAGTCAGTAGTGAGCACGTTACCACGGGTAGTCGATCGATGACAGGAAGCGACGAGGCTCGCCTAAAGGCCGGCCTTGCTGGCACGCCGACGGCCAGCGAGACGCGCCGGATTAGGCCCGCCTGGCCGGGGAACCAGCATTGCCGCAGCCCCGGCCAGCAGCACCAGGCAGCCGCTTGGGCAGCACGCCGACCGTGTTGTCCCACATCTGGTCGTCGTAGACAGTTCCGTCAGCGAACTTCTGCAGACGGTAGCTGATCAGCTGCGGCCGATGCCGCCGCGTGGGCCAGCCGGGCTCGGTGAGCACCTGGGGATCGCTGAAGTCGCGGTCAGACCCGTTGATGAGCGGCGCGTAGTCGCCAGACGCATCCGCGGCGTCGGACACCCACACCGTCCGGCCGCTCTCCCCGCACCACTGCAGGGTCGCGCTCTCGCCACTTACCGTCGCTGGCAAGCCCGGCGCACAGTCCGGTGGGGGTGCCATAGGGAGCGTATTCGGCCTCGAAGGCCTCATCAGCCCCGTAATGCAGGGCGAGAGCGTGCCTGACGATGCCGAAGGCAGCCAGCTGGTCGACCGTGCCGGCAGGCCAGATCGTCCAGTCTTCGGCCGGGTTGCTGTTGCTGGCGTAGTTGAGCGTCACCGGAGTACCGGTCGCCTGCCGCGCCGCGGCATCGTTCAGCACGTAGTCCGCGCCATACTCCTGCGTGAAGTAGTTGTGGCAGAAGACGCCGCACGGCGCGGTGGCATCTGGCCTGGCGTTCGGGTGCGGCCGCGAGGCGGCTGACGCGGCACCCGCCGGAATGAGGCTCAGCGCGGCGGCCCCGGCGATGAGTCCTGTTACCGCGCGAAGCGTTCGAGGTGGGCGACTCAGCATTGGGTAAGTCCCTCCTGCGTGCTCGGGCACGCGAGTAGTGAATCGGTAACTATCTGGCAATAAGTGGCCATTACTTAACTGTCCGTTACCGACTTTCATCAGCGGGGCGTCACACATACGCTGATGGTTGTCACGGGGCTACACAAAGCAATGAAATGGCACCTGGAAATACAGGAGAGGCTCATTTTGGCCAGCATCAGCCGAAGTGTCTCGCCGAGCCTGCATTCCGACCCGCAGGCCGGCCCCGATCAGGCCGGCCTGCGGTTACCAGCTCCGGCGGCTGCCGAGATCAGGCCATCATCCGGTCACCCGGCGGGGCCGGACCTGATCAGGCCGCCATGGCGGTCACCCGACCGGGCCGGTGCCGTTCCCCGCACCGTCCACGCCGGCGCCCTCTGCCACCTGGCCAGCCGTGACGGGCGCGGGAGCGTAGGAGGTGACAGCCTGGCCGCCCGACCCGGACAGGCTCTTCTTCACCGAATCGAGGATCGTCAGCCCCTGGCCCACCAGGCCGGCGGCGATCTCGCTCAGGCCATCCGCGCCGTTCAGCACGCTGATGTTGGCACCGGCCAGGCCACCCGCTGCCTCTCGGACGATCTGCGGCAGCTGGTCGATCAGCATCCGGTCAAGGGCGATCCGGTTGTGCGACGCCGCCGCCTCCGCCTGGAAAGTGACCCGCTGTGCGTCGGCCTTGGCCAGGATGCGCACCTTGTCGGCCTCGGCCTCAGCCGGCTTGATCACTTCGGCGACAAGCTGCCGCTGCCGCAAGTCGGCCTGGCGCTGCGCGAGATCGGCCTGGGCAGCGATGACGTTCATCTGCGCCTGTGCCTGCGCCAGCGGGCCTGCCTGCGCGGCCTCAGCCTGCGCCTTGTCCACCTCCGCCTTGTACTGCGCCTGCACCACGGAGGTCTGCCTGGCGTACTCCGCCTGGGCACGCTGCGACTGCTGCTGTGCCTCGGCCGCCGCCTGGTTGGCCTGGGCCTGCGCGATCTGGGCCTGGCGCTGGATCGCCGCGTTGTGCGGTGCGGCCATGGCGTCGATATAGCCGGTGTTCATGTCGTCGATCGACTGGATCTGCAGCGAGTCGACGGTCAGGCCGATCTTGACCATCTCCGCCTTGGAGCCGTCGAGTACCTCGCTGGCCAGCTTCTGCCGCTCGGTGACAATCTCCTCGACGGTCATGGAGCCGATGATCGAGCGAAGGTGGCCGGCGAAGATCCGCCCGGTCAGCGTGGACATCTGATCCTGATCAGACAGGAACCGCTGCCCGGCGTTGACGATGCTCTCTTCATCGTTGCCGACCTTGAACGCGATCACCGCACGGACATTGAGCGAGATGCCCTGCCTGGTCACGCAGGTCTCGGAGACCTCGGACTCGTACATGGACAGGTTGAGGAAGCTGGCCTTGCGGGCGAAAGGGAGCACGAAGGCGCCGTGACCGGTGACGACCCTGAAGGGCGCGCCGCTGCGCCCGTACCTGCCGCCTGCAATCAGCATCGCCTCATCAGGCGCTGGGACACGATAACCGAGCATTCTTCATCTCCCTGGGGATAATCCCGGGGACGCCCCCGGGAAGTCACGGCCCTCTCCAGTCGCCGGGAAAGGGGTCAAGCGGATCGGTCCACTCACTCACGTCGACCGTCCTGGTCCCCCGGGTCTCAATCACCAGGACGGTCGCGCCCTTGGGTATCGGAGTCAGCGACCAGGCGATGTAGGCCTCGGTGCCGCCCCTGATCTTGACCAGCACCTCGCCTGGGCCGACCTGCCCCCGGGTGGCAACGATGAGGACGCCGATGCTGCCGACCAGCGAGGTGTCCTGGGTCACCGGCAGCCGCCCCTCAAACCGCCCCGAATGAGCATTCTCACCCTATCCCTGTCTTAGCCGGACGTACTATGTCCGGCGCCGCAGCCCGGCGCCGCCACCGTCCTCGCCAGCTCCTCGTAGTTCCCCGCCAGGTCCTCGCCAGCTTCGCCCCGGGCGAGGCGCTGACCAGTCACGTCGCGGATTCAGCGGAAACTCCGCCGGGTGGCGGAATAGCCAGGGGGCCCGCCGGGTTCCCTATCAGTGCCAGTGTGTTGTGTCCCCCGGGCCGCAACTACTGCCTTCGCGGAATACCGTCCGGCTGGAGCCGCGTTGTGCCACTCGCCGAGAGGCGACGCACACACTGGCGCGTGGCACGCCCTCGCGAGCGAGATGCTCCGGGGGCGTCGTCATGCCCGGCCGCAGCGGACCGTCCTGCGGGCCCTCGCGTACTGTGACCCAGCGGCCGCCAGAGCACCGCGGCCCGCGATAGGAAGGCTGCCGCACCCATGGCTGAAGCACTCCCTGAGGCTGTCCGGGCTAGCCTGGACGACCCATTCGCGCAGCTGGCGGGCCCGCTCGCCGGCACCCGCCGGCTGGACTTCGAGGTCGTGGACGCTAGCGAGCTCACGCCGCACATGCGCCGCCTGCGGCTGACCGCGCCGCAGCTCGGCGGGTTCGGCTACCAGCCAGGCCAGGACGTGATGCTGCTGGTCGCCGCCGAAGGGAATCACCCGGTCCGGCGCCGCTACACCATCCGCGCACTGGATATGGCCAGCCGCCTGCTCACGATCGACGTCGTCCTGCACGGCGACGGACCGGGCGAGCGGTGGGTCCGCGCGGCCGGCCCGGGTGACCGCGTCGAGGGGATCGGGCCGCGCGGGAAGATCACCGCATCGCCCGGAGCCGACTGGCACCTGTTCATCGGGGACGAGTCCGCGCTGCCCGCAATCTTCGCCATGACCGAGTCGCTGCCCGGTGACTCAGACGCCACCCTGGTCATCGAGGTGCCTGATCTCGCCGACGAGCAGGATCTGTGGGCCGCGGCACGCACCCGGCTCAGCTGGCTGCACCGGGGCAGTTCGCCCGCCGGCCAGCCCGGCCTGCTCGCCACCGAGGCGGCCGACGTCGAGCTGCCGCCCGGAAATGGCCACGCCTATCTGCTCGGCGAGGCGAGGGTCGTGTCCGGGCTGCGCGAGGTGCTGGCCAGCCGCGGCCTGGCGCCCGATCAGGTATCACCCAAGGCGTACTGGGGCCGCGGCCGCGGCAACGCCGGCCATGGTGAGCCGGCCAGGGACGCCTAGTCCCCCGGGGCGCTCCCGCACCACGCTGACCCGCCGTCCCGAGCCGCCGGTTGCTCCGGAGCCACCTGGACACCGGCCCGGGCACCTGCCGCGGCAGTCCTGTCGCGATGATCGTGACGACTTGTCAGCAGATAGCGCTGAAAAGTCGTCACGATCATGGTTCGCGAGGTCATCGGGGTACCAGCACGGACGCGAGCGCGGGCCAGGCAGGCCCGGGACGGTGGCCAGGCAGGCCCGCGGACGGTGGCCAGGCAGGCCCGCGGACGGGTGCCCCGGTAGCCCCGGATCCGGCTCAGCCCGGGAGCAGCGGCCAGCGAACGCCGGTCGCCGCGAGAATGTCGGCGGGCCGGAGCAGCGCGGCCTGGGTACCGCGGCGCGTCGTGGCGGCGGCGCCCGCCGCACATGCCGCCTGTACGGCCGCCACGGCGGGGATTCCCGCCGCCAGGGTCACGCCGAGCGCCGCAACGAACGCATCGCCGGCGCCCACCGCGTCGACACTGCGCACGCGTAACCCGCCGACCGCCTGTGCAGCGCCCCCGCTGGCCACCGCGGCGCCTTCGGGCCCGGCGGTGACCACCGCGTTGCAGGCGCCCAGGCCCCGCAGATCCGCCGCCGCGGCCTGCGCGGCCGCCAGGCCAGTCACCGGCCGTCCGAGGATCGTCGCGGCCTCCGGCTCGTTCACGACCAGCCAGTCGACCCCTTCAGACAGCAAGCCGGCCGCCTCAGCTGGTGCGGGCGCGAGGTTGAGGAGGGACGCCGTCCCGGCCCTGCGGGCCGCGGCCAGGGCCATCCGGAGGGTCGCCAGCGGGATCTCCGCGGACATGATCAGCAGGTCACGCTGGCCGGCCACCGCCGCATCGACCTCGATAGCGCCAGCCTGGCCATTGGCGCCTGGCGCCACTGTGATCACGTTCTCCCCGGCCGCGTCGACCGTGATCAGCGCCATTCCCGTCGCGTATCCCGCGACCGCGCGCACCGCGCTGACATCAACGCCCTCGGCCGCGAGCGCGGCCGTCAGCGCCGCCCCGAAGTCGTCGGCCCCGGTGCAGCCGGCCATCAGGACGGCGGCGCCGAGCCGAGCCGCGGCGACGGCCTGATTGGCCCCCTTGCCGCCCGGCGCGATGACCGCGTCCGAGCCGAGCATCGTCTCCCCGGGGGCTGGCAGCCGCGGCACCGCGACGGAGATGTCGGTGTTGAGGCTGCCGAGAACGGCCAGCCGCGGACGTCCTGCCATCACGCCTCCAGGGCCTGCGTCGCCGCGCCGGGAGCGCAGCACGCGGCGACGGCGGCGCTGATCGCGGCTGCCCGGGCAGCCTGGTCCCGGTCATCGGACGCCCACGCTACGTAACCGTCCGGGCGGACTAGCATCGCGGCAGGCAGCCGCGGCGGCCTGGCGCGAGCGTAGCTGACCACTTTGACATGGCCGGGAACATCGCGGGCTGCTGCGGTGGCGGCGGGCTCGAACAGCACGAACCGGCCATCGTGAAAGAACTCGGAAAGCCGGGCGGCCGAGCCGTCGGACAGGCTGACCACACCACGCGGCATCCGTTTCCCTGCCATCGGATGCGCCGCGACATCAGCCTGCGAGTAGCTGATCGACACGCCCGAGTAGTCGCGAGCCAGCCGCGCCTGCACCGGCGGCAACGGCACGACCAGGTGGTGCACGCCCCAGCGCAGTGCCCGCCGGTTCGGTGTCCGGGCGGTGTTGAGCCGGAACTGGCGCCCCGTTAAGGCGAGCACGGCCTGGCCGACCGGGTGGCGCTCATCGTGATAGGAGTCGAGCAGCCGCTCCGGCGCCCACCCGGCCAGCACGGCGCCCAGCTTCCAGCCCAGGTTCATCGCGTCCTGAAGGCCGGTGTTGAGCCCCTGCGCGCCGGCCGGCGAGTGCGCGTGCGCGGCGTCGCCGGCCAGCAGGATCCGGCCCCGGCGGTAGGCGGGCGCCTGGCGGCTCTCGCTGCGATACCGGCCCGACCAGTACATATCCCGCGGTCCGAGATCGTGGCCGGTGATCCGCTGCAGGCCGGCCCGCACCTCGCCGATCGTGACCGGCTCGGCGGCGGGCACGTTCGCTCGCGCGTAGTCATAGAGCACCACCCGGCAAGAACCATTGCGAAACGGGAACATCAGCAGCATGCCGTCCCTGGACTGATCGCCATAGGCGCTGGTCATCGGCAGCCCGTCGAGGTGCAGGTCAGCAAGGATCACCGAGCCTGGATTGGCGAACCCGGGAAACGGCACTCCGGTGGCACCGCGGACGAAGCTGCGGACCCCGTCGCAGGCAACCGCGTAGGCCGCCCGGACCGTGGCGCCGCCCGCAATGGCCAGGCGCACGCCGCAGTCGTCCTGCTCGATCCCGGTCACCATGGACGACCAGCGGATCTCGGCGCCGAGTTCGAGCGCCCTGGCCGCGAGCAGCTGCTCGATCTGGCTCTGCGGGATGTCGAGCAGATAAGGGAAGTCCGAGTCGAGCGACCCGAACCCGATCACGGCGCCTTTAGGGCCCAGCGGAAAAGCCGGGACGGCGAGGCCGGCCTTCGCGAACGCCGCTGCCTGGCCGCGCAGGTCCAGGGTCTCCATGCTGCGGGCGTGCAGGCAGATCGCCCGCGAGTCGGCCCGCGGCGCGTCCCGCCGCTCCAGGACCGCGCATCGCACTCCCGCGAGCGCGAGTTCGCCGGCCAGGATCAGCCCCGTCGGTCCCGCCCCCACGATGACAACACCGTCATCGCCCCCCATCGGCACTCATCCTCCCCGTTACGGCTGATCGCATTAGCACACGCTAAGCCAACCGCCGTTCTGGCTCAATGCGCGTGAACCTGCTCCATAATGAGGCGAACAGGACGTGCACCGTGCAGAAGGGAGTGCACCGGGTGGTGCCATCCGAAGCCGCCTCGGAGGTGTCCGCGCTGTTGGCGAACACGTCAGCGCGGACCCTGATCCTGGGCATCGACAAGGCGGGCCGGGTACTCCAGCACGACCGCAATGCCGCCGAGGTTCTCGGCGACGCGCCCGGGGCCCTGCTCGGCGTCGAGCTCGGCAGCCTGCTCACCGTGCCGGCGCATGTTGTCGCGCTCACCGAGCTCATCAGCGCGGCCACCGCGGATCGTGAAGGGACCGCGGTGCTGACCGTCAGGCTCGGCAATGGCGACCACGCCGACGCGGTCGTCACTGTGCAGTCGGTCCGGTCCGCCGATCCCGACCTGGCCGCGCTGGTGATCCTCCGGATCGCGCCGCTTTCCGAAGGCCGGTTCCTCGACCCGGCGATCATGCGGCACGCGCTGCTCGAAGGCGCGGTGCGCCGGACCGGCGGAGCCCTGGACATCGATCAGATGGCCCCTGAGCTCATCAACATCATCGTGCCGCACTTCTGCAACTCGGCCGGGCTGCTGGTGCTGGAGAGCCTGGTCAGCGGGGATGAGCTGCCGTCCGACGCACTGCACGGGTCACAGGCGGTCCGCCGCCTGGCGGTCGCTCACGACGACGGCGATCCCGGCTGGGATGCCGCCTTCCCGGTCGGCGAGATCCTGCGCTACCCGCAGGCGACGCCGTACACCCGGTGCATGGACACCGAGCAGCCGGTCTGCGAGGTCAGCGTCGCCGCCGCCACCGCCAGGCACATCGCGCGGTCCTGGCTGCGCAAGCCGGTGGCCAGGCTGCTGTCCGGCGTCTCGATGCTGCTGCTGCCGCTGGTCGCCAGGGACACCATGCTGGGTTTCCTGGTATGCATCAGGAAGGCGGGCTACCGCAGGTTCGACGCCTATGACACGGAGATAGGCATGGAGTTCGCCTCCAGGGCGGCGATCTTCATGGACAACGCCCGCAGGTACTCCAGGGAACGGGCCACCGCGCTTACCTTGCAGCGCAGCCTGCTGCCCACCGGGCTGTCGGCGCCCTCCTCCGTCGAGGTCCGCCACCGCTACCTGCCCGGCAGCAAGCTGATCGAGGTCGGCGGCGACTGGTACGAGTCGATCGCGCTGCCCGGCGGCCGGGTCGCGCTCGTGGTCGGGGACGTGGCCGGCCACGGCGTGCGCGCCGCCGTGACCATGGGCAGGCTCAGGACCGCCATCCACACCCTCGCCCGGCTCGAGCTGCCGCCGGTCGAGACGCTGCAGCAGCTTGACGAGCTGATGCAGGAGCTTGGCGTCCGCGAGCCGCACTTCGCCACCTGCATCTACGCGATCTTCGACGCGGTGACCGGCACCTGCGAGGTGGCCTCAGCGGGCCACCTGCCGCCGCTGCTGGTCCGGCCGGACGGCACCAACGAATTCCTGGACGTCGCGCCGGCCCCGCCGCTCGGCATCGGCGGCGGCCCCATCAAGAGCCGGACGCTAGACATCGATGACGGCAGCCTGCTGGTGCTGTACACGGACGGGCTCGTCGAGAAGCGCACAGCGGACATCGACGAGGGACTGGGCAGGCTGCAGGAGATCTTCGGACCTGGTTCCGCCGACCGCCCGCTCGAGGACCTGTGCAAGGCCACCCTCGACGGGGTCTACGCGGACGCCCAGCGCGACGACATCGCGCTCCTGATCGCGAGGCTGCGCAGGCTTCCGGCGGATCAGCATGTGACCTGGACGCTGCGCGCCGAGCTGACCGCGGCGCGCCGGGCCCGCTTCCTCATCGGCCGGCCGATGCGCCGCTGGGGGCTCACCGAGCTGATCCCCATGGCGGAGCTGGTCGTCTCGGAGCTGGTGACCAACGCGGTCCGCTACGCCCAGGGCCCGATCGGGCTCCGCCTGGTCCTCGAGGACGGGCTCGTCTGCGAGGTCTTCGACGACTCCGCGGCGCTGCCGAGGCTGCGCTATCCGGGCACCGAGGACGAGCGCGGCCGCGGGCTGCAGGTGGTCAGCCAGCTGGCCCAGCGCTGGGGAGCCAGGCGCACCCCGTCGGGCAAGGTCGTCTGGTGCGAGCTCTCGCTGCCCCGGTCCTTATCAGCTGCCAATTGCGGCGGCTAAAGCCCGGTCGCCGGGGCTCCGGCCACCTGGTCGCCGCTGGCCCGGTGCCGGGTGTCTTGCTTGATCGACAGCTTGCCGCCCCGCATCACGCCGACGCGCTCGGCCCGGCGCGCGATGGAACTGTCGTGCGTGATGAGGACCAGGGTCAGGCCCCGGTCCCGCCAGAGCTTCTCCAGCAGCCCGATGATCTCGTCCCTGGTCCCTTCGTCCAGGTTGCCGGTCGGCTCGTCGGCCAGCAGCACCTTGGGCTCCTTCACCAGCGCGCGGGCGATCGCCACCCGCTGCTGCTGGCCACCGGAGAGCTCGGCGGGCAGGTGCCGCAGCCGGTCGCCGAGGCCGACATCCTCCAGCGCCTGCCGGGCCCTGGCCCGGCGCTCCCCCGCGCTGACGCCGAGCGGCACCAGCGCGGCCTCCACGTTTTCCTGCGCGCTCAGCGTGGGAATCAGGTTGAACGTCTGGAAGATGAACCCGATCGAGGTGGCCCGCACCCTGGTGACCTGGCTCTCCCGCATCGCGGCCAGGTCATTGCCGTCGAATTCGACGGTCCCCGACGTCGGCCGGTCCAGGCCGCCGAGCACCTGCAGCAGCGTGGTCTTGCCGTGGCCGGTCGGGCCCTGGATGGCCAGCCATTCCCCGTCTTCGATTACCACGTCCACGCCCTGCAGGGCGTGCACGGGCGTGCGGCCCTTCTGGTAGGTCTTCGTCACGCCGGTCAGCTTGTACATGGCCTTCTCCTCGGTATCCGCAATCTCAGCTCACGCCGGCCGTTACTCGACTCGTGCCAGCGCCGCCGCGGGCCGCAGCCGGGCAGCGCGCCAGCCGCCGAACATCCCCGCGATCAGGCCTCCGGCGACCGCCAGCAGCACCGCGGCGACGATGGCGCCGATGGTCACCGGCGCGGTGAGATGCACCAGCACCGTGTGGCCGGTGGTGGCCGCGGCCCGCCGGAAGCCGCCGCCGCCGCCGCCGAATCCGCCGCCGCCGAACGCACGGGCGCCGCCCGGCGTCGCGCTGCCGGTGGTCTGGCCGACCGATGCCGACAAGGCCGGCGACAGCCTGGCGACCAGGGTCGCGCCGAGGTAGCCCAGGCCCACCCCGGCGATCCCGCCCGCGATGCCGATGACCACGGCCTCGCCCATCACCTGGCCGATAACACGGCGGCTCCGCCAGCCGAGCGCCTTCAGGGTGCCGAACTCCCTGACCCGGCGTGAGACGGCCCCCATCGTCAGCAGGCTGGCGAGCACGAACGCGGCGATGAGCACGGCGATCGCCAGCCACCTGCCGAGGTTGTTGGCCAGGCTGGAGGTACTCGCGAGCGAGCCGGTGACCTCACTGGCCAGGTCACTGGACGTGGTCACCGACGCGCTGGGCAGCGCCTTGGAGATCTCCTTCGACACCGTGGTGATGTCCGCCGCGCTGTTCGCCGCCACGTAGATCGAATTCACCTTGCCCGGCATGCTCGGAGTGGTCAGGCTCTGCGCCTCCGCCAGCGGGACGTAGATGTCGGACGGACTCGCGCCGGCCGGTTCCGAAACGATGCCGGTCACCTTGAAGTTCTTGCTGGCCACGGTGATCGTCGAGCCGACCTTGAGCTTGTTCTGCGTGGCGTAGGCGGAGTCCGCCAGCGCGACCGGGGAGCTGGCGTCGGCCGCGGACAGCGTCCGGCCCGCGGTGATTTTGCCGGAGCTGAGCGGGCCGAGTTCGCCCGCTGCCAGGTCGACGCCCTGCACCCCGAACGATTTGACGGTGAACGCTCCGCGGAAGCCGCCGCCACCACCACCGCCACCGCCACCGCCCCCGCCGGACGCGGAGAACGCCGGGATCTTTCCCGACACCGTTGAGTCGGTGAGCGTGAGGCCGCCGGCTGCGCCGGCCACGTTCGGCATCTTGGCGATGGACGTGACCGCCGAGGAGCTGAGCGGCGCCAGCGAGAACGCTCGCAGCGTGTTCGAATGGATCGTGGTGCCAGGCGCGGGCCGGGTCCGCGTACCAGCCGAGCCGGCGAACCCGAAGCCGAACCCGCCTGCCGAGCCGGCGGCTGGCGCCTGCGTCACGGTGATGTCGGTGCCGACCCCGTACAGAGCGTGCAATACGGTGCCCTGCGCGTTCTTGACACCGGCCGAGAGGGCGGTGACCGTGATGACCAGCCCGATCCCTAGCGCGAGGCCCAGGGAGATCAGGATGGCCTGGCGCATCCGCCTGCGCAGCTCACGCCGGAGGTAGGTAAAGAACATGTGAGCTCCTGAGGAAACCCCTCGCCTGGCTGGACACGGGCCGGGCAGGATCTGACGGCGCGGATCGCCCGCGCCGGGCGCAGGACATGCGCCAGCCATGATGATGGCGGTCATTCCTGAGGGGATCCTGAAGGGACGCTGCGAAGTTACCCGATTGCCTGACCTGCCGATCGGGCCCGGCCGGGCCGGCGGCCGGCTCATCGGCCTGCGACCGGGCCAGGTCAGGCCCGGCGCTGGGCGTAAAGGAACAGCCAGAGGTCGGCAGGGTGCCAGACGCCCGCCAGGCGCAGGCGGAGGCCCTGCAGCACCGGCAGCCGGGTGTGGTTGTGCACCTCGATGACCCACAGCCGGGATACGCTGGCGATCCGCTCTCGCACCACCGCGGCCGGCAGGGTCGTTCCGGCCAGCGTCGCGGACTTGACGGGCGTCTGATACTGCCCGATGTCGGTCAGCCCCGCCATGCCGTACGGATAGGCGGCCTGCAGATTCTCATCCGCCGGCGTGTCATACAGGACGGCGTCGCCGGGCCGCAGGTGCGCCGCGACGATCCGGTCAGCCTGGCGGATGTTGTCCGTGTGGCCGGCCGGGCCGCGGTCGCCGGCCTGCTCGCGAAGCCCGAGCAGGGCGATCACCACCAGCGCCGCCGCAGCCGCCGCCCAGCCGAGCCCGGCCAGTCCCAGCCGCTCGGCGCGGCCCGGCCCGCGACCTGACCCGGTACCTGAGTGCCGGGCCGGCCAGGTGCCCGGGGTCCAGGGCAGCCTGGCGCCGGCCGCCTCGCCAAGCCCGCTGCCCGTCGTCCAGCCCAGGCCGGTGGCCACGGAGCGGCTAACAGCGGCCAGCCCCGCGCCAGCAAGCAGCGCCCCGGCCGGCACGCAGAACACCACGTACCTGAGCGTGAAGAGCGGCGTGATCCGCGACGCCGCGAGAAGCAGCGCGGGCGGCACCAGCAGCCAGGGCACGGCCAGGGCGGCCAGCCGCACCGGCCAGCCGGCCCGCAGCCCCGCGCGGCCGCCCAGCGCGCTTGCCAGCACGCCCGCCACCACCAGCGCACCGAGGGCACCCGCCATCCGGCCTGCGCCGGCCAGCTCCGCCAGGGTCAGGATGGACCTCGCCCCGGGGGTTGTCAGCCAGGCCAGCTGGCCGCGCTCGGTCCAGGCCAGCAGGACCACGGGACTGACCACGGCCACGGCACCGGCGGCAGCGGCGAGCCAGCCCGCCGCCAGCGCCCGCCGCGCCCGGCCGTCGGGCTCGCGGATGCAGGCCACCGACACGGTGATCCCGTGCGCGGCGGCCAGCAGCAGCCCGAAGATATTCAGCAGGCCCATAACGGCCAGGCACACCGCGTACCCGGCCAGCCAGCCGCGCCGGCTCCACGGCGCGGCGATCAGCCGGACCAGCAGATAGCTGGCTGCCGCCCCGGACGCCGTCACCATCGCATACGAGCGGGCATCCTGCCCGTACAGGCTCACTACCGGAAGCACCGCGAAAACGAGTCCGGCCGCCAGCCCCGCAGCCGGCGACACCAGCCGCCTGCCCAGCGCCCCCACCAGCGCCGCGGTGACCGCCATGGCCAGCGCCGAGGGAAGCCGGGTGGCGAGCTCACCGGTGCCGGCCAGCCGTACCAGCGGCCACATGATCAGGTAGTAGGCGCCATGTACCGCATCCACATGGCCAAGCATCCGGATCACGCCGCTGAGCGGCCGGTCCACCGCCACTAGCGTGGCTGACTCGTCCCGCCAGTAGGAAGGACCGGTGATCCCGCACAGCACCACTGCCAGCGTCACTACCGACGGCGCGACCCGCATCCAGGCCGGGCCGCCGTCGAAAGCCCGGCGCCCGGCGCCGGGCGGGCCCGCTCCCGCCGGGACGCCCGGTGGCCGGTCCAGGACGGCCTGGTGGCCTGGCGTCCTCATCGCAGCTATCCTCCGGGCGTCTGGATCGGCTACAGCCGTAATGCGCCAGTTACAGCGCGTCAGCACTCCCGCATTATGCCCAGATCAGCGTGCCTCAGTCACGACCGGGCGTGCCGGTAGAGAGCCAGCCAGATGGTGCCAATCTGCCAGCTCCGCAGCTGCTCAAATCCGAGCCCCCGCAGGGCCGATGACCGCGGTGCGCTCGCCAGGGAGACGAGCCACACCCGGGAGACGCCGGCCAGCCGCTGCCGCAATACCGGGGCGCGCACCACGGTCCCGGCCAGCGTGCCCGCCTGTGCCGGAGTCTTGGCCTGCGCGACCGGGTCGAGCTGAGCGAGCCCGTCGGGGTAGGCGGCGGGAAAGTACTTGGCATCCAGGCCGACGTAGATCACCGCATCCCCGGGCTGCCGCGCCGCGGCGACGACGGCGTCGACACCGCGAATATTGTCGCTGTGCCCGTCCGGAGCGCGGTAACCAAGCTGGTTGCCGAGCCCGAGCGCTGCGATCGCTGCGAGCGCGGCTATGCCCGTCAGCCAGCCCAGGGGCGTCAGCCCCGCGCCGGCCGCACTGCCCGGCCGGACGCCGGCCGCCTGCCCGAGCGCGGCCAGCCCCGCGCCCGCCAGCAGCGCCAGCGCCGGCAGGCAGTAGAGCACATAGCGAGGCGTGTAGACAGGCGAGAAGAACGACACGCCGATCAGGACGACCGGCGGCAGGACCAGCCAGGGGAGGCATAGCCCGGACAGCCCCGGTGGCCAGGCCGCCCGCAATCCGGCCGGCCCGGACCGGGCGCTGACGACCAGCCCGCACGCCACGATCAGGCAACCGCCCACGACCATGCCGAACGGGCCCGCCAGCCGGAACGTGCCGGTAACTGTACGGAGCCCGGGAGCCTTGATCCAGCCCAGCCCGCGGCGCTGCTCGAACCCCAGGACGAGTACCGGGCTTGCCAGCACGAACCCGGCGGCTACCGCCGCTAGCCAGCCCGCTGCCAGCGACCGGCGCGCCCGGCCCGCCTCGCCGCGGACCGCGGCCAGCGAGAGCCGGCCCGCGCCGTCCTGGCGCAGGACGGCCAGCGCCACCGTCACCGCGTGCGCGGCGGCCAGCAGCAAGGTGAAAACGTCCAGGGCACCCATCACGCCCATGCACACGGCGTATCCGGCCAGCCAGCCGCGCCTGCGGCCCGTTGTGCCGATCGCCCGCACCAGCAGATAGCTGGCAGTCGCCGCGAGCGCGACCACCATCGCATACGATCTCGTTTCCTGCGCGTATCTGCTGATCTGCGGCAAAACCGCGAAGATCAGCCCGGCAGCCAGCCCGGCGACCGGCGACACCAGCCGCCTGCCGAGCGCCGCGATCACCCCGGCGGCCAGCGCCATCGACAGCACGGACGGCAGCCGCGTGACGAATTCCCCGGTACCGGCCAGCCGTACCAGCGGCCACATGAGCAGGTAGTACAGGACATGCACGCCGTCGACATTGCCGGCCATCCGCATCAGCTGGCCAACCGGGCGGCGCACCGCCGTCAGCGTCGCCGCCTCGTCCCGCCAGTACGAAGCTCCGGTGGTATTCCACAAGCCCATGGCCAGCATCACCAGCGGCGGCAGCATCCGCATCCACACCGGGCCGCTGCTGTAACCACTGGGCTGGCCGGGGGCGGGTTCTGGCACCCTGGCCAGAGCCGCCCGGTCCCCAGGCGACGTCATGATGTCCTTCCGCGATCAGGTCAGGCGCAACGCGCAGCAACTCGTCCGTGGCGCGGCGGAGTCACTCCATTATGCCCGGCCAAATCTGGTCACATGTCCGCACGATGGCCGCCGGCGACGCGGTCCCGGCCAGCGTCACGGACTGCGCCGACGCCCGCTGCCGCAGTCATGCCGACCCTATTGGACCGGCACCCGTCCCGGCGCCATGCCACGCGCGGCCTCGGGAGGCCGGCCGCCTCAGCCGCGCAGCGCCCGGATCGATTGCCGCAATGATCCCATCGTGGCCAGCACGGCGGACGGCTCGTACCCGCAGTGCGCCATGCAGTTCGCGCACCGCGGGTCGGCTCCCCTGCCGTACGCCGACCAGTCGGTGGTCTCGACCAGCTCCCGGTAGGTCTTCGCGTACCCGTCATTCATCAGATAGCAGGGCCGCTGCCAGCCGAACAGCGAGTACGAGGGGATGCCCCACGCGGTGCAGCCGAAGTCGGCCTTGCCTTCGAGGAAGTCAAGGAACAGCGGCGAGTGGTTGAGCCGCCACCGCTTTCTGTTGCCGTCGCCGAATGCCTTGCGGAACAGCTCCCTCGTCTCGGTGACGCCCAGGAAATGGTCCTGGTCGGGTGCCTTCTGGTAGGCGTACGCCGGGGAGATCATCATCTCGTCGACCTTCAGGTCGTCGTTGAGGTAGTTGAGCACGTCGATGACGGTCTGCGGGGTGTCGGTGTTGAAGAACGTCGTGTTGGTGGTCACCCGGAAGCCGCGCCGCTGGCACTCCCTGATCGCGGCGACAGCATCGTCGAAGACGCCGTCCTTGCAGACCGATGCGTCATGCCGCTCGGCCAGCCCGTCGATGTGGACCGCCCAGGCGAAGTAGCGCGACGGCGTGAACTTGTCCAGCTTCTTCGGGATGAGCAGCGCGTTCGTGCACAGGAAGACGTATTTCTTCCGCTTGATCAGCTCCGCGACGAGCTTGTCGATCTCCGGGTGCATCAGCGGCTCGCCGCCAGCGATCGACACCATGGGCGCGCCGCATTCCTCGATGGCGGCCAGTGCCTGTTCTACCGGCATGCGCTGCTTCAGCACGCTGGCCGGGTGCTGGATCTTGCCGCAGCCAGCGCAGGCAAGGTTGCACGCGAACAGCGGCTCCAGCTCGACAAGCAGCGGGAACTTCTCCCGCCGGGCGAGCCGCTGGCGCATCAGATAGGCACCGACGCGCACGCTCTGGCGCAGTGGCATTGTCATGCTGGCCTTACCTCCTTGGGCAGGCTGAACCGGATGGACTCGGTCACGACCACGCGCTCGCTGACCTCGATGGGGCCAAGGCCGGACAGGGCCGCGACGATCTGCCCGACCGCGGCGGGCGGCGCGGACGCCCCTGCGGAAATCCCGATCACGGACGCCCCGGCGAGCCAGCTGAGCTCGATGTCCTCGGGCCCGTCGATGAGGTACGCCGGGGTTCCGGCCCGCCGGGCGGTCTCGACCAGGCGCACCGAGTTGGACGAGTTGGCGGAGCCCGCCACCAGCACCAGGTCAGCCTGGCGGGCCACGGCGCGGATCGCCTGCTGCCGGTTGGTCGTGGCATAGCAGATGTCGTCGCTGCCCGGCCCCCGCGCTTCCGGGAACCGCTCCAGCAGCGCGGCCACGATCTCGCTCGCCTCATCGGCGGCCAGCGTCGTCTGCATCAGGTAGGCGACCTTGGCGGGGTCGGCTGGCCGCAGCCTGGCCACGTCCTGTGCGCTCTCGATCAGCACCATGGCATCGGGTGCCTCGCCGAGGGTGCCGTCGACCTCCTCATGACCAGCGTGCCCGATCAGCACCACCTGGTAGCCCTCGGCGGCGAACCGGCGCGCCTCGGCGTGCACCTTGGCGACCAGCGGGCAGGTCGCGTCGATGGCCTCGAGCCCGCGCCGGGCGGCCTCGGTCCGCACCGAGGGCGCCACCCCGTGCGCAGAGAACACCACGGTGGCGTCGTCGGGCACCTCGCTCAGCTCGTCGACGAAGACCGCGCCCCGGCGCTCAAGGCCGGTCACCACGTGGGAGTTGTGCACGATCTGCTTGCGCACGTAGACAGGCGGGCCGCCGCGGTCAAGCATCCGGTCCACGATCTCGATTGCGCGCTCCACCCCGGCGCAGAACGACCGCGGCCCGGCAAGCAGCACCTTCCGCTGGCCCCCCGCCGCCGCCCACTTGGACAGCACCGGGCCGGCCAGCCGCAGGGACCGCAGTGCGGCGGCGCCGCCGGCCAGCGCCCACGGGCTCAGCAGCGGCCGCTCCGGGGTGTCGGACACGGCCCGGACCACGACGGCCGGGCGGCCAGCCGCTGCGGTCAGGAGCGCCGCGGACTCCATGTCGGCAACCAGCGCCCCGCCAGCCGCCAGCGCGGCCCGCTCGCCGCCGCGGACCAGGTGATCCACGGTCACGATGTTGCCCGCCCGCGCGCTCAGCCCGGCCCGGCGCAGCTCGCCGGCGAGCAGCGGCGCTGACGGGCAGCTGAGCGCGGCCGCGGGGATGCCCGGCCCGCCCACCTCCGCCCCCACCACAAGGTCACCGGGCTTGAGGTCTGCGGAAAGCCCTCCGCCGGTTCCGCTGATCGCCAGCATGCCGAACGCGGCGCCGCGAAGCCGGTCGGCTGCGGCAACGGATCGTCTCGCCCCGTAGCCGGTGCGCAGGACATCGCCGTGGCTGCCGATGCCACGGCGCACGGCGCGCGCCTCCAGCCGCAGCGGCGAGCAGACGACCAGGCCGCCGGACCCGGCAGGCAGGCTCACCGCGGGCAGGCTCACCGCGGCCGGGCTCACCGCGGCCGGGCTCACCGCGGGCGGGCTCGCCGCGGGCGGGTTCGCTGCGGGCGCGCTCATGCCGCACCGCCCGCTGGCTGCGAACCTGCCGGGCTCGCGGTGCCCAGGTACCGTCCCAGCGCGCTGACCGGGAAGACCAGCCGGTACAGGTGATAGTTGATGTAAAAGTCGCGGGGGAAGCCGGTGCCGGTGTATTGAGGCTCGTCCCAGGTACCGTCCGGGCGCTGCGTCGCGGCGAGCCAGCCCGCGCCCCGTTCCGCGCTGAGCGCCACCTCATGCCCTCCGGCTGCCAGCAGCGCGAGGAGCGCCCACGCGGTCTGCGAGGCCGTCGACGTGCCCCGGCCCGCCCAGCGCGCGTCCGCGTAGGAACGCAGGTCCTCGCCCCAGCCCCCGTCGGCGTTCTGGCGGGAGATCAGCCAGGCGACAGCCCGCCGGATCGGCGGCTTACCAGGCAGCACCCCGGCGGCGATCAGCGCGGGCACGACCGCCCCGGTCCCGTAGACATAGTTGGCGCCCCAGCGGCCGAACCAGGATCCGTCGCTCTCCTGGGCGCGCAGCAGCCAGGCCACTCCCCTGCGGACCGCTTTGCTGTCGGCCAGGCCTGCTGCGGCCAGCGCCTCGACGGTGTGCGCCGTGACGTCGGCGGATGGCGGATCGACGACCGCGCCGAAGTCGCAGAATGGCAGCCTGGTCACGAGCGTCGCAGTGTTGTCGGCGTCGAACGCGCCCCAGCCGCCGTCGCGGGACTGCATGCCGATGAGCCAGTGCAGCGCCCGTTGCACCGCCTCAGCTGAGCCCGGCCGGCCGGTCACGGCGGCCCGCCGCAGCGCGAGCACCACCTCCGCCGTGTCGTCGATGTCCGGGTAGCCGTCATTGTCGAATTCGAAGGCCCAGCCGGCCGGCGCGAGCCCGGGCCGCCGCACCTGCCAGTCGCCGGGACCGCGGATCTCCTCTTCGAGCACCCACCGGGCCGCGGACTGCAGCGCCGGATGGTCGGGCGGCAGCCCGGCGTCGGCGAGGCCGATCATCGCCAGGACGGTGTCCCAGACCGGCGACTGGCACGCCTCCAGCCTGCGCACCGGGCCGTCCGGGGTGTCCTCCCAGACGGTGAAGCGGTCCAGGCCCGCGAGGCCGCGCTGGATGACCGGATGATCCAGCCCGTAGCCGAGGAGGTGCAGCGCGATCAGCGAGTAGACCCATGGTGGCTGGATGCCGCCCCAGCAGCCGTCCTGCTCCTGCCGCGCGATGATCCATCCGGCGCACCGCCGCAGTGCCGCCGTCCTGACCGCGCGCACCGGCGGTGCCGCGACAGCGTGCCGTTCGTAGCCGTGCAGGCCCCGGTCCAGACCGCTGAACAGCCCGGCCCAGCCAGTTCTCGGGCGGCGCCGGGCCGGGCCGCCAGCACCGCCGGCTCGCAGTTCGTCCAGGCCGAAGGGCAGCGGCCGCACCGGGCGCACCGAGCCGACCACGGTCAGCGGGACGATGGTCTGGCGGGCCCAGCAAGCCCAGTCGTAGATGTTCAGCGGGAACCAGGCTGGCAGGTAGATCATTTCCGGCGGCATGACCGGCAGGTCATCCCAGGACCACTCACCGAACAGGGCCAGCCAGATGCGGGTGAAGACCCGGGTGGCCGCGATCCCGCCGCGCCCGGTGATCCAGCGGGCGGCGCGGATCATGTGATCAGCGCCGGGCCGGTCACCCGCGAGCCGCAGCGCCACGTATGCCTCGACGGTGGTGGACAGGTCGGCGGTTCCGTCGTGGTAGTTGGCCCAGGTCCCGTCCTGCCGCTGCCTGGACCTGATCCACCTGGCAGCCGCCGCGGTCTGCTCCGCGGTCCGGACGCCAAGGAACTCGCGGAGCAGCAGATCCTCGGCGTCCATGGTGACGTTGGTCTCGAGCTCGCCCTGCCACCAGCCGCGCTCGTGCTGCAGCCCGAGCAGGTGCTCAGTGGCGCGGTCCAGCGCCGCCCGCGCTGCTTGGCGGGTGGCCTGCCCGTCCTGGCGGGACTGCGTGACCGTCATCGCCGCACCGCCGTGCTCGAGCCGCTCCCGGGCGCTGTCACCATTGCCGCGCCGTGATGAACTCGGCGATCCTGGTGAATTCAGCCCGCGCGTCGTCAGGCATCTCAGTCTCGGCCAGGCACTTGGCCGCCGAGGCCAGCTGAATGTCGGCTTCTGCCTCCGCCCATCCCTTGCCGCCCGCGGCTACCACCAGGTCCGCTGCGCGTAGCAGGTCGTCCTCGCCGAGCGGCTCGGATCCGGCCAGCATCGCGCCGAGCTCGGCTCCTTCCGGGGTGCCGCTGGTCAGCGCCGCAACCACGGGCAGCGACTTCTTTCTGGCCCGCAGATCGGACCGGACCGGCTTGCCGGTGGTCTCCGGCGCGCCCCAGATGCCGAGCAGGTCATCGGTGAGCTGGAAGGCCAGGCCCACATGCGCCCCGAAGCCGGCCAGCCCCATGGCGAGCGCAGGCGGTGCACCTACGTAGATAGCGCCGATACTGCAGGCACAGGCCATCAGTGCCGCTGTCTTGTCCCCGGCCATCTCCAGGCACTGGGCCAGCGTCACATCATCGCGGCGCTCGAACGCGAGGTCGGCGCCCTGCCCGGCGATCAGCCGCTGCACCGCGGCGGACAGGCAGCGGGAGGCCCACATTCCCTGCGGCGCGGGACCCTCGAGCAGCAGATCCTGGGCCAGGGCGAGCAGCGCGTCGCCGGCCAGGATGGCCGCGCCGACGCCGTACACCGTCCACGCCGTCGGCCGGTGCCTGCGCTCGGTGTCGCCATCCATGATGTCGTCGTGCAGGAGCGAGAAGTTGTGCACGAACTCGACCGCTGCCGCCGCGCTGACCGCGCGCTCCGGCGCCGCGCCCGCGGCACGCGCTGACAGCAGCGCGAGAGCGGGACGAAGTGCCTTGCCGCCCGCGCCGCCAGGCCGGCCGCCCGGACCGGACGGCTTGCCATCGGCGCCGGCGAGCCCGAGGTGGTAGGCGGCGACGACGCGCACGTCCGGGCTCAGCCGGTCCACCGCCGCCGCGATCGCGGGCCCGACCAGGTCGCGGGCCGAGGCCACCCCGGCCGGGATCGTGGCCGTCATGAGGACACCCGGGCAGGTGCCGCTGCCGCTGCCGCCGCGGCCGCTGCCTGCCGGTCCGCAGGCCCGGCAGCTAGCTGGCTGATCAGTTCCTGTGCAGCATTGTGTCCGCTTCGCACGGCCCCCTCCATCGTGTCCGGCCAGCCGGTATCGGTCCAGGAACCAGCGAGCGCCAGTCCAGGCAACGAGGTCGCGGCGCCCGGACGGAGCGCGCCGCAGCCTGGTCCCTGGCGGAAAGTCGCCCGCCGCTCCCTGGTGACAAAGAAGTCAGTGACGCGGGCGTCCTTGGCCGCGGGGAAGAGCTCTTCGAGTGCAGGCAGGAACAGCTCCCTTAGCGCCGCCACGGGAACGTCCACGTAGCTGTCCGCGGCGGAGACGGACACCGCCAGGTACTGGCCTGCCTGCAGGCCGGCCGACCTGGTCTTGTCGAACACCCACTGGACCGGCGAGTCGACCGCGGCGGCGAGCGGCAGCCTGGTCACCCGCCTGTCGTAGATGACGTGCACGTTCACGATCGGCGATGAGCCGAGCTCAGCCCAGCGGGCTGCGCCGGCGGCCGCGGCCGCCGGCGCCAGGCGGGCGGCCGGGCCGGCCGGGACCGCGAGCACCACCCCGTCCGCGCTGAGCACCTCGCCGCCCGGCCCCTCGTGCTCGGCCTGACCGCCGCCACCAGCGGCGGCCCGGACACCGAACCCGCCGGCCAGGCCGGGCTCCACCGAGGTCACCTTCGTCCCGAGCCGCACGTCAGCGCCAAGGCGGCTGAGCAAGCCGGCCGCTGCCCGGCCGTGCAGATCGCCGAGCGGCACGGCCGGCACGCCGATGTCGGCCGCGGCCCGGCCGCCCAGCAGCGCCGTCTTGATCACCGTCGCCGCGAGCCCGAGGCCCGCGTCATCGCCGTTGATATTCAGCGCCGAGACGATGAACAGGTCCCAGAGCTTGCGGCGGGTTCCCTCGTTCTGGCCCCTGGCGGCTAGCCAGTCGCCCAGCCGCTGGCTGTCCAGCCCTGGCTTGCCGGGATCAACAAACCGCATGGCCAGGGCAGCACGGATCACCCGCAGGCGCTGCGCTGGCGAAATGAACGAGTAACCGGCCAGCGCCCGGCCCATGTGCAGCGGGCCGGGCAATCCGGTCCGCCGCAGCCTGGCCCGGCCCGCGGCGGACACGATGGTCACGTCGAAGCGTTCCTGGATGGCCACCGAGCCCGTCATCCCGAGCCGCGCCAGCAGCTCCCGGTAGGCGGTGCAGCACCGCAGGAACACGTGCTGGCCGTTGTCGATGACGAGCCCGCCGCGGGAGAACGAGCAGGTTGCGCCGCCCAGCCAGGGCCGTGCTTCCAGCAGGGTCACGCCGATACCTGCTTCGCGCAGCGCGATCGCGGCGGTGATGCCGGCCAGGCCGCCACCGATCACGACGACAGTGCGGTCCGTCACGGCCGGGCCTCCTGGGCGGTCATCGCGTCCGGTCCGGCCCCAGCTGCGCGGCCAGCGGGCCGTGGCGGCAGGCCGGCCAGCGATCTCGCCGCCACCATGGCCTTCGCCCGGGGCGGTACCGAGAGCCTGCGCTGCAGCACGGCCGCGGGATCGGCTGAGATCTGCTCAAGCAGCCGCAGGTAGATACCTGCCATCGCCCCGGTGCACGCCGCGCTCCGCCGGTCGAGCAGCGGCATGAGCCGCAGGCCGGCCGCATACCAGCCCAGGGCTCGCTGTGCCTCGAATCGCACCAGCTGCGCCAGCCCGTCGCTGGCCGGCAGCGGCGCGCCGGCGGCCGGCGCAGCGGCCCGGCCGGCGCCCTCCGGCGCCAGCACGCAGCCGAAGCGGGCCAGATCATCGGCGGGGAGGTACACCCTGCCGTTGCCGTAGTCCTCGCGGATATCGCGCAGGATGTTGGTCAGCTGCAGCGCGACCCCCAGCGCGTCGGCCAGCGGCTCAGCGGCCGCCGTATCGCGGCTGCCGAATATGCCCAGTGACAGCCGGCCGATCGATCCGGCCACGCACCTGCAGTAGTGCTCAAGGTCGCTGAATGTTCCGTAGGCGCTGCCGCGCACGTCGGCTTCGCAGCCGTCGATCAGCTCGCCGAATGCGCTGAGCGGGATCGGATACCTCCGGGCCGCATCGGCGAGGGCGACGAGCACCGGATCACTCGCCGGCCCGCCGGGGCCGGCCAGCGCCGTCAGCTGGGCGCGGGCCTCCTGCAGCGCGGTGAGCTTGCCCGCCGCGGGCATCGTCCCGTCGCCGATATCGTCGACCCGCCGGGCGAACGCGTAGACCGCCGACAGCGCGCGCCGCTTAGCTGACGGCAGCAACCGGATGCCATAGGAGAAGTTCCTCGCCTGCGTCCGCGTGACCTGCTCACAGTGCCGGTAGGCGGCACGGACGTCAGGCGGCCCAGCCGTGCTGGCGGTCACTGCCTCACCGCCCTCTCGCATAGGCCGCGACGAGCTCGGAAGCGAGCCGGCTCCGGCGCGGGACCGGCGGTCCGGGCAGCACATCGTACTTGGCGGCCGCGATCGCGGCCAGTGCCGCGCGGCCGCCGGCCAGGTAGCCGGCCACCGCAGCCCGGGCGGCGCCACGCAACGAGCCGACGAGCGGGCCGCCAGCATCCAGGAGCGCCTTCGCACGGCCGGCCTCGAACGAGATCAGCGCGCGCAGCTGCGGGCCCGCCGTGGCCGCCGCCAGGTCCTGCTCGGTGCAACCGTAATACTCCATGTCCTGGACCGGCAGGTAAATGCGGCCGGCCCGGAAATCCTCGGCTACGTCCTGCCAGTGCTCCGCCAGCTGAAGCGCGGTGCAGATGGCATCGGAGAGTTCGCCGCGCTGCTCGGTATGGCTGCCGAATACGTGCAGCACGATCCGGCCTACCGGGTTGGCTGATAGCCGGCAGTAGCCGAGCAGGTCTTCGAACGTGGGGTACCTGCTCACCACCTGATCCTGCTGGTTGGCCCGGATCAGGTCGACGAACGGCTGCATCGGGATCCCGCACTCGGCAACGGCGGGGGCGAGCGCACGGACCACTGCGATCGCCGGCTGCCCGGCCTGCGGGCTGCCGTCGGCGCTCCGGTCGCCACCGACCTGGGCGTACAGACGGCCCAGGTCTGCTTCCAGCTCATCAAGCAGGCGCATCCGGTCTCCCGCAGGTGCCTGGTCCCCGATGTCATCGGTGGTCCTCGCGAAGCCGTAGACGGCCATCAGGTGCCCCCGGTAGCGCGCAGGCACCAGCCGCAGGGCGACTGGGAAGTTCTCGTGCGTCGCCCTGTCGGCCAGCGCATCCGTTACTGTCGGCACCACTTGACCCCCTGCTGGAACCCGGCGCCGATTCGCTGCCCGCCGCGCGTCACGTTCCATATTTCTGCCACAGTTCTCATTTGAAAAGCAAATAATGACGCCGACGTCAGATGACGCCGATGTCGCCTTCCTGACTGGACTGCGGGCAGTTTCCCCTCATCCAGCAGCACCCATTAGTGCCTGTTGCTGCACCTGAGTCCTTGTTCCCTGCGCGGCTGGCTCCAAATCCCGTTCTTGGCGGGCAGCAATAGCTGACATCGGCGTCATATCCGAGTGCCGGGTTAACTGCGACGCCGCGCCGGAGGCGGCCGCTGCAAGTAGCAAGGCCGCTCCGGAAGGACCAAGTGGCAAGGCCGCTCCGGAAGGACCAAGTGGCAAGGCCGCTCCGGAAGGACCAAGTGGCAAGGCCGCTCCGGAAGGACTGAGCCGGGCAGGCCGCCGCGACCGCTGGCCTAGAAATCGTATCCAGGCCCAGGCTCCGGGGGGAACCAATCCGCGACCTTGGCGCCGAAGGTGCGGAGCCGCGGTTACCGACTGCGCCCGAGCGGGCTGCGGACGCTCTTTGCAGACCGGGCCCCGGGGCCTGGCAGGCCGGCCGCCGGGCATGGCGCCGCGGGCACCATCGCATCGGGCCAGGTTTGACGCCGGAGCGCGGCCTGCCGCATCGGCGTCAGCGGCGGAGCTTGCCGCCGATGGCACCATGAAGTCCGGGTATTGAGGAATGCAAATTGCTGATCGCCCCAGAGTGGCCTGGCCTGGCCGGTTTTGGCAGTGATCTTGGCATTGTGGTGTTAAGCTCGCAAAACTTCCTCGGGAACCTCTCGCATCGAGGTCCGCTGGTCACTTCTCACGCCGAGGCCACAGCCATGGGTTTGCACCGCCGGTCCATACGTCTGAGGACCTTCCTGATCGTTGTCATCCCCATTCTGTCTCTGATCGGGCTGTATGCGTTCGCCGTTAGCATTACGGCCAGCGACGCCATCAACCTCGCCCGGTCCAAGACCGTTAAGGACACAATCGGCTTGCCAACCGGCCAGCTCGAGGCCCAGATCGACGCGGAGCGGCTGCTGGCGGTCCTCTACCTCGCCAGCCCGACACCGCCCGATCTGGCCGCCCTGGGTGCGCAGGAGACGAAAACCAGCAGCGCCCGGAGGGTTTTCAGCCTCGCCGTTGCCTCACCCGCCACGACGGGCAGCGCATCCCCGCCGGAGAAGCACGCCATTTCAGCGCTACTCAGCAGCATGGCAGGCCTCAGCACGCTGCGATCCGAGGTCGGCGCGCGCACCATCAGCAGGCCGCAGGCGGTGAATGGATACAGTCGTATTATCGGCGCCGCTGGCCTGGTCCTGAACCAGCTCATTCTTCAGCAGACCAATGTACCGCTCGTAACCCAGGGGCTCGCCTTCATAGGCATGGGCAAATCCGAGGAGATGCTCCTGCAGGAGGACGCACTTCTCACGGGCGATATGGCAGCGCGCTCATTCCATGCGGCCGACCGGCAGGAATTCACCCAGCTAGTGGGCGCTCGCCGGGTTCTTTATGCCCAGACGCTGCCGGACCTCGATCCGATCTACCGGGCCTATTACCAGCAGGATGTCAGCCAGCAGGCCTCCGCTGCCCTCGCGGCGCTCGAAGACAACGTGATCAGCGACCCGCATCCGAACGGCCTGCCGCCGGTGTCACCCACGTCCTGGGCCGGGGCGGTCGGGGCGGTCTCCGCGGGACTGTCGCGAGCAGGTAACCAGTCAGCCGATGAGCTGACGCTCCGTGCCCAGCCAGTCGCCAGCGCCACGTATCTCCGGCTCATCCTGGCCGGCGGCCTCGGCCTGCTGGCGATCATCCTGTCGATCATCGTGGCGGTCTGGATCGGCCGAGGTCTCGTCCGCCAGCTGGCCGATCTCAGGCAGTCCGCCCTGGAGCTTGCCCATAAGCGCCTGCCGAGCCTGGTGGAGCGGCTGCGCGCGGGCCAGGACGTGGATGTGTCCGTGGAGGCACCACAGCTGGAGTCGAGTTCTGATGAAATCGGCCAGGTCAGGGAAGCCTTCAACGCCGTGCAGCGGACAGCGGTGGAGGCGGCGGTCGACGAGGCCAGGGTCCGCCGCGGCATCAGCGACGTCTTCCGCAACCTGGCCAGGCGCAGCCAGTCACTGCTGCACCGCCAGCTGGCCTTGCTCGACGCCATGGAACGGCGCGCTACCGAGCCAGGGGAACTGGAGGACCTGTTCCGCATCGACCATCTCACTACCCGGATGCGCAGGCACTCCGAGGGCCTGATCATCCTGTCCGGCGAATCGCCCGGACGCGGCTGGCGCAACCCGGTTCCGCTCGCCGACGTACTGCGCGCCGCTGTCGCCGAGGTGGAGGAATACACCAGGATCCGGGTCACGACGGGGACCGGGACAGCGCTTGCCGGCGCGGCCGTAGCTGACGTCATCCACATGATCGCGGAACTCGCGGAGAACGCGACGATTTTCTCGCCGCCCAATACTCCGGTGCGGATGCATGGCGACGTCGTCGGCAGGGGATTCGCCGTCGAAATCGAGGACCGCGGGCTCGGCATTCCTGATGAGAAGCTGGCTGAGATTAACCATAATCTCGCGCACCCGGCGCCATTCGACCTTTCCGGCAGTGACCAGCTCGGCCTCTTCATTGCCGGCCAGCTTGCGAGGCGGCACAACATCCAGATATCCCTGCGGCCGTCGCCGTACGGAGGCACGACCGCGATCGTGCTGATCCCGCGGGCGCTCGTTGCCGACGACGACAGCTACCAGCTTGAGGCAGGGCCGGCTGCCGAACGCGCGATCCGGCTCACCGGCCGGCAGGGTGCGCTGGACCAGGGGAGCAGCGCGGAGTTCCCGGCGCTGGCGCAGCCCAGCGCCCCTACCTGGGCTGCTGTTCTGCCCCCGGCCGCGGCCCGGGCCCAGGCCGCGGCGCCCGGACAAGTCGCTGAGCCGTCCCCCGGGCCGGCCGCCGATTCACCGCCCTCCGGCGCCGCCGGGCCATCACCCGTCCACGGCGCCCGGCCGTCGTCCGCCCAGGCCGCGGATCCGTCGCCCGCTCCGGTGTTCGATCCCTGGGTCATTCCCGCCCGCCGGGCGACTGCGCTGTCCGGGGCCGCCAGTCCGGACAACGAGTTCGCCGCGGTCTCTCCGGCTGAAACGGCAGCGACTCCGGGTGCCTATCTCGCGTTCGGGCGCAATCAGCCAATGGACGGCCCGGACGACCCAGCGGAGATAGCCGCCCGGGTGACGACCACCGACCGGACCGGCCTAGGCCTGCCGGTACGAGTTCGCCAGGCCAGCCTGGCCCCGCAGCTACGCGGCAGCACCGGCTTCGCCGCTGCTGCCGCAGCCGGGAGCGTCCCGAGCGCGCCGTCCCCTGAGGCTGCGCGCAGCACGGTCTCGGCCCTGCAAAGAGGCTGGGAGCGGGGCCGATTTGAATCCGCCGCGCCGGCTCCCGGGACTGGCGCGGCGCTGACCCCCGAACCGGACAGTCCGGACGCCGCGGAGCGGAGTGATGAGTAACCGGCGAACCAGCCACCGGCCATACCAGCAGGGGGGATACATGAGCCGTGCCAGCGAGCTTGACTGGCTTCTCGATGACCTAGTCGCCAGGGTCGTTCACATCGACAAGGCCGTCATCTTGTCCCGGGATGGCCTGGCCATCGGTGCCTCGGCGGGACTGAACCGCGAGGATGCGGAGCACCTGTCCGCGGTCGCGGCTGGCTTCCAGAGCCTGGCCAGGGGGGCGGGTGCACATTTCGGCGGCGGTCCCGCCAGGCAGACCATTGTCGAGATGGAATCCGCGTTCCTGTTCGTGACTGCCGCTGGCGAGGGCAGCTGCCTCGCAGTCCTGAGCGCGGCGTCGGCTGATGCAGGGCTTGTCGCGTATGAGATGGCTGTTCTCGTCAAGCGGGTAGGACAGCACCTGGCTGTCGCCCCCCGGCCGGTGGCCAGCAGCGCAGAGGCGATGTGACTTCGCGTGCCCGGGGCCGAAGACAGATGGCTTGACCGCGACGCCGGGCCGGTGGTCCGCCCTTATGCGCTGACTGGCGGCCGGACCCGGCCGAGCGGCGAGACCTTCGACCTGGTCTCGATGGTTGTCACGATTCGCGGATCCCGTGCGGAGCCGCATGGACTCGAGCCCGAGCACCTCGTCGTGCTACGCCGCTGCCGCCTCCCGATTTCCGTGGCTGACCTCGCCGCCGACCTTGACCTTCCGCTCGGCGTTGTCCGGATCCTGATCGCGGACCTGCGGGAGCGGGGGCTCGTCGCCGTTCATCAGCCGGTGCCGGCCAGGCTGGCCGATCCCCAGCTGCTGCGGGAGGTGGCCGATGGGCTTCGCAGGCTCTAGCCAGGATGGCTACCGGCACCCAACACCGGTCGCAATCAAGATTCTCATCGCGGGCGGTTTCGGGGCGGGCAAGACCACCATGGTGAGCTCCGTGACCGAGATCCGGCCGCTGCGGACCGAAGAACGCCTGAGCGAGCCTGGCACGCAGGTCGACCTGACCGACGGGGTGGAGCGCAAGTCCACCACGACGGTCGCGATGGATTTCGGGCGCATCACTATCCACGACGACCTGGTGGTGTACCTGTTCGGCACGCCAGGCCAGCGCCGGTTCTGGTTCATGTGGGACGAGCTCGCGCTCGGGGCACTCGGTGCGGTGATCATGGCCGACACTCGGCGGCTCGCCGACTGCTTCGCGTCAGTCGACTATTTCGAGCGCCGGGGGACGCCGTTCATCGTGGCAGTGAATTGCTTTGACGGAGCAAAGCGCTTCCCTCCCGGCGATGTCCGCGCTGCACTCGACCTTGATCCCGATGTGCCGGTCGTGCTGTGCGATGCGCGCCAGCGAGCATCCTCCCGTGACGTCCTGATCGCTCTCGTCGAGCACGCCATCCATCTGCTCAGCGGGAGTTCCGACTATGTCAGCCCCGCCAGATAAGCACCAGGGCGCAATCGTCTGAGCGGCGCTCCCCCGCTTGCATCGTCTGGACCAGCCGGGCAGCGCCCGCGCCGAATCCTGACGTCACCAGCCGGTCGGCCGCGCCGAGCAGCCGGTCGATGCCGACATCGATGTCCCGGCCAGGCGCTTCGACCAGCCCGTCGGTGTACAGCATCAGGGCATCTCCAGGACGCAGCGTCCCGCGCTCCGGAACGATGCGCAGGTCAGGCACGACCCCCAGCACCACTCCCCGGGCCTGGGTAAGCCGCCACCTGCCGCTGCCCGCCGCGAAGTGCGCCGCTGGCGGATGACCAGCCGACCTGACCACATACTCCCCGGTCGCGAGGTCGAGCGCGAGATGCACCGCCGTCACGAAGCCCTCGGGACCCGCGCCCCGGCGCAGGTAGGCGTTGCAGCAGGCGAGGAACTGCTCAGCAGGAACCGAGCCGAGCAGCCCGCCGAACGCGCCGGATAGCAGCAGTGCGCGCGTCCCGGCATCGATCCCCTTGCCCGGGACATCGACAAGCCCGACTTCCAGAGTCTTCCCATCGCAGCAGGAGACCACGAAGTCCCCGCCGAATGACACGCCCCCGGCCGGCTTGAGCACCGACACCGACCGCCAGCCCTCGGGCAGCTCGGGCAGCTCGCTCTGCGCCCGGATCCGGTCCCGCAGCTCGATCAGCATCTGGTCGCCGCGCAGCCCTTGCATGCCCAGCTTCTCCCTGGTCCGGGCGAGCACGTCGGCGACCAGGGCGGTGATCACGATAGTGGCGATGATTCCAGGCTGGGCCCGGCCCTCCACCGTGTCATAGACAAGCATCGCCGCGACCAGGCAAAACAGGATCCGCAGTGCCCTCGGCCAGAGCAGCAGGCCGCCGGCGAGGATCGGGAGGATCATCACGCCGGGCGAGAACCACGACACTGAGACGCGCACCGCGGCGGCCCCGATGACCACCACGGCGATCGCCAGCCCGAACGCAAGCCGCCGGTTCCTCGTGATGAACTGGCGGCGAATCACGCCGCGCAGCCGCCGCAGTGCTGCCTGCACCGCGGCCGTGAACCGGCGCGGGACTCCAGGAACCATGATGCCGGCACTGTACCGGTAGATCACGGCTGCTAGCTGCCGTCTGCTCGCAGCCTGTGCACCGCGACCCGGTCGCGGCGGCAGCGCCGGGAGGGTACGAATGGCATCATGGCAGCTGACTACCCGGTGCGGCCGGTCGGAGAAGATGAGTTTCCCGCCTTCTACGCGGTGGCCGAGCACGCCTTTCACTCCAGCACCCCGAGTGAGCCGAGTCGGCAGCACGAGTTCGCGACGTTCGAGGCAGACCGGAGCCTCGCCGCATTCGACCAGGCCAGCATGGTCGCGACGGCGAGCGCCTACAGCTTCAGGATGAGCGTGCCCGGTGCCGTCGCGGCAGTCGCCGGGGTTACAGCGGTCTGCGTGCTGCCATCGCACCGGCGCCGCGGGATCCTGTCCGGCCTGATGCGCCGCCAGCTCGCCGACATCCGCGAGCGCGGCGAGGCCGTCGCCGCGCTGTTCGCCTCCGAGCCGGCTATCTACGGCCGATACGGTTACGGCGCCGCGTCGGCGCAGCTGCGGTTCACGATCTTGCGCGGCGAGGCCGGGATGACCTCGCCCGGGGGTGCCGCGCACTCCGGCCGGGCAGCCGCTGACCTGCGGCTGCGAGTCACCGAAACGCCGCCGCGGTCAGAGCTGGCCAGCATCTACGATCTGGTGCAGCCCCGCAGGCCCGGCATGTACGCCAGGGACGGCCGCTGGTGGGAAGCGCTGCTCGCCGACCCCGAGCACGCGCGTCGTGATTCCACCCCGCTGCGATGCGTCATCGCCGAGGATGACGAAGGACCCCGCGGCTATGCCCTGTACCGCGTCCAGCCCAGCTGGGGTGATGACGGGATTCCGGCGGCTGTGCTGACCGTCAGGGAACTGATGAGCGCCGATCCGCCCGCCTACGCGGCGATCTGGTCCGACTTGCTGACCAGGGACCTTGTCGGGGAGGTCCGGGCCCGCATGCGGCCGCTCGATGACCCGCTGCTGCAGTTGCTCGCTGACCGGCGGCGGACGCGCGCGCAGCTGACGGACGGGCTGTGGATCCGGCTCGTTGACGTCCCTGGCGCCCTTGCGCAGCGGCGTTACGCTTGCCCAGTGGACCTGGTGATCGAGGTGGCGGACGATTTCCTTGCTGGCAACGCCGGGCGCTACCGGCTCCAGGCGGGCGGCCCGGCCAGCCCAGCGTTTTGCGAGCGGACCAGGGCGCCGGCCGATATTGCGCTGCCGGCCCGGGCACTGGGCGCCACCTACCTGGGCGGTACCAGGCTTGGCGAACTGGCCGGTGCCGGGCTGGCCACGGAGCTGCGGCCCGGCGCACTCGCCGCGTTCTCCGCCGCACTGTCCTGGGATCCGGCGCCGTGGTGCCCGACGATCTTCTGACCGGCGGGTCCGACACTGGGCAGGGAGGCCGCGATGCCAGGCATGAAGGTCACCGTTGATACGGCCATGCGGGCCAGAGACGTGTCGAGGCCCCGCCCCGAGCACGAGGCGCTGGCCGAGGAACTGCACGGAGCCGCCGAGGCTACCCTGACCGGCCAGCCGGGCAACGGCAAGGCCAGCCCGCCAGGGCAGCCAGGCCGGGAGCCACCGCAGCACGGCGCGAGGCCGCAAGGCCAGGCGGCCCAGCAGCGCCGGGCAAGCCAGCAAGGCCGCGCAGGCCAGCCAGGCCGGCCAGGCCAGCCAACGGCGCCGGTGCCGGCAGGCGGCCAGGACGAGAATGAACGCGCAGGGGCGAATCCGCCTGCGCAAACCTCGGACAGGACTTCCGCCAGGCGCCGGCGGCGGCGGCGGTGATCTCGGCCCGCTGAGCGCGACTGGGTCCGCCGTCTCGCGGGACGGCCCCGAGCGGCGCCTTACGGTTGTGCGACCTGGACCGGCAGGGCGACGCCAGTGAGGCGCTCGGCTTCGGTCCAGAGCCGGGCGGCGGTGGCGGCATCGCGGGCACGGCGGGGCGGCCGGGCGATGGTCGTGGGTCCGACCAGCCCGAAGCGCCCGCCTGGGCCGTAGTAGCCACCGGCGACTGCCTCGGGGCTGGTCGCGGCGTACAGCAGCGGCTCGGTGCCCTGCTCGACCTGCTGCGAGGGCAGGATGAAGCTGAAGCTGCTGAGCAGGGAGTGAGAGCGCTTCGGCTTGTCGCGCCCGAGGCTCGCACCCGCCGTCTGCAGGTTCGTGCGGGTAAACCCGGGGTGCGCCGCGTTGCTCATCAGGTGCCAGCCGCGCTGGGCAGCGATGGCGGCGAGGTGCCGGGTCAGCATCAGGTCGGCGAGCTTCGACTGAGCGTAGGCGAAGTTGGGGCTGTAGCGGCGCTCCCATTGCAGGTCATCGAAGCGGATCTGGCCGTAATTCGCGACGCCGCTGCTCATCGTGACTACCCGCGGCGAGGCAGCGGCGAGTACCAGCGGCAAGAGCCGCACGGTCAGCGCGAACGGTCCGAGAAAGTTGCTGCCGAACTGCAGCTCGAAGCCATCGGCCGTCGCCATCCGGGCCGGCGGCGCCATGACGCCAGCGTTGTTGATCAACACGTCGATGGGCGCACCGTCCGCGACGAGGCCGTCGGCAAGCTCCTTGACGGACGCCAGGTCGGCCAGATCGACGCGGCGGACTTCAAGCTGGGCACCGGGGTGCTGCGCCAGGATCTCGGCGCGGGCCTGCTCGCCCTTGGCGATCGTGCGGACCGCCATGACGACGCGTGCTCCGGCCGCGGCGAGGCGCCGGGTGGCCTCCTTGCCCGTGCCGCTGTTGGCGCCCGTGACGACAATGAGCTTCCCTGTCTGATCGGGTACCGGGTACATGCGATGTCTCCCCTTCGCTCTCTGACAGACCGTCGGTCTGTTATGTCCAAGTTAGCAGACCGTCGGTCTATACGCAAGGGACCGTCGGTCTGTAATGTAGGGGGCATGACGACGTTCCAGCGAGCGCGCAACGAAGAGCAGCGCGAGCTGCGCCGGCGGGCGATCCTCGACGCCGCCGCTGCGATGCTGGCCGAGATGCCGCTGGCGCAGGTCAGCCTCAACGAGCTCAGCCGGCGAGTCGGCCTGGCGAAGTCGAACGTGCTGCGTTACTTCGAATCCCGCGAAGCCGTGCTGCTCGAGCTGCTCAACTCGGCATGCCGGGAGTGGCTCGCGGCGCTGGATGAGAATCTGGCCGCCGCGGTCGATCCCGGCGCGCCGCCTGCCGGGCGCGGCGACCAGCTAGCCGCCGAACTCGCCACGTCACTGGCGTCGCGGCCGGTGCTGTGCGACCTGATCAGCGCCCAGGCCGCGGTGCTGGAGCGCAACGTCTCGCCGCAGGTCGCCGCGGAATACAAACGGGCGGCCCTCGCGAGCGTGGCCATGCTGGGCGGCCTGGTGCTCCAGTGCGTAGCCGAACTCGGTGAGCACGACGCGGGCCGGTTCGCCGCCGCCGCCATCATGGTGACCGGCGCGGTGTGGACCTACGCGCAGCCCTCGGCCGCGATGCTGGCTGCTTACCAGGCCGATCCGGCCCTGGCGTCGATGCGACTCGACTTCACCACGACCCTGCGCGAGGTGTTCGAGGTCCTGATCGCCGGCCTGCTGGCACGCTCATCTCCCCGGATCGCGCAGGCAGGTCGCGCGCACCAGCCTTAACTCAGCTGCCGCCGCGCGGGGCGCCTATCCGGCGCAGCAGATAGGCGGAGAAGTAATCCCCGTACTTGCGCTGCAATTCCGGCCGCTGCCAGTCCCGGCCGCTGATCACGCCGCGGCATGACCCGGTCCGGCAGTGGCATTCCATCTCACCGTCGTAGTCGTCGAAGAGCGCATAGTCCGTGGTGAGCTCCTCGCCGCGCTGATGTCACGCATCGCTACCAGGACGATGTTCCCTGAGAAGCCCACGTTCGGCTCGCAGGAATGGTTGAGGAACAGCATCACCGGGTGGCCGCCTGTTTCATCCGGGTGGCCGCCTGCGTGCGGGCGCGGACACCGTCCGTCTGACCGACCCTACGTCTGACGTGCTTCAAGATCCACATGCCGCAGCCTCGTAAGCTTGCCCAGCGTGGCAGGACACGCTACCCCCGCAACGACGCTGCTGGACCGCCATGGCATCGCCCACACCATGCACGCCTACCAGCATGACCCGCGGCACGCCGCTTATGGCGCGGAGGCCAGCGAGGCGCTCGGCATACCGCCTGAGCGCGTGTTCAAGACCCTGATTACCGACGTGGACGGCACCCTGACGGTCGCAGTCCTGCCAGTCGCTGCCAACCTCGACCTCAAGGCGCTGGCTGCGGCGGCGGGCGGCAAGAGGGCGGCGCTGGCAGCTGTGATAGCGGCCGAGCGCGCCACCGGTTACGTGGCCGGCGGCATTTCGCCGCTGGGCCAGCGCAAGCGGCTGCCCGTGATCATCGACGCCTCAGCCCTGGCTCACGCCACGATCTTCTGCAGCGGCGGGCGCCGCGGCCTCGAGATCGAGCTGGCCCCCCGGGACCTGGTCCGGGCCGCGAACGCAATGGTGGCCCCGATTTCCCAGCCACGGCACCGCTGACGTCATTGGCGTGCCGAGGGCGGTGGCTGCTGAGTGCGCCACGATGGCCACGATCGCGCCGATGGCCGGCGGCACGGCGCGCCGCTCCCGGCTGGCCGCCCGCCCCGTGAGCTTGCCGAGCGCTATTTCACCGTGCACCGCTGGTCGGAGCCGCCACGCGGCAGCAGCACCAGCCGACAGCTGACCAGCGCGCCGCCATCGGGCCGCCGACGATCAGAACTGCAGCGCCTTGACCTCAAGGAACTCTTCCAAGCCGGGCACACCGAGCTCGCGGCCGTAGCCTGACTGGCCGAACCCGCCGAACGGGGCCGCCACGTTGAAGGCGCCGCCGTTCACCTCGACCTGCCCGGCACGAAGCTTCCTGGCGACGGACACGGCATGGTCCTGATCAGCCGACCACACCCCGGCGGCGAGGCCGTACCTGGTGCCGTTGGCGATTTCCACCGCCTCCTCCTCGCAGGAGTAGCTGAGCACCGACAGCACCGGCCCGAAGATCTCCTCCTGCGCGATCGTCATGTCCGGCAGCACGTCGGCGAAGACCGTCGGCAGCACGAAGTAGCCGCGGTCGAGGTCGGCCGGGGCCTTCGGGCCGCCGGTGGCGAGCCGCGCACCTTCGGCCAGTCCCTGCTCGATGTAGCTGCGCACCCGGTCACGCTGAGCACCCGACACCAGCGGGCCCAGCCGGGTGCCCGCAGCGAGCGGGTCACCGGTCAGGTAGCGTTCGGCGTTCTTCGCCGCGTGACCGACAGCCTCGTCGTAGACATCGCGGTGCACCAGCATCCGGGTCAGCGCGTTGCACGTCTGGCCGGAATTGGCGAATGCCCTGGCGACACCGACCTTGACCGCGGTGGCCAGGTCCGCGTCCGGCAGGATCACGTTCGCCGACTTCCCGCCGAGCTCCAGCGTGACCCGCTTGACGGTGGCCGCCGCCGCCTCGGCCACCCGCTGACCCGCGGCCACCGAGCCGGTGAAGGACACCGCGTCGATGCCCGGGTGCGCCGCGATTGCCGTGCCGGTGACCGGACCGGTCCCGCTGACCAGGTTGAACACCCCGGCAGGCAGGCCGGTCTCGTGGAAGATCCCGGCGAGCTCGTAGGCGGCCAGCGGCGCGACCTCGCTCGGCTTCAGCACCACGGTGCAGCCGGCCGCGAGCGCCGCGGCCACCTTGGCGACGATCTGGTGCAGCGGGTAGTTCCACGGCGTGATCGCGCCGACGACCCCGGCAGGCTCCCGGACGATCAGCGAGTTGCCGACCCGGTCGCCGCCGAAGTTGTAGCTGGCCAGCAGGTCGACGTAACTGGCCAGCACCGCCAGCGGCGTTCCTACCTGGACCTTCCTGGCGAAGTTCAGCGGCGCTCCCATGTCGGCCGAGATGATCGCCGCCACCGAGTCGGCCCGCTGCTCGAGCAGCGCCCGGGCCGCCTCCAGATGGGCAGCCCGCTCCGCCGGGCTGCTGGCCGACCAGCTGCCAAACGCTGCCCGGGCGGCGGTCACCGCCTCGTCAGCATCCGCCGCGTCACCTGCGGGCACCTGGTCGATGAGCTGCTCGGTCGCCGGGTTCAGCACGTCGATGGCGAGTTCCCCGGCTGACGGCCGCCAGCTCCCGCCGATGTAGTTGCTGCGCATGCTCTCATCCTCCCGCATAGCGGCCGGCCGGGGCCGGACACTGCGTCTGATTACAGAACGTATATGCCAACTGTGACCAATCGTTAATCTAAATCTACTCTCGGTACAAACCGGGGTTCACGGTGGAGTGAACCGAGCAGTGCTCGCATCGGGCAAGGGTAAGTAAGCCTTCCATTTGCCAGGCAAAATGCATGTAACACCTGGACGCGAATGCAGTTCGTGATACAACCATTCCTATGAGTGACGGGGGATTACGACTACTTTCTGTCATCATTATCAGCTCGGATTATTGAGGGTCAGCATGACGCACCAGATCCCGAACCGGCCGCCGCGCCGCCGCTCCCGGCACGCCGCGGCCGCCCGGCCGTCCACGCAATTGCGGCAGCGCGCCCGCCGCAATGTCCGGCTCCTTGTCGCCGCGGTATCCGCTGCGGCCGGCATATGTCTCATCGTCGGCTCGGTGGCGCTGGTAGCCGAGATCACGGAGCTGCCGGCGGCCAGGCAGCACGTCACTGCGGCTCATCAGCGGGCGGCAAGTGCCGTCGAGGCAGGCAAGACCCCGCAAGCCGCCGGCCGCGGGCACCCGTCACGCTCCGCTGCGCCCCCGCCAGTGCGTGTCCGCGGCCATTCCCGGCGCCCGCGCCGGCCACCTCTCAGCCCATCCCGGCTGCGGCTGGAGGCCGCGGGCGGCGGCCAGCAGCTAGTCGAAGATCGGATCCCTGGTGCGGCTCCGCTTGAGCTCAAAGAAGCCGTCGGTTCCGGCGACCAGCAGGAAGCCGTCCCAGAGCTTCGCGGCAGCCTCGCCGCGCGGAATCGGGGATAGCACCGGCCCGAAACAGGAGAAGCCGTGCACCGAGATCACCGGTGTGCCCACCTCGTAGCCGACCCGGTCCATGCCGTCGTGATGCGATGTGCGCAGTGCCTCGTCGTAGTCGGCGGAGTCCATGGCGCCGGCTAGCTCGGCCGGCAGCCCGGCCTCAGCCAGCGCGGCCTCGATGGTGGCGTGGTCCTTCGGTGCCTTCTCGTGGTGGAACCGGGTTCCCAGCGCGGTGTAGAGCGGGCCGAGCACCTCGCCGCCGAACTTCTGCTCGGCGGCGATGCAGACCCGCACCGGGCCCCACGCCTGCTGCATGAGTTCCTGATAGCGCTCGGGCATATCGTCCTTGCCCTCGTTGAGCACGGCCAGGCTCATCACGTGCCAGCGCGGGTTCACCGGGCGGACCCGCTGCACCTCGAGCATCCACCGCGAAGTGATCCACGCCCACGGACACAGCGGATCGAACCAGAAGTCAACGTCCACTAGATCGCGGTCGGCCATGCCTGCTCCTCCTGGGGGCTTGGGATCGATGTTGCTGGTTAACCGGCGTACGGGCCAGCGCATTCCATACGGCAGCATGGGATCATCCAGGAATGGCCAGCCCAGGGAAGGGATAAGCACTGTGGCTCGGAACCTCACGCGCGACGAAGCGCGGGTCCGCGCACGCCTGCTCGACGTCGAGTCCTACCAGGTAGAGCTCGACCTTGCGGGCGGCGAGACCACGTTCGGGACGGTCACGACTGTCAGATTCCGCTGCGCGAACCCGGGCGCTTCGACATTCATCGACCTGACCGCACCGGCCGTGGCGGAGATCACCCTTAACGGGACGCCGGTGCCGGTCAGCAATTTCGACGGTAACCGGATCGCCCTGACTGACCTGGCGGCTGCCAACGAACTGCGCATCGCCGCCGCCTGCGCCTACTCACGCAGCGGCGAGGGCTTGCACCGGTTCACCGATCCGGCCGACAACAGCGTCTACCTGTACTCTGACCTGGAGACCTTCGACGCGAACCGGGTCTACGCCTGCTTCGACCAGCCTGACCTGAAGGCCACCTTCGAGTTCACCGTGATCGCCAGGCCGGGCTGGCAGGTGATCTCGAACGCGGCGCCAGACCAGGTCGCCGAGCCCGCCGGCGACGGCCGGGAGCGCTGGCACTTCCCGCCGGCCGCGGTGCTGTCCACCTACATCACCGCGGTCGCGGCCGGCCCGTACCGCGTGATCCGCGACGAGCACGACGGGATCCCGCTCGGCATCTTCTGCCGCCAGTCACTGGCCAGCTTCCTCGACGCGGACGAGATCTTCGAGGTGACCAGGCAGGGCTTCGACTTCTTCCATGCCGCGTTCGGCGTCCGTTACCCGTTCGGCAAGTACGACCAGCTGTTCGTGCCCGAGTACAAGGCCGGCGCGATGGAGAACGCGGGCTGCGTCACCTTTCTCGAGGACTACATCTTCCGCTCGCGGGTGACCGACTCCGCCAGGGAACGCCGCGCCGAGACCATCCTGCACGAGATGGCGCACATGTGGTTCGGTGACCTGGTCACCATGCGCTGGTGGGACGACCTGTGGCTGAACGAGTCCTTCGCCACCTGGGCCAGCACGGTCGCGCTCGCCGAGGGGACCCGCTGGACCAACGCCTGGACCACCTTCGCCCAGGCCATGAAGGCCTTCGCCTACCGGCAGGACCAGCTGACCACGACGCATCCGATCGCTGCCGACGTTCCTGACATCGAGACGGTCGAGGTGAACTTTGACGGCATCACCTACGAGAAGGGCGCGGCGGTACTGAAGCAGCTGGTCGCCTACGTCGGAAGGGACAAGTTCCTTGACGGCCTGCGCCGCTACTTCGCCCGGCACGCGTGGGGTAACGCGACCCTCGGTGACCTGCTCACCGCGCTCGAGGAGTCATCTGGCCGCGACCTGTCGAGCTGGTCGAAGGAGTGGCTGGAGGCTGCCGGGGTGAACACCCTGCGGCCGGAGTTCGGCACCGACTCCGCCGGCCGCTTCACGACCTTCGCTGTGCTCCAGTCCGCGACGGCCAGCCAGCCGGTCCTGCGGCCGCACCGGATCGCCATCGGCCTGTATGACCGCACCGATGCCGGCCTGGCCAGAGCGCACCGCGTCGAGGCGGACATCGCCGGCGAGCGCACCGAGATACCGGGTCTCGCCGGCGTCCCGCGTCCGGACCTGGTGCTCGTCAACGACGACGACCTGAGCTACGCCAAGATCCGGCTCGATGACCGCTCGCTGCAGACCCTGATCGGCGGCATCGGCGAGTTCACCAGCCCGCTGCCATCCGCCTTGTGCTGGTCAGCTGCCTGGGACATGTGCCGGGACGCCGAGCTGGCCGCGCGCGGGTATGTCAGCCTGGTGCTGACCGGCGTGGACTCCGTCACGGATATCAACATGACCCAGACGGTGCTGGTCCAGGCCGCCATCACCGCCCGCCGGTACGCCGACCCAGCCTGGCGCGGCACCGGGCTCCGAGAAATCGCCGCTGTGCTGCGCGAACTGGTCCAGCGCGCCGAGCCGGGCTCTGACCGCCAGCTCGGTTACGTCCAGGCGTTCGCTGGCGTGGCCGCCTCCGCTGACGACCTGAGCCTGCTGGCCGGGCTGCTGGCCGGGTCGACCGCCATCGACGGCCTCGCGGTCGACACCGAGCTCCGCTGGCGGCTGTTGCGCCGGCTGGTCAGCCGCGGCGCAGCCGAAGGCGCTGACATCGATGCTGAGCTCGCCAGGGACGCCACCGACGCGGGCGCGCGGCATGCCGCGTCCTGCCGGGCGGCGATACCCACGGCGGCCGCTAAGGAGGCGGCCTGGGCACAGATCAGCAGCGGCAGCCTGACGAACGCGACCTTCCGTGCGGTGCTGGCCGGCTTCGCCAGTGCCGACCAGGAAGAGCTGCTCGTGCCATACGGGCAGCGGTACTTCGACGTCGTTGCTGAGCTGTGGCGGGACTGGAGCTCGGACATGGCGCAGTTCTTCGCCAAGTACGCCTATCCCGGCTGGATCGTCAGCCAGGAGGCGATCAACGCGACCGATGACTACCTCGCAAGGACCGAGCCGCCCGCACCGCTACGGCGCCTGCTGACCGAGGGCCGCGACGATGTAGCCCGCGCGCTGCGCTGTCAGCAGCGCGATCGTGCGGCCAGCTGACCGGGCTTCCGGCTGGCTCAGTGTCCGGCGGCGGCCTGGGCGACCGCCCGGACTAGCGGCAGCGCGGGCAGGTCCTCGAGCAGTACCGCCCGGCGCTCACCGTCACATAGCGGTATCCGCCAGTTCGGGTACTCATCGCTGGTACCCGGGATGTTCTGGGTGCGGCAGTCGCCCACCGCATCGGCCAGCGACAGGCCAACCAGCGCGGCGGGCGTCCTGGCCAGGTAGGCATAGAGGGCCACGGTGAATTCCGCTGGATCTGCGCGCGGGCTGGCGGTGTCCGCGCCGGCCGGGCCGGCTGCTGTGCGGGAGCGCGCGGCGAGCAGTCCCTCTCGCTCGAGCGCATCTTGCCATCTGGACAACGTCAGCTCCGCGCTGGCCCGTTCTGCGTCTTCCGGCACTTCCAGCAGCCCCAGCCGGGCCCGGACGGTCACCTGCTCGCCGGTGAGGAAGCCGGACACCGGCGGCAGATCGTGGGTGCCCACGGTGGCCATGCAGGCCCGGCGCCAGTGCTGCGGCCGCAGCGGCGTGCCGTCGGCCTCGCGGGCAAACCAGAGCAGCGAGGTACCCATGATGCCGCTCTCAGCCAGGTAGCGGTGGAACCACGGCTCCACGGTGCCGAGGTCCTCGCCGATGGCCACCGCGCCGGCCCGGGCGGCCTCACCGGCCAATGCCGCCACGCTCGCCCGGTGATCGTACCGCACGTAGGCGCCGCGATCCGGCGGCATTCCGGCCGGCACGCACCATAGCCGCATCAGCCCCATTACGTGATCCGCCCGAAGACCGCCCGCATTGCGCAGCGCCACGGCGAACAAGCTGGCCAGCGGACGGTAGCCGGCCGCCGCCAGCCGCTGCGGATGCCAGGGCGGCTGGGTCCAGTCCTGGCCTTGCTGGTTGAACTCATCCGGCGGCGCGCCCACGCTCAGCCCGGACACCAGGAGATCCTGGTGCGCCCAGGCGTCCGCACCGGACGGGTGCGCTCCCACCGCGAGGTCGTGAATGATTCCGATGTCCATGCCGGCGCCCTGCGCCGCCTGCTGCGCCGTCGCGAGCTGCTCGTCGAGGAGCCACTGCAGCCATGCGTGGAAGGCCGGCTGGGTGCCGAGCCGGCCTGCTGTCCTCGCCTCAGCCGCGGACCTCGGATCGCGCGCCGATGGCGGCCAGCTGCGCCAGCCGGGCCCGTGCAGCTGCGCGAGTGCGCACCAGGTGGCCCAGTCCTCTAGCGCACTGCCCTCGCGCTGGCAGTACCGCTGGTATGCGGCCAGCCGCCGGCCGGTCAGCGGTACCTGGCTGATGATCTCCAGGGCGGCCCGTTTGGCGGTCCATACTGCATCCCTGTCGATGAGGTCGCTGCTGGCGTTGCGCGCGCGCAACGGAGCCGCCAGCTGCTCGATCCGTCCCCGGTCGCGCGCGGACAGCTGGCCGTACTCGGCGATGTCCTCGATCCGCAGGTAGAGCGGACTGACGAACCTCCTGGACATCGGCAGGTACGGAGACGGGCTGATGGGGGGCAGCGGCTCGGCCGCGTGCAACGGGTTGACCAGCACGAATTCTGCCCCGAGGTCACGTGCGCTCCAGGACGCCAGATCCGCGAGATCCCGCAAGTCACCGTGACCCCAGGAGGCGCGCGACCGGAGCGAGTAGAGCTGGACCGTGAAACCCCAGCATTGGCCGGGGGGGACACGCGGGATATCGGTGCTGAGGCGGTCAGCAAGAGCGGGGATGTCGCCGGCAGCGACGGCCTGGCCGGTCACCTGCTCCGGCACTGCCGGGTGATCTTGGCCGGGAGCCTCCGGGACCTCATCGAGCGCGGCGAGGATCGCAGTAAGCGTCTCCGCACTCACCTCGACGGTCTCTCCGCGCCAGTTTCGGTACACCGGTGCGATCCCGGCTGCTTCCGCCAGGCGTGTCAGGTCGGGATCGATCATGCCCCATGATTGCCCGCTCCGCCCCCGGATATACAGCCAACTCGCACACACCACTGCCGGATCCCGCCGGGCGGGCCAGCGACTGATCGCCGCCCGCCGCCCGGGCGGGAATCGCCGGGGCGCACATCCGTGCTCCCCCGGCTGCCCGGTATCCCGGATCACCTGCGGTTCGCGTCAGGCGGGTTAGCGCCGGCGCTGCGCAGAGCTGGGCGCGCCGCCTGCCGCGGCCGCGGCAGGCGGCTGATCTGCCTCGAGCTGCAACCGGGGCACGACGGCCTCCAGCCAGCGCGGCAGCCACCAGGCGCGCGCGCCGAGCAGCGCCATCACCGACGGCACCAGGATCATCCGGACGATGGACGCATCGATAAGAACCGCCACGGCCATCCCGATGGCCAGCATCTTCACGGTCGGGTCCGGGTCGAGCACGAAGCTGGAGAACACCACGACCATGATCGCCGCCGCAGTCGTGATGACCCGGGCCGTCGCGCCGATGCCGATCGCCACGCTGCGCTGCGGGCTACGGGTCGAGAGCCAGTTCTCGTGCACCCGGGTGAGCAGGAAGACCTCGTAGTCCATGGACAGGCCGAACACGATGGCGAACACGAGCATCGGCACGTACGCGGGGATGGGCAGCGCGGTGCGGACGCCGATCAGGCTTGCCCCCCACCCCCACTGGAAGACCGCGACGATCACGCCATAGGCCGCGCCGATCGAGAGCAGGTTCAGCGCTGCCGCCTTGATCGCGATGACCACCGAACGGAAAGCAATGGTCAGCAGCACGAACGAGATCAGCACCACCGCGAGGATCAGGAAGATCATCCGCTGGCTGATCCGCTGGGTGAAGTCGGTGTTGCCCGCGGTGGTGCCGGTGACATAGGTGGTCGCATGCTGTTTCGGCAGCACCTTGTCGCGCAACTGGCGGACCAGGGCGGTCGTCGCGGAGTCCTGCGGCCGCGTGGTGGGGACGGCGTTGAATACCGCCACGGTACCCGCGGGATTCACCGAGGCCGGCGTGACCGACGCAACCCCTGGTGTCCCGGCGACATCCGTCCGGATGGAGCTGAGCAGCGAGTTGCTGGCCGAACTCGATTGCTTCGGCAGCTTCACCACAACGCTGAGCGGGCCGTTGGCGCCCGGGCCGAAGCCCGTCGTGATGAGGTCGAAGGCACGGCGGCTGGAGTCCGTGGCCGGATTAGTCCCGGCGTCGGGCTGGCCCAGCTGGATCGAGAACAACGGGATCGCGAGCACGATCAGGACAATGACGCTGGCGATCGCCCACGGCCACGGCTGCCCGCTGACCCGGCGCCCCCAGCGGGCGAAGGCACTGCGCTCGTGCTGTTCACGGGTGGCCGCAGCGGTCCGCTTGGCCTCCCGCTGCGCCGAGACACCTTCGCGGCGGGCACGGCGGCGCGCGGACAGCGCGCGGATCTTCCCCTGGACAACGCCAAGGAAAGCGGGCACCAGGGTCAGCGCCGCGACCATGGTCACCGCGACGACGACTGCCGATGCGAGGCCGAGCGAGCCGACGAACGGCACGCCGGAGAGATAGAGGCCAAGAATCGAGATGACGACGGTACTGCCCGCCACCACGACCGCGGCGCCCGACGTGCTCTCCGCGAACGCCGCCGACCTGATGACGTCCATCCCGCTGTCCACCTGCTCGCGGTGGCGGGCCGTCAGGAAGAGCCCGTAGTCAATCGCCACCCCCAGGCCAAGGAGCGTGGCGACCGTCGGAGCCGTGGCCGGAAAGGTGATCGCGGCGGCGAGCAGCCCGACCAGCGACAAGCCGGCTCCGACGCTGAAGATCGCCGACAGCAGCGGGATGGCCGCGGTGACAACCGAGCCGAACATGGCCAGCAGCAATACCAGCGCACAGCACAGGCCGATGATCTCGGAGTTCCGGTCGTTGGTGGCCTGGCCGATCTGCCCGGCGCCGCCGCCGTACTCCACTTGAAGGCCGGCCTTCCGGGCAGGCGCGACCGCCGTGCCGAGCCTGCTGGCGTAGGACGGATCCAGCGAGGACGGATTCACGCTCCACGCGACACCGGAATACGCGATGGCACCGTCCTTCGACACCTGCCCGGTGCTGCCCGCGGCGAACGGGCTGGTTGCCCTGGTCACGTCCGGCAGCTTGGACACGTTGCCGGTCGCCTGGTTCACGGCGGCCTGCTGCTGGCTGACCGTACCGGTGCGGGCATGAAAGACGATCTGGCCCGCATACCCGCCCTGCTGCGGGAATTGGCTGTTCAGCACCGACAAGCCAGTGTCCGACTGGCTGCCGGGCACCGTGTAATTATTGACATATTGACCGCCGAACGCATGTCGCGCGCCGAGCAGGCCACCCAGGATGATCAGCCAGGCGATGATGACGGCCCAGTGCCGCCGGGCCGCGAAACCGCCGAGCCGCTCGAGCAGTCGGTTCACACCTGTCCCCCTCAAGCACCACGAACACGCAGGCGAGCCCGCACGCGGCAGAGCGCTACCGCCACGCTGCTCAGCGCTGCTCAACGCTGACAGGGCACCGCGCGCCGTTCATCGCCCGTAGCGGGTGACTGCCCGCGCGCGGCTAGCCTGCTACATCAAGACTCATATCCCGAAGACCAATATCCCGATCAGGTGCCGGGCCTGCTGGCCCGGTATCGCTGGAGTGCCCAGTGAGTGCAGCGCGATCATCACCATGGCGTCGCCGGGCCCGCGGCAGCGCGCCGCCCCGCCAGCGGGGCCCGTCACTCCTGCCCGCGGCAGCCGTAGTCGCCGCAATCGCCGCACTGACGGGAGGCTGCGCCGCCACCGGGACAGCAGCGCAGCCGCAGCACCCCGCCAGTCATAGCCAGCCGTCCGCTACCGCAGCCGCGGGCAGCACCGCGCGGGCCAGCGGCTCGCCGGCGAGCACCTCGCCTGCCACCAGCACTTCGCCGAGCCCACGGCCAGCCAGCTTCCCGGCGCTGGCCGCCGTGCCGCCGTCGCACGCGAGCTGGCCGCAGACCAGAGCACTTCCGAGCGCTCAGACCGCTGCGTTCCGCGCCGAAATGATCGATCTGTGGGCCGCGGTGGTCAGCGGGAAGCCGACGCCTGGCATGCGGTCGTTCTTCCCCCTGGGCGCCTATCGCCAGGTCAAGGCCATCGCCGACCCGACGTCAGACTGGCAGTACCGGCTGGTGGCTGACTTCAGGCTTGATGTCTACGCCGCACACGGCTTCGTTGGCCGCGCTGCCCGCTCGGCCAGGCTGGTACGGGTGATCGTGCCCGGATCAGAGGCCAGCTGGATCAATCCCGGTGTCTGCTACAACGACGTCGGCTACTGGCACGTCGCTGGCGCCCGGATCGTCTACCGCGTGCGCCACCAGCTGCGGTCCATTGGGATAGCGTCCCTGATCTCATGGCGGGGCCGCTGGTACGTCGTTCATTTCGGAGCGGTCCTGCGCGGCTCCGCCGCCGGCGTGGTCGACCAGCCATCCACTGGAGCCGGCGTGACAGGACCCCCGGGCGGCTGCTGACCTGACCAGCCATCGCCCGCCACCGGCACGGCAATCGGCTGGTACTGACCTGTGGCGCCCCCGGCTGCCGGCCGTCAGCGAGCGAAGCTCGCTTTCATAAATATAGGCCGGCAACGTTTGCATTCCTTTTTCTACACTGTAGAGTGAAAATGTATATCTACAATGTAGACGTGCACATATCGAGTGCTGGCTGGCCGCAATCGGTGGCTGCCTCCACTGTGCCGCCAAGGGAGATGAATCACTTCATGACCGTGACTCTGGACCGGAATGTCGAATCCTTCATCGGCTCCCCGCGTCAGCTGTTCATCAACGGGCAGTGGACGGACGCGGCGT
>ODAK010000457.1_pt1 | contig 47102 bp, 48 predicted proteins | sample 1539591 | NCBI WGS metagenome assembly ODAK01 (sample SAMEA3539303, study PRJEB22396) | soil metagenome | biome: tundra; feature: field; material: soil | place: USA | collected 2010-05 | depth 0.15 m
GATCATGAAAAAGCCCGAACCTGCTGGTCAGCGAGGGTTCGGGCAGTTCACGGCGGGCGCCCCCAGCAGGATTCGAACCTGCGCACACGGCTCCGGAGGCCGTTGCTCTATCCCCTGAGCTATGGGGGCTTGCGCGCAAGCGGCGGCTGGCGCTGGGTTGCAAGACCGGAGCCAGGTTACCAGTCGCGGGGGATCTCCCGACACGTTGCAGATCAGCGCGCGCTGGCCAGGCAGAACGAGTAGCCTCGCGCTGGTGACGCAGGGACTGGGCCGGGTGCTGGTTGTCGATGACGACGAGGTCATCCGGCAACTGATCGCCGTGAACCTCACGCTTGAGGGGTTCGACGTGGTCACGGCCGTGGACGGGAAGGACTGCCTGGAAAAGGTGGTCGAGGCCGCTCCGGATGTGATCACGCTGGACGTCATGATGCCCAGGTTGGACGGCTGGGTGACGGCGGTCCAGCTCCGGGACAACCCGGCGACTGCTGGCATCAAGGTGGTCATGATTACCGCCCGGGCGCAGGAGGATGACTGGACCAAGGGCCGCCAGGTCGGCGTGGACGCCTACCTGACCAAGCCGTTCGACCCGGTCGAGATGATCCGGGTGGTCCGCGAGCTGGTCGGCGCGCCCAGCAGTGCCTTCGACTGATCCGGTGACGTGCGGAGCCCGGCCGTAGCCTGGGCCTGTGATTACCGGGGACATCGGCGCGGAGCTCGCCTGCGCGGTCCGGGCCGCGGTCGCAGCTGGCGAGCTGCCGCCTGCCGCCCAGGGCCGCGAAGACGCGGCGGGTACCTGGCGGCCCGCGCCGCGTGGCATGGGCGGGGCGCCCGGGACTTACGCCAGCACGCTGCCGTTCCTGCTGGCCGAGGCGACCGGCCTGGACGCGGCGCCGGTAGCGAGCGTGCTGGCGGCCAGGCTCGCGCGCACCGAATGGATCAGCGCCGCGTCGGTGACCGGCGACGGCTACCTCACTGTCGCGGTCACCGGCGATGCCCTCGCCGCCCTCGCCATCCGGGTCGCGCTGGAGGGGGACTCGGGTGCGCAAAGCACGGCGCTGTGCGGCGTACGGCGCCCCGCGCCGCCCGGCACTGACCTGGCGGGCACTGACCTGGCGGGCACTGACCTGGCGGGCACCGACCTGGCCAGCGCCAGCACCTGGACGCAGGCGTGGCAGCTGGCAAGAGCAACTGCAGCTGGCCGGCTGGCTGCGGCTGCTGGCGCCGACGTGACAGTCAAGACCGATACTGAACGGCTCGCTGGCCCCGGTCCCGTCGCTGCCGCTGGCCCCGGCGGGCGGATGGCCGCGGAACCTGGTCCCGCCGCGGCGCCCGGTCCCGGTCCCGGTCCCGGTCCCGGCCCCGTCGCCGCGGCGGTCGCGTTCGCCGGGGCCGATGCCATCCGCTACGCGTTGCTGCGGCACCGGACCGGCGGGGGAGGGCGGATTGACGCCGGGTCATCCGTTCGGCATGTTCCTGGCAATCCTTATTTCGATGTCTGCTTCGCTCATGCCGACGCGGCCGCCATGTTGCGCTGGGCCGCCGATCTCGGCCTGCAGCGCGGCGCGCCGGGGGAGTTCGTTCCCGGGCTGCTGAGCCATCCGGCCGAGCGCGAGCTGCTTGACGTCATCTCCTGGCTGCCCGAACGCGTCGCCGCCGCCGCCCGCCGCAGCCAGCCGCAGTCATTCACGCGTTACCTCGAAGACCTGGCCAGGGCCTACCTCGCCTGCCGGGAAAGCTGTCCGGCGCTGCCATTCCTCGGGCGGGCGGCGCCGCGAAGCCCGGCCGCGATCGGCGCCAGGCTCTGGCTGGCGTCGGCGGCCGGCGCGGGGCTCGGGGCCGGACTGCGGCTGCTGGGCGTCGGCGCTCCGGAGCGGGTATGACCGGTATGCGGAATGTCGGTCTTGCCCAGAGGCGGCTTACTTGTGAAGATTATGCGGCTGAAGTAGGTTCGCGGGTCAACCGCATCAAAACGGGCCACGATGCCAGGGATTCGTGACCGGGCGGTTCAATCGCCGGCGAAACGGGTACCGCATGGCATGTAAGCCCCCTGGATGTCGACAGCCTCGGCGAAGTCTCCAGTCCGCCTCCCGGGCGCAGGTCACTGCGCAGCGGCCGGGAGAAGCGCACCCGGAGGAAATCGCCCAGCGAGCGTAGCCAGAACCTGTGGTGGCTCGTGCATGCTCTGCTCGTGCATGCTCTGCCGGCTTCTCCCACTTAATAACGGACAGCCTGAAGGAATGCCGTGGGCTCTCTTGGTGTTAAGCTAGGTGCTGCACCAGACGCCCCGCTACGGGGACCGGTGCTCGCCTGTTTGCCGTCTGGCCCCCGCCGCAACCAGCGGCGGCCTGCGGCTTCCACGGACAGTCACCCTTCGCTTTGCCTCCACGCCTGCCAGGAGTGGACCGGGCCGGGCGCTAAAGAGTGGAACCGGGCGGCCCATGGATCAACGTAGCTATGGGCACTGCCGGGGGGCTGCTGAGGCCTGCGGTCTCAGCAATGCGTCACGGTGGCCGAGGCGAGCCTGGCCCGCCGTCTGGGCTTTCCGTGAGCCACCCCCATTGACCCTGGCCGCGGGCGATGGGATGCGCATGCCGGTGTTAGCCGCATGCGAGAAAGCACGGGGATGGCACAAAGCACAAGCACTGACCTGGCAGATCAGCCGGGCCGTCATAGCGGATCGCACCGGTCGCCCGTCCGGCCGGCGCCCGCGCCCTGGGAAGGACCCCTCGTGAGCAACACCACCGAAGTTTTCACTGGCTCCTCCGGCTCGCCAGAGGAATCACCCGCTTTGTTCCCTGCTCCCAGCGGAGCCGGCGACACGGCGGGCGCTGCGGGGACTTCCCCGGACTCGGCGGGAGCGGTACGCTCCTGGCCGGATGCGGACGCCAAGGCCAGTGGGAGCGGGACGGCCGGGCCGGGCCGTCGCAGTGGCTCGGGGCTGTCGGCGATGCTGCTGCCGGAACTGCAGCGGCTTGCCCAGTCAATGGGCATCGTCGGCATCGGCCGGATGCGCAAGGGCCAGCTGATCGAGGCGATTCAGGAGCGGCGCCAGGACGCTGAGCGCGGCGGGCCTGCGGCCAGCGGCGGCGCTGCGGGCGTGGCCGCGCGGGACGCGGCAGCGGGCGGCGCTGAGCGCGCCGGGACCGCTGGCCGTGCCCGGCGGACCAGCCAGCGCCCGGCGAACGACAACTCAGTCCAGCGGGGCGTGCCTGCGGGAGCCGGCGCAACCCACTCCGTGGAGCAGGACGCAATGACAGCAGAGACACAGGCGCAGCCCGGTCTGGGCGGCGGGGGACAAACGGGCGGCATCGGCGCGAGCGCGTACCAGGACTCCGGCGGCGTGGGCACCGGCGTTGCGGGGGGCTTCGGCAGCTCAGGGAGCTTCGGCGGCGGCGCGGGCACGAGCAGTGCTGTCGCGGGTGGCGCCGTCACCGGGGGTGCCGGCGAGGCCGGCGGTTCGGCCGGCTCGGGTGGCGGACAGCGCGATGACTTCCAGCAGGCCGGCGACGGCCAGCGGGACAACCGGCGCCGGCGTAGCACCAGCCGGCGCGACGACCAGCCCCGTGCCACGAGCGATGGCTCCGAGCACCGCGATTCCCGCGACTCGGGCCGCGACAATTCCGGCGCGCGTGATTCGGGCCGCGACAACCGTGATTCGGGGCGCGACAACCGCGACTCGGGCCGGGACAACAGGGAAGCCCGTGACTCGGGCCGCGACAACGGCCGGGATAACTCAGGCAACCGCGACGGCGGCCGGGACAACTCCGGCAACCGGGACTCGGTCCGCGACAACTCCGGCTCCGGGCAGCGCGGTGACCAGCAGGGCAACCGCGACGACGACAGGGACGGCTCGGGGAGCCGCCGCAGCAGGGACAGGTTCCGCGGGCGCAACTCCAGCAACAGGCGCCGTGAGCGGGGCAGCGAAGCCGAGCCCGTGATCACCGAAGACGACGTGCTGATCCCGATCGCCGGCATCCTGGATGTCCTGGACAACTACGGGTTCGTCCGGACGACCGGCTACCTGCCCGGCTCCAATGACGTCTACGTGTCACTGTCCCAGGTGCGCAGGTACGGATTGCGCAAGGGAGACGTCGTCGAGGGCGCGGTGCGGCAGCCGAAGGACGGCGAGCGCAGGGAGAAGTTCAACGCCCTGGTCCGGCTTGACAAGATCAACGGTCTCGACCCCGAGGCGGCGAAGGCCCGCCCCGATTTCTCCAAGCTGGTTCCGCTCTACCCGCAGAATAGGCTCCGCCTGGAGACCGACCCCGGGATCATGACGACCCGGATCATCGACATGGTCAGCCCGATCGGCAAGGGCCAGCGCGGCCTGATCGTGTCGCCGCCCAAGGCGGGCAAGACGATGATCCTGCAGGCGATCGCGAACGCGATTACCAAGAACAATCCCGAATGCCACCTCATGGTCGTCCTGGTGGACGAACGTCCTGAGGAAGTCACCGACATGCAGCGCTCGGTCAAGGGCGAGGTCATCCACTCGACCTTCGACCGGCCCGCCGAGGACCACACCACCGTCGCTGAGCTCGCCATCGAGCGGGCCAAGCGGCTGGTCGAGATGGGCCACGACGTGGTCGTGCTGCTGGACTCGATCACCAGGCTCGGCCGGGCCTACAACCTGGCGGCCCCGGCCAGCGGCCGGATCATGTCCGGTGGTGTCGATTCCACGGCGCTTTACCCGCCGAAGAGGTTCTTCGGGGCGGCGCGCAACATCGAGCACGGCGGCTCGCTGACGATCCTGGCGACCGCGCTGATCGAGACCGGCTCGCGGGCGGACGAGGTCATCTTCGAGGAGTTCAAGGGCACCGGCAACATGGAACTGCGGCTGCGCCGTGAGCTTGCCGACAAGCGGATCTTCCCGGCCATCGACGTGGACGCGTCTGGCACCCGTAAGGAAGAGCTACTCATGACGCCGGAGGAGCTCAAGATCGTCTGGCAGCTCCGCAGGGTGCTGCACGCGCTTGAGCCGCAGCAGGCCCTCGAGCTGCTGATGGAGCGGATGCGCGAGACCAAGAGCAACACCGAGTTCCTGCTGCACGTCCAGAAGACAACGGTCGGCAGCAACTAACCCGGCCGGCCGCCTGCCCGGCACCAGCAGCCTGCGGGAATTACCAGGCCCTGAAGGCTGTTCCAGCGTCTGGCACACTGGTATGCCGACGATAGCGCGGTACCGGTTCACGTCCGTCTCGCGATCACCGCGGGGCGCGGCGACCCGGCGGCCGCCTGAGCCCAGGAGTCACAAATGAAGTCCGGTATTCACCCCGACTACGTGGTGACGACGGTGACCTGCACCTGCGGGAGCACCTTCACCACTCGAAGCACAGCGAAGAACGGCGAGATCCACGCGGACATCTGCTCGAGCTGCCACCCCTTCTACACCGGCAAGCAGAAGATCCTGGACACCGGTGGCCGGGTCGCCAGGTTCGAGCGGCGCTTCGGCAAGAAGCCGGCGAGCGACAAGTAGCCTCGCCAGGCACGCCATGACCTAACTGGTCGCGGCTCGCGACCCGCGACCCGCCAGGGCCGCGAGGTGGCCTATTACCCGGGCCCGGTCCGGATTACGCGGGCCCGGTCCGGCGGGCTGCCACCGGGCTCGCGGCAACGTTCGTTGAGAGGAATGCGGTGTTCGACCGGCTCGCGGAGCTGGCCAGCGAGTATGCGGCCCTGGAGCGCGATCTCGTCGACCCCGCCGTCCACTCTGATGCCGCGCGCGCGCGGGCGCTTGGCCGCCGCTATGGCGAGCTCGGCCCCGTCGTGCACGCCTATCAGGACTGGCAGGAGATCTCGGCCGACGAGGCCACCGCGCTGGAGCTGGCGGGGGAGGACTCCTCATTTGGCGCCGAAGCCGAGCAGCTTGGCAAGCGGCGTGCCGCGGTCGAAGAGCGGCTGCGGGAGCTGCTGGTCCCCAGGGATGCCAATGACACCAGGGACGTCATCCTGGAGGTGAAGGCGGGCGAGGGCGGCGAGGAGTCCGCGCTGTTCGCCGGTGACCTGCTCCGGATGTACCTGCGGTTCGCCGAGCGCCAGGGCTGGAAGACCGAGATCCTCGATTCGACCATGACCGGTCTCGGCGGCTACAAGGACGCGACGGTCGCGGTCAAGTCCCGCGGCCGCGGGGCCGCCGCCGGCGAAGGTGCCTGGTCGCGGCTGAAGTATGAAGGCGGCGTGCACCGGGTGCAGCGGGTGCCGGTCACCGAGTCACAGGGCCGCATCCACACCTCGGCCGCCGGAGTCCTCGTGATGCCGGAGGCCGACCCCGTCGAGGTCACCATCGACCCTAATGAGCTGCGGGTGGACGTGTTCCGCTCGTCCGGGCCTGGCGGCCAGAGCGTCAACACCACCGACTCCGCGGTCCGCATCACGCACCTGCCCACCGGCATCGTGGTGTCCTGCCAGAACGAGAAGAGCCAGCTGCAGAACAAGGAGCAGGCGATGCGGATCCTGCGTGCACGGCTGCTGGCCCAGGCGCAGGAGGAAGCGGATGCGCAGGCAGCGGCTGACCGCCGGAGCCAGGTCGCGACGGTGGACAGGTCGCAGCGGGTCCGTACCTACAACTTCCCGGAGAACCGGATCTCAGACCACCGGGTCGGCTACAAGGCCTACAACCTGGACCAGGTTATCGACGGGGACCTCGGCGCGGTCATTGCCGCGCTGGTAGACGCCGACCGGGCGGAGAAGCTCGCTGCCGCCGACGTCGCGTGACGGCGGTCTGCTGGTGAGCCTGCTGCTCGACGAGATCGCCATGGCGGCGGTCCGGCTGGCCGAGGCCGGGGCGGAGTCACCGCGCGCCGATGCCGAGCTGATCGCGGCCCACGTGCACGGCGTGGCCAGGAGCGCGCTGCACACTGTGCCGGACGCGGCGTTCGACCCGCGGTTCTGGGACGATATCGCGCGGCGCGCCTCTCGCGAGCCGTTGCAGCACATCACCGGGCTTGCCTACTTCCGCTACCTGGACCTCGAGGTGGGGCCGGGCGTGTTCGTGCCGCGCCAGGAGACCGAGGTGATGACCGGCTGGGCAATCGAGGCGCTGCGGAAGATGGACATCGCTGAGCCGACGGTGGCCGACCTCGGGACCGGATCAGGGGCCATCGCCCTGGCCATCGCCCAGGAGGTGCCGCGGGCGCAGGTCCACGCGGTGGAGGCCGACCCGCTCGCGCGCGGCTGGGCAGAGCGGAACATCGCCCGGTGCACGGCAGCGGCGCCGCACATCGCCGGCCGCGTCACCCTGCACGGCGGCGATTTCGCCAGCGCGCTGCCGGACTTCGACGGCGCGATCGACCTGGTGATCAGCAATCCGCCGTACATCCCGGTGGGTTCCTGGGTGCCGCCGGAGGTCGGCGAGTACGACCCGGCGACCGCCCTGTGGGGAGGATCGGACGGGCTGGACGCGATCAGGGTGATCGAGCGCGTCGCCACCAGGCTGCTCCGGCCCGGCGGGCTGGCCGCCGTCGAGCATGGCGCGCCGCAGGGCGCCGCGGTGTACTGGGTCTTCGCCGAGGAGAACGGCTGGCGGGACAGCCGCAATCACTGCGACCTCGCCGGCCGCGACCGTTTCGTCACCGCTATGGCAGGATGAGCGCCCATGAGCGCCAGGTACGACTGCGCCGAAGCGGCGCAGCGGAGCGCGGGACTCAGCGCGGCGGCCACTGCATTGCGGCTCGGCGAGCTGGCGGTGCTGCCGACCGACACGGTGTACGGGGTCGCCGCCGACGCCTTCCATCCGGCCGCGGTGCGCAGGCTGCTGGCGGCTAAGGGCAGAGGCAGGGAGATGCCGCCGCCGGTGCTGGTCGGGACGGTCCGCGCCGCGTCCGCGCTGGTGGAGGACTTCGGGACCTACGGCCATGACCTGGTGGAAGAGTTCTGGCCGGGCGGCCTCACCCTGGTCTGCCGGGCCAGCCGGACGCTGAGCTGGGACCTTGGCGACACCCGGGGGACGGTGGCGGTCCGCATGCCGTTGCATCCCGTCGCGCTCGACCTGCTCAAGGAGACCGGCCCGCTCGCCGTCAGCAGCGCCAACCGGAGCGGCTCGCCGCCCGCTGCCACCGCTGACCGGGCCCAGGAAGAGCTTGGCGACGATGTCGCTGTCTACCTGGACGGGGGGCCATGCCCGGGTGACATCCCGTCCACCATCGTCGACCTGACCGGGACGACACCGCGGCTGCTCCGCCCGGGGGTCGTCTCCGTCGGCCGGATCCGCGAGGTCGCGGCGCTCGTCACCACGGACGACAGCGCCGCGGGCTGACCTCGCCGCGCCCGTCCGCAGGCCAGGGTGTTCTACAGTTGCCCTAATGCCTGCACATCCAGTCCGGACGCGGTGAAGCGCCGTGCGTGAGTACGGCATGACGCTTCTGCTGACGGCTGCTGTCACCTATCTCCTCACGCCGCTGGTGCGCCGCGGCGCGATCGCAGTCGGCGCGATCCACGCCGCCAGGGACAGGGACGTGCATGTGGTGCCCATCCCGCTGCTCGGCGGGCTGGCCATGTATGGCGGCCTGGCGGCCGGGCTGCTCCTGGCGGGCGAGCTCTTCCCGCTGCGCAACGTCTTCGTCGGCAGCCGGATGGCCGAAGGCCTGCTGCTGGCCGGCGGCCTGATCGTGGCCGTCGGCTTTGTCGATGACCGGTGGGGGCTGAACCCGGTCAGCAAGCTGGCCGGCCAGGTGGCGGCGGGCGCGATCCTGGTGTGGAGCGGCGCCCAGCTCGGCTGGCTGCCCATGCCCCGAGGTGGCGCGCTGATCCTCACCCCGGATGAGGCCACCGCGCTCACCATCCTGGTCGTGGTCGCGACCATCAACGCGGTCAATTTCATTGATGGCCTCGATGGCCTGGCCGCCGGGATCGTGTGCATCGCCGCGATCTCGTTCTTCGTGTACTACTACACGCTCACCCGGGTGGTCGACCTGACCGAGCAGGCCGCCCCGGCGCTCGCCGCGGCGATACTGGCGGGGGTGTGCATCGGCTTCCTGCCGCACAATTTCTATCCGGCCAGGATCTTCATGGGCGATACCGGGGCGATGCTGCTCGGGCTGCTGCTGGCCTATACGCCGATCTCGAGCATCGCCTCGCTGAACTACGCCAGCCTCGTCAACTACCGCGGTGCCACAGTGAACAGGTTCCCCGAGGTGCTGCCGTTGCTGCTGCCTGCCGCGATCATGGTGATCCCGTACGGTGACCTGGTGCTCGCGGTCATCCGCCGGACGAGGGCCGGCCTGTCTCCGTTCGCCCCCGACCGGGGGCATCTGCATCACCGGTTGCTCGACATCGGTCACTCGCACCGGCAGAGCGTGCTGATCATGTACCTGTGGGCGGCGCTGTTCGCCGGGACGGTGGTCTGGCTGTCCGTCGCGAAAACACAGCTGTTCTTGTTCGCGGTGGCCACGATGGCGGCAGTGCTCGTGCTGCTGCTGATGTCGATGCCGCGGCTGCGGTGGTGGAAGCGCAACCGTGGCGCCGGGCGCCCGGGGGCCCGGCGCGCCGGCAAGCCCGCGGACGCGCCCGCCGTCGTGCTGGCTGCACAGGAGGCGCCCGCCGATGCGGAGCAGCCGGCGGCCACCGGGCTTTCCGGCCGCCGGCGCTGACCGCGCCCTGCCGCACCTGGCCAGCCACTCCGGAGCACCCGCCGGATCCTCGCTGACTGCGGCGACTGACGTATTCGTCACGTTAGGTAACCGCCTGAGGGCATGGTCGGAGAGCTTGTGATATCTTTCACGAGCACCCTCTCGAAGACGAGTACGAGGTCCGTGATACGTTTCCATGACCTGACGATGATTCCCCGCTTCCCTTCCTGGGCAGCGGTTCGGTGCGTCCTGAGCATTGACTTGGGCGGCCGAGCGCGCCCCGACTACGACCTGGTCCCACCGAGTATCCCCGGAGCCAACTAGATGCTGGCAAGCTATGCCCCGGTCATCCGCCGGTCGGCGGCGGTCGGTGCCGTCGTCGGAGCGGTAATGATCGCGCTTGGCGCCGGGATCGGCGGTAGCAAGGGGCTGATCGGAGCCGCGCTCGGGGTCAGCATTGTGGCCGTCTTCTTCGGCGTCAGCGTGATCGCCGTGGGCCGCGCGGCGCGGGTGAGCCCGCAGGTCATGATGGTGACCGCGCTCGCCACCTACCTCGTCAAGATTCTCGTCCTGCTATTGCTCGTCGGGCAGTTCCAGGACTCGACCGCATTCAATCCCAGGATCTTCGGCCTGACCGCGATCGTCTGCATCATCGCTTACAGCGCGGCCCAGGTGCTCTGGTCCGTGCGGCTGAAGATGCTGTACGTCGAGCCGGATGGAGAACGGTGACCCGTGGGGCACAGTCAGGACCTGGACGGCGTATCGCGGCCCACGCGAGGCGCTGCGCCCGCGGGCGCCCGGGCCGGCTGTCATGAGCGGGAACGGCGCAGGCCCCAAGGACAAGAAGTACTCGCCAGGACCGCCCAAGGCGAGCGCCGGCTGGGCAGTCACCAGCTACCTGATCGGGGGCATGCTCTTCTACGGCGGCGTCGGCTGGCTGATCGGGCGATGGACCGGGATTGCCGCGTTTTTCCCGGCCGGCATGCTGGCCGGCCTCGGCCTGGCGATTGCGCTGGTCATCTTCCGGTATGCACGACCCTGACCGCGCCGCCGCGGTCAACCAGGACTGGCCCGCCGGGGCCCGCGGCATGTCCTTCTGTCCAGGCGGCCCAGCAGACTGCCCGCGGGCGAGCAGCCGGAGGAGCACACGGTGAGTGACGTCCAGGCGATCACGACGGCGAGCGGCTGCCACATCTTCAGCGGCTGCGGTTACCCCGCACCGTCGATCAGCTACTTCTTCTTCAAGCCGATCTTCTCCATCGGCGCCTTCCACTTCACCAAGCCGATGCTGCTCGCGCTGATTTGTGCCGCCATCGTCGTGGGATTCTTCGGGTTCGCTTTCTCCAAGCCGCAGCTGGTCCCGCGCGGCGCGCAGAACCTCGGCGAGCTGGGCGTGCTGTTCGTGCGGGACAACATTCTGCGGCCCCAGCTCGGCAAGAAGGGCGACAGCTTCCTGCCGTTCCTTGTCTCGCTGTTCTTCTTCGTCTGGATCATGAACATCATGGGGATCATCCCGCTCGCGGAGTTCCCTGCCACGTCAAAGATCGCGTTCCCGCTCGGGCTGACCCTGATGGTCTGGATCACCTACCTGACGCTGGGCATCAAGAACCAGGGGCCGATCGGCTACTTCAAGAACATGGCAGTCCCGCCTGGCGCGCCGTGGTGGATCCTGCCGCTGCTGAGCCCGATCGAACTGCTCTCCAACATTATTGTCCGGCCGTTCACCCTCACCATCCGGCTGTTCGCCAACATGCTGGCCGGCCACCTGCTGCTGCTGGTGTTCGCGCTCGCTTCCTGGTACCTGTTCAGCGCCTCGATCGGCCTGCTCTTCGCCGCGACCTCGTTCATCATGACGATCGTCCTGACCGGGCTTGAGGTGCTGATCCAGGCGCTGCAGGCCTTCATCTTCACCACGCTGACCGCGTTCTACTTCGCGGACGCGATGGAGTCATCGCACTGAACCGACTCGACCCTGACCCGACTCAAGAGCCCCGGCGGGAAGAGCCGCCGACCGGAAGCAAGGAAGCGACACATGCATCCTCTGGCCATCGTCCTAGCGGCGGGCACCACCACCAACATACATATCCAGAATCTTGGCGCGCTCGTCTACGGCCTGGCCGCGATCGGCCCGGGCGTTGGCATCGGCCTGGTATTCGGTCATGCTATCGAGGGGATGGCTCGCCAGCCCGAAGCATCAGGCATCATCACCACCTACATGTGGATCGGGTTCGCGCTGACCGAGGCTCTCGCGCTGATTGGCATCGCGGTCCCGTTCTTTATCAAGTAGGACTAAGGGCAAGAGAGGTAGCCGCACCATGATGTACCTGGCGCAGGCGCAGCAGAATCCCCTGGTCCCCGACCTGACCGAGCTGATCATCGGCACGGTCGCGTTTCTCATCGTCTTCGGCCTGCTCGGCAAGGTGCTGCTGCCGAGAATGACCAAGACCCTCGCGGAGCGGACTGACGCGATTGAGGGCGGTCTGGAGCGCGCCAAAGTCACCCAGGCCGAGGCCGACCGGGTGCTTGAGCAGTACAAGGCCCAGCTGGCCGAGGCCAGGCATGAGGCCGCGCGGCTACGGGAGAAGGCGGCCGAGGAAGGCGCCCAGATCGTGGCGGCCCGGCGGGTGGACGGGGAAGCCGAGTACCAGCGGCTGGTCAGCGCGGCAGCCGCGCAGATCGCGGCGACGCGCGAGCAGGCACTGATCACGCTGCGCGCCGAGGTCGGATCGCTCGCCGTGGAGCTGGCCAGCCGGATCGTCGGCGAGGCCCTCGAGGACGAGGCCAGGCAGCGCCGGACCGTGGACAGGTTCCTGGCCGAGCTCGAAGCCGAGTCAGGCCCGGCGAGCGGGGTGAGGGCGGGCCGATGAGAGGCGCAAGCAGGGCATCGCTGGCCTCCGCCAGGGAGCGGCTGGCCGCGGCCGCCCAAGCTGGCCCCGCCAGTGAACTCGGCGACGAGCTATTCGCCGTGACGACGCTGCTGGACGGGCAGCCCGCGCTGCTGCGGTCGCTGGCCGACCCGGCCCGGGGCGCCGAGGCGAGAGCGGGCCTGCTGACTGAGCTGCTGAGCGGGAAGGTATCTCCGGCCACGCTCGACCTCCTGACCGGCGTGGTCAGCGAGCGCTGGTCGGTCCCTGGCGACCTGGCCGACGCGGTCGAGGAGCTGGCCGTGCTCGCCATCGTGGAAATGGCGGACAGCGAGGGCCAGCTGGATGACCTTGAAGACGAGCTGTTCAGGTTCGGCCGCATCGTCAACGGCGCGCCGGAGCTGCGCACCGTGCTCTCGAACCGGTTCGTCGCCGCGGAGCGCAAACGGGAGCTGCTGGATCAGCTGATCGGCGGCAAGGTGGCCGCCCCGACGCTGCGGCTGGTCACGCAGGCGGCAGCCCATCCCAGGGGACGTAGCCTGGATGCAAGCCTGGCGGAGTATGCGCGGCTGGCTGCGCAGCAGCGGGCCCGCCTGGTCGCCGAGGTCCATGTGGCCGTGGGGCTCTCCGCTGAGCAACGGGCCAGGCTGGCAGCGGCGCTTGCGGCCGCCTACGGCCGTGACGTGCATCTCAATATCGTGCTCGACCCGCAGGTCGTCGGGGGCCTGTCCATCAGGACCGGGGACGAGCTTATCGACGGCAGCATGGCGGCCCGGCTCGCCAGCCTCCGGCGCAGGCTGGCGGCCTGAGCGGGATCAACCTGCGGGCAGGCCGCAGGCACCAGACCCAGACCCAGACCACCAGACAGCAGATCAAGACGAGAGAGACGGCAGGAAGATGGCGGAGCTAACAATCCGGCCAGACGAAATCCGGGACGCGCTGGCGCATTTCGTCGAGTCCTATGAGCCGGGGGCCGTGGCCGCGGACGAGGTCGGCACCGTCGCCGAGTGCGGCGACGGCATCGCCCACGTCGAGGGCCTGCCGTCGGCCATGGCCAACGAGCTGCTCGAGTTCGAGGATGGCACGCGTGGCCTCGCGCTCAACCTTGACGTGCGCGAGATCGGCGTGGTCATCCTCGGCGACTACGCCAAGATTGACGAGGGCCAGCGGGTCCGGCGCACCGGCGAGGTCCTGTCCGTCCCGGTCGGTGACGGGTTCCTCGGCCGGGTGGTGGATCCGCTCGGTAACCCGCTGGACGGCAAGGGGCCGATCGAGGGCACGCAGCTGCGGCCGCTGGAGTTGCAGGCGCCATCGGTGGTGCAGCGCCAGAAGGTGAACGTGCCGCTGCAGTCCGGGATCAAGGCGATTGACGCGATCACCCCGATCGGGCGCGGCCAGCGTGAGCTGATCATCGGCGACCGGCAGACCGGTAAGACGGCCATTGCCATCGACACGATCATCAACCAGAAGGGCAACTGGGACTCCGGCGACCCAGACCGGCAGGTCAAGTGCGTTTACGTCGCCATCGGCCAGAAGGGCTCGACCATCGCGCAGGTGCGCCAGTCGCTCGAGGACGCGGGTGCGCTTGAGTACACCGCGATCGTCGCGGCGCCGGCGTCGGACCCGGCGGGTTTCAAGTACGTCGCCCCGTTCACCGGGTCAGCCATCGGCCAGCACTGGATGTACGAGGGCCAGCATGTCCTGATTGTCTTCGATGACCTGACCAAGCAGGCCGAGGCGTACCGGGCCATCTCGCTGCTGCTGCGCAGGCCGCCGGGCCGCGAGGCCTACCCGGGAGACGTGTTCTACCTGCACTCGCGGCTGCTCGAGCGGTGCGCGAGGCTGTCCGACGATATCGGGGGCGGATCGCTGACCGGGCTGCCCATCGTCGAGACCAAGGCCAACGACATCTCCGCCTATATCCCTACGAACGTCATCTCCATCACCGACGGGCAGATCTTCCTGGAGACCGACCTGTTCAACTCCGGCGTCCGCCCGGCCATCAACGTCGGCCAGTCGGTCTCCAGGGTCGGCGGCGACGCGCAGATCAAGGCCATGAAGAAGGTCGCCGGCGGCCTGAAGCTGGCCCTGTCGCAATATCGCGACCTGGAGGCCTTCGCCTCGTTCGCCTCCGATCTGGACGCCGTCTCACGAGCCCAGCTTGACCGTGGCGCGCGCCTGGTGGAGCTGCTCAAGCAGCCGCAGTTCAGCCCGCTGCCGGTGGAGCGCCAGGTGATCGCCGTGTGGGCTGGCACGGCCGGTCATCTCGACGATGTCCCGATCGACGACATCAGCCGCTTCGAGTCTGAGTTCCTCGACTTCCTTGACCGCTCGCACGACGGGATCTTCCACGCGATCAGGGAGACCGGCGACCTGACCGAGGACACCGCGACAGGGCTCAAGGACGCCGTCGGCGAGTTCCGGCGCGGCTTCGAGACGAGCGACGGCGAGCTGCTGGTGAAGGACGAGGAGCCAGCCGAGCCGATCGAGGAGTCCGAGGTGGGCCAGGAGAAGGTCTCCAAGTACACGGCGCCCCCGGCCGGTAAGAAGTAGGCGGAGAGGCAGGGCATGGGAGCACAGCTTCGCGCGGTCCGGCGGCGGATCAAGTCAGTCCAGTCCACCGCCAAGATCACGCGTGCCCAGGAGCTGATCGCGACGTCGCGGATCGTCAAGGCACAGCAGCGGGCCCAGGAGGCCGCGCCGTATGCCAGGGAGATCACCCGCGCGGTGGAGGCCGTGGTCAGCAGGTCCGCTCAGATCGATCATCCGCTGACCAGCGAGCCGCAGTCGCGCAGTCGCGCGGCGGTCCTCATCATGACCAGCGACCGGGGGTTCTGCGGCGGGTACAACGCCAACGTGCTGCGCGAGGCGCAGCGCCTGCGCGCGCTGCTGACCGAGCACGGCGTCGCGGCCGTTCCGTTCGTGACCGGCCGGAAGGGGATCGGCTGGCACCGGTTCCGCGGACTTGAGATGGCGGCGCAGTGGAGCGGCTTCTCCGATACCCCGTCCCACCATGACGCCAGCGAGATCACCGCCGCGCTGCTGCGGGCATTCGAGCTGCCCGCCGATGAGGGCGGCGTGGACGAGATCCACGTCGTGCACACCGAGTTCGTGTCCATGCTCACCCAGCAGCCCGTCGTCCGCAGGCTGCTGCCGCTGGAGATCGAAGAGACCACGCAGGCGCCGCCCGGGCCGATACCGATCTACGAATTCGAGCCGTCGCCCGAGGCAGTCCTTGACGCGCTGCTGCCCTGGTACGTGGAGAGCCGGGTCTTCGCCTCGCTGCTTGACGCGGCGGCGGCCGAGATCGCAGCGCGACGGCGCGCCATGAAGTCGGCGACGGACAACGCCAACGATCTCCTCGACCAGCTCACGCGGGACGCTAACAAGGCACGGCAGGCCGAGATCACCCAGGAAATCAGCGAGATCGTCGGGGGCGCCAACGCGCTGGCTGAGACGATGTCAGGGAGTAAGTGAGCCTCATATGACCGCTACAACGCAGAATCCCGCCGGGCAGACCGCCGGAAGCGCCGGCACCGGCCGGGTCGTCCGGGTCACGGGTCCCGTCGTTGACGTGGAGTTCGGCGCCGGCGAGATACCAGGCATCTATAACGCGCTCCACGTCGACGTCACGCTCGGCGAGCAGACCAGCACGCTGACTCTTGAGGTCGCCCTGGACATCGGCGACAACGTGGTCCGCGCCATCTCCATGCAGCCGACCGACGGGCTGGTGCGCGGCGCCCCGGTGACCGACACGGGCGAGCCCATCTCGGTGCCGGTGGGGGATGTCACCAAGGGTCACGTGTTCAACGTGCTGGGGGAGACCCTGGACGTGCCGACGGCGTCCCTGAACGTGACCGAGCGGTGGGGGATCCACCGGGACCCGCCGCCCTTCGATCAGCTGGAGGCGAGGACCGAGATCCTGGAGACCGGGATCAAGGTGCTTGACCTGCTGACTCCCTACGTCAAGGGCGGCAAGGTCGGCCTGTTCGGCGGCGCCGGCGTGGGCAAGACCGTGCTTATCCAGGAAATGATCACGAGGGTGGCCAAGAACTTCGGCGGCGTCTCGGTGTTCGCCGGGGTGGGCGAGCGGACCCGCGAGGGCAATGACCTGATCATCGAGATGACGGAGTCCGACGTCATCAAGGACACCGCGCTGGTCTTCGGCCAGATGGACGAGCCGCCCGGTACCAGGCTCAGGGTCGGGCTCGCGGCGCTCACCATGGCGGAGTACTTCCGCGACGTCCAGGGCCAGGACGTGCTGCTGTTCATCGACAACATCTTCCGGTTCACCCAGGCGGGCAGCGAGGTGTCCACGCTGCTCGGGCGGATGCCGTCGGCGGTCGGTTACCAGCCCACGCTGGCTGACGAGATGGGCCAGCTGCAGGAACGGATCACCTCGACCCGGGGCCACTCGATCACCTCGATGCAGGCCATCTATGTGCCCGCTGACGACATCACCGACCCGGCCCCGCACACCACCTTCGCGCACCTCGACGCGACGACGGTGCTGTCCAGGGAGATCACCCAGAAGGGGATCTTCCCGGCGGTGGACCCGCTTGACTCCTCGTCGCGGATCCTGGACGCCGCCTATGTGGGCCAGGAGCACTATGACGTGGCCCGCGAGGTGCAGCGGATCCTGCAGCGGTACAAGGAGCTGCAGGACATCATCGCCATTCTGGGCGTCGACGAGCTGTCCGAGGATGACAAGGTCACCGTGCAGCGGGCCAGGCGGATCGAGCGGTTCCTGTCCCACCCGATGTTCGTCGCCAAGCAGTTCACCGGCCAGGAGGGCGAGTTCGTGCCGCTGGAGGAGACAGTCTCCTCGTTCAAGGCGATCTGCGACGGTAAGTACGACCACATCCCGGAGCAGGCGTTCTTCATGTGCGGCGGCATCGAGGACGTGGAGAAGAAGGCCAAGGACCTGGAGCGCTCGTGAGCCTCTACGTTGAACTGGTCGTCCCTGAGGGCCAGGTCTGGGCTGGCAACGCGCAGCGGGTGATCGCCAAGACCCTGGACGGCGACATCGGCGTGCTGGCCGGCCACGCGCCGGTGCTTGGCATCCTGGCCGAGGGCAGCCTGGTGCGGATCCTGCCGGAGGACGAGGGCGCTGGCAGCGAGGTCCGCGCCGCTGTCGGCGGCGGATTCCTGGCCATCGCCGACGACCGGGTGTCGATCCTTGCCCGCCAGGCGGAACTGGGGGAGCGGGTCGATACGGCGCAGGTCACGGCCGCCCTGGCTGCCGCGCTCGAGGAAGCCGAGGCCACCGGGGCTAACCGCGCAGGCACCGAGCCGTTCGCAGTCCGTTATGCGAGGGCGATGCTGCGGGCCGCTGGCGAACAGGGCTGATGAGGGTCAGCGCGGAGCTCCTAGGTGGCAGAAGCGCTGGCGATCGCGATTGTCTGGCTTCTCGTTGCCGTCCTGCTCGTCGGCGTGGTCGCTGCCGCTGGCATCGCGATCCGCAGGGTCCTGCTCGGCCGCGGTGGCGGTACGGTCGAATGCGGCCTGCGCCGCGGCAAGGACCGCGGCTGGCGCCTCGGCCTGGCCACGTACCTGCCTGACGAGCTGGACTGGTACCGCGCGTTCGGAATCCGGCTGAGACCAGATGAGATCTTCGACCGGCATATGCTCAGCGTGGTGTCCCGGCGGCGGGCCGGACCAGCGGAAGCAGTCAGCCTGGGTCCCGGCACCGTCATCGTCGAATGTTATGCAAGCGCGGAAGTGCCCTCCATCGAGCTGGCGATGAGCGGGGACGCGCTCACTGGTTTCCTGGCCTGGCTGGAGGCCACGCCACCGGGCGCGATGCCCGAACTCGGCTGAGCTGCCAGCGGGCCAGCCCGTGGCTCAGCGTTCGCCGCCGGGCTTCCAGAGCAGATCGCCATCGGGCTCGTTGGCCCGGCGAGCCAGGATGAACAGCAGGTCGGACAGCCTGTTGAGGTAGCGCGCCGTGAGCGGGTTCATCGTCTCGCCGTAGACCTCGATCGCTGCCCAGGTGGCGCGCTCGGCCCGTCTGACGACGGTCCGGGCAGTGTGCAGCAAGGCTGACCCCGCGGTCCCGCCGGGCAGCACAAAGCTACGCAATGCGGGCAGGCCCTCGTTGTGCAGGTCGCACTGGCTCTCCAGCCCGGTGATGTAGCTCTCGCTGACCCGCAGCGGCGGGTAGGCAGGGTGCTCCGACACCGGGTTGCACAGGTCCGCGCCCACGTCGAACAGCTCGTTCTGGATCCGGATGAGCAGCCGGGTGATGTCGCCGGGCAGCCCGCCCATCGTCACCGCCACCCCGATCGCGCAGTTGGCCTCGTCGACGTCGGCGTAGGCGGCGAGCCTGGCGTCAGTCTTGGGCGCGCGGCTGGCGTCGCCGAGCGCCGTGCTGCCGTCGTCCCCGGTCCTGGTGTAGATGCGGGAGAGCACGACCGGTGTCTGCTTGCGATCACGTGACATGGAATCCACCGTATCGGGCACGCCGTCCCGCCGGGACATGGTCACGGTAAGCTGCCGGGATGCGCCGAAACACTGACGTTCGGGAGCCGGCACGGTGCTGACGGGTGATGACGCAGTCTTTAACCTCTATTGGGATTTGCCGGTCTGACCTGGGGTATTCACATCAACAGCACGATGTGGCATCGTATGAGTACGTAGGGTAGTCACTGACAGTGGCTCCATGAGGCTGTTGCTCATGGTGGTTTGGGTCACTGAGAGTGATGATCCGGTCCAGGCCGAAACAGGGCCTTGGGGCAGGCCCGTTGGCCTGCGGGCCGTCTCATCTTGTGCGACCGGCGGTTCTCGGGGGCCCGCCGGGGCGCCAGACGGCTCGCTGTGGGGAAGCGCGCTCCCGGCCGAAAGGCCGGGGGCGCGCTTGCATGCCGGATGCCTGCGAGGTCACTGCCGTGCGGCGCCGCATGCCTCTTTCCATGGTCAGCGGCCCGGCTATGATGGTGCTGAATCGCGGGCCCGCCAATGCGCCGGCTACGGGACATGCATCTCGATATCCTGACCACAGGGACCTACTGCGCCAGATACCGGTAGCTACCCGGCCATCGGGACCGCGCTCGGCCGGGGCCGGTAGGCCCGGCGGGGAACGAGTAGGGTGTCTGTCGAATGTCCGAACTGTGTTCGAGAGGTCGCCGTGTACGACTATGTCATCGTCGGCGCTGGCAGTGCAGGCTGCGTCCTGGCCGCGCGCCTCACCGAGAACCCGGCGACGCGTGTCCTGCTGCTGGAGGCCGGGCCGCCCGACGACGCCGACGAGATCCATATCCCGGCGGCTCTCAACCTGCTCTGGCAGAGCACCTACGACTGGAATTACCAGACCACGCCGCAGGAGCGGGCCGGGGGCCGGTCCATCTACTGGCCGCGCGGCCGGACGCTCGGCGGCTCGTCGTCGATCAACGCGATGATCTATATCCGCGGCAACCGGTATGACTACGACACCTGGCGTGACGATTACGGCTGCGAGGGCTGGGGCTACACCGACCTGCTGCCCTACTTCCTCAGGGCGGAGGACAACTCGCGCGGCGCGTCGGCCTTCCATGGAGCGTCCGGCCCGCTGTCCGTGCAGGATGTCCGGTACAAGTCCCAGCTCACCGCGGCGTTCGTCGAGTCCGCCCAGCAGTGTGGCCTGGCGGCCAACGACGACTTCAACGGGCCGCGCCAGGATGGCAGCGGGTTCTACCAGGTGACCCAGCGAAATGGCCGCCGCTGGTCGACGGCCGACGCCTACCTGCATCCCGCGGCCGGCCGGCCCAATCTGAGCGTGCAGGCCGACGCCCTGGTCACCGGGGTGGCCATCGAGGGCGGCCGGGCTGTCGGCGTTGATTACCTGCTGCGCGGCGCCAGCGAGACGGCCCGCGCCGAAGCCGAGGTCATCCTGGCCGGCGGGGCGATCGGCAGCCCGCAGCTGCTCATGCTGTCGGGCATCGGGCCTGCGGATCACCTGCGGGAGCACGGGATCGCCGTGGTGGCCGACAGCCCCGGCGTCGGGGCAAATCTCTGCGATCATCCGGTGGTCACGCCGATCTGGCACGCTCCGAAGATCCGCGGTCTCTGGGAGAAGGCCGGCCCGCGGAACCTGGCCCGGTGGCAGCTGCTGCACTCCGGCCCGATGACGACCAACGTGGCCGAGTCGGGCGGGTTCAGCCGGTCTGACCCGGCGCTGCCGGCCCCTGACATCCAATGGCACGCTATCCCGGCGCCGCACCAGAACGGCGGGCTTACCGACCCGGCTATCCGGGCGTTTTCGCTGCTCATCGCGCTGGTCTCGGTCAGCAGCCGGGGCCGGATCCGGCTGCGGGGCGCCGATCCGCGGCACAAGCCGGCCATCGACGCGGGTTACCTCTCCGGCAGCGCTGATATCGAGCCGCTGGTCTGGGCCGTCCGGCAGGCCAGGGAGTTCGCTGCCGCCCGCCCGATGTCCAGGATCTGCACGTCAGAACTGACACCCGGCAGCGACGTCCGGACCGATGCCGAAATCGTTGACTTCATCAGGCACAATCTGTCGACCATCTACCATCCGGTCGGCACCTGCGCGATGGGCGGCGATTCCAAGCTGGCGGCAAGCAGGCTGACCAGCGTGGTCGATCCGGAACTCCGGGTTCGCGGAATCGACGGGCTGCGCGTGGTCGACGCTTCGGTGATGCCCGCAGTCCCCAGGGGCAACACCAACGTGCCCACGATCGCGATCGCTGAGCGCGCCGCTGATCTTATTGCGGGGCGGGCGCCGCTCGCGGCGATCGAGCCGACCGAAGCGGCGCTGGCCAGCGCCGTCATCCGCTAGAGCCAGCGCACTTTCCCAGCGCCTGGCTCACTTTCCCCGCGGCCCGGCGCGGCTTGTCATGATCGTGACGCCTTGTCAGTAAATAGCGCGGAAAAGTCGTCACGATCATGGCGGGCGCGCAGCCGGTGAGCTGCCGCCAGGCGGGCGCCCCGGGTGAGCTACTTATAGCGCTTGCCGTGCAGGATCGTGACCAGGCTGAGGATCTTCTTCATGTCCTGGTCCGTTCGGGCGAACGTGGTCAGGTTGACCATCGGCTTCATCCGCTGCCTGGTGATCGACTTGGGCCGGGTGAATTCCCGCAGCCCGTCGGCGCCGTGGATCCGGCCGAACCCGGAGTCACCTGAACCGCCGAACGGGAGCGCGGGCACGCTGGCGAACGCGATCACGGAGTTGATCGCGGTCATCCCGCTGCGCAGGGTCCGTGCGGCGGCCATGGCCGCCTTCTTGTCCCCGGAGAAGATGGTGCCGCCAAGGCCATAACGGCTGTCGTTCGCCAGCCTGACGCCTTCGTCAAGGCCGGCCACCTTGGTCACGGTGACCGTCGGCCCGAAGGTCTCGTCCGTGACCGCCCGGCTCTCCTCGGGCACGTCGGCAAGGATCACCGGGCCGACGAACGGCCTGCGGATGCTGGCGATCCCGCCGACCACCGATCTGCCGCCCCTGGCCAGCGCGTCCGCGATGTGCTTCTCGATCACGTCGATCTGGCCCGGCATGGTCATCGGCCCGTAGTCGGCCTCGCGGTCCTCACCAGGGCGGATGCTGGCGACCCGCTCGGCCAGCTTCTCCAGGAAGGTGTGGTAGACGCCCTCCGCCACGTAGACGCGCTCGACCCCGACGCAGGTCTGGCCGCCGTTGGACAGCGCGCCCCACGCCGCGGCGTCGGCGGCCGCGTCCAGGTCAGCGTCAGCAGCCACGACGAAGGCGTCCTTGCCGCCGCACTCGGCGACCATCGGCGTCAGGTTCTGCGCGCAGGCGGCCATCACCTTCCTGGCGGTGGCCGCCGAACCGGTAAAAGCGATCTTGTTGACCGCGCTGCGGGCCAGGAACCCGCCCGTCTGGCCGGCCCCGGTCACCAGTTGCAGCACCGGCTGCTCCGGCACCACCTCCGCGAACGAGTTCACCAGCCAGGCGCCGACCGCCGGGGTGAACTCGCTCGGCTTGAACACCACCGCATTGCCGGCCGCAAGCGCGTACGCGAGCGAGCCCATCGGGGTGAATACGGGATAGTTCCACGGCCCGATCACGCCGACCACGCCGACCGGCTGGTATTCAAGCGTGGACGCCTGGTTGATGGCCACCAGGCCGCTGCGCACCCGGCGCGGGCGAAGGACATTGCGGGCGTGGCGTGCGGCCCAGTCGATGTGCACGATCGCGAGCAGGATCTCCAGCTGCGCGTCGGCCAGCGGCTTGCCTGTCTCGGTGTGCACCAGCTCGGCCAGCCGCCCGATGTACCTGGTGAGGTGCGACTTCCAGGCCAGCAGCTTGGCCTGGCGGTCCTTCCAGGACAGGCCCGCCCACCAGGACGCTGCCTGCCTGGCGCGCTCGACCGCCTGATTCACGGCATCTTCGCCGCAGACCGGGAAGGTGGCGATGACCTCAGATGTTGCCGGGTTCAGCGTGTCAAAGGTCTCCGCCGGGACTGCCTGGCCCTGCGTCCACGTCGCTACCATCGCTCCACACCGCCGTCCTGTGCAGTGTCAACATTCGCCGCGGCAGGCACTGCCGTTGCGTGCCAGTAAATCATCGCTTGGCCAGCGCAAGATACCGTTGGGTAGCTACCCAGCTTCGCCCGCGAGCACCGGAGTGCGGTCATGGCCGACAATCCCCGCGCGACCTCAGCCGAGGCTGGCGCGGCCGGGCCGGGCATTCCCGGTCACGCGGACGCGGACCGGCGCTGGCTCGGCGAGGCCGTTGAACTGTCCCGGCGGTGCCCGCCCTCGCGGTCCGCGTTCTCAGTGGGTGCCCTGCTGGTCAGCGGTACCGGCGTCCTCATCGCTACCGGCTACTCCAGGGAGCGCGACCCTGCCGACCACGCCGAGGAGGTGGCGCTGGCCAAGGCGGCCGCCGGGGGGAGCGGGCCGGCGCTGGCGGGGCCGGCTGCAGCCGGCGAGGCGGGCCACGCCGGTGCCCCTAGCGGGCCAGCGTCCTGGCTCGCCGGGGCGACGCTGTACAGCTCGCTGGAGCCGTGCCTGCGCCGTGCCTCGCGGCCTCGTTCCTGCGCGGAGCTGATCCTGGCGGCCGGCATCCGGCGGGTCGTGGTGGCCTGGCTGGAACCGCCGGTCTTCGTGCCGGGGGGCGGCGCAGCCTGGCTTCGCGAGGCTGGCGTCACCGTGGCCGAGATACGCGGGCTTGCCGCCAGCGCCCGCGCCGTCAACGCGCACCTGCTCGCGGACTGACGGCGCCGTCTCCGCCGCGCCGGCCTGCGCGCCCCGGGCCTGGGAGCACGGAGCGGACGGGGCATATCGTCAGAGCGCGTAGGCAGCCGGGTGGCTCGGCTGGTACAGCATCATCTCGCCCGCGCCCGGGACCTTCAGCTTGGTCATCAGCCCGAATCCCTGGCGGGTGATCCCCTCGGTGAACTCGGCACCGCGGGCCGCCAGCCCGGCGGCAGTCTCCTCGATGTCGTCACACATCAGGGTGATCTCGTGGTGCTGGGTGGTCGGCCAGGTCTCGCCCGCGCCGGCCCGGGACGCCGGATGCACGCCGAGCTCGGACGGGCCGGTCTTGAAGATAAGCCACCCGTCATGGGCATCGACATGATCCCAGCCGAGAACGTCGCGGAAAAACGCGCGCGCGGCGTCGGCGTCGTCTGCATAGACCAGGGTGTGGACCGCCGTAATCATGCCCGGAGCCTACCGCGCCAGCAGGCCACCGCTGGTCGCGCGGCAGCGCCGCTGCGGTCTACAGCGCTGGCGTAGTTGCCCCGTCGCCGGGTGCCGTGCCCTTGAGCCGGGCCAGGGCGCTGGCGAACGCGGTGGCGAGTCCCGAAGCGGGGGTGATCCCTGCCGCCTGATGTCTCACGGGAGCGCCTCCGCAGCGATGGCCAGCCGGTCGAGGTCCGGCTGCAGGCTTGCCCGCAGGCCCTTACCCAGGGCGAGATTCCAGAACCAGCCGAACGGCCCGCTGAGGGTCACCGTCACCGTGACCCGGGTGCCGTCCGCTGGCGTGGGCTCGACCAGGTGCCGGAACGTGAGCCTGGCGCCAATGAGGAGGGAGACATCGACGAACTCCCGGCCCGCCACCAGCGAGTCGATGACGAACTTCACTTTCGGGCCGCCCTTGGGCTTGAGTACACCAGTCGACCCGGTGGCAAACGGCCCGTCCAGGCGGACCCACTCGGTGTCGGTGTTTCACTCTGGCCAGGTGGCAACGCCGGCCGTCAAGCCCCGGCAGCATGATTGGCGGCGGCGGCGCGCACCGTTACGTCACCCAGCACCGTGTGGCCGCGTATCCGGATCACCCGATCCCGGCGCTCCTGAGACACGGCGGGAACGTCGCCCCGCAGGACACCACCGGACATCTCCACATGGTCGCCTTCCGCGACGAGCACATCGACATCGCGGAAGACCGCGTAAGCCTCGATGGCGATCTCGGCGGGCGAGTTCCTGGTCTGGGAAAGGTCGATGGTCACATCGCCCAGGAGTGCGACCGCGACCAGATCGTCCTCGACGTCCCACTCGCGCGCTCGCTTGCCCTGCCGTCCGGCTTCGAAGATCGGGTCCAGGGCCAGAAACCATCGGCGGCGGTTACCCGCGGCCATCCTCGGGTTGTCCTCACGGTGACCAGTCACGGTGTCACGTGCTCCCCTCGGTGTCACGGTCGTTATTTATTTGATTGAGTCTATCAACTAAGCTACGCTTTGACCATGGCGCCGAGCAGAAGCGATGTCCAGTCGATGGTGCTCGCCCTGTTCACGCTGACGGCGAGCCTGGAGCGGGCCAGGCACGCCAAGAAGGGCGCGAGTACGCTGAGCCTTCTTCAAGTGGTCGCCGGCCGCGACGGTATCCGTCCCTCAGCCATCGCCGACCTGCAGCAGGTTCACCCTTCCCTGGTCACCCGGCAGATTCAGGAGCTAGAGGACCTAGGCTACGTACAGGTCAGCACAGATCCCGCCGACCGGCGCTCGTACCTGGTGACACTCACGCCGGCCGGTGCCGATGAGGTGAGCCGCCTCCAGCAGGTCGGCCTGGACCGGTTCGCCGAGTTCGTCGCGGACTGGGATCCCGCCGAGGTCCGGACGCTCACGGCGCTGCTCGAAAAGCTGGGAAAGTCCAAGGCCGCGGTCGCCGCGCGACAGCGCCGGCCGGCCAGTCCGGGGAGAAGAGCACGGCCCACGCCGGGACGGGCCCGCATCAGGAGTGCGGAAATCGCATGATCGAGGCGCGCGAGCTGACGAAGCGTTATGGCGGCAAGACTGCCGTTGACCAGTTGTCGTTTACGGTGGCGCCGGGAAAGGTGACGGGGTTCCTCGGGCCCAACGGGGCGGGCAAGTCGACGACGATGCGGCTGATCCTGGGGCTGGACCGGCCGCAGGGCGGCTCGGCGACGATCAACGGCCGGCCCTATCGTGAGCTGGCTGAGCCGTTGCGGGTCGCCGGGGCGCTGCTGGAAGCCAAGTCGGTGCATTCTGGCCGCAGCGCGCGCAATCACCTGTTGTTCCTGGCTCAGAGCCAGGGCCTGCCGGCCGGACGCGTCGATCAAGTCCTGGGCCTGGTGGGCCTGCAGGAGGTGGCCAGGAAACGGACCGGCGGGTTCTCGCTCGGGATGGGCCAGCGGCTCGGTATCGCGGCGGCGTTGCTCGGCGACCCGCAGGTGCTGCTGCTGGATGAGCCGGTCAACGGGCTGGATCCGGAGGGCGTGCTGTGGGTGCGCAACCTGATGAAGCAGCTGGCCGCCGACGGCAAGACTATTTTCGTGTCCAGCCATTTGATGAATGAGATGGCCGTCACCGCTGATCATCTGATCGTGATCGGCCGCGGGAAGCTGATCGCGGACTGCAGCACGCCCGAGTTCATCGCGCGCAGCTCGGACCGATCGGTGCTGGTCCGGACACCGGACGCGGCCCGGCTGGCCGAGCTGATCAAGGCGGCGGGCGGCACGATCAGCGCCGATGGGCAGCGCACCCCGGCGGCGGCCGGTGGTTCCGGCGGCGTGCGAGAGCTGGACGTCACCGGCCTGGAGGCCCCCCGGATTGGCGAGCTGGCAGCCTCAGCCGGTGTGGTCCTGCATGCGCTCACCCCGCGCGCCTCACTGGAGGAAGCGTTCCTTGAAATGACCTCTGGCAGCCTCGAGTTCGGCGTTCATGAGCCTGGCGGCGGTGGGAGCGGCGGTTCCGGGCCTGGAGGCCCGGAACCGGCCGGCCATCCCGGCAGCGAGCAAGGCACGCGCTATCCCGCTGACAGGAGCGCCCGGTGACCGCCGCCGGGCCTGCCGCGCCCGGGCCTGCCGCGCCCGTACAGGCCTCGCGGCCTGCCAGCCACGCAGCCGTCGTTGCCCGTCTGCTGCGGAGTGAGTGGACGAAGATCCGTTCGGTGCGCTCTACGGTCTGGTCGCTGATCGCGCTGGTCGTAGTGAGCGTGGGCCTGACCGCGTTGTTCTCATTGCTGACCGTCGCCAACTGGAATGGCCGCGGGGCCGCGCCTCGGGACGCGACGGTCCTCGCGGATCCGGTCAGCTCTATTCTCGGCACCGGCATCGGCTTGGGCCAGCTCGCGATCTGCGTGCTCGGCGCCCTGGTCATGACGACGGAGTATTCCACCGGCGTGATCCGCGCCTCCTTGCTCGCGGTGCCGAGGCGGATACCGATGCTGGCAGCCAAGGGCGCCGTCTTTGCCGCGCTGATCCTTGTCGTGTCGGAGATCGTTACCTTTGGCTCATATCTTGTCGGCTCGGCGATGCTGCATAGCCACGTGCCAGTGTCACTCAGCGATCCAGGCGTCCTGCGCGCGGTCATCGGGACCGGCCTGTCCCTCACCCTGCTGGGCTTGTTCGCGATGGCGATCGGGACGCTGATCCGGCATACCGCGGGCGCCATCACGACGGTCATCGGTATCGTGCTCGTGCTGCCCATCCTGTCGGGCCTGCTGCCGGGTAGCTGGGGCGCGCATATCAACGCCTACCTGCCCGAGCAGGCCGGCGGCCTGATCACCCAGGCCCACCGGCATGCGGGAGACCTGCTGACACCCTGGCAGGGGTTCGGCGTCTTCTGCATCTGGACGGCGGTCCTGCTGGTGGCCGCCGCCTATCTCCTCAGGCGGCGGGACGCGTGAGGTAGCGGCGACCCGGCGGGGAACCCGGGATCCGGGGCGGTCCGGCGGGTCAAGCCGGGCACCAGGGGGCCGCCGGCCCCGGGGGCTCGCCCGCGCGCGGCTCGCCGCAGTCGGGCGGTCGCGCCGGCCGGCAGCCCCGATAGCCGGCTGGACACTATTGTCATGCTTGTGAACCGTCTTCCCTACCTGCGCTATGACGAGCTCGATCCCGACCGCCAAGAGGTGTGGGACAGCGTCGTGGGCTCGAGGGGCGGCGAGCTGATCAACGACGAGGGCGGGCTCGTCGGCCCCTTCAACGCCTTTGTCCGCGCCCCGGATGTGGGCCGGCTGCTGAGCTCGCTCGGCCGGGTACTGAGGTTCGAGACCTCCATCGAGCGGCGGCTGACCGAGGTTGCGATCATCACCGTGGGCGCCCGCTGGAAGGCAGAATTCGAGTGGTGGGCGCATTCCCGGATGGCCCGCAAGCACGGCGTGGCCGACGCGGTCGTCGATGCCATCGGCCGCGGCGAGGACCCGCCTTTCGGCCGCGGCGATGAGCGGACGGCGTATGCGGTGGCCCGTCAGCTGACCGAGACCGGCCGGCTCGACAAGGCCACCTACGCTGCCGCTGAGGACCTCTTCGGGCACGCCGGCACCGTCGAACTGGTCTCGCTGTGCGGCTACTACTCCCTCATCTCGTTCCTGCTGAACGCATTCGCCGTGCCTCTCCCGCCCGATGCCGCGCCGATGTGGGCGGAGCCTCCGGCCGGTCCCGCGTAGCTCTCCGTCAGCCGGCCCAGCGGTACTGAGTTCGGCGGCGTCCAAGGCCCGGGCGAGACGATTGCGGTCAGAACAGGCGCAGTGTGCCGTCGTCGGTTCCGCGCATGGACGCGTAGTCCAGGGTGACGCACCGGATGCCGCGGTCCTCGGCCAGCACTCGTGCCTGCGGCTTGATTTCCTGGGCGGCGAAGATGCCCTGGACCGGGGCGAGCAGCGGGTCGCGATTGAGCAGTTCGAGGTAGCGGGTGAGCTGCTCGACGCCGTCGATCTCGCCGCGCCGCTTGATCTCGATGGCCACACAGCCTCCGGTGGCGTCCCGGCACATCAGGTCGACCGGCCCGATCGGGGTCGGGTACTCGCGGCGGACCAGCCGCCACCCCTCGCCGAGCACGTGCAGCTGCGCCGCCAGCAGTTCCTGCAGATGTGACTCGGCCCCGTCCTTCACCAGGCCGGGATCAACCCCCAGGTCGAACGAGGTGTCGCTGAGGATCTCCTCGATCTCGATGGTCAGCGTCTCGCCAGATTTTCCGGTCACGACCCACCGGCCGGGTTCCTCGGCCAGCCGGCACGGCGGTGACATCCAGTTCAGCGGCTTGTAGCTGCCGCCATCGGAGTGCACGAGGACCGAGGAATCCGCTTTGACAATGAGCAGGCGGGTGGCGAGCGGGAGATGTGCCGACAGCCTGCCTGAGTAGTCCACGCTGCACCGGGAGATTACGAGCCGCACGGGAGCCAACTGTAGCGGGCGGCCGGCGACGCTTGCCGGTCAAGCAGCTCCGCCGCGCGCGCCCTGCGGGACCTGACCGCCGACATCACCTGCTGCAGGATGACGTTCCCGCGCCAGCGGCGCACCAGGACCCCGTCAGGTAGTTTAGTTAGCTTATAGCATAGCTTATCCGCATAAAACCCGCACCGCTGATCTACAACCTGATTATTCGTGGCTTCACCTTGTAGCCTCTCGCGAGCCATCGCGCGTCTACTTAATGCTTAAGTACTGGTTAATAAGGACCTATGACCTCCAGCGGGACCTGCCGGGGCACGGGCACGGCGGGGAGCTGAGGTACGGGGCCGGGGAGCAGCAGGCGGAGGGGCGGGCGTCGGTGACAGGCGCGATCAGTACGGATTTCGGCATGGCCGATTACGGATTTATGACCGGACCTGATGAGGGGGACCGGGGCGTGGCGACAGCAGGTCCGGGAGAGGCGCGCCTGCTGCGCGAGCTCTGCCACGACCTTATTGAGCTGGTGGCATCCATCAAGGTGCTGGCCCATGCGGGCTGCGCCGAGGCTGGTCCCGGCGAGCCGGTGCAAGACCGGCTGCGGCTCATATCCCAGGAGGCCGGCCGGATCGCCTCAATCTGCGGCCACGTGCTGGGACGGCCGCACCGGCTCGAACCGGTTCGCCTGGATGTCCTTGCTGCCGAGGCCGCGGCCAGTGCCCGGCTCCGCTACAGCGGCGGAATCGACGTTGTGAGTGACCCGGTGACCGCGCAAGTTCACCCGGCGGTGATCGTCAGGATTCTGAGCAACCTGCTGGCCAACGCATGCCGCGCAGCCGGGCCATGCGGTCAGGTCCGCCTGGTGGTGCGGCCGGAGGGAGACCAGGCGCTGCTCACCGTCGCGGACTCAGGCGGCGGCTTCGGTCAGTCGGTGGCCGGCCGTGCGTCGCTGGGCCTGGAGATCATCGGGACCCTGGTGCTTACCTGCGGCGGGGCAGTGCAGATGCGCGTCAGCGAACTCGGTGGCCTAGGCGTCACGGTGACCATCCCGTGCGCCGCGCTGCCCGGGATGACTGCCGGCGAACGAAACCGAGGGCTGGCTGTGAGCTCGCTGCCTGGTCACGAGGACGGAAACCTGGTGCGATGAGGGTCGTCATCGCCGATGCGCACCGCGTGTTCGCCGAGGCTCTCACCTTGCTGCTCAGGATGGCGGGCCACGACACGGTCGGGTGCGCGACCGAGCTGGGTGAGGCCGCCAGGATCATCGAGCGCGAGCAGGTCGACGCCTGCGTGATGGACCTCGGCCTGACCTGCGCCGGGCACCTCAGCGGCGTCGAACAGGCAGTGGCCCGCGCTCCGCGCACCGCCTTCATCGTGCTGGCGGAAACCTCCGACTCAGCGTTGCTCGCTCGTGCCGTGGCCGCCGGGGTGCGTGGCCTGGCGCTCAAGAGCGACGACTTTGTCGAGATCCTGCGTGTGCTCACCGGCGCCGTCTCCGGCCGGGTCGCCAACCGCGCCACCGGCACCGCGGTCCTGTCACTGTCCGCGCAGACGGCGCTTACGTCGGCCAGGAATCACCGCGGGGGTCACCAGCGGGCCCAGTTCCTCACCGAGCGCGAGCGCGAGGCTCTCGCCCGGCTGGTCCGGGGAGAGAGCACCACCGCGATGGCCAAGGCGATGGGCGTGCGCGTCTCCACTGCGCGTTCGCACGTTGACGCGGTACTGACCAAGCTAGGCGCGCACTCGCGGCTGGAAGTCGTCGCCTATGCGGTGCGGGAGGGTCTGGTGGACGTCGACTGGCAAGGCAACGTCGCGGACTGGGAGAACGACGGGCCGCACGCAATTGGCGGGTAAATGCCCATCAGTCTGCTGATCGTCGATGATCACCGGGTCTTCGGGCAGGGCCTGAAGGCGGTCTTCGACGCGGAGCCGGATTTCGAGCCCATGTCGCTCAGCTACCCCGGCCAGCTCATCGACGTTGTGACGGCACGGCGGCCCGACGTGGTGATCATGGATGTCCGGCTTGGCGACGTGAGCGGCATCGATCTCACCCGGCAGCTGACGGCCCTGCCCGCGCCGCCGGTCATCGTGGTCCTCAGCGCCTACTCCGACGCTGCCACCGCGCTCGCTGCCTTCCAGGCGGGCGCGATGGCATTCGTGGGGAAAGACGCCTCGGTCGAGCAGCTGATCAGCGCCATGCGGGCTGCCCTGCTGGGCGCGAGCTGGCTGCCGGCCGAGTTGCTCGGCAGGCTGCTCGCCGATTATCCGGGCCCGGCCGAGGCGCCGCAGCAGAAGCTGATCCAGCAGCTGACAGTGCGGGAGCGGGAGGTGCTCAGCTTGATGGTCAGCGGCCTGGACAGGAACGGCATCGCCGGCCGGCTCCGTCAGTCGCCGAACACCGTCCGGACCCACATCCGCAACGTCACGGTCAAGCTCGGCTGCCACAGTGCGCTGGAGGCCGTGGCCGTGGCGCTCAGGGCCGGGATGCGTCCTGAGTGACGGCCGGCATGGGCGCCGGCCGGGTCAGATGGCAGATGACCGCGACCGTGCGCAGCACGATGGCGACGTCGAGCCAGAAGCCGCGGCGGCCCAGGTAGTCCAGGTCGATGGCCAGCTTCGGGTGCAGCTGGAAGCCGATGTAGTGCGCCTCGGGATCGGCGGCGGTGTCCTCGGCGCGCTGGATCGCGGTATAGAAGATCTGGCCGGGGCCAGTCAGGCCGGGCCTTACGCGCAGGATCCCGAGTTCGTCCGGCCGGTAGCTCGGCAGGAAGTGCGGTACCTCCGGGCGCGGGCCGATCAGGGTCATGTCGCCGCGCACGATGTTGAGCAGCTGGGGCAGCTCGTCGAGCTTGGAGGCCCGCAGTAGGGCGCCTACCCTGGTGATCCGCGGATCGGCCCGGTCGGTCACCAGCGGGCCGACGCGGTCGGCGTCACACACCATCGAGCGGAACTTGAACATCGTGAACGGCCGGGCCGACCGCCCCGCCCTGGCCTGCCGGTAGAACACCGGTCCCCGGCTCGTCGCCTTCACCGCCAGCGCGGCCGCGACCAGCACGGGGGAGGCAACCAGCAGCGCGGCAAGCGCGATCACGATGTCCGCGCCGCGCCGGGCGCCGGTGTCGAGGCGCAGCGCACCGCCCGTCCGGCGGACCGCCGGCGGGACGCGGTCCTGCCACTGCGCGGCCGGCGGCCCGGCGCCGCGCTCGATCCGGCGGGCGACCTCGCGGGCCAGGAACGTGAGCGTGATGGTGCTGGCCAGGTAGGTGATGGCCGACGTGATGGCGCCCCCCATCGCGCCGAACCGGGGGATGAGGATGACATCGAGCGTCACGGTGATCGTCGCGCCTACGCCCATCCCCACGGAGTTAAGTCCGGGGCGGCCGCTGCCGAGCAGGTAGGCCGACGCGACCGCGGCGGCTCCCTCGATGCTGAGGCCGATGGTGATGACTTCAGCGGGCATGATGGCGCCGCGGAACGCCCGCCCGTACAGGATGGGCAGTGCCACGAAGGAGAGCACGGCCAGGAATGGCCACATGGCCAGGGTCAGCGCCGCGGCGCGCGGCAGCAGCCTGCGGGCCTCGGCAGTTGCCTGCTCCGGGCCGAGGCGCGCGAACCGCGGGTACAGGACGTAATTGAGCGCGGTCGGGACAAGCCGCATGAGCTCGGCGAATTTCGACGCGACCGCATAGATCCCGAGGACAGCGGGGCCCGCCAGGGCGCCGAGCAGGATGAAGTCGAGCCGCAGGTTCATCAGCCACAGCATGTTCCCGAGCTGGCCGCGGGCGCCGAACGCGGCGACCTGTTTCGCGATCGCGGCTGATGGCCGTCCCCAGCCGGTGAAGAACCGGCGCTGCAGCAGGCGCACCAGGCCGGTCAGCGTCGCCAAAGTGCCCGAGATGATCAGTGCGAGGATGACCGATGCGATGCCGTGGTTGCCGGCGCCGAGCAGCACGGCGGGGTAGACGAAGACGAACCAGAGCTCCTCGAAGACGATGACCAGGTTGGCGCCGGCGATGTCGCCGCTGCCCTGGCAGCAGCCCTTGGCCGTGACCGTGCTGAGCTGGGTGACGACGAGGAGTCCCACTACCGCGACCAGCCGGAGCGGCATCTGCCGGAAGAACAGCTCGTGGAATGGCACAGTGCACACCAGCCACGCCGCCGTGGCGACCGCGGCGCCGGCGATGGTCATCAGGGCCAGGGTCGGCCGCAGCCGCCGGTCGGCGGCGTACCGCCCGGCCAGGAAGAAGGCCGAGGACGTCGGCAGCCCGCACGAGAGCACGACCCCGAGCAGCCACGGCAGTACCCGCACCAGGGCGTACTCGCCGACCACGGTCGGGCCGCCGGTCCTGGCGACCATCAGGCTGGCCGCCGATACCGCGGCGAGCGCGCCGCCCTGAGCGGCCAGGTTCGTGACGGCATGCCGGGAGACAAGCCCGTAGCCGCGCGGCTTGCGATGAATCCCGTTGGCCCGCGAGCGAATCGTCACCTGCCGCGCCTCGCATCCTTTCCGAGAACCGCCACGATCCCGAGCAGCGCCCACAAGAAGCGGAAGTGCAGGATCTCTTCGTAGAAGGAGTTGACGCTGAGGGCCAGCAGCGCGGCCACCAGCCCGGCCGGGGCTGGCACCACGGCCGCGTAGCGGGCTGACAGCGGACGCCGGATGATCGGCCCGGCGCGGGAGAGGGCCGAGCCGAATAGCAGCACCAGCCCCAGCAGGCCCACCGGGCCGCGCTCGACGAGCAAAGCGAGCCAGTCGTCATGGGCCTCGTTGGCGTACGGGAACAGCCACAGAGTCAGCAGCGGCTTGGTGCTTGCCGGGCCGAGGCCGAGCACGCCGTCGCTCAGCCCGTAGAGCTGCTTGGTCTCGGTGATCAGCTGGCTTCGCTCGGCGCTGCTTTGCGCGCTGCGGCCGATCGAGTTGACCAGCAGGGGCTGGTTGCTCGTCGCGGCCCACTGCCGGATCGAGTTAAGCGGGAAGGCGGTGAAGAAGCCGCCCACCGTGAGCCCGACGGCCAGGGCGGTCGCCGTCACCCCGGTCCAGCCCCGCTTCCGGTAGCTCCTGACCAGCAGCAGGAAGAAGACGCCGATGGCGAGCGCCAGGGTCCCGCCGTTCGACTCAGTCAGGGCCAGGGCCCACGCCAGCATGACGTAGCCGGTGCAGCGCATCCACCGCTTGGCCGGCGTGCGGGCGGCGTAGACGACGAAGATCGTGGCATCCCAGTAGGTGGAGGCGTAATTCGGGTCACCGAAGGTGAACAGCACCCGGTTGCCAGTCGCTGCCTGCAGTCCTTCCAGCGCGGTGATGTGGCCGAGCCAGGCGCAGATGACCAGGCCGGCCCAGAAGATCCCCGACCAGCTCCAGGCGGCCAGCGCGATGCGCAGCGCGCGGGGGGCGGTGAGCACGTTGACGACCGTCGTGCACCATGCGAACAGCAGCACGTCGTCGGCCAGTGCCAGCAGCGAGGTGCCGGGGAGCAGCCCGACCAGGCCGGACGCCGCTCCGGCGGCGAGCATCAGGGCCCACGGGAAGAAGTAGGGGGCCCGCAGCGTGTGATGACCGCTGGTGGCCCAGATCCCGGCCGTGATGATGGCTGCCAGCGTGAAGATGTCGACCGGCGAGCTGTTCCCCGGGCCGGCCGGGCGCAGGATGGGCTGGAAGATGAAGGCGGCGGTGAGCGCGAGCAGCGCCGTGCGTTCGGCGGATCCGCGCCGCGGGCTCGGGCCGCCGACCGGCGCCAGGGTAGGCACAGGCCCGGTGTCCCGGCGCAGGGCGCGTTCCAGCGTGATGGTCATCGGCCGCCTCCCCCGCGCAGGCGGCGCAGCAGCAGCAGGTGATTCCGCGCGAAGTCGGGATGATCGGCCTCGGCGGCGATGCAGGCGATCTCAGCGAGCACGACATCGCGCCAGCGGTCCGGTGGCGCGCCGAGCCGCCGCAGGCCGTCAGTGATGAAGCGCTGTGCCAGCTCGGCGTACCAGCCGCCGCCGCCGAGCGCGTACTCCAGTCCCGCGCCCCACTGGCCGGCCCGCAGGCCCGGGTGCCCGGCCACCAGCCGCCCCGGCCGGGTGTGCCGGTCGAGGTAGAGCGAGTAGGTGATCACGAACCGGGCCAGGTCACGGGTCGGCGGCCCGTCCGGTACGGCGCATTCCCAGTCGATCACCCCGCGTACCCGTCCGTCGGCCAGGAGCAGGTTGCCCGGCCAGAAATCGCCATGCACGACGGCCTGCGGCACGCGGTGGCCGGCCAGCCGGTCACGCAGCGCCGACAGCTGCTCGATGTCGCCGGCCAGGCCGGGGTCGTCACCGAATCGGCGCGTGATCGCCGCGGCGGCACCGAGCGCGTCCGTCAGCTCGCTCTGGCCGCGCGAGGTGCGGCGCTGCAGCTCCGCCAGCCACTGCCCGGCGGCGCTGAAATCGGCCCGCACCGCGGCGGGCCGGGCCGTATGCCGCCAGGTGTGGTACGAGGCGAGCATCAGCCGTCCGGGCAGCGCCGTGGTGACCAGCACGGGCCGGCCCGCGTGCTGGGCGATGGCCACGATCCGCGGGACCGTGGCAGCGATCGGCCCGAGCTCCAGGCGGCCGATGTGCGCCAGCCTGCCTTCCTCCCGCTGCACGCTCCGGACCGCGGCATCGGTCGTGGGCACTTTCGCCACATAGCCAGGCAGATCCTCGCCTGGCCGGAACAGCAGCACCGTGACCTTGGCGTTCGGGTCCTTGGACATCGCCAGGCAGACCGCCCGGCCGCCGACGTCATCGACCAGGTCGGCCAGCGTCCGGCGGGGAGTGAGCGTTTCGGTCATCGCTGCCTCCGCACCAGGACTACCCCGCCCGCCCGCAGGGCCGCGGCGAGCATCCACACCGGCCTAAGGCGGAGCAGCCGCAGCGCGGCCGTCAGGATCATGCTGAGCAGCGGCCCGGTCCCTGGCGGGACCGACAGCACTGAGTCGGCGACGTAGCGCAGCACCGCGGGATCCTGGCTGGCCACCAGCACCGGGCGCCCCCGGGAGGGAATCGCGACATAGGCCAGCAGCGCGCCGGCCTCGCCAGGACCGGCAGTGCGGCGCAGCGCCCAGGGTGCAGCCGGGGCGGCCAGGCTCGAGCCCGCCGGGAGGCCGGCCATGGCCCGGTGCAGCCGGCGGCCCGCCCCCGCGCGGCGGCGGGGCAGCCACACGGTACCGGCGGGCAGCAGCACTGCCCACGCGGCGGAGTCACCGGCTGGCTCGCTCATGTCAGCACGGCGAAAGGTCTCATCCGGGCCACCGGCCGGACCAGGCCGTGGCCGGTCAGGATGCCGAGGGCCTCGCTGACTCCCTTGTCGTCGAGGTGCGGCACGTCCGCGGGAGCGGTGCCGTCGTAGCGGTACTTGGCCGTCGTCCGGTTCTGCGGGTCAGGCCCGGACCGGCCGGACCGCTCGAACGCCGAGATGATGCTGCCCGAGCCGTGGCATGCGGTGTAGAGGCTCCGGTGCGCGCCCTCGGCCGGCACGCACAGGTAGGACGAAGTCCGGTTGGTACCAGGCAGCAGCAATGGCTGGCCGGTCTCGGCGAATGCCGGGTGCCCCGCCATCAGGGCTGCGGGGTAGGCGCGGCAGGCGTTGTGCCGGTGTACATAGGCGGCCGCGCCGCCGACTTCTTCCTCGTAGACCGAGTTGTGCGGGGAGTCGACCACCAGCTGGGTCGTCGCGCCCAGGGCGGACCGGGCGATGGACCGCAGCGCGGCGTAGGTGGCCATCCGGTAGGCGAAGCCGTAGTTCATCGACAACCGGGTGGCGAGCAGGGCACGGCGCCCGTCGTCGCCGTCTACCGGGATCGACGGGCAGTCCTCGGCGAAGTACGCGGCCATGCGGCTGGCGATCTGGGCGCGCGACCGGGCGGTCACGAGGTGGCTCAGCGGCCGCTGCACCGCCATCTCGGCGCGCAGCAGCCGCGAGGCGCTCTTGCGCCGGGCGTAGAGCGCGCCGAGCTGCCCGGTGAGGACGCCGCCGCCGTTGTGAAACTGCAGGGTGACCTGCCCTGCGTGGATGCCGAGACGATCGGCCGCAGCCGGATCCAGGATCTCCTCGACTTCCTGCAGCTCCAGGAAGTGCGTGCTCGGCCCGATGGTTCCGAAGCGCAGGCGGCCCATCTGGACGACGATCCACGGCAGGTCCTTCTTTGCCTGCCGGGTCCCGCCGAGTGCCTCGATGTCGAGCCTGCCCCGCTCCTCGATGCGATCCAGCTCGGCATCGCCGAGGTCGTAGCGCTCGGCGGCGAAATCGGCGCCCTCGGCGGCCGCGCGCAGTACCTCGGCGGCGGAGAGGTCCCTGCGCCAGTTGGGCGGGCTGGGAAACCGCTCGGCGACCTGCCGGTAGAAGTCGGTGACCGCCGCCGGGGACGGCCGCTCGACGTCGAGGGTGATGAGGGCCATTCCGCAGTTGAGCGCGGCGTCGGTCAGGGTCGGCCGGATGGCGCCCTGGGTGGCAACCGCGATGCTGGACGGCATCTCGGACTTCGCCTTGTGGCAGAAGTCCGGCAGCACGACCGGCGGTGCGGCAAGGTCGGTCCCTTCGGTCCCCTCGCCCAGCCGCTCGATCAGCCGGTCGTCGGCCGGGGCCGCCGCGCTGTCGAATACCGTGAACTGGCCGCCGGCAAGCTCGCGCGGGGCCGGTCCGGTAAGGACATCTATCTCCATCTCATTCCTTTCGGGGCGATGCCCCAGGTCACCGGGCGGCGAGCGCAGCGCAGACCCGTTCGACGTCGGTATCGGCCAGGCCGGGGTGCAGCGGCAGCGAGAGCAGCTGCGGGAAGATCGCATCGGCGACGGGCACGCTGGCGCACTCGTCGCGGCCCAGCAGCTCGCGGAAGTACGGCAGCTGGTGAACCGGGATGAAGTGGACCGACGTGCCCACCCCGGCGCCGGCGAGCGCCTCCGCCACCGCGTCCCTGTGCATGCCGAACTCGGGGCGGATCCGCACGATGTACAGATGCCAGGCGTGCACGTCACCGAGCGGCCGCGGGGGCAGCTCGATGCCCGGCAGCGGCGCCAGGAGCGCGTCGTAGCGGCGGGCGATCTCGGCGCGCCGCTGCTGCCAGCCATCCAGCGAGCGCAGCTGCGCCCGGCCGATGGCGGCCTGGATATCGGTGAAGTTGGCCTTCAGCCCGCTTTCCTCGACGGTGTACCGCCAGCTGCCCGAGCGGTGATAGCGGCGCCAGGCGTCGCCGCTCATCCCGTGCAGCCGCATCCGGCGCAGCCGGTCGGCCAGCTTGGCGTCGGTAGTCGTGATCGCCCCGCCCTCCCCGATAGGGAGGTTCTTGGTGGCATAGAAGCTGAAGCACGCTGCGGTGGCATCGCTGCCGACCGGCCGGCCCGCGATGGCAGCGCCGAGGCCATGCGCGGCGTCCTCGACGACGTTGCCGACCGGTATGCCGGCCGCGGCGGCGAGTTCGGCGCTGTTGACCGGGTAGCCGGCCATGTGCTGGACGACCATGGCGGCTGCGCCGCGCCGGGCCGCCGCCGCCACCGCCTCAGGCGAGACGGTCAGCGTCTGCTCGTCGGCATCCACCAGCACCGGCCGCAGCCGGGCGTGCACGATGGCCTGGACGGCACCGCAGAAGGTCAGGGTGGGCGTCAGGACCCCGGTGCCAGGCGGGAGGTCGAGGGCGGTCAGCGCGAGCTGGATCGCGGCCGTGCAGGAACTGACGGCCACCGCATGCGGCGCTCCGACCCAGGCCGCGAACTCCTTCTCGAATGCCAGCGACTCGGCGCCCATCGTCACCCAGCCCCCGGCCAGCACCTGCAGCGCTGCCTGCTGGGCGTCATCGGTTATCACGGTCCGGCAGAAGGGAATCTCCCGGTCCGCGCTGCCTGGACCGGCTGGTGCGGCGGTGCTGGCTGCCGGCTGGCTGACGACGGTCATGGCCGGACCATCTCAAGCGGGGCCGCCGGCACCGGCCGCACGGCGGCGGGCGGCGTCCGGTAGGTCTCGTCGAGAATCGTGCCGAGTGCGGCGGGGGCGAGCTCCGCGCCGAGGTGCGCGCGCCCGGCCGCGCCGAGGCGCGCCGCGACGGCGGGATTGTCGATCAGATGCCGCAGCGCCCGGCTGAGCAGTTCCGGCCGCCCTGGCGGCACCAGCAGGCCGGTCTCGCCGGCCACGACGATGTTCGGCACCGCGTTGACTGCCGTGGCCACGACGGGCCGCGCCGCCGCCATTGCCTCCACGATCGCGCACGGGAGTCCCTCGTAGCGGCTGGCCATCGCGAAGACGTCAAGCCCGGGCAGCAGGGCATTGACATCGGTGCGCTCACCAAGGAAAGCCATCCGCCCGGCGAGGCCGCGCCGCGCCGCGAGCTTCTGGGTCTTGGCCCGCAGCGGGCCGTCGCCGATCCAGACGCCGTAAACGTCCTCGCGGCCCAGCTCGGCCAGGGCGTTGACGAAGTCGTCCGGCGCCTTCTGGAAATCCAGCCGGCCGACCGTGCCCACCACGTGCATCCCGGGCGGAATGCCCAGTAGCCGGCGGGCCTCCGCCCGGTCCGCCGCCTGGGGCGCCGGCCCGGTGCTGACCGCGACCCCGATCGTGCGCACCTGCTCGGGCGGCGCGATCCGGAGCCGGATAGCCTCAGCGGCGACCGCCGGCCCGACGGCCAGGAAGGCGTCGGTGATCTTCCCGAGGGACCGCTCGATGCGCATGTAGGCGGTGCGCCGCAGCCTGGACTGGAATTCGTGGAAGGGGAAGCCGTGGTAGGTATGCACGATCCGCGGGACATCGGCGTGGTGCGCGGCCATCCGGCCGAGGGCACCTGCCTTCGAGCTGTGCGTGTGGACAACGTCGTACTTACCGTCGCGCAGCAGCGTCTTGAGCTCGGCGAGGGCACGCCGGTCATCGGCCAGCGCGATCTCGCCGCGCAGGCGCTCGATCACGATCACCTCGAAGCCCGCGGCCCGTGCGTGCTGGATGAGCCGGTCACCGCTGCCGATCACGAACCCGACCTCGTACCGGTCCGGGTCCAGGGCCAGGGCGCCGCGCAGGGCCACGCCGCCGGCACCTGCCATGAAGCGGGTGACGATCTGTGCTACCCGCAGGCGCTCGGTCATTTGCCCACCTCCGCTTCCATCCCGGCAGGCAGCAGGCTGCCCAGCGGGGTCCCCGGGCGTTCGCCGAGGACGATCTCCAGGCACGGCAAGCCGGCACTCAGCGACCTGGCGACGCGGTCGACTGCCGGGTGGGTAGCACCGACGCCGGTGCCGAGGGCAAGAGTGGCGGCGAAGGCCCAGTACCGGCGGAGCTCGCCGGCCATGTAGGTGCCTGCCGTCAGGAACCGGGCTGCATCATCGGGCTGGCAGGCCGCTGCGGTCGCGGCCGCCCCGGTGCCGCGCCTGAGCACGAGCAGCAAATCAGGCACCAGCTCGTCCACCCGGTTCTGCCAGGGCGCCTCCCGGCGGCCGTGCGGCATGCGGCGGCCGCCGCCGGAGCCCTGGTCGCCGGCCGCCACCCGCCTGGGCTCAAGCAGCCCCCAGGCGGTGTGCCCGTCGCTCACGCACAGGTTGTCGCTCGTGGACCGGGCCCCGCCCGCCAGTTCGGCGCTGACCAGCGTGGACTTGCCGACTCCGCCGGGGCCGGCGATGAGGACCACCCGGCCGCCCGCTGCGCCGACCGTGCACACCGAGGCGTGCAGCGGTGCGCGGCCGCGCTGCTGGCTCCACCACAGGGCCGGGTACTGCAGCAGTACTGCCCGGATCAGCAGCCGCGCCCGGGCCTGGAGCACGGCCGACGCGGCCCGCCCGGTCGCCGAAGGCCGCCAGCGGGCGACAATGTCGAGCGTTGGCCCGGTCGCGGTCACCAGCAGGTCCAGGCCCGACGAGCAGGCATTGCGCACGATCACCTGACCGGGACGCCGCCAGGCGTCCCGGGTGAGCACGGCCCAGCCGGCCGTGCCGAACGCCGCGGAGCTGCCTTCGACGCTCACCCGCACATCGGGGCGAGCGTCACCGGCTGGTGCCAGCTGGCCCGCTGACCCTTCTTCCAGGACCCGGGACAGCCATCGGTGCGCGCAGGTCAGCTCGATCCGCTCGCCAGCGGTGCGTAGCGCGGCCTGCATCAGAACTCGTCCGGATAAGGCGTCGCCAGTGCGGCCGCCAGCTCTGCCGGGGTGGCAGGCGCGGGCGTGTAATCCGGCATCAGGTCCTCGAGCATCGACCGGACCTGATCTTCCTCGCCGTCGGCCGCCACGGTGTAGAGCTTGTCCAGACGGCCGCTGAAGTCGTCGGGAAGCCTCGATGGCCGGGTGGCCCAGATCGCTGGATTGACGGTCGGCAGCCGGACCTCGCTCTCGCCGAACAGCGTCTCGTGCAGCTTTTCCCCTGGCCGCAGGCCGGTGAAGCGGATCTGCACGTCGGGGACGTGCAGCTGCTCGGCGTACCTGTGCACGAGGTCGACGATCCGCACTGGCTCGCCCATATCGAGCACGAAGGTCTCGCCGTACTCGCCCATCGGGGCTGCCGACAGGACTAGGCCGACGGCCTCCTCCACGGTCATGAAGTAACGGGTGACCTCGGGATCTGTCACGGTGACCGGGTCTCCCCGCTCGACCTGGCCGGCCACGACGGTCAGGAACGAGCCGCGGCTGCCGAGCACGTTGCCGAAGCGGACTGAGCACACCTGGGTGCCGCCGGTGGCGTGCGCCTGCACGATCATCTCGGCCAGCCGCTTGGTAGCGCCGAGAATCGATCTCGGATCAGCGGCCTTGTCCGTCGAGATGAGCACGAAGCGCGCGGTGCCCGCCTCGATGGCCGCCCGGACCAGGTTCTGGGTTCCTAGCACGTTGGACTTCACGCCCTCGCACGGCTGGCGCTGCAGCAGCGGCAGGTGCTTGTGGGCAGCGGCGTGAAAGACCACATCAGGGCGGACGGCCCGGAAGACCTGCCGGATGCGAGCCTGGTCGCGGATATCCGCGATGATCACCTCGGGGCTGTCGAGCAGCGCCTCGCCGTCCAGTTCCAGCTGGAGGCTGTGCAGGTTGGACTCGTCGTGGTCCAGCATGTGCAGCGAGGCGGGATCGTAGCTGCGGACCTGGCGGCACAGCTCCTGGCCGATCGAACCGCCCGCACCGGTGACCAGGACCCTGGCGCCGGCCAGGGCGGCACGAATGGGCGGCTGCAGGATGCGGCGCTCCTGCCGGCCGAGCAGGGTGCTGAACCGCACCGTGCGCATGTCCGCGGCCCTGGCGACCCGTTCCACGGCCGCCAGGAAGGAGGGCAGGAAGCGCACGTGGGTCCCGGCGTCGGTGGCGTCCCGGACCACGGCGCTCAGCCTCGCCGGCGGCAGTGACGGGATGGCGACGACCACCGCCTCAAAGCCATGCTCGCGGACGATCCGGCGCAGGTCGCCCGGGCGCCCGAGCACCGGGAGCCCCGACACCGACCGCAGCCGGGGATCGTCGTCGAGACAGGCCAGCGGGCGCAGCCCGTAATCAGGGGACCGGCGCAGGTCGCGTATCAGCGTCCGGGCCGCAGCGCCGCCGCCTACGATCAGCGTCGGCATCCCGCCGCGGCCGCGGCGGTCCCGGTCCCGGTCCCACGGCACGCCCGGCCGCCAGCGCTCGGGAATCACGCCAGTGGCGATCTCGAGATCACTCATATGGCCGCTCCCAGATGCTGGGCCTTCTTGCCCGCGGTTGCCTTCTCGTCATCTGCCGTCTTGCCGTCCGGAACGCTCTCATCCTCCGGGGCGGCCTGATCATCGGGACAGGCCTGATCATCGGGGACTGCCTGCCCGGCCGCGATGGCCGCCGCTGTTGCGGCTGGCTGGGCGGCCGCCTCGATGCCCGGTTGCTCCTGCTCCGGGCGCCAGTGGCGCCGCCCGGCCCGCTTCCGCAAGCCGATCACGCCGAGGATCGGCCAGCCGGTGATGACCCCGAGGTCGACGACCTGGTCCAGGGCAGCGCGCGACGCGAACCTGGGCAGCACCAGGACCAGCGCCGGGTCGTCGCGCCTGGCCTGGAGCGACCTGTCGGGCAGCGCGACCACCAGGAGCCCGCTGCGGCCGGCCACCACGCCCCGCGGGTGCGGGGTGATGGAGGCGAAGTAACCAGTGGGGCTCCTGGAATCACCCGTGCCCCCCGGGATGTGGGAAGACAGCGCCGTGATCCCGGACACCCGGCCGCTGACCCGCCCGGGGCCATCGTCAGGCACCGGGTCCGCGCTGGCCGGCAGGTCCTCGTTGATGTGCCCGGCCAGGGCAGTGAGCTGCGCGGGCGGCACCGGGCCGGTGAGGACGAGCGTGCTCGCACCGAGGCGGTGAGCGGCCAGGTCCAGCCGGGTGGTCAGCTCATCGTCCAGGTCCGCCGCGCCATCCTTCGCCAGCTGCGCGCTGCCCAGCAGCGCCAGGCCCAGTTCCCTGGCAGCGGCGCCGGGCTCGGCGATGGTGGGCCGCGCCAGCTCGCGGATCGTGGCGATGAGCATCGCGATCACGAGGCCGAGGAGGCCGGCCAGCGCGCCGTCGACCGCGACTTGCCGCGAGACGCCCGTCGCATAGGTCGGCGCGCTGATGACCCCGGCGCCTTGGCTAGTGCTGCTGGTGGTGAGAATCTGCTGCACTGCCGTCTGGTTGCCGAGGAGCTGCGCGTCGACCTCATTCAGTTGCGCGATCAGGGACTGGACCCCTGGGCTGGTGGCCGCCGACTCATTCCTCGCGTTAGCCGCGCCCAGCTGCTTGACCAGCGAGTTGCGGGCGCCATCCAGCTGAGCCTTCACCTTCGCGAGGGCGGCGAGTTCCATGCTGGACTGCGTCCCGAGACCGTTGAGGGCGTTGACCACGGCGCTGGCTAGCGACCGGCCAATGGCCATGGCAACGGGCCGGCTCGAGTCGGTCACGGTCATGGTGACGATCGCTGAGGTGCCGAGCGAGGCGACGGCCACCTCGTGCCGCGCCACAGTCAGCGCGTTCCGGTTGACGCCGGCGGCGCTGATCGCGGCCTGCACCACCTGCGGGCTGGTCGCCTCGGCGGTGGCCCGGGCGAGAATCGCGGCCACCTGCGTGTCCGCGTCCGGCGCCGCCGCCTGTGCCTGGATGCTGGCGGTCGCGGCGTAGGTCACCGGCTTGGCGAGCCTGAGCGGGGTTATCGCCGCTACCGGGATAAGTACCAAGGCAATAAGCAGCCAGCGATGCCGCCAGAAGATGCGTCGCATCGCCTCGTTTGCTTCCACGGCAGTCGTTACCCTTTCCCCGGCTTGTGCAAGCCTTAAAGCTATGGGCAGATGATCGCCGCGTCCTCGGATAATAGGCGGCGATCTTCTACGTCGTTTGCATGAGTGGATCGGCCCAGCCGGCTACATATGCTGGTTGGATGCCCAGTGACAGCCGCCCCCGACGCCGTGTGACCCTGGCCGTGACGGGTGCCGGGCTAGCATGCTGCCTGCTCGCCGCCGGGTGCGCGGCTGCCAGGCCGGCCGGCTCCCCCGGTACCCGGGCCGCGGCCGGGACGGGCACCCCTGCGGCCCCGGGTCACACCGGGCAGCCGCAGGCGGCCGGGCACTTGACCAAGATTCTGGTGATCATGGAGGAGAACCACAGCGTGGGACAGGTCTTCCCGTCTCACATGCCGTACCTGTGGAGTCTTGCCCGGCAGTACGGGCGGGCCACGGACTGGAGCGACATCGGTCACCCGAGCCTGCCGAACTACCTCGCTATCTTCGGTGGGTCCGCGTTCGGCGATCCGCAGGATTGCTTTCCGGGCCCCGGATGCCAGTATCCTGGCCCATCAGTATTTGGACAGGCTATTGCGCAGGGCGAGACCGCCCGGGCTTATGAGGAGTCGATGCCCAGCTCATGTGATAACGTTAACAGCGGTAATTACGACGTTAATCACAACCCCTGGGCGTATTTCCCGAGCGAGGCGGGACTTTGCCGGGCCGATGACGTTCCGGCAGGCACTACTGCCGGAGGGGCGCTCGCCTCCGACGTCCGGCGCGGGACGCTGCCGAACGTGGGGCTCATCACGCCCAACCTGATCGACGATGCGCATGACGGGACGCTGGCGGACGCCGACAACTTCCTGCGCTCCTGGATACCGGTGCTGATGTCGGGGCCGGACCGGAAGGCCGGGCGGCTGGCGATCGTGGTGGTCTTCGACGAGGGCGAGACGACCGAACAGGTGCCGGCAGTGTTCATCGCACCCGGCCTGTCTGGCGTCGTCCTCAGGCTCGCTCTCAACCATTACTCGCTGACCGGAATGATCGACCAGGTCATCGGCGCAGCGGCGCTGCGCCATGCGGTGGTCACTCCCGGCGTCGCGGGGCTGCTGAGACTGCAGCTGTGAGCTCAGGTACACCATCGCGGCCGGCCCGATACCGCCTGCCCGGCTAACGGAGGGGAGCCACCATTATGTGCCCATCACCTGGTCGTGTCGTATTCGTCGGCGCTGTGCACGAGGCAGGGCCGACGAATACGACGCTCTGCTCGACAGCCCGGCCGAGGTCGCCACGGTAGTCACGGCGCCCCGGGAGCACGGGCTGCGGCCCTCCGGCTACGTGGATCTGGAGCCGCTCGCCAGGGCTCACCAGATCCCCGTCCGGCGCTGCGCCAACATCAACGCCGCCGACGAGGTTGCGCACATCCGGCGGCTTGCCCCTGACCTGCTTGTCGTCGTCGGGTGGACCCGGCTGCTCGGCCCGGAGGTGCTCGCGGTCCCGCCGCGCGGCTGCGTCGGCTTCCACGCGTCGCTGCTGCCGCGCCACCGCGGGCGCGCTCCGGTGAACTGGGCCATCCTGCGCGGCGGGGAGGAGGCCGGTAACACCATGATGTTCCTTGACGCCGGCACCGATACCGGCGACGTTATGACCAGCGGCCGGTGCCGATCGGGCCGGATGACACCTGCGCCGCCGTCTACGCCAGGGTCGCCGACGCCGGAGCGGCCATGCTGCGCACGCACCTGCAGGCGATCCTGGACGGCACTGCGCCCCGCCGGCCCCAGCGCCCGGCGAGCGGTGACCTGCTCCCCAAGCGCACTCCGCAGATGGGCATCACGGACTGGAACCGGCCCGCGCGGGCCGTGCATGACTGGATCCGGGCGCTCACCGAGCCGTACCCGGGGGCCTTCGGGTCCTGGTCGGGCCGGCAGGTCATGTTCTGGGCGTCGGCCGTCCCCGAGGTCAGTAGCGCTGGTGGCAGGCCAGGGGAGGTGCTTGGTATCGACGAGCATGCCGTCCGGGTCGGGTCGGCTGACGGAAGCCTGCTCGTCACTGCGATGTCTGACCCTGGGGCGCCGCCGGAGCCGGCGCCGGCTTGGGCGCGGCACGCGGGACTGCGTCCCGGTGACCGGTTCGACGAGGTCGACGAGGCGACTGCCGCCTGGGCGCTCGGTCTCGGCCCGGCGCCGGCTGCCGCCGCGGCGCCACCTCCGGCCAGGGCCGCAGCCGCGAGCTCAGCGGGACCGAGGTAACCCCGCCGTGCCGCTGACCCGAGTCGCCGTGATCGGCGCGCATCCCGACGACGAGATCCTGGCGCGGGCGCGACCCTGGCCCGGCACGTCCAGGCAGGGGGCGAGGTGCATGCGATCGTCGTCGCCGACGGAGCGGGCAGCCGCTACCCCGGCGACATGATGGGGACGCTGGAGAAAGACGCCCGGCGCGCGGCCGAGACGATCGGCTTCGCGTCGCTGCGCCTGCTGTCCCTGCCTGACCAGCGCCTCGATACGGTGCCATTGATCGAACTGACGCAGCTGCTCGAGTCGGTGCTTGACGACGTCGGCCCGCAGGTGGTCTACACGCACTTCCCGGGCGACGTGAACGCCGACCACGGCCTGGTCGCCCGGGCGGCGTGGACGGCCTGCCGCCCCTACTACCGGCCGGCGCTGCGCAGGTTCGCGGTGTTCGAGACGCCATCATCCACCGAGTGGGCCTGGCCGATGAGCGACACCACCCTGCAGCCCAACCACTTTGTCGACGTCACCGGCACGCTGGACATCAAGATCGCGGCCATGGAGTGTTACGAGACCGAGCTGCGCGATTACCCGCAACCCCGCTCCGCCCGCTCCCTGAGGGAGCGGGCGGCCTTCTGGGGAAGCCAGGTCGGGCGGCTGGCCGCCGAGCCGTTCCGGGTCCTGAGGGAACTGGAGTGAGCCGCATGGCGCGGGCGGTGGTCCGGTGAGGCGGGGCCATACACCTGACGTAGTGCCTGCTACG
>ODAK010000459.1_pt1 | contig 46866 bp, 43 predicted proteins | sample 1539591 | NCBI WGS metagenome assembly ODAK01 (sample SAMEA3539303, study PRJEB22396) | soil metagenome | biome: tundra; feature: field; material: soil | place: USA | collected 2010-05 | depth 0.15 m
GGGATATCACATCGGGGTATCACATCGCCATTTCCGACTCCGGGGCACGGTCCCGTTTCGGCTCGGGGATTTCGGTCATCGTCGCTTCGGTCAGCAGCAGAACACTCGCGACCGAAACGGCATTCTCCAGTGCGACCCTGACGACTTTGGTGGGATCGATGATCCCGGCCTCGACCAGGTCGCAGTATTGCTTGCGTGCTGCGTCGAAGCCGTACGCGCCTTGCGAGTCCATCATGCGCGCCACCACGACGCCGCCATCGACGGCGGAGTTCTCCGCGATCTGTCGCGCCGGCGACTCGAGCGCGCGCTTCAGGATTTGCACGCCGGTACGCTCGTCACCTTCGCATTTCGCCTCTTCCCGGGCGACCGCGTCGATGCACCGGATCAACGCCAGGCCGCCACCCGGAACGATGCCCTCGGCGACCGCCGCCTTGGTGGCGCTGATCGCATCGTCCAGCGCTTCCTTGCGCGATTTCATTTCGGCTTCGGAGGGTGCGCCAACACGGATCACCGCCACGCCGCCGGCCAGCCGGGCCAGCCGCTCCCGCAGTTTCTCGCGGTCGTAGTCGGACTTGGTGTCCTCGATCTGCGCGCGGATTTGCTTGCAACGGCCTTCGATGTCCGCCTTGTCGCCACCGCCGCCGACGACCGTTGTGTTCTCATTGGTAACGATCACCCGCTTCGTCAAGCCCAGCATGTCGATCGTCGCATTCTCCAGCTTGACGCCGACTTCCTCGCAGATCATCTGGCCGCCGGTGAGGGTGGCCAGATCTTCGAGCATCGCCTTTCGCCGGTCGCCGAATCCCGGCGCCTTCACCGCCACGACCCGCAGGCCGCCGCGCAGTTTGTTCACCACCAGCGTCGCCAGCGCTTCGCCTTCGACGTCCTCGGCGACGATCAACAACGGATGGCCGGAGCGCGCGACCGCTTCAAGCAGCGGCAGCATCGGTTGCAACGCGGACAGCTTCTTCTCGTGGATCAGCACGTGCGGGTCCTCGAGTTCGGCGATCATCTTATCCGCATTTGTAACGAAATAAGGGGAGATATAGCCGCGGTCGAACTGCATGCCCTCGACCACGTCCAGTGTCGTTTCGGTGGTTTTCGACTCCTCGACCGTGATCACGCCTTCGCCGCCGACTTTCTCCATCGCGTCCGCGACGAGTTCGCCGATCGCCGGGTCGTTGTGTGCCGAGATCGTTGCCACCTGGGCTTTTTCCTTGCGGGTCTTCACCTCGCTCGACATTGCGCGCAAGGCGCCGATCGCGGTCTTCGACGCGCGATCCAGGCCGCGCTTCAGGTCGATGGCGCTGGCGCCGGCGGCGACATTGCGCACGCCGTCGGCGAAGATGGTTTGCGCCAGAATCGTCGACGTACTGGTGCCGTCGCCGACGCTGTCGCCGGTCTTCTCCGCCGCCTGGCGCAACATTTGCGCGCCGAGATTCTCCTCCGGATCCTTGAGGTCGAACTCCTTGGCGATCGTCACGCCATCATTACAGACGATCGGTGTTCCCCAACTTTTCTGGATCAGCACCGATTTCGATTTCGGGCCCAATGTGACACGAATGGCGTCGCAGAGCAGGGTCGCGCCGCGCAGGATCTTCTCGCGCGCGGCGGAACGAAACAGCACTTGTTTATGGGCCACCGCTTACTCTCCTGTATTGAGGTCGAACGCTTTACCGGCGGGCACCCGGACGGCGGCGTGAGCCTTCGCCAGCGCGCGCGTCGCGGTAATCAGCAATGTGCCCGCCAACGCGATATTCGAGAACATGATCCACTTCCGTAACAAATCGTGTGCATGGCCCCCGGCACGGGGCGATTGGATCAGGCCGCCGCCTTCACTTCGATGGTCTTGGACTTCGCGGCGCTCGCCGATTTCGGCAGTGTAACGGTCAACACGCCCTTGGCGAATTCAGCGCCGATCTTGTCGCGATCGACACCCTCGGGCAGATAGAATGTCCGCTGGAAGGAGCCATACGACCGCTCGGACAAGGAGTAGTTCTTTTCCTTGCGTTCGGTTTCCTGCTTCTTTTCGCCCTTCACGGTCAGCGTATCGCCGGACACCACGACCTGGATGTCCTTCTCGGCCATGCCGGGCAACTCGGCGGTCAGCTTGTAGTCCTTGTCTTCTTCGACGATATCCATCGCCGGAGATGGCATGGTGAAGCTGGTGCGTACTTGCAACGCCGGTTCGATATCGAACCAATTGCGGAACGGCGTCATCCCGAAGCCGAACCGGTCGAACAGACGCTCCATTTCGGAGCGCAACTGCCGCCAACTATCGGCGGCTGGTTCGGAGCGCTTAACTTCAACTGGTGTATTGGCCATGGCTTTTCTCCTGCTGAGTAAAGCTGGCGGGATATGCCGCCGCCCGCGCGAGAGCGCATTGATGCAAATCAATCAGGTGCGGTTGAGCCCAGTTTACGACACTCAATCATCCGGACCGGCATCGCGCGGGACCCAGATATCTCCTGCTTTGCGGTAGCCGCGCTTGACCGCGGCCCAGGCGATGCGATGCGGCGTTGCTTCGTCGCCGCCGTAGCGCGCCCAGGCGTGATTGAACGCCTCCCGGTAGATATCCTGGGCGTGGGGCGGCAGGTGGTTCCTGACCGAAGGCGGCAGGTCATCGTTGCTTGGATAGGGCATCGCTGTTCCCTTTCGCGAAGCCGGCCCGCCGGATCAGCGTTCCGGCGGTTCCCGCCAGCACGGCTTCGGCCTGCTCGATCGCGCCGATGCGCGCGTCGCGGCCGGTCCGTTCCACGAACCGGCAGGCCGCGTCGACCTTGGGGCCCATCGAGCCGCCGGCGAACGTGTAAGCACGTAGAGCCTCAGGTGTGGTCTGGTGAATCGGTGTTCCCTCCGCCATCGGCCAGCGTGTCCAGACGGCCGGAACATCAGTCAGGATCAGCAGAACGTCGGCGTCGACCGCTTCGGCCAGCAGCGCGGCGGTCAGATCCTTGTCGATGACCGCCTCGACACCGGCGAGCCCACCCGATGGCGTGACGATGACCGGAATGCCGCCGCCGCCCGCACACACCACGAGAACACCGGCGCGAAGCAGATGTCGGATCGACGCGATCTCCCGGATCCGCCGCGGTTTCGGCGAAGCCACGCCTCGGCGCCAGAATGCGCCGTCACGGATCATCGTCCATGGGGTAAGGCGTGCTGCCTCCTCGGTATAAACCGGACCGATCGGCTTGCGCGGCGCGGCGAAAGCCGGATCGTTCGGATCGACCTCGACCTGAGTCAGCAGCGTAACGATCTCGTGACCTGGCAGCGCGTTCGCCAGCGCGATACCGACCAGATAACCGATCATCCCTTCACTCTCGGCGCCCAGCAGATCGAGCGGATCCGCCCCCGCCCGCAATGCGAGCAGCCCGATCTGTGGCCCGTTGCCATGGGTAATGATCACGTCATGACGGCGGGCGATCGGTGCGACGCCGATGCTGACCGCGCGGTCAATGTTCCGGCGCTGGGTTGCCACGTCCGGCGCTTCGTTACGGCGGAGCAGGGCATTGCCGCCAAGCGCCACCACGATCCGCATCACACCAGTGTCCGCATGAACCGGTCGACGTAAGCCGCGAGTCCGGGCGTGCCGCCCTCGGCGTATTCGTAACGGGCGCGGACGATGCGCTTGCCGGTGCGAATGAGCCGCCCGAGATCGATCGGGGTCGCCGACACGACGATCTCCGCTGTACTGGCCTCGATCGTTTTCGCCAGCGCCTGAAGCTGCGCCGCGCCATATCCCGCGGCGGGCAGCACCATGCCGATATGCGGGTAAGCGCGAAACACCGCCTGAATTTCGGGGGTGGCCGACAGTCTGGGATCAATCATTTCCGCCGCGCCGGCGGCGATCGCCGCGACGTGTCCGGCGCCGAACGCCATGCCGCCGTGGGTAATCGTCGGCCCATCCTCGATCACCAGCACGCGCCGGCCGCGAACGGCATCGGGGTCGTCCAGCAGGACCGGCGACGCGGCGCGCACGATCGGCGCGGTTGGGTTGACCGCCCGCAAGCCTTCGATCGCGGTCTCGATATCGTGTGACGATGCGGCATCGACCTTGTTGACCACCAGCACATCGGCCATGCGCGCCACCGCCTCCCCCGGGTGGTGGGTGGCGATGTGCCGCGGGCGCAACGCGTCGGCGACGACGATGTGCAAATCGGGAGACAAAAAGGGAAAATCGTTGTTGCCGCCGTCCCACACGATGATGTCGGCTTCGGTTTCGGCGGCGGCCAGGATCGCGGCGTAGTCGACGCCGGCGAACACGACGTTGCCCAGAGCGATGTGCGGTTCGTACTCCTCGCGCTCTTCGACGGTGCAATCGGCGGCGTCGAGGTCGCGCAAAGATGCGAATATTTGCACGCGCTGCCGCGCCAGGTCGCCGTACGGCATGGGATGCCGCAGCACGGCGACTTGCCTGCCGCCATCGCGCAACCGGCGTGACAACCAACGCGCGATCGCCGACTTGCCGCATCCGGTGCGCACCGCGCTGACGGCGATGACCGGGCGCGACGATTTCAGCATCGTGCGGCGCGGTCCCAGCAGCAGGAAATCCGCGCCGGCGGCGAGCGCGCGGGAGCCGAGATGCATCACGTGCTCATGTGGCACGTCGCTGTAGGCGAACACGACGTCGTCCACACGCTGTTCGCGGCATATGGTTTCGAGGGCGGCTTCCGCCAGGATCGGAATGCCGTCCGGATAGAGCGCGCCCGCGAGTTCCGGTGGATACCGGCGTCCCGCGATGCCTGGGATCTGCGTGGCGGTGAACGCGACAACATCATGAGCCGGATCGTTCCGGTAAACGACATTGAAGTCATGAAAGTCGCGGCCGGCCGCGCCGAGGATCACCACACGCCGCCGATCTCCGGTTGTTTTGTCTGGCACGGCGATATCCTTTATCGCATCGGCGGTGGCGGCGGTGCCGGGTAGCTCGGCTCGAAACCGGGAACCTGATTGCCGCGCGAGTACATGCATTGCGCATAGGCCAGATCATAGCGCTGTTGCAGGCTCATTTGCGCCTGCTGCGCGCCGCCGGCACCCACCATGGTGCCGCCCACGGCACCGTAGGCCGCGCCGATCGCCGCGCCTCGCCCGCCGCCGATCGCGGCGCCCAGTCCGGCCCCGAGGACGGTGCCCGCGACGCCGGTCAGGACCTGCTGGTTGTTCGCCTGCTGGGCTCCGCCGGCGACCTGCTGGTTGGCATAGTCCATGCAGATCGCCTGATCGTCTCGGAACACCTCGAACGGTTTGTTCGGGGCGGGCATGACCGGGATCGTGGGGCCCATCGGCGGCGCGACGCAGCCGCCGAACAGCAGGACAGCGGTCAGCGCGGCGCCATTGATCTTAAAGGACGACATGACGGTACTCATTTCGGGGGTGTCGTCGGCACTTCGCGCCAGGGACCGTTGCAGGACGCGACATACGGGTAATAGCCCTGTGGATTGTCGCAGAAGTACCAGAACTGCGCCGGCGGCAACCCGGCCGGTACCGGGGGTGGCTGCTGTACGACGATCGCCGGCGGGACATAGGTTGGATAAGGATAGATCGGCACTGGGTAAAAGTACCAAAGGCCGCCCGCCACCCACCACCAGGCGAAACGGCCGTCGTGCCACTCATGCCGCCAGCCGCCGCCGCGCCAGGCGTGCAGTTCCCCCGGAGCGAAGTGCCCGAAGTCACGCCCGTGGAAGTCGCCGCCTCGGAAACCGCCGCCTCCCGGACCATGTTGCGCCTGGGCGGGCGCGACGAACAGCGCGCACGCCAGCACGATCGCACTCCCGGCCAACCGGCCGCGAGCAGCGAGTTTCCGCGTGATGACATGCTTCATTGTATTCCTCTGGGCTTGCAGTTGCCGGCGGACGCTGTTTACAACCGCGGGTAGCCCACCGTTTGTGCGAAAGTCACGAACTGATCCGGCGGGAGGCCCAGGGTCTTTTCGAGGCGCGGATAATCCACCGCCCCACGAAACACCGTGGCGAGACCTTCGGACGCGCAAAACAGATAGACATTCTGCCCGATGAACGCGCTGTCGACCGATGCATACAGCCGCCGCTGTTCCCGCGGCAGTTCCGCCATACGCTCCCCGTGCGCGACATAGATCAGATTGAGCGGCGCCGCGGCGACGAAGTCCTGCGAGCCTGTTTGCGCGCGAATATCCTCCCGCGAGAGCCGCGTCAGAGAATGGGGCTTCGGCTCATAGCGCCACACGCCGTCCGCCATCGCGATGCAGACGTCGATCACCATGACATGGCGCCAATACGGGGCCGTTTGTTCGCCGCTCTCACGATTGACGCCGAACGCCGCCCACAGCAGATCGGACAGCACCTGAGGCGCCAGCGGGCGGTTCGCGTATTCGCGTGTGGAACGCCGCAACCTGAGTGCGCTCAGCAGCGGCCATCCACCCTCTTTTCGCGGCCTCGGCAACGCGAGTTCGGCGGCCGGCGCTCGGGGAAAAGCGTGCACATTAGATTGTTGTAATGACATTTCGATAACTCCCGCGTAAGATCGCCGTGACTTTCCCAAGGCGAAAACCATCGCGATTTGTTAAATTTAAGTTTCAGGATGAGCGTCCCGCATTGACACAGATCAAGCATGAGCCCGCAATGCGAAGCACGGGATACAAAACTCCTCCGCTCCGTCATTGCCGAACTTCGATTTCGTGGTGGCGGGTCGCTTACTCCAGGGTTTTCCGCGGTGTCCTTTCGCCGCCGGTCCCCGGCCTGGCAGCGTGGTCGTGCATATGGTCGACCATATGTTCGACCTCGGCGGCGACCATGCCAAAGGCGCACAGCGTGGCCGCCAGTTCACCGGCGAGGCCGGATGACAGCATGCGGCCGGTAGCGTCGGGCAGGACCCACGATTCCTCCAGCCGCGCCGCGGCGGCGTGCACCGCGTTGTCCCAGTCGAGCGGCCGCGCATCGTGCGGCCGCATGGCGGGACCGCCAACGGTGTCCCGAGCCGGCGGCGGCGGCGCGTCAGGCTGTTCCGGGACCGTTTCGACCAAGGCTTTCGACAGATCCATCGACATCGACGCATCCTTCCTCGCCTGAGTTTTTATCCGGTATCCCCGGATGGGTCGCGAGCGCGGTGCAGGTCGTAAATCCTTCGTAATGAAGTCCGGTTATCGGAAAGCGCACCTCCGTCCGAGGCTGGACCAAGAAGGTCAGGCCCACTCCCTGGGTGCGCGCGAAAGCCAAACCGCGCATTGACCCAGATCAAGCCCCCGGCTCATTTGGACGGCGGGCGATCAGTGCATCACGCGTTCGCACCCCGCCTCGCCAAGTGCCCGACGATCGCGGATGGCGATTTTCGTGCCGTCGATGGCGATCGTCCCATCCACGCGCAGTCGCGTCAACCGGCGGCAAACCGTCTCGATGGTCAGGCCGAGGTAATCGCCCATGTCGGAGCGGCTCATCGGCAGTTCGATCGAGGCGCGTGCGTCCGGGTTGATCCGCGCCGCCATCTCCAACAGGAAGCTGGCGATCCGCTCGGACGCGGTCTTGCGGCCCAGAAGCACCATGTGTTCCCGGCCGGACCGCAGCCGGCACGACGAAAGCTCCCGCAGCCGGCGGGCAACGCCGCGGTCCTGATCGGCGAGTTGCTCCAGGTCGCGGCGCGCGTAGCGGCGCAGCGTCACCGGCGTGACCGCCTCGGCACCGAAATCGTGCCGGTCGAGGGCTTCCCAACCGAACATGTCGCCGGCGAACAGGAACTCCCCGATGTGACGGCGGCCATCCTCCAGCAACCGGACGGTTCGCACGCAGCCGCTGACGACCTGATAGCAATTGATGGCCAGGTCTTCCTGCGCGACGATCTCCTCATCCCGCTCGACACGGATGGTGGTCGACCGCGCCTCCAATGCCGTCAGGACCGGCGCACTTATGACCCCATTTGGCGCCCCCGCGCCGCTGGCCATGTGGGCGGCAATCGGATAACTCATGGTGATGCCTGACCGCGGATCAGTGGCCTGTGAAATCGCGAGCATTCTACCCTCCGTCGCTGATTCGTGTTTCAGTGCGGTCAAGAATACCGAGGCGTGGATCAGTGCGAAATTCGGTATGACGCGTACGGGATTCTACGTAGTGATGGCAGGATGAGCGCGACAAGGACCGTCCATGTCGTGGATGACGACCCGGCGATGCGTGATTCGCTGCGGCTGCTCCTGGAAGCCTCCGGCTTCGTCGTCCGCACGTTCGACAGCGCCGGCGCGCTGCTCGCCGCGAGCCCCACGGGCCCTGGCTGCGTGCTCACCGATGTGCGCATGCCGGACATCGATGGGTTGGCGTTGCTGCGCCGGCTGCGGGAGGAGGGGAACAGCTTGCCCGTCATCGTCATGACGGGACAGGGCGACATCGCGATCGCCGTCCAGGCCATGAAAGCCGGCGCGGTCGATTTCCTGGAGAAACCGTTCGAGGACACGTTGCTGTTCGAGGCCATTGGCCGAGCCCTTGAACAAAGCGAACGGCTGCGGGAAATCGCCGCGACGTCCGAAGACGCGGCGTCACGCCTTGCCGCGCTGACGCCGCGAGAGCGCGAGGTGTTCGACCTCCTGGTCTCCGGCCTCCCCAACAAAGCCATCGCCAATACACTGGGCGGCAGCCCGCGCACGATCGAGGTGCATCGCGCCCGGGTCTTCGAGAAACTCCGGGCCAACAGCCTGCCGGATCTGGTTCGTCTGCTGCTGGCGGCGGAGCCCGGGAGCGGTTGACCGCCGCTTCAGAGATACGAGTTCACGAAGCTCAGGAGATCGTATTCCTCCGGCGGCTTTTCCAGCACTCTGACAACGCCCAGTTGGGCGGCGCGGGAGACGATCGCGGGCGAGGGGGAGCCGGTGATGAGCAAGATGGGAATGTCCACACCGTCGTCGCGCAGCCGCTCGGCCAGGTCCAGGCCGGTCATCCTCGGCATGTAATGGTCGGCGATCAGGCACGCCGGCCAACCGGCGCGACCCCCATCGGCGTGACCCCAACTGGCGCGGCCATCAAGAAACGCTTCCGCCGAGGCGTGCGTGGCGACCCGGTAGCCAACCACTTCGAGCAGGAATTTCAGGGAGTCGAGGACCGCGGGGTCATCATCGACGATCGCCACGACGCCAGGGGGGTTACTGTTCATCTGCGCGGACGTCCTGGACCTGTTCCTGGTCTACGAATGAGTGTCTGATCGCAACTGACGAAACGGCTTGTGCGCCACCCGCCGTTGCGGTGCATAACGGTTCCCGAAGCCTGATGCGGCGCGCCGGGCGATGGCGCATTGACTTAGATCATTCGGTCCGAATTTGGTTCGATCATGCGACCGTGGGTACCGGCGCGGTCGCGCGCGGTATGGTGAAGCGAAACACGGTGCCGCCGCCGGCCGCGTCGTCACCGTGAAGCTCTCCGCCATGCGCCTCGACGATCGAACGGCAGACCGACAGGCCCACGCCCATTCCCTCCGGCTTGGTGGTGACGAACGGCTGAAACAACCGGGTCCGCACCGACTCCGGCAGGCCGGGTCCGCTATCGGTGACCCGGATCTCCACCATCTCGCCAATCCGGCTCGCGCTAACGGTGAGTTCGCGGCGCGCCATCGTGCCCATCGCCTCCACGGCGTTGCGCATCAGGTTGATCAGCACCTGCTGGATCTGGATCTTGTCGATGACCGCTTCGGCGGCATCTTCGGCGACGCGGATCTCCAGCTTCAGCCCCTGGCCGACCCCGACCAGCGCCAGAGCGGTCGCTTCCTCGATGGTGACCGGCACGCTTTCGCGCTGTTTCGCCGAATCGGTCTTCTTCACCAGATCGCGCAGCCGGCGGATGATCTGGCGTGCCCGCTCGGACTGCTCCGCGACCCGCTCGATGGCCTGCTGCCCGCCCGCCTGGTTGCCGGCGGCGAGCAAGCGCCGCGCGCCGTTGATGTAGTTGGCCATGGCGGCCAGCGGCTGGTTCACCTCGTGTGCCAGAGCGGAAACCATCTGACCGAGATCGGTAAGCCGCGAGATATGGATCAGTTCGGCCTGCATTTCCCGCAGCCGGCGCTCCCGGTCCTGGCGTTCCGTCAGATCGCGGATGAAGCCGGTGAACAGCTTCGCGCCGGGCAGCTCGACCGTCCCGACGGTCAGCTCCATGGCGAACGTCGTGCCGTCCTTGCGCATGCCGACGACCACCCGGCCGATGCCGATGATGCGGCGCTCGCCGGTCGTGAGGTGGCGGGTCAGGTACTTGTCATGCTCCTCCCGATACGGCGACGGCATCAGCATGCTGACGTTGCGGTTCAGCACCTCGGCGGCGGTGAAGCCGAACAGCCGCTCGGCCGCCGTGCTGAATGATTGAATGAGCGCCCGGTCGTCGATCACGACCAGGGCATCCGGCATGGTATCGAGGATCGAACTCAGCAGCGCCTCACGACGGCCCGACACCAGGTGCGCGCGATGCGCCTCGCTGAGGTCGCGGGCGACCTTGGAGACACCGATGACCCGGCCGGCGTCGTCGCGAATGGGTGAAATCGTCAGCGTCACCGGGACGATCGTCCCATCCTTGCGCCGCCGTTCGGTCTCGAAGTGAACCAGCCGCTCGCCGCGCCGTACCCGGTCGAGGATCAGGGCTTCCTCGTCGAGCCGCTCGGGCGGAATGATGGCTGTGATGGGTTGGCCGACGATCTCATCGGCGGTGAAGCCGAACATCCCCGCCGCGGCCTTGTTCCACGAAATGACGACGCCGTTGAGGTTCTTGCCGATGATCGCGTCGTCGGTGGACTCCGCGATGGCGGAGAGCCAGTACCGCGCCGCGTTCATCGGCACTCCAGCACCGTGGTTGACGTCATGATCAGACAAAGAATCACCTCGTAATGACAATCGCGATGCGCCTCCGGCCGTGCTTTCCGGGGGGCTTTTCAGGGGGCTTTCCGGGGGCTGGCGAGGTGAGAGTAGCAGGCTTGTGGTCCTTCGCCAGCGTGCCGGGTGCGCCATCGCGTCGCGCGCGTCTGACGCAGATCAATGCGCCCAGGCTGGTGACGGTGTGAATGGGGTCACGGCAACCGCGAGGGCCTGTTTCACCATGACAGCTTCGTCACAATACGTTCGCTGGTTCGAAAGTATCAGGCTCGAAGACGTTCCCCTGGTCGGCGGCAAGAACGCGTCTCTGGGCGAGATGTATCGCTCGCTCGGTGGCGCCGGGGTGCTGGTGCCGAACGGGTTCGCGCTGACCGCCGCGGCCTATACCGATGCGCTGACCCAGGCGGGGACCCAGGCGGGGACCCAGGCGGGCGCGTGGCCGCGACTGCACCAGTTGCTCGACGGCCTGGACATTCACGATTTGCCGATGCTCGCGGCGCGCGCGGCGGAGGCGAGGGCGATCGTGCATGCCGCCACCGGCACCGCGGCGTTGCGCCAGGACATCGCGGCCGCGTATCGTCAGCTTGAACTCCAGTACGGCGCGGGCGTCGCCGTCGCGGTGCGCAGTTCCGCGACCGCCGAGGACCTGCCCACCGCGAGCTTCGCCGGGCAGCATGAGAGCTATCTCAATGTCAGCGGTGCCGATGACCTGTTCGAGGCGTGCCGGCGCTGCTTCGCCTCCTTGTTCACCGATCGCGGCATTGTTTACCGGGTGAACAACGGCTTCGATCATTTCAAGGTCGCCTTGTCGGTCGGCGTCATGAAGATGGTGCGGTCCGATCGCGCCAGCAGCGGGGTGATCTTCACCCTGGACACCGAGTCCGGCTTCCGCGACGTCGTCTTCATCACCGGCGCTTATGGTCTGGGCGAGAACATCGTCCAGGGCACGGTCGATCCCGACGAGTTCTTCGTGCATAAACCAACCTTTAAGCAAGGCCATCGGGCGGTGTTGCGGCGGACCCTCGGTCAGAAGCAGATGCGGCTCACCTGCGCGCCGGGTCATATCGCCGCCAGCACGTTGAATGTGCCGACCGAGGCGGCGGAACGCGCGTGCTTCTGCCTCAGCGACGCGGAGGTGCTTGACCTCGCCGGCCACGCGATCCGCATCGAGGATCACTACTCCGCGCGCGCCGGCCATGCCGTGCCGATGGATATCGAGTGGGCGAAAGATGCCGATGATGGCAAGCTGTATATCGTGCAGGCGCGGCCGGAGACGGTGGCCTCGCGGCGCGAAACCGGGTTCTTCGAAAGCTACACGCTGACCGGCACCGCGCCGGTGCTGGTGCGCGGCAAGGCGGTCGGCGAGAAGATCGGCACCGGCATCGTGCGGGTCATCGCCGGCACCGCCGATCTGCGCGAATTCCGGCCCGGTGAGGTGCTGGTCGCCAGCGCCACCAGCCCCGACTGGGAACCGGTGATGAAGACCGCCGGCGCCATCATCACCGACCGCGGCGGCCGCACCTGCCACGCCGCCATCGTCGCCCGCGAACTGGGCGTGCCGGCCGTCGTCGGATCGGCGACCGCGACACGCACACTGACCACCGGAACCGTCGTCACGGTGTCGTGCGCCGATGGTGAAAACGGCACGGTCCTGGCCGGCACCGTACCGTTCGAGGTGACGCGCGTGCCGATGAGCACATTGGCACTGCCCAAGACCGAGATCATGGTCAACCTCGGCAATCCGGACCTCGCGTTCCACACCGCGATGATGCCGAATGCCGGCGTCGGCCTGGCGCGCATGGAGTTCATCATCAGCGAGCATATCGGCGTGCATCCGATGGCGCTGGTGCATCCCGAGAAGGTCACGCCGGAGGACCAGGCGCGGATCGATGCATTGAGCCGCGGCTTCGCCTCGCCGCGCGAGTTCTTTGTCCGCACCCTGGCCGAGGGGGTCGGCACCATCGCCGCCGCGTTTTATCCGCGGCCGGTCATCATCCGGCTGTCGGACTTCAAAACCAACGAATACGCGAGCCTGATCGGCGGCGCGGCGTTCGAGCCGGTGGAGGCCAACCCGATGCTCGGCTTCCGCGGCGCCGCGCGCTACGCGCACCCGGCCTACGCGGATGGTTTCGCGCTTGAGTGTGAGGCGTTGTGCCGGGTTCGTGACGCCATGGGACTGACCAATCTCCGCGTCATGGTGCCGTTCTGCCGCCGCGTGGAGGAAGCGAAACGCGTGCTGGCGACCATGGCGCGGCACGGTCTGGAACGCGGCCGAAACGGGCTGCAAGTGTTCGTCATGTGCGAGATCCCGAACAACGTCATCCAGGTGGATGCGTTCGCCGCCGAGTTCGACGGGTTCTCGATCGGGTCCAACGACCTGACGCAGCTCACACTGGGCGTCGACCGGGATTCGGAGATCGTGGCGTTCGATTTCGATGAGCGCGATCCAGGCATGCTGGAGATGCTGCGTCTCGCGGTGACCGGGGCGCGGCGCAACCACCGGCATGTCGGCATTTGCGGTGAGGCACCGGCGAATTATCCGGAAATCGCACGCTATTTGACCGGTCTCGGCATCGACTCGATCAGCGTGAACCCGTCGAGCCTGGTGCGGACGATCGCCGTGGTGCGCGAGGCGGAAGCGGCGGTGCACAAGGCGGCGTGATAACGGGTCAGGGTCATCGCATCGTCCGACCATTGCGTTGTGGGCAATCGCCGAAAGGGTAGCTCTGACCCGGCCGGTTCCGGACCTGTGTTTCGCGGGCTTCGCGCATTGTTTCGAGATCGTTCTGGGTACATCGAGGCCCGGGGGATTCGATCGTTCTGAAGCAAGAAGGAATTTACCACGGAGGAAGCACGAGGATCACGGAGGGCCACCGAGAAGGACAGAATCGCGCTTCGCGCCGGAAATTTTATAGGCACAGTTGTTCGCGGTCGCTCTGACCAGACACGATTGTCGTCGCGCGACGTCGTTGACCGCGGGGATTGATCGGACTGGATGCGGATTTTGTAATCCTTCTCCGTGGTCCTCCGTGATCCTCGATCTTCCTCCGTGGTAAATACTTACCTGGCGGCGCCTGACGACTTGTGGCCGTTGTATGCCGGTACGACTTCTCTCGTACGCCTGAACCGGTTGTCCGCCGCCCAGTCCGGGGACGTCAGGCCTGAAACATCGCGCTCACGCCAGCGCCACCGCCAGTCCAACGCCGCATGCCGCCAGCACCGCCAGCGCGCCGACCGGCCAGATCAACCGGGTTCCTCCTGAATAAGCCATCGCGTAGCCCGCCTTCAGCAGGTTGTTGGACGACGCCGCCAGCAGGATCGCGACGACGCCGACGCCGACCGAAACCTGTCCAGCACCGTTCTGGGCCAGGCTCAGCACGAACGGATCGATATCCGATACGCCAACGATCACCGCCAGCGCATAGATCCCCGCGGTGCCGAAGCGCTGCACAGCCCAGGATGAGGCGAGGGAAACGATGATGAAGAGGACGGCGAAGATCGCGGCGGCACCCAGTTCCAGCGGGTTGGCGGGCGCGGGCGCGGCGGTCTCGCCCCGGTAGCGATCCGGGCCGAACCAGTACAACCCCCCGCCGGCGCGACGGCGAGCCCCAGCGTCCGATTGAATACCGCGATCACGATCAGCAGCCGCGGATACATGATGGCCGTGGCGAGGATGATCCCGGCCTGCGTCTGCCGCGAAACCGCCTGTTCCGCCCGAGCGCGCCGAGCCAGCACCACCGTGGTCGCCGTGGAGGAATACAGCCCGCCAAGCACCGCGGTCAGCAATCCGGCGCTGGCCGGCGCGACATAACGCTGCAGCAAATAGCTGGCATAGGACACCGAGCATACCGCGACCATCGCCAGCCAGACCTGACGCGGCGTGATGCTGGTCAGCTCCGTCACCGGCGTATCCGGCAGCAGCGGCAGCACGAAGCCGGTCAGCAGCAGGAACCGGCCGGCGTTGACGATCTCGCTCAGTTCAACGCGGCGGGCGAAGCCATGCAGTTGCTCCCGCGCGGTCAGGAACAGCACGGCGGCCACGGTGGCGCCGATGGCGACCCAGGGCGGCTCGGCGAGGGCCACCGGGCCAAGCAGATACGCCAGAACGTTACAAATCGGCACCATCAGCCCGACGTTGGGAAACCCCTCCGCGTCGGTTTCACCGAGGTGCCGCCAGTAATAGCAGGTGAGCCATGCACTGAGTGCCAACAGGCCCGTGCTCAATGGGATCAGATGCGCCGGATCCAGCCGCCAGAGCAGCGCGCCGACCACGGCCAGCAACGGGAAGCTGCGAATGCCGCCTGGCCGCTTTTGATGCGCATGGGCGTGGAACTCCTCGAACGCGAGACCCAGGAAGAAGCCCAACGCAACCAACAGTAACATTCGCGGGATGGGAGGCGCCATGGTCATTCGCGTGTGCTATATCAGCAGCGCGCTTTGATGGACAGCAGCCCGGTCGTTCGACCGGGACAGGCGACGCGATTTCAGTCCTGGATGGAGAGAAGTTCATGACGGACGATCCGGCACGACGGACCGGGGACCTGATCGAGCGTCTGCGGGAGCAAGGTCATCCCGCCGAGGCCGATCATCTCGCGCACCATCTGACGCTGCATGACGCGGAGCGCGGCCTGTTGTTCGCCCTGCGCGAGGCCTGTGAGACGGTGCTCACCGCCATCGAGGCGATCGACCCGGTCACCCAGACGATGATCGAGGAATTGCGCCTGGAAGTCGAAAAGCGCCTCCGGCCATCGGAGGCAGGGCCGGGCCGGTGAAAAGGCTTGGCGCCCGGTCCACGCGACCCAATATAGGTTCGGATGTAGTCAGGCTGGTGAGTGGGGATACACGATGAATTCCAGTCATTGGAAAGTAGCCGACCTGCCATGGGATCAATTCGACGCGGGCAAAGTCGACCCGGAAACGCTGCAAGTGATCAAAGCGGCGGCACTGGTGGAATATGGCGGCGGTAAATATGGACACTATCTATGCAACGTTTTCTCCGACGACCCCCGGTTTCAGCAAGCCGCCAGAAACTGGGCTGACGAGGAAGTGCAGCACGGCGAAGCACTTGGCCGTTACGCCGAACTCGCCGATCCGGCGTTCAGTTTGCCGCGGGCGTACGCGCGGTTCGAGGCCGGGTACGGCTTCGATATCGAGGCGGTGCAATCGGTTCGCGGCTCCCGCTCCGGGGAGTTGATCGCACGTTGTATCGTCGAGACGGGGACCAGTTCGTACTACACCGCGATCGCCGATGCGACCGAAGAACCGGTGCTCAAAGCGATCTGCCGGCAAATCGCCGCCGATGAACTGCGGCATTATAAACTATTTTACAGCCACCTGAAACGCTATCTGACCCGCGAGGAACTCAGCCGCTTCGAGCGGATGCGTATCGTGCTGGGACGCATGCGCGAATCCGAGGATGACGAACTCGCCTATGCTTATTTCGCCGCCAATGCTCCGGCGGACGCCACCTATCGGCGCGAGAAATACGCCAGGGCCTACATGGTGCGGGCGTATCGGTTTTATCAACCGGAGCATATGGATCGCATTGTCGCGATGGCGTTCAAGGTCTGTGGCCTCCGGCCGCATTCGATCTGGCATGGCATGGCGAGCCGCGCGGCATGGTGGGCTATCAGCCGGCGAGTCCAGAACGCGGCGAAGGCGGCGGCCTGATCGGTGAGGGTGCGCCGTTGACCTGAATCAAGGCGTCACAAGCTCAGATCCTCTAAGTACCACGCGGCGACATCGCCAATGGTCGGGGAGCAACCGATGCCCAATGCCGATCGTACACATTCCGTAACACGCCGCTTGTTCCTGCGTGGCACGGGCGCGACCGCGAGCGGTGTCGCGCTGCTCGCCGACATGCACATCGCGGCCGCCGCGGATGAACCGCCGATCGTGGGCCCAGGGGCGATACCGCTGACGCTGACTGTCAATGGGCGAAACCAGGAAGTCAGTGTTGAACCGTGCATGACACTCGCCGAGGTTTTGCGCGGTCCGCTCGATCTGACGGGCACCAAAATCGGCTGCGATCGGGGCGCCTGTTCCGCCTGCACCGTCTGGCTCGACGGGGCGCCGGTCGCATCGTGCATGCTGCTCGCCGTCGATGTCGGCGCCCGCGCGGTGACCACCATCGAGGGTCTGGCGCACGGCGACACCCTGCACCCGGTGCAGGAGGCGTTCATCGCACACGACGCGCTGCAATGCGGTTATTGCACTCCCGGTATGGTCATGAGTTGCGCCGCATTGCTGGAACGCGTTCCAAATCCAACCGCGGACGACGTGCGGGCGGCGATCGACGGGCATTTGTGCCGCTGCGGCGCTTATCCTCACATCGTCGAAGCCGTTCTGGCGGTACGGAAGCCCGGGCCATGAGATTTCCGTTTGGCATCGCCGGTGCGGGAGTGGGCGAAATCGAGCGTCAGATCCCCGATGGCGAGCCACCGCCGCTGCCGGTGAACGATGCGCTGCGGGTGATCGGCAAGCCGGTGCGGCGGCAGGATGGGCGCGCCAAAGTGACCGGTGCCGTGCGCTTCACGGTTGACGTGAAACCGCCGGGCATGTTGCACGCTCGCATCCTGCGCTCGACGTCGCCAAATGCGCGGGTGCGGGCGATCGACACCGCTGCCGCCGAGCGCCAGGCCGGCGTGCGCGCGGTGTTGGCGATCGCACGAAACGACTCCATTCTGCGTTATGCGGGTGCCCCCATCGCGGCGGTCGCGGCGACCACGCAAGCCGCCGCCGATGCGGCCCTCCGCCTGATCCGCGTCGACGCGGCGGCGTTGCCCTTCGTTGTCGACATGGACATCGCGCGCCGTGCCAACGCGGCGCTGGTTTATCAGCCCGGCGAGGCGTTGCCGTTGAACGCGGTGGAAATCCCCGTGTCGGGCGCTCTGCCGCTGACCGGTAATGTGCGTGGTCCGGAGACTCTGGGCAGCCGCGGCGACGTCGAGCAAGGCTTCGCCGTGGCGGAAGTGATTGTTGAAGGCGAATATCGTACGCGGACGCAGACCCATTGCTGCATGGAACCGCACGCGATCGTCGCCGACTGGCGCGCGGATGGGCTGACGGTCTGGATGTCGACCCAGTTCACCGCCGGCGTGCGTCGCGAACTGGCGCGGGTGTTCGACCTGAAACTCAGTCAGGTGCGCGTCAAGGTCGCCGCCATGGGCGGCGGATTTGGTTCGAAGTCGCAACTTGGCGTGTATGGCCAGATCGCGGTCATGCTGTCGCGCCAGGCCGGTGCGCCGGTGCGCCTGGTGTTCGACCGCGAGGAGGAGCATCTCGACAGCGGCAACCGTCCGGAGACCTGGCAGCAGATCCGGATTGGCGCGCACCGCGACGGGACGCTCAGCGCGATATCGTTGGTTGAATTTGGTTCGGCGGGCGTGGGTGTCGGCGCCGGCGTCGGCAACTTCGCGCAGACGCTGTACGCGTGCCCGAATTTCTCGTTGGCGCAGAACGATGTGTTCATCAATGCCGGCCGCGGCTCGGCGATGCGTGGGCCGGGCAACACGCCGGGCGCTTTCGCGATGGAGCAGGCGATCGACGATCTGGCCGGTCAGCTCGGCCTCGATCCGCTGGTGTTGCGCGATCGCATCGATCCCAGTCCGGTGCGGCGGGAGGAACGTCGTCTGGGCGCGGCGAAGTCTGGCTGGGATCGCCGCCATGCGCCCGGCGCGGATACCGGCGCGACCAAACGCGGCATCGGAGTCGCGCAATCGATCTGGGGCGCCAACGTTTATACCAATGCGTCGTGCGAGGTGCGCGTGTTGCGCGACGGCTCGGTGCTGGTGTTGTCGGGCGTGCAGGACCTCGGCACCGGCATCGGCACGATTTTGGCGCAGGTCGTGGCGGAGGAATTTGGCCTGCTCCCCGAGGATATCACGGTGCATATCGGCGACACCGACTTTCCGGCGGGACCGCCATCGTACGGCAGCCAGACCACGGCCTCGATCACCCCGGCGGCGCGGACCGCGGCGTGGAAGGTGAAGCAGGCGTTGTTTCGTCAGGTCGCGCCGGCGCTTGGTGCCACTCCCGAACAACTGGCGGCGCGCGACGGCAAGATCATCATTGGCAACGATCCGGCGCGCGGCATGAACTTCCGCGACGCCACCGCCGGGATGCGCACCGATCAACTGAGCGTGGTGGAGTCGCGTGCCGATGACTATGGCGGCTTTCGCCGGCGTTCCGGTGACATGGCCGGCGCGGTGAACGACCTCGGCGGTGTGCAATTCGCGGAGGTTTCGGTCGATACCGAGACCGGTTCGATCCGGGTAGAGCGCATCGTCGCGGTGCAGGATTGCGGCCGGCCGATGAACCCGAAACTGATCGAGAGCCAGGTAATGGGCGGCGTGCTGATGGGCATTTCCTACGCGTTGCTGGAGGAGCGCGTGATCGATCAGCACACCGGCCGCATGATGAACGCCAATCTGGAGCAATACAAACTGGTGGGCCCTCGCGACACGCCGCCGATCGAGGTGATCGTGCTGGAAAACTATCAGGGCCAGAGTGCCACCGATGCGTATGGCATCGCCGAGCCGTCCAATATCGCCACCGCGCCGGCGATCGCCAACGCCGTGTTCAACGCGATCGGCGTGCGGGTGCGGGAATTGCCGATGACACCGGCGACGGTGCTGGCGGCGCTCGGCCGGCTGCCGCGGAGGAGTTGAGCGATGGACCGCTTCACCTGGCAGAGCGCACGTACCGTCGCGGAGGCCGCTTCGGCTGGCAAATGCACCGTCGCCGAGGCGATGCGCGCCGATACCGACGCGGATCGCGTGGTGATGAAGGCGGGCGGGATCGATCTGCTCGATCTGATGAAAGAAGGATTGCTGCGACCCACCCGCGTCATCAATCTGCGCGACATTCCTGGGCTTGATACGATCACCGAGGATGCCGCCGGCACGCGCATCGGTGCGCTGGTGACATTGGAACAACTGGCGGCGCACTCCATCTCGCGGCAACGTTACACCGCGCTCGCCGATGCGGCGGCGAGTTCGGCCACTCCCCAGATCCGGCATGTGGCGACCCTTGGCGGCAATCTGCTGCAACGGCCGCGCTGCTGGTATTTCCGTTCGGCGGCGCATCATTGCGCGCGCAAAGGCGGCGAGCATTGCTTCGCCTTCGCCGGTGAGAACCAGTATCACGCGGTGTTTGGCCATGACGGTTGCGCGATCGTGCATCCATCGACGGTCGCGACCGCGCTGGTCGCGTTCAACGCGCGGGTCGAGTTGGCGAACGCTCAGGGTGGGACGCGGACCGTGGCGCTCGAGGCGTTTCTGGTGGGGCCGGAGGTCGATGTTACCCGAGAAACGGATCTGCGTGCTGGTGAAGTAATGACAGCGGTGCTGTTGCCGCCGATGCCGGCAGGTGTGCGCTCGGTGTTTCTGAAACAGGCGGAACGGTTGTCATCCGACTGGTCGATCGCCGATGTCGCGGTGGTGCTGCAACGCGCGGCGGACGGACGTTGCCAGAACGTTTCGGTCGTGCTGGGTGCCGCCGCGCCGGTGCCGTGGCGCGCCCAGAAAGCGGAAGCCGCGTTAACCGGCCGGCTGATCGACGCGGCGGTGGCCAATGCGGCGGGTGAGGCTGCCATCGCCGGTGCCGAGCCGCTGCGCCGCAACGCTTACAAATTGCCGATCCTGGCAACGCTGGTGCGGCGTGCCGTGCTGACGGCGGCCGATGTGCGGGAGACCGTTCCGTGACGTCCATTCTGGTTCCAAGGCGTCAGGCCACGACCGGTCTGCTGGCCGCGGCGATCACGCCTGGCGTCGCGCCGGTTCAGGACCTCGCGCCGATCATGTTGCCGGCGCCGCGCGCCGATTTTGGTTGCTCGTTGGCACAGGCGCTGAAGCAGCGCCGGTCGCAACGGGAATTCGCGCCGCGCCCGCTGCCGCCACAGGTGCTGTCGGAATTGCTGTGGTCCGCCTATGGCGTGAACCGGCCGGCGACGCAGGATCGCACCGCTCCGTCATGGCGGCATGCGCGGGAGACCGAAATCTACGCGGTGATGGCCGAGGCGGCCTGGCGTTACGATCCGATCGCGCATCGATTGATGCCGCATCTGGTGGGAGACTTCAGAGCCCAGACGGGTGTGCGGGATTTCGTCGCGACGGCGCCATTGACGTTGGTTTACGTGTCCGACGCCTCGCATATGGCTGGCGTTTCGCCCGAGGAACAGCGTCGCGTCGGCGCGGCGGACGTCGGTTTCATCGGTCAGAACGTTTATCTGTATTGCGCGTCGGAGGGATTGGCCTGTGTGTTCCGGGCCTCGCTGGACGCGGAGCGGCTCGCGCATACGCTGAAGTTGGCGGAGTCCCGGTTCATCGGCTTCGCCCAGACGGTGGGGTATCCAAAGGGCTAATGGACCAGCAGATCACGACATCGAAACCGCCGATCGCCGCCGCGTCCGTGCCGGCGCGGACTGATCGACGTTGGCAGATGGGCGTTGGGCTGTTGCTTGTGCTGCTCGTGGTGGCGGGGGCGGTGTGGTGGGCGACGCGCAGCGACACCAGCGTCCGCTATACGACGGTGCCGCTCGCCCGTGGCGCCGTGACCCGCACCGTGACGGCCACCGGAACGGTCAATCCCGTGCTGACCATCATCGTTGGCAGTTACGTCTCGGGCGTGATCCGGGAACTGTTTTGCGACTACAACACGCAGGTAAAGCAGGGCCAGGTCTGCGCCAAGATCGATCCGCGTCCGTACCAGTCCGTCGTTGACCAGGACAAGGCCAATCTTGATGTCGCCAAGGCACAACTGGAGAAAGACAAAGCGAATGTGGTCTATGCCCAGGTGAATTATGAGCGCAATCGGCAACTCGCGCTGAAGAATTACGTGTCGCGGGATGTCGCCGATATCGCCAAAAGCCAGCTTGATCAGGGGACAGCGCAGGTTGAACTTGATGCGGCCTCGATCGTGCTTCGCCAGGCGGAACTCGACGCCGCGACCATCAATCTCGGCTACACCGATATCGCCTCTCCGGTGGACGGCACCGTGGTGTCGCGGGCCGTCACCATGGGCCAGACGGTCGCGGCGACCTTGCAGACGCCAACTTTGTTTCTGATCGCCACCGACCTGACCAAAATGGAAGTGGACACCAATGTCAGCGAAAGCGACATCGGTCCCGTCAAACCAACCAACCCATCCACCTTCACCGTGGATGCCTGGCCTGGGCGGGTGTTTCAGGGCGCCGTCGTCCAGGTGCGTCAATCGCCGCAAACCGTGCAGAATGTCGTGACTTACGATGTCGTGGTCGCCGTTGACAACACCGATCTGGCGTTGAAGCCGGGGATGACCGCGTCCACCCAGATCGTCACCGATCAGCGCGCCGATGTGCTCCGTGTGCCGGATCAGGCGCTGCGTTATACGCCCGCCGGCGCCGCTCCCGGTGCGCCCGGTGCCGCGCGGATTTGGCTGCTGCGCGACGGCAAACCCATCGCGGTTCCGGTCGTTGCCGGTCTCGATGACGACAGCTTCACCGAAATTGTGTCGGGCGACGTGAAGCCGGGCGATCAGGCGATCACGGCCGAGCAGCGCGATGCCGCCGCCCATGGCGCGCTGCCGCTGCCGCGACTCTGACGCGGCGCGTCGGCGATGCCTGAACCCGTCATCCGCGTTGAGAACGTCACGCGCACCTACCACGTCGGCGATATCGATGTTCATGCGCTGGCCGGGGTCAGCCTGGTGATCGAACGCGGCGAATTCGTTTCGATCATGGGTTCTTCCGGCTCCGGCAAATCCACCTTGATGGCGATCCTGGGCGGCCTGGACCGGCCGAGTTCCGGCCATTACTTCCTGGATGGCGTCGACGTCGCGGATCTCGACGAACCGGCGCTCGCGCGGATCCGCAGCGAGCGGCTCGGCTTCGTATTCCAGAGCTTCAATCTGCTGGCGCGCACCAGTTCGATCGAGAACGTCGCTCTGCCATTGTTCTACGCGAGTTCCGGCCCGGTGAACGGGGCGTCGCGTGTCGCACGTGCGCGCGCGTCGCTGGAATTACTCGGCCTCGGTGACCGGGAGCGCAACACGCCGGCACAACTCTCCGGCGGTCAGCAGCAGCGTGTCGCGATCGCCCGCGCGCTGATCAACAACCCGAGCCTTTTGCTGGCCGACGAACCGACCGGCAACCTCGATTCGCGCACCTCGCATGAGATCATGGAAACGCTGGTGAAGCTGAACCGGGAGCGCGGCGTCACCATCGTCGTCGTGACCCATGCGCCGGACATCGCCGAATATACCAACCGCGTGGTGACGATGCTGGACGGCCTGATCATTTCCGATGAGCGGCCAAACAGGGCGGCCCCCGCGGTCACCAGCCAGCAAACTCCGGTGCCGGACGCCAAAGTGCCGGCGGCCGCGCTCAGGGCCACCGCTGTCTGGGCTTTCGCGCTGATGATCGCCGCCGCCGCCATCCAGGCGATCGGACGCAATCGGACACGCTCCGCGCTGACCATGCTCGGCGTATTCATTGGGGTCGCCGCCCTGATCGTCATGGTCGCGGTCGGCCAGGGAGCGAACGACGCGGTGCGCAAGCAGATCGAAAGCCTCGGCACCAACTTGTTGGTGGTCGTGCCGGGCGCCGCCCACACCGGCGGCATTCGGGCCGGGTCCGGCAGTGCCTCGACCATTACGGTGAGTGACGCACAGGTGATCCGGCGCGAGGACCCGGCGGTGGGCAGCGTCAGTTATCTGATCCGTCAGGGGGGTCAGGTGGAGTTCGGCAATCAGAACTGGAACACAACGATCCAGGGGGTCAGTCCCAACTATCCGCCGGTCACCAACTGGCGGATCGCGGCCGGCCGACCCATCACGGCGGACGACGACGCGAGGGCGGCGCTGGTCGTACTTCTGGGTCAGACCGTCGCAACTCAGCTGTTCGGCACGACGGAGAATCCGATCGGCGCCCTGGTGCAGGTGAAGGGCGTGCCGCTGCGGGTCATCGGCCTTCTGGGCGCCAAGGGACAGACGGCTTACGGGCAAGATCAGGACGATGTCGTCATGGTCCCATTCACCACCGGCGAACGCAAGGTGCTTGGCGTCGCGGCGCCGAGCCAACAACAGACGCCGATCAACTGGGTTTATTTGCCGGCGCCCAATCCGTATGGCCTGCAGTCGCGGATGACCGGCTTCGTCAATCAGATCTACATCCAGGCGATCAGCGCCGAGGCGGTGCAGCCGGCGCTCCGCCAGGTCACCGATACGCTGCTGCGCCGCCACCGCATCAGGCCAGACACGCCCGCGGATTTCTCGGTGCGCAACCTGAGCCAGATCGCCGAAACCGCTGAAAGCAGCAGCCGGATCATGGCGCTTTTGCTGGCGGCGGTGGCGTCGATTTCGCTGCTCGTCGGCGGCATCGGCATCATGAACATCTTGCTGGTCTCGGTCACCGAGCGAACGCGTGAGATTGGACTGCGCATGGCGATCGGCGCGCGCCGGCTGCACGTATTGCTCCAGTTCTTGGCGGAGGCGGTGTTCATCAGCGTGAGCGGCGGCATCGCGGGGATCATTTGCGGTGTAACGATATCCTGGACGGTGTCGCTTTTCTTCGGCTGGCCGGCGCCGATCTCGCTCACCGCGATCGCCGGTGGGTTCTTGTTTTCCGCCGCGGTGGGAATTTTCTTCGGCTTCTACCCGGCCCACAAGGCGGCACGGCTCAATCCCATCGAAGCTCTGCGCTATGAGTGAAACCCGCGCCTGGGCTTAATCGATCGCTTTGTGTAACAAGTCCACGGAACGGCGCACGCCTTCAATCGGTGGCAGCGCCAGATCCTCGTGCTCGATCGACAGCACGTCGTCATAACCAGCCCAGAGCAGGGCGGTGCAAAACGCTTTCCACCATGCCATGTCGTGACCATCGCCCAATGTGACGTAGGACCATGCGCGCTGCTCGATGCGGTCGGCAGGTGTCACATCGATCAGGCTGTTGATCGGCGCCACCGCCGGGTTGATCCGCGTATCCTTGGCGTGCACATGATAGATCGCGTTGCCAAGCGCCGGCACCGCGGCGAGCGGATCGGCCCCCATCCAGAACAAATGGCTCGGGTCCAGGTTGGCTCCCACGACCGGTCCCACCGCCTCCCGCAACCGAAACAAAGTACCGACGTTGTAAACGTTCTGCTGGCCGTGCAGCTCCAGGCATAGCCGTTCCACGCCCGCCGCGCGCGCCTCGGCGACGAGGCCGGTCCAGTACGGGATCACCTGCTCCGTCCATTGCCAGTCCAGCACGCGCGCCGCCTCCGGAGGCCACGCCGTCGTCACCCAGTTCGCATTCGCATCTCCTGGGCCGCCCGGACATCCCGACATCAGAACGACCCGCCGCACGCCCAGAATCCCGGCCAGCCGAATGGTCTTGCTGGTCACCGCGCGATGCGCCGCGCCGGACGCGCCCGGATGCAGCGGATTGCCCGAACAATTCAAAGCACTGATCGCCAGCCCATGCGCGGCGATCCGGCCGAGGAAGTCGTCCCGCGCCCGTTCCGACGCCAGCAATCCGTCGAGGTCGAGATGCGGCGCCGACGACCAGTTGCCGCAGCCGAATTCCAGAGTGGCGATGCCAAGCTCCGCCGCCGTGCTTAACAATTCCGCGAATCGTAGTGCGGGCAGTCCGTCGGTGACCAGTCCAATGCGCATGGGTTAAATCTCCGCTGGTTTTACTGTGCGGCCGGTACGTGCGGCCTCAACCGCCGCGTCGGCCAGAAGCAATGCACGCAATCCGTCCTCTCCGTTTGGCCGCGCCGGTCCTTCGCCGCGCGCCGCTCGCACGAAAGCGTCGAGTTCCGCGCGATAGGCCGCCGCGTAGCGCTCCAGGAAGAACGGCAGCACCGGGTCGGTGCGGAACCCTGACGCGGTGGCGACCTCCACTGTCGTTGGCATGACGTTTCCGGCGCGTAACAGGCCGCCGGCACCGTGCGCCTCGATCCGTTGGTCGTAGCCGTACGTCGCACGGCGGGAGTTGGAGATCTGACACAGCCGCCCCGAAGCGGTACGCAACGTCACCACCGCGGTATCCACGTCACCGGCGGCACCGATCGCCGGATCGACGAGGCAGGAGGCCACCGCCGAGACCGCGACGGGCTCCTCGTCCAGCATGAAGCGCGCCATGTCCAGGTCATGGATCATCATATCGCGAAACAAACCGCCGGATGTCGCGACATAAGACGGCGGCGGCGGCGAGGGATCGCGGCTGATGATGGTCAGCAACTCCAGCGCGCCGATCTCGCCCGCGTCGAGCCGCTGTTTCAATAAGGCGAAATGCGGGTCGAAGCGCCGGTTGAAGCCAACCATCAGCAGCGTCCCGGCGCGGGAAACGGCGGCGAGGCAGGCGCGCACCCGGTCCGCCGCCAGATCGATCGGCTTCTCGCAGAATACCGCGCGTCCGGCGGCGGCGGCCTGCTCGATATAATCGGCGTGCGTCGGTGTGGGAGACGCGATCAGCACGGCGTCGGCGTGCATGGCGTCCGCGACAATCAATGTGCGAGTTCCGAGCGACGTGGCCAGCCGGCCGGCGGCCTCCTGGTCCGTGTCGGCGATGCCGGCGAGTCGCGCGCCAGGGTGGGCCGCGATATTGCCGGCATGGATGCGTCCGATCCGGCCGGCGCCGAGCACGGCGATATCCAGCATGGCGTTTCCTCTTTACCGGTTGTGTCTGGCCCAGGTTGTGTAGACAATTCCCGCCGGGAGGAACATGGATGAGAACGATCCGGCTTACCACCGCGCAGGCCCTGGTGCGCTACCTGGCAGCACAACGAGGCGAATCGGACCGTCCGTTGTTCGCCGGCGTGTGGGCCATTTTCGGACATGGCAACGTCGCCGCTCTGGGTGAGGCGCTGTACGCCGTGCGCGACGTGCTGCCGACCTTCCGGGGCCATAACGAACAGGCCATGGGTCACGCCGCGATCGCTTTCGCCAAGGCCACGCGGCGGCGGCGAATGATGGCGTGCACCAGCTCGATCGGGCCCGGAGCGAGCAACATGGTGACGGCGGCGGCGGTGGCGCATGTCAATCGGTTGCCGGTGTTGTTTCTGCCGGGCGACGTGTTCGCGTCACGGCGTCCCGATCCGGTGCTGCAACAACTGGAGGACTGGGGCGATGGCACTGCCTCGGTGAACGACTGTTTCCGGCCGGTATCGCGTTACTTCGACCGCATCGCGCGGCCCGAGCAATTGCTGGATGCTCTGCCTCGCGCGATGCGGGTGCTGACCGATCCGGCCGAGTGCGGGCCGGTGACCCTGGCGCTGTGCCAGGACACGCAGGCCGAGGCGATCGACTGGCCATCGGAGTTCTTCGCCGATCGTGTCTGGCGGCCGCGGCGTCCGCCACCCGATGCGCGCGAACTGGCTGACGCCGTCAGCGTATTGCGTGCCGCGCGGACGCCGCTGATCGTTGCCGGTGGCGGTGTATTGTACGCGGAGGCTGAAGGGCGGTTGTCAGACTTCGCGACGGCGCATGCGATCCCGGTCGTGGAAACGCAAGCCGGGAAGGGGATTTTGCCGGCCGATCACCCGTTCAATCTTGGCGCCATTGGCGTGACCGGAACCGCCGCGGCGAACCGAGCGGCCGAAGCGGCGGACGTAATCCTCACCGTGGGCACGCGGTTGCAGGATTTCACCACTGGCTCGCGCGCGTTGTTCCGCGGCCGGTTGATTGGTCTGAATGTCCAGAGTTTTGATGCGGGAAAGCATGGTGCGATGCCACTGGTCGCCGATGCACGGGAAGGTCTTGTTGGTTTGGATACGGCGCTGACCGGATATCGCGCACCGCCGGAATGGTCCGCTGCCGTGACGGCCTGGCGCGACGAATGGACCGCCGCCGCCGGGTCGGTGACGGCGCCAGGCAACACCGCGATCCCGTCCGACGCCCAGGTGATCGGTGCCGTGCAACGCGCGGTGACGCCGGGGACGGTGGTTGTCTGCGCCGCCGGTGGCCTGCCGGGCGAGTTGCATAAATTGTGGCGCGCCGAGGGACCCGGCACCTATCACCTCGAATACGGCTACTCCTGCATGGGTTACGAAATCGCCGGCGGACTGGGCGTTAAACTCGCCGATCCCGCGCGCGAGGTGGTCGTGATGGTTGGCGACGGCAGTTATCTGATGCTGAATTCCGAGATCGCCACCTCGGTCGCGATGGGTCTGAAACTTACCATTGTGCTGCTGGACAATGGTGGGTTCGGCTGCATCAACCGGCTGCAACAGGCGACCGGTGGCGCGCCGTTCAACAACCTGGTGCCGCATGGGGTCGATCTGCGCGCCCATGCCGCCAGCCTCGGTGCGCTCGCCGAACGTGTCGCCAGCCTGGGCGAACTGAACGATGCCGTGCGTCGGGCACAGTCAGCGTCACGTACTTCGGTCATCGTCGTGGAGACCGATCCCGGCATCAGTACGGCGGCCGGCGGGCATTGGTGGGACGTCGCGGTCCCCGAGGTGTCGGCGCGGCCTGAGGTTCAGGTCGCGCGTGAAGCTTACACAGCGGCGCTCGCGGCACGGGACCGGCGCGCATGACCGTTCGTCTCGGTACCAATCCGATCGGCTGGTCGAACGATGATTTGCGCGTACTGGGCGGCGAGACGCCCTTGGAAACCTGCCTGACCGAGGCGCGGTCGGCGGGGTTCGATGGCATTGAGCTCGGTCATAAATTTCCGCGCGATGCCGCTGTGCTGGGTCCGATACTGCAACGGCATGGTTTGGCACTGGTTTCGGGTTGGTATTCATCGCACCTGCTGGAACAGGACGCCTCGACTGAACTCGCTGCCATGCGCGGCCATCTCGCGCTGCTGCGCGCTCTGGGCTGCACCGTGTTGATCCTGGCGGAGACGTCGAACGCGATCCATGGCGATCGTTCCGTGCCGTTGTCGCGGCGTCCGGTGCTGACCGACCCGCGGTGGCCGGTGTTCGCGCGTCGCCTGACCGAACTGGCCGACGCGGTGGCGCGCGAGGGGCTGTCGATCGCTTATCATCACCATATGGGAACGATCGTGCAGTCGGAGGCCGAGATCGACCGGCTGATGCACCTGACCGGACCGAGCCTGATGTTGCTGCTGGACACCGGCCACGCGACCTTCGCCGGCGCCGATCCGGTCGCACTCGCCCGCCGTCATCGCGCGCGCATCATGCACGTCCACTGCAAGGACGTGCGGGAGACGGTGATGGCCGAAGCGCTACGCGACGACCGGAGCTTCCTCGACAGCGTGGTCGACGGCGTCTTCACCGTGCCGGGCGATGGCATGGTGAACTTTCCCGGCGTGTTGGCGGAACTGCCGGATTACGCCGGCTGGCTGGTGGTGGAAGCCGAGCAGGATCCGGCCAAAGCGCATCCTTTGACTTATGCGCGGCTGGGACACGACAATCTGTTGGGGTTCGCACGGCGCGCCGGCCTGTTATGACAACGCGCCAAACGGAGGGAAACGCATGACGAACAGGAAATGGTGGCGGATCGCGGCCGGTGCGGCCATGATGCTGCTCGCGCTGACCAGGATCGCGGCCGCGCAAGGCACGCTGATCATGTATTGTGGCGTCGATGAAAACTGGTGCCGCGCGATGACCACCGAGTATCAGAAACAAACCGGCGTCAACGTGCAGATGACCCGCATGAGTGCCGGCGAAATTTATGCCCGCCTGCGCGCCGAGAAAGAAAATCCACAGGCCGACATCTGGTGGGGTGGCACCGGCGATCCGCATCTGCAGGCCGCCGAGGAAGGCCTGACCGAGGAATACAAATCCGCGACCCTGCCGAAACTGCGCGAGTGGGCACAAAAACAGGCGGAACGATCGAAATACAGAACGGTCGGCATTTACCTGGGCGCGCTCGGTTTCGGCTACAACACCGAGGAAATCGCCAGCCGGAAGCTCACACCTCCCGCGTGTTGGGCGGACCTGATCAAGCCGGAATTCAAGGGCGAGGTGCAGATGGCCGATCCGAATTCCTCCGGCACGGCGTGGACGGCACTCGCGACATTGGTGCAATTGATGGGCGAGGAACCGGCGTTTGTCTATTTGAAGAAATTGAACTCGAACATCAATGAATATACCAAGGCGGGCGCGGCACCGGCGCAGGCGGCGGGACTTGGAGAAACCGTGATCGGCATCGCGTTCCAACACGATGTCATCGACGTGGCGATCCGCGGCAAGCCGGTTCAGGTGGTCTCCCCATGCGAGGGGACGGGTTATGAAATCGGCTCGATGAGTCTGGTGAAGGGTGGCAAGAATGCCGCGGAGGCCAGGAAGTTTTACGAATGGGCGCTGACCGCCGAGGCGCAGAAACTCGGTGCCGCCAATCGCAGCTACCAGGTGCCGTCCAACGCCGATGCGCCAATTCCAGCTCAGGCGCCGGATTTGAACAAGGTTAAGTTGATCGATTACGACTTCGCGAAATATGGTTCGTCAGCCGAACGGAAGCGGCTGCTGGGACGGTGGACGACCGAGGTGAAGTCCGCGCCGAAATAACCTCATGGCACGTTCTTCCCCGTCATGGCTGAGCTCGTTCGCGGCACCGATTGGGTGCGCGTGGCCGGGACGAGCCCGATCATGACGGCGAAGGGCAGCGCCGCGCTGCCAGCGTCATCGTGACCGCGCGAGCACCAACAGCCTTGACCTGGCTGGCTCTGGGTTGGATCGGCCTGTTGCTGTTGCCCTGGTACGCCGGTGCACCGCTGCCGCGTTCCGCGGTGTTGGAGGCGTGGGACGGCCGCATCTGGTTATGGCCATTGCTGTTGCCGATGCTGCTGGCGAGTTCGGTCCGGCCGCGTCACCAGGTCATCGCCGGAGTGCTTGGCATCGCCTGGCTCGTACTGGAGTCGACGCTGATCGGCCACAAGGGTTGGACCATCGACGTGCCAGCCGCGTTGGGGCAGCCGGAGCAGGCGCCGCTCGGCTGGGGTGCGCTGGCCTTCGCGCTGGCGTGTGGCGCGAGCCTGGCTCAGGGTCTGGCGCGACTGGGTTATGGCGGCGGCCAGGTGTTCGTTACTGGTTCGTTGCTGACCATCGGCGGCAGCATCCTGGTTTTCGTGTTCTGGCCGATCCTGACCGTGCTGGCTTCGGCGGTGCGCGATGATGCCGGAACGTTCGCGCCGTTGTTGTTCCTCACCAAACTGACCGATCCTTCAATTTGGGGCCTGGGATGTCTGACCGGCGGACACTGCGGCGTGGCCTGGAACACAGTGGCGCTGGCGATCCTGGTCGGAGCCGTGACCACGCTTCTGGGCCTGGCGTTCGCATTGCTCGCGATTCGCACAGCCATGCCATTGAAGCCGCTGGTACGCGGCCTGTCGCTGTTGCCGATCATCACGCCGCCGTTCGTGATCGGTCTGGCGCTGATCCTGCTGTTTGGCCGCGCCGGCATGGTAACGAACTTCCTGGCGTCGCACGCCGGCATCCCACGCAGCCGCTGGATTTACGGCTTATGGGGGATCTCGATCGCGCAGGTGCTGGCCTTCACGCCGGTCGCGTTCATGATCCTGGTCGGCGTGCTGCGAGGCGTCAGCCCGAGCCTGGAAGAAGCCTCCCGCACTTTGCGGGCGAGTTCCTGGCGCACCTTCAACACCGTGACGTGGCCTCTGATGCGGCCAGGCCTCGCCAACGCGTTTCTGATCGGCTTCGTGGAGAGCCTGGCCGATTTCGCCAATCCGCTGGTGATCGGTGGCAACTTCAATGTGCTGTCAACCGAGATCTTCTTCGCCGTCGTTGGCGCGGCGCATGATCAGGGCCGCGCGGCGGTGCTCGCGCTGATCCTGCTGACGTTTACTTTGGCGGCGTTCGCGGCGCAGCGCTCGTGGCTCGGGCGAGCGCGCTACACCACACTGACCGGCAAGGGCGACGCCGGGATGCATGCGACATTGCCGCGTGCTTTGACGGTGCTGTGCGTCGTGGGCGTGGTGCCCTGGCTGCTGCTGACGGTGGCGGTCTACGGGACCATCCTGGTGGGAGGCTTCGTCGAACAAATTGGCCGCGACAACACGCCGACCTTGCGTTATTTCCTGACCGCGTTCGGCGTCGATCACGGGGTTGGCGGCTGGTTCCTCAGTGGTTCCGCATGGCCATCCTTCCTGACCACGGCGAAGCTTTCGCTCATCGCCATGCCGATCACCGCCGCTCTTGGCGTGCTGACGGCGTACTTGCTGGACCGGATACGCTTTCGCGGCCGGAATATCTTCGAGTTCGCCACGATGATGAGTTTCGCCATTCCCGGCACCGTGATCGGCATCGGCTACATCCTGACATTCAATGTCGGACCGATCCAATTGACCGGAACCGGCGCGATCATCGTCGCGGCCTTCGTGTTTCGCAACATGCCGGTGGGTATTCGCGCCGGCCTCGCCTCACTCAGTCAGATCGACCGCAGTCTGGATGAGGCGTCGCTGATGCTGCGCGCCGGTCCGGCTTCAACTCTGGGCCGCGTCATCCTGCCATTGCTGCGACCGGCGATCGTCGCGGCGATGACCTACAGCTTTGTCCGCGCCATGACCGCGGTCAGCGCGGTGATCTTCCTGGTCACCGGCGGCTACAATCTCGCGACGGTCTATATCGTCGGCCGAGCGGATGTCGGAGAATACGGTATCGCGATCGTTTACTCCGCCGTGCTGATCGTGTTCATGATGCTGGTCCTGGTAACGATCGACGCGGTGGTGGGGGAGGCTCGGTTGGGTCGTCGCGATGTGAGAACGACTGAAATGCCGTTGGTCCCATCATGAGCGCGGTCGTGTTTGACCGGGTCAGCAAGCGGTATGGCGCGATGACCGCCGTCGACAATGTCAGCTTCGAGATCGCAGCCGGCACGCTGGTCACGCTGCTCGGGCCATCGGGTTGCGGCAAAACCACGACGTTACGGTTGATCGCGGGATTGGAGCACGCGAACTCCGGGCGCATCCTGATCGGTGGTATCGACGTCACCGCGCTGTCGCCGGCGGAGCGCGATGTCAGCATGGTGTTTCAGTCCTACGCGCTGTTCCCGCACTTGAGTGTGCTCGACAATGTCTGCTACGGTCTTCGTTCCACGCACGTGCCGAAACGCCAGGCGGTGGAGCAGGCGATGGCGCGACTGGATCTGGTGGGACTGACCGGGCTGGAACACCGGCTGCCCAGTGAATTGTCGGGAGGGCAGCAGCAGCGCGTGGCGCTGGCGCGGGCGATGGTGCTGGAACCCAAGGTGCTGCTGTTCGACGAACCGTTATCGAACCTGGATGCGCGACTGCGGCGACGGGTGCGCGACGACATTCGCGGGCTGCAACAATCGCTTGGTCTGACCGTGGTTTATGTGACGCACGACCAGTCGGAGGCGTTGGCGATTTCGGATCGGATCATCGTGATGAACAACGCGCGGATCGCGCAGGACAGCACGCCGCGCGCACTGTATGAAACACCGGCCGATCGTTTTGTCGTCGACTTCATGGGCGAGGCGAGCATTCTGCCGGTTCAGGTCACCGCTGTGGATGGCGACATCGCGCAGGTGCGATTTGGCGAAGCGACCTTGTCGCTGCCGCGCCGCGGACTGGATATCGGCGAGGCCGAGCTGGCGATCCGCCCACATACCGTGCATTTGTCGGCCGATTCCGATGGGTTGCGCGGCACGATCCGGCGCGCGGTGTACGGCGGGGACCACATGGAGTATGACGTGACAATCAGCGGCTTCGAGGAAACAGTGTTCGTTGTCGACACCAACGTCGCCGCACCGTTGGCCTCAGGCCGCACGGTCGGCGTGACGTTTTCCCCGCTTGGACTGTCGCTGCTGCCGGCGGCAACACCACCATGACGGACACCCTGGCCGCCCGCCACGATTTCGCGATCGCATTGGCCCGCGAGGCCGGCGCTCTGGCCCTCGACCTTCGGCGCCGGCTGGGTGCGCTGGAGGCCAAGAATCCGATGGATTACGCGACCAAAGCCGACCATGACGTGGAAGCATTGATCCGCGAACGCATCGGCGAACGGTTCGGTGACGCGGTGATCGGCGAGGAGGATGGTGGCGTTGCCGCCGACCTCGTTTGGGTGGTCGATCCGATCGACGGCACGGTGAACTACATCCACGGCACGCCGCGCTGGTGCGTTTCCATCGCGTTGGTCGCCGGCGGCGAAATCGAAAGCGGGGTGATCAACGCGCCTGATGAGGGCAGGCTGTTTACCGCGCGGCGCGGCGGTGGCGCATTTCTGAACGGCGCGCCGGCCCAGGTCAGCAACCTTCGCCACGGTGCGTCACCGGTCGTGGAGATCGGCTGGTCGCCACGCCGGCCCATCGAGCTTTACGGCACATTGATCCGGCGATTGATCGGCGATGGCATCGAATTTCGCCGGCTCGGCTCGGGCGCTTTGGGCGCCGCCGATACCGCCTCTGGGCTGAACGATGGCTATGTCGAGTTGCACATCAACGCCTGGGACATTCTGGCGGGAATGATCCTCGTGCGGGAGGCCGGCGGCTGGACCAGCGATTTCCTGGCCGGCGATGGGCTGACGAAGGGCAATCCGATCATCGTCTGCACGCCCGAAATCGTTGACCGGATCAGCGCGGCCACCGCGGAACCGCAATGATCACCGGAAGAACCATTGCTCCGGCCGGGCGCTCCAGGGCGGCCGGCAATGCTGCGAGATACAGACGCGGCCTGGAATGTTCTCCAGCCGGTCGCTGACCACGCGGCTGCCCTGACTGCCAGGCGCCTGGCCGACCAGTCCGATCTGCCACTTCGCCTCGGCCACGATCCGCCAGATCTCCTGGGCAATGGCGTTTCGTTCCGCCTCCGGCTTACTGCCAGCCAGCCGCAACAGGTCATAGACCCGCAGCATGCCCGGATCGTCCGGCTTCATACCCGCCTTGCCGTCGGAGGCGTACCACTGCGACCAGGCCGATCCCATCAGACTGCCCGCCGGATCGACCGGTAACGCCAGCACCGGAAACAGAAACAGACTCTCCGAGCCGCTGTTCGAAAAGATCAACATCTGATGCTGATCGTTGCGCACGCGCGTGAAGAACAGGCTGCGTTCCAGCAATTTCAGATCAGCGGCGATCCCCACCGTGCGCCATTGCTGGATCACCATTTCCACCTGTTGCGGCCACGTCGGCGTCAACGTCTGCGCAACGTCGATCTGCAGCCGTAACCGTTCGCCATTATCGGTGCGCAGCCGGTAGCCCTCGCGGTCCTTCTTCGTCAGGCCGATGGCATCCAGCATCGCGTTGGCCTTGGCGGGATCGAAATTCGACCATTTCGCGATCCATTCCTTGCCCGGACTTTCCGGCATCAGTTCCGACGGCACGCCCGAGCCGGGAGTGCCCAGACCGAGCCAGAACGCCTCATTCAATTGGTCGCGATCGATGGCGATCGAGAGCGCGCGACGGAAGTCCGCGTTGGCGATCCATTTCGCGACCTCGGGATCGGTGCGATACGCCATGTTGAACACGAGTTGCGAATCGCTGCCGTTGAAGCCCGGATCGAGGTGGAATTTGTAATGACCGCGCTCGGCGTTTTCCAGGAACACCGGCAGTTTGCCGATGTCGATGAAGCGTTCCTGCACGTCGTATTCGCCGGCGATGGCGCGCAAATTCACCACCTCGGGGTTTTCCGCCAGCATCATCTGCACGCGGTCGATATAGGGCAATTGATTGCCTTCCGTATCGACCTCGTAGAAATACGGATTACGCTCCAGCATCCAGGTTTGCGTGTTGATCGGCTGGGTCATCATCCAGGCCGCGACGGTCGGCAGTTCGGTGTTCAGCCGCCAGTCCGACTTGAAGTGGAACCATTGCACCCAGTTGGGATAGCCGGCGGCTTTCGCCCCAGTGGTCAACGCGTCGGGCGAGCTGAATTTCGGCAGGAACCGCCGCAGGTAATGCGCCGGCGCGTAAAGCCCGAACGCCAGCCCGTCCGATTGCATGCGGGATTGTCCGCCACCCACCGCCGTGTCGCCGCCGAGCAATTGGGGAAACAGGAAATGCGGCGCGTCGAATTCAAACGCGACGGTGGTTTCATCGATCTTCACGACCCGGCCAGGCTTGCCACCGGCGGACAACTCCGGCGTGGGGGAGGGGGCGATCTCCTTGTTCTGATAAATCTCCTCGAACCAGAACACGAAATCGTCGGCGGTGAACGGCGCGCCGTCCGACCATTTCATGCCCTTACGCAAGAACAACGTCGTGCGCTTGCCGTCGTCGCTGATCGACCAGCCCTTGGCCACCTGGGCTGCGAGTTTGGTGCCCGTCACATCCCAGAACAACGGTTTGTCGCCGGCCCGGATGCGGTTGCCGTTCTCCCCGTCACCCGGCCCGAGAAACGCCCGCCGCCACGTGCCGCCATAAGTTCCGGTCGCGCGCAACGGTTTCAGCACCAACGGATCCGCCGGCAACCGCTGTTCCACCGGTGGCAATTTGCCCGCCTTCACCAGCGCGGCCAGCGCCGGAGCTTCTTGAAAATGCGTGGGAATGCGCGCCGGATCGGTGACGATCTCCGGCGCCTCCAGTGTGCCAACCAGACCCGTTTGGCGCATGTCCACTTGCTGCGCCGCCGCCGTGCCACACCACACGAGCAACGCGATCAGCCGAAGCAGTTTCATGGTTTGAAGTACCACTGATCGGGACGCCCGCTCCAGGGTGTGCGGCAGTGTTGCGATATGCAGACGCGTTCCGGCACATTCTCCAGCTTCAGATTGACGACCCGCGTGCCCATATAATTCGGCGATTGTCCCACCAATCCGATCGACCACACCTGTTCAACCGCCAATTTCCATATCTCCTGGGCTTTTTTGTTACGTTCCTGCTCCGGCAGAGTAACCGCCTCGCCCAGCATGGCATAGGCCCTCAGCATTTCCTCACTTTCTGGTTTCAGACCGGCCGCTCCGTTCGACGCGAACCATTTCGCGTGCCCGACGCCGCCCTGAGAATTCGACGGATCGATCGGCAACACCGCCGATGGCAGCAAATACAGCGCCTCCGTTCCGTTGTTGGAAAAGATCGACATCTGGTTGTCGTCATTGCGTACGCGCGTATAGAACAGGCTGCGTTCGAACAATTTGGCGTCAGCCCAGATGCCGATGGCTTTCCATTGCTGCGTGATCATCTCCACCTGTTGCGGCCAGGTCGGCGTCAGCGTCTGCGCCACGTCGATCTGCAGCCGCAATCTTTCCCCATTGTCAGTACGCACCCGAAACCCGTCCTTGTCCTTCTTGCTCAACCCAATCCCATCCAGCATCGCGTTGGCCTTCTTGACGTCGAGCGTAGCCCAGATCAGCCGGTAATCCTCACCTGGGCTTTCCGGAATGATCGCGGCCGGAATCAGGGTCCCAACGACACCGAGGCCAAGCCAGAACGCGTCGTTCAACTGTCCGCGATCGATCCCAAGCGACAACGCCCGGCGAAAGTCGGCGTTCTGAAACCACTTGCGAATTTCCCGGTCGTGCGTATAGGCGAGATTGAAGTAAATCTGCGAGTCCGCCCCGTTGAACCCGGGATCGAGTCGCACCCGATACCCGCCGCGTTCAGCGTTCTCCAGAAACACCGGCAGCTTCGCGAGGTCGATAAACCGTTCCATGAAATCGTACTCGCCGGCGATGGCACGCAAATTGATGACCTCGGGGTTTTCCGCCAGGGTCAATTGCACTTTGTCGATGTAGGGCAACTGATTGCCCGCGGTATCAATCGCGTAATAATACGGATTGCGCTCCAGCACCCAGGACTGGGTGTTGATCGGGCTCACCATGATCCAGGCCGCCACGGTCGGGACGCCGGTATTGAGGCCCCAGTCGGACCTGAAACGAAAATACTGCACCCAGTTGTCGTAGCCGGCTGCTTTGGCGGCGGCGTTCGCCTGCTCGGTCGAGCTGTATTTCGGCAGGAACTGCTTCAGATAATGCGCTGGCGCGTACAGGCCGAATTCACGGCCATCGGACTGCAGCCGCGACTGTCCGCCACCAACTTGCGTGTCGCCCGCCAATAGCTCCGGGAACAGGTAATTCGGTTCATCGAACTCAAAAGCAACCGTGGTTTCGTCGATTTTCACGAACCGGGCCGGTTTGCCGTTAACCGACAACTCGGGTGCCGGCGTCGGAACGAGGTCCTTGTCCTGGTAAATGTCATCATACCAGAACACGAAATCATCAGCGGTGAACGGCGCGCCATCCGACCATTTCATGCCCTTGCGTAAGAACAACGTTGTCCGCTTCCCATCGGCACTCAACTCAAACCCCTTCGCCACACTCGGCATGATCACGGTGCCGGTCGCATCCCAGAACAGCAGCTTGTCGCCGGAGCGGATGCGGTTGCCGTTCTCCTGATCGCCGCGGCCGAGAAAACCGCGGCGCCAGGTGCCCCCATAAGTGCCAATGCTGTGCAGTGGTTTCAGCACGAGCGGCTCCAGCGGCACGCGTTCCGCCACCGGTGGCAGTTTGCCGGCTTTGACCAGTGCCGCGAGCCCCGGAGCCTCTCCGGTCGGCTTTGGCCATTTCGCCGGATCGGTAACGATTTCCGGGCTCTCCAGTTTTCCGACCAGTCCGGATTGCTCGTACGCGGATTGTTGCGCTTGCGCCCCCGTAACGAACAGTGTCAGCGCCAGCAGAATGAGAGACTTTCGCATCGGTCCTCCGGAAAACATTGGTTACGCCAGCAGCGCGGGTTCGTCGGCGCGGAAGCAGCTGCTGAAATGCCCATGGGCGATTTCGAGAAGCTGGGGGCGGTCAACGCGGCAGCGGTCGATGGCGAAGGGGCAGCGTGGGTGAAACGCGCAGCCCGATGGGGGATTGGCCGGATCGGCGACCTCACCGCGTGGAGCGGTCACCGCATCGCGCGTCTCGGGGTCGGCCTTCGGCACCGCCGCCAACAGCGCGCGTGTGTAGGGATGCCGCGGCGTGGCGTAGAGTTCGACGGTCGGGGCCACCTCGACGATGCGGCCGACATACATCACCGCGACACGGTCGCTGACATGGCGCACCACGCCGAGGTCATGCGCGACGAACAGCATCGACAGGCCCAACCGGTCCTGCAGGTCGAGCAGCAGGTTGATGATTTGTGCCTGCACCGAAACATCCAGCGCCGAGACCGGCTCATCCGCGACGATCAGCCGCGGGTTCAGGGCCAGCGCCCGCGCGATGCCGATGCGCTGCCGCTGGCCGCCGGAAAACGCGTGCGGGAACCGGGTGCGCGCCGCCACGGGCAAACCGACGAGGTCCAGCAACTCCAGCAACCGCGCCTGGCGTTCGGTCCCAGGGACGCCATTCACCAGCAACGGTTCGGTGATGATGTCGCCGACCATCATGCGCGGATTGAGCGAGGCGTACGGGTCCTGAAAGATCAACTGGATATGCCGGCGTAACGGCCGCAACGCGCTCCGCGACAACGGCGCGAGATCGATCATTTGTCCGTCTTCGGGCGAGAAGCGGATTTCGCCGGCTGTCGGACGCAGCGCGCGCAAGATGCAGCGGGCGACGGTGGTTTTGCCACAGCCGGACTCTCCGACGAGCGCCAGCGTCTCGCCATGCTCGATGGTGAAATTGACGTCGTCGGCGGCGCGCACGCGGCCCACCTCACGGCGCAGCATGCCGCCGACGATGGGATAATGTTTCGACAGCCCGCTGACTTCCAGCACGTTCATGCCACCAGGTCCTCGACCAGGAAGCAGGAGGCGCCCGCGACCCCCGGTGAAACCGGCGCCGGGATCGTCACGTCGCAGCGGCCCGGCATGACCTCCGGACAGCGTGGATGAAACGGACAGCCAATGGGCGGCCGGGAACCTGGCTGCGGCACCGCGCCGCCAATCGTCGCCAGTCGCTGTCTCGGCTTCGCATCCAGATCCGGCACCGACCGCAGCAGCGCCCGCGTGTACGGATGCCGCGGCGAACGGAACAGTTCGCGCACCGGTGCGAACTCAATGATGCGCCCGAGATACATCACCGCGACGTCGTCGGCCATTTGCGCGATCACGCCCATGTCGTGCGTGATCAACATCAGCGCGATGTGTTTGTCGCGTTGCAGCCGGCGCAGCAGCGCCAGGATCTGTGCCTGAGTCGTGACATCCAGCGCCGTGGTCGGCTCGTCCGCGATCAGCACGTCCGGCTCCGCCGCCAGCGCCAGCGCGATGCCGACGCGTTGCCGCAGGCCGCCGCTGAGTTGAAACGGATAGGCATCGATCCGGGTTTCCGGGCGAGGGATACCGACCTGATGCAGCAATGCGATCGCCCGTTCACGCGCCGCATGCTTGCCGGGGTCGCGATGCGCGCGGATCGCTTCGATCATCTGGTTGCCGACGGTGTATTGCATCGACAGCGAGGCCATCGGCTCCTGGAAGATCAAGCCGATCCGGCCGCCGCGGACGGAGCGAGGCCATCGGCTCCTGGAAGATCAGGCCGATCCGGCCGCCGCGGACGGCGCGGATTTGCGATCCTTCCGATGGCAACGCGGTCAGGTCCTGTTCCTCCGGCGTGCCCGGGTCCAAGGTCACGCGGCCGGCGGTGATCGAACCGTTACGGTCCAGGATCCGCAGCATGGCGCGCGCCGTGACGCTCTTGCCGCACCCCGATTCGCCGACCACACCCAGCACACGGCCGGGATAAAGATCGAGGTTCACTGACTCCAGCGCGCGCACCGTGCCGGTGTGCTGGTGGAATTCCACCGCCAGATCACGCACGGAGACGATGGGTTTCATAACGTCACCCATACGGGTCAGCCGCGTCGCGCAGGCCATCGCCCAGAAAGTTGAAGGCGAGGATGACCGTCACCACCGGAACCGCGGCGAGCAACAGCCACGGCGCACCCGCCAGCACCTGCACGTTCTGCGCGTCCTGCAACAAAATGCCCCACGAGATCGCCGGCGGCCGCAGCCCGAGGCCAAGGAACGACAACGACGTTTCGCTGATGATCATCGCCGGCAGCGCCAGCGACACCGCCGCGATCACATGGCTGGTGAACGACGGCAGCATGTGCCGGACCATGATGCGTAACTGGCTGGCTCCCGCGAGTTCGGCCGCGATCACGAAATCTTCCTCGCGCAACGTCAGGAACCGGCCGCGCACCACGCGCGCAAGCTCGGTCCAGCCGACCAGCGAAATGATCAGAGTGATCGCGAAATAGATCTGCACCACGGTCCAGGTATTCGGCAACGCCGCCGCGATGCCCATCCAGAGCGGTATGGTGGGGATGGAACGCACGATCTCGATCACCCGCTGCAAGAACAAATCGACGAGGCCGCCGTACAGCCCCGAAATGCCGCCCAACAGAATGCCGAGGATCAGACTGAGGCTGACACTCGCCAGTCCGATGGACAGCGAAATGCGCGTCGCCACCATGATGCGGGAAAACAGGTCGCGGCCGAGCGCATCGGTGCCCAACAGATAAATGCCATCCAGCGGTTCCGGCGAAACAAGGCCGAGCAAATGACGGTCGGTTTCGAACAGGCCGAGCGGTTCATAGGGATAGCCATGGGCGAACAATGTCACGGGAAGTTTCTTGTTGGGATCGGGGACATAGACCTGCCGGAACGTCTTCAGATCGCGCTTGCCCGTCATGCCGCTGACATATGGATTGAAGCCGTCGCCGTTAAACAAATGCACCGTCTGTGGCGGCAGATAGCCGCGCCGCGCATCGACCGCGTGCGGATCGTTGATCGCCAGGAAGTCGGCGAAGATCGCGACCAGATAGAACAGCGCGACGATGAACAGGCTGACGTACGCCAGCTTGTGGCGCCGGAAGCGCAGCCAGGTCAGCCGCAACTGGCCGGCGGAGGCGAGGCTGTCGTCGCTCAGCGTGCCGCTCATGCTCAGGAACGTCCGGTCAGACGCAGCCGCGGCTCGATCCACATCAGCAGCATGTCGGAGATCAGCGTGCCGACCACGGTCATGACACCCAGCAGCAGCACGATCGTTCCGGCCAGGAACATGTCCGGAACATGTCCTGCGCCACCAACGCCTGCAGCAGCAACGGCCCAACCGTCGGCAGTCCGAGCACCAGCGACACGATGATGCTGCCCGAGACCAAATACGGGAACACGTACGCGATGGAACTGGCGAACGGATTGAGCGCCGCGCGCACCGGATATTTCAGGATCACGCGATGCTCCGGAATCCCCTTGGCGCGCGCGGTGATGACATAAGGTTTGCGCAACTCATCCAGCAGGTTCGCCCGCATGATGCGAATGAGTTGCGCCGATCCGGCGAGCGCCAGCACACAGGCCGGCAACGGCACATGCTTGGTCAGGTCCCATGCTTTCGCCAGGCCCCATGGTGCCTGCGCGAATTCGGCGGAGAACAGGCCGCCGACGCTCAGACCCAGATAGCGGAAGCCGAAATACATCAGGATCAGCGCGAGCAGAAAATTCGGAATGGCGAGGCCGATGAAGCCAAGCATGGTGGCGACATAATCGCCGATGGAATACTGCCGGACCGCCGAATAGATACCGATCGGCAACGCGATGGTCCAGGTCAGGAACAGCGCGGCGAACGAAACGATCATGGTGAGCCAGAGCCGGTCGCCGATCACCTCGGTCACCGGCCGGCGCCACATCATCGACACGCCGAAATCGCCATGCACGACGCGCGTGATCCACAGCACATACTGCACATACACCGGCCGATCCAACCCATATTCATGCCGCATCGCCTGCGCCTGCTCGGCGGTCACCGTGCTGCCGGTCGAGGCGAGGTTCGCGATATACGCGTCGACGAAATCGCCCGGCGGCAGGCGAATGATGATGAACGTCAGGATGGAGATCGCGACGCAGGTGATCAGCGCCAGCGACAGCCGGCGTCCTATGTAGATCAGCATGCACGATGCTTTGCCAACCGCGTTTCTCCCATTGAATGGCGCGGATGCCGGTTCGAACCGCGCCACCTTGTTGTTTCGTGGCCAAGTCTATCCCGATTCCCGCGTTACACAAAGCGTCCCGGGGCACGGCTTCGGAGCGAAGGCCGGGTCGGTCGATACCTTACCGTTCCGAGCAGTCGTTTTCGCGGGTTTGCTCGCGGTCAGGAGATCAGTTTGCCTCAGGCGGCCGAGCAATCCTCGCGAGACGGTATCAACGCGCGCCAGTGAAAACGCCCCGGTGTTCCGGATTTGCATCCAGGTTGGGGCGTTTCACCAATAGCGCGCCGAGTCTGACAGTACCAGGAATCGTTGGATCGCGGTACACTCCGACGTCATCCCCATGATGAGTACGGGAAGCGCCGAGACTCACGGTTCACTGATTGTGTGGCTGCCCTTCCTGTGCACATATCGAACCATTTGCCTGGCGCCAGAGCCTCCGCTTCGGCGTGTGCTTGAGGAAATCCGGGGGATGCGGTTCGCCGCCTGGTGCCGAGACGCCAGATGGATGGGGTAATTGGTCAGCCGGAATGCCGCCGACCGGCCCGAACCGCTGCTTTCGACCCGGGGTGGACCCACGGCTGGCGGCATCGTCTGTCCGCCGAACCTCGCCGCTCTGTAAGCGGCTGTATGGGTGACATTGTTGTCCGGCTCGTACCGTGAGACGTTGTAGCCTGATGCCGAGCTTGTCCAAACAGGGCAGCCCGCACGTTTGGAGGCAAATGCCGTGACCACGTTCAGCAATTCAGGTGGCGGGGACTTCCGCACCGACGGCAACTGGAGCTCCGGCCACCACCCGCTCAACGGCGGGACGGCGGACATTTCCAACACGTTCTCCGGCGCCGACTATACGGTCGCGGTCACCGACGCAGAGGCGGCGGCCCTGATCAATATCACCGCGGCCAACGCCGACCTGTTCATTTCGAACCTCGGCGTCCTCACGGCCGGCACGATTAACGCGACAGCCGGCACGTTGAATGTCGGCGGGGAAATCAGCGGCGGCAAGGTCGTATTCAACAACAATGCGGTATTGCTGCCGCAGGGCGGCACACTGAACGGCGTGACCTGGGAGGGCACGTTGGCGCTGAATGCCCTTGGCGTGTCCGACTCACTCGAAGTGGCCTCAAGCCTCTCCGTGCTCAACGCGGCCGGCAACGGCCCCGGCGAGATCGACATCACAGGCCCGTCGACCAGCGCCGACCTGGACTTCGAAAGTTCGATGACGCTCAACAGCGCGAGCGGCGGCAATCTCGTCATCAACCTGGGCTCGTCGACAACGAATACCCAGTACTTGAGTATCGGCTCCAACATTAGCCTGACGCTGGGCACCGCCGTTTCGCTGAACCAGGTCGGGGCCGGCAGCACCCTCAGTCTGATCGACAATGGCGGCGCCTTCGGCGGCACGATCGTCAATGACGGCACGATCATGCTGACCACGGGGCCTGGCTCGGGGGCGTCCGTCACCGCGTCCAACTTCATCAACAACGGCACGATCATCGACGTCGGCGGCGGCCTGGGCGGGGCGTTACCCGGTGAGGACCTGGAACTCTCGCCGGGGAATACGTTCGAGGCCGGCCCGAACAGCCTGATCGAGGTAAGCGGTTACGGCCTTGTCCACATCACCGGCCCGAACGGTTCCATCGACCTCAGCGGTACCATCAAGGTCTCGAGCCATGGCACCGTCGATCTCGACACCGCCTCGGTCGCCGTCAGCGACACGCTCGGGGCGGGCGTGGTCCAGATCTCCACCTTCGGCACGCTCGAGGTCAACTATGATTACAAAGGCACGGCCACGTTCCTCGACCCGACCGGGGTCCTGGCCTTGGGTAACGAGGGCGGGGGCTATACCGGCGCGGTCGTGGGTCTGCAAGCCTTCAACAGCGCCACGCACGACGTGATCGATCTGCTGCTCACCACCGGAATCACCTCGCTACAGCCGCACTTCACATCGCCCGTCAGCGGCATCCTGGACGTGATGGACAACACAACGACCCTCGCGTCGATCAATCTGATCGGCGACTACGTTGGCTTTACGTTCGGGTTTGGATCGGACGGCCAGACGACCCCCGGCACCGATATCTTCGTCGGCTGCTTCGCCGCCGGCTCGCGTATTCTGACGGACCGCGGCGAAGTGCCGGTCGAAAGCCTGCGCGAAGGCGATCTGGCGGTGACGCTCTCAGAGATCGGCGCGAAGTGCGGGCCGGTGCGCTGGATCGGCGTCGCGCGCATCGATATCGACCGCCATCCGAGGCCGCGGGCCGTCACCCCGATCCGAATCCTCGCGGGTGCGTTCGGCGACGACCTGCCGCACCGCGATTTGCTGCTGTCGCCGGATCACGCCGTCTACGTGGATGGCGTGCTCATCCCAATCCAGTACCTCGAAAACGGCGCCACGATCCGCCGCGAAGCCATCGGCGGCGTGGTGACGTACTACCACGTCGAACTCGATGAGCACGCCGTGCTGGTGGCCGACGGTCTGCCCGTGGAGAGCTATCTCGACACCGGCGGCCGCGCCAATTTCCTCAACGGGGGTGGTGTGCGCGCGCTATATCCCGAGTTCGCGGCGCGGCGTTGGGAAACGCAAGGTTGCGCGCCACTGATCGTCACTGGCCCGGCACTGCGAGCGGTGCGCGACCGGTTGAATTCCCGCGTGCCGGCCTCCGTGGACAAGGTATTCGCGCGCTCAGCGAGGCCCGCGGCGCTGGTATGAAACGGGTGTGACAGCGACCTGGCCCAGGTGAATTTGGGTTTGTTGGACCTCGGCGGTGGGGTTACGGCACGGTTAATGACCAGGACGACATGGTGGGTGTCACGCTCTGGAGGCATAAGCGCGAGGACGGTCATTCGAAGTACCTGAACACCCGCCGGCAGGCGCTGCACGGGAATGTCCGCGAAGGGTCGAGGATCGCGGCAGGATATCCGACCGACGTTCAGCCACTGATGTTTAGCTGATCCGGGCCGGATCGCGGTGGTCTGCTTTCTTGCAGATGTCAAGCAGAGAGAATGTAAGCAGAGTATCGTCATCGGCGGCGGGCATCGCAGATTCTGTCCGGGGCTGGAGAGTGGCGTCAGCACCCAATCTCTGAACGATGCCCAACAGTTATCCCATACCCGTTTGCAAATCCCGGCTATGCAATGAATAAGATGGGCTGGTAATTTGAAAAGATCGGATCACCCCTGATGGAACTCGTCGTTGATCCCTCTCTCGCTGCTGCCCTTGGCCCCGTGACCCGGGAGGTGTCCTGCAAGATCTGTCCTCAGCGCGCCGCGCTGCACGGGGTGGCGGACTTCAACAAGAGCTGCCAGATCGAGCAGGGACGCCATTTTCCCCTGAGCGGTATTCCTGTCTGGTATCATCGCTGCCGGGGATGCGGGTTCGTATTCTCGGCACAGTTTGATGCATGGACGCCCGCCATGTTCCGAACACATATCTATAATGCTCAATATCTCATGGTCGATCCGGATATGAAAGGAACCCGGGCGGAAATAGCTTCTCATCGGCTCATCGCCTGTGCCCGGGAGCGTAACGCTGCTAATTTGCTGGACTTTGGCGGCGGTGAAGGGCATTTGGCGCGCATCCTCAGCGCGAAAGGCCTTGTGACGCGCACCTGGGATCCGTTCCTCACCGACGACGAACCGCCGGAAGCCGGAATATTCGATCTGGTGTCCTGCTATGAGGTGTTGGAGCATTCGCCGACACCGCGAGAGACTTGCGCTCGAGCTCTGTCATTCCTTAAGCCGGGCGGGGTGATGGTGTTTTCCACCTTGTCGGTCGATGACCTTCCGCGACATAGCATGGACCATTGGTATATCGCGCCACGCAACGGACATATTTCGATCCACACGAAACGCAGCCTCGCGGTTTTGTTCGGGGAGCTCGGCTGGCGGGTGCGGCAGGTCAGCCCCGCTGTGTACATGGCGGTGGCTGCCTCAGGATAGGGTCTGACCGCCCGGGTCAGAAAAAAACGCCGCTGGCACTTGTGAGCCACGGGAAATGTCTGTCACCGCCGGTCAGTCGGGGACGCTAACCGGCGGTGGTTTGGGATCAAAGGATTTCGAAGTTCCCGCTGGCCAGCAGGCTCGCAGGCGTGAAGCGGCCGGAATTCACCAAATTGACCGTCGCGGTGCCGCCTTGACCGATGATGGTCAGCGGGATCAGACCGCCAAGGCGGTCTCCGCCGGATGGTTACTTTGAATCTTCCATGTCCCCGTTGGGCCGGGACTGACAGGACGTTGCGCGGGTGTTATCAGCAATTGAGTATTTACTCAGCCTGGGTCAGCAGCGGACAGTGGCCAGGCCGACATTGAAT
>ODAK010000460.1_pt1 | contig 46840 bp, 35 predicted proteins | sample 1539591 | NCBI WGS metagenome assembly ODAK01 (sample SAMEA3539303, study PRJEB22396) | soil metagenome | biome: tundra; feature: field; material: soil | place: USA | collected 2010-05 | depth 0.15 m
CTTGCGAACGGCAGATTTTGAGTCTGCTGCGTCTACCAATTCCGCCATCCGGGCTGGTACGTCAAGTGGACGTAATTTAGGGTGGCAATATTACACATTCCAATCAATCTCTCCAAAATACAAACGTTGTATTTTCTTTATTTACTTTTAATAAGCCAGATGGAGATTTATATAGACCATAAAATGTAAATTGCCTGAATTGAATTCATGAAAATGCTGAAGATCGGCTTGCTAAGAGAAGGAAAAATTCCTGCAGATAACCGGGTAGTCCTTACCCCAAAGCAGTGTACATGGGTGAAGGAAAATCTTCCTGTTCACATAAAAGTGCAGCACAGCAGCACAAGGTGTTATAGGGACCACGAATATGAAGAGTCAGGTATTGAAGTAGATGAGGACGTAAGCGATTGCGATATATTATTGGGCATTAAAGAAGTACCTGTAGAAATGCTAATTCCCGGTAAAAAGTATCTCTTTTTTTCCCATACCAAAAAATTACAATCACAAAACAGGAATTTATTACAAAATATAATCCGCAAAAAAATTACCCTCATAGATTATGAATGCATGGAGCATGAAGATGGAAACCGCATTATTGGTTTTGGATTTTTTGCCGGAGTAGTAGGCGCTCATAATGGCATGATGGCATACGGGAATAGAACCGGAACCTTTCAACTGGGCAGGGTATACAAACAAAAATCATTTCAGCTCTTAATATACACTTATTTTGGTTTAAAAATTCCATTAATAAAAATTGCAGTTACCGGCAGTGGGAGGGTAGCGCATGGCATTTTGGAGATCATGAATCTGATGGAAATTCACGAGGTAGATCCAGAAGAATACCTGGTTGAAAAATTTGATTATCCTGTTTACGTTCATTTAAAAGGTAAAGACCTTTACACTGATCTTATTACAGGCTCGTATAGCCGAAAGAATTTTCATGAACACCCGGAAAATTATCGTTGTCTTTTCAAAAAGTATATCGGTGAAACAGATATTTTGATAAATGGTGTTTATTGGGAGGAAAGAATTGAAAGGCTGTTTGAAATGTCTGATCTATTAAAAGATGATTTCAGGATTAAGACAATTGCTGATATTTCTGATGACCGCAATGGATCGGTGCCTTGCAATATTATGGATGGCTCAATTGAGAATCCTGTGTATGGGGTAGATAAAAAAACAGGGATTGTAACTGATCCATATCTTTCCGGTTCTGTGGATATAATTGCCATTGGAAATTTACCAAATGAACTGCCCAGGGATGCTTCGAGATATTTTGGAGAACAATTGATAAAATTCATTCTCAACGATCTTATAAAAGGAGGATCGAAAATAATTCAAGATGCAACTATTATACATGAGGGCAATCTTACCACCAATTATGAATACATGAAAAGTTATGCCGGCCTATAACCACAATTATTTCTTTATCAAAGATGCAGATAATAATCTTTTAATAATTCCCTGAATTCATTTGAATACTCATTATTATTATTACTAATCCTGATGGATAATTGATTTTCATTTTTCTCAGTTTTTTCTTTTTGAAAGATATATGCAGTTCTAAAAAAAGGGTGACTATCAATCTGTCTTATACCAATTTTTTCTTTTACGTACAGGCCATCCTTTAAGGCTTTGTTCTCAAACCAAATTGATCTGCTCCAGGGAAGTAAAATTGCTATATTCCCTTCCGGCTTTAATATTGTATGAACAATTGGAAAAAGTTCTGTCAACAGTACACCGAAATTATGTTTAGATATATTTTTTCTGGAATCCTCAGAAACGGGGTCATTTTCGAAAAATGGAGGATTAGTAATAATCAGATCATAATTATGCGGGGCCTTCCATTGTTTAATATCTGAATGAAATATATTAAGACGATTTTTCCACGGTGAGGTATTGAAATTTTCCTGAGCCTGTTCAAATGCATTTTTTTCAATTTCAACCGCATCTATTTTTGCAGAGGTTTTTTGTGCCAGCATCAGGCTGAGTAATCCAGTTCCGGCGCCAATATCCAATATATATTTAGGACTCTTATTCAGTTGCGTAACTTTCTCTGCAACGAATGCACCAAAGAGGCAGGAGTCAGTGCAAACCTTCATGCTGCATTTATCCTGGTGGATCATGAACTCTTTAAACCTGAAAAATGTGTTAGCCAAAATTGATCTTTTAAAAAGAAAATGAAGGGGGGGGAATTTACACTTAATTTAAAAAATAGCTCTTGCTGCAGGAACGACAGATAAATCTTCAAATATACCTGCAAGGTATTTGTAATAACCGGTAATGGCGATCATGGCTGCATTGTCTGTACAATATTCAAAGGGAGAGATAAAGATTTTCCAGCCTTCTTCATGCCCCAATTTTTCAAATGCTTTCCTTAACCCGCTGTTGGCACTGACTCCTCCTGCTATACAAATATTTTTAATGCCTGTAGCATTGGCAGCAAGTTTTAGTTTATTTAACAGGATCGAAACGATGCGTGATTGTATGGAGGCACAGATATCTGGAAGGTTTTCATCCACAAACTTTTCATTCTTTGCTTTTTCATCTCTAACGAAATAGAGAATTGCTGTCTTTAAACCGCTGAAACTAAAATCCAATTCGTCAATTTTTGGTTCAGGGAATTTGTATTTATCAGGATTCCCGTCTTTGGCATATTTGTCAATTAATGGTCCGCCGGGGTAGGGAAGGCCCAATATTTTGGCAGACTTGTCGAAAGCTTCACCGGCAGCGTCATCCAGCGTTTGTCCTATCACTTTCATTTTTAAAAAATCTTCACATAAAACGATTTGCGTATGCCCTCCGCTCACTGTCAGGCATAAAAACGGGAAGGCAGGGATCTCATTTTTTTTACCAGTATCTTGAATAAGATTAGCCAATACATGAGCCTGCATATGGTGTACCGCAATCAAAGGTTTGTCGCAAGCAAGTGCCAGTGATTTTGCAAATTCTGTTCCAACAAGTAAAGCGCCTATAAGACCGGGGGACTGGGTAAATGCGAAGGCGTCTATAGCATCTAAAGAAACCTTTGCCTGTTTCAATGCTGTATCCACAACCGGAACTATTGCCTCCAAATGGGCCCTGGAAGCCAGTTCAGGAACTACACCGCCGTATTTTTCATGAATAGATTGACTGGCAATGATATTGCTTAATATCATACCATCTTTGCACACAGCGGCAGCAGTTTCGTCACAAGAAGATTCAATTGCAAGAATTTGGGGCATACAGTTTTACTTAGATCTTATGGCTACTACAGGGTCTAGCCGGGAGGCATTATATGCAGGTATAAATCCCGCTGCAATACCAATAATGATGCATATTGATATAGCAAGTGTTAGAATACCAATTGAAATAAAAACGGGGAAATTAAAAATATTAGTAAGAACAATAGTCAAAAGGTATACAAGGATCAGTCCCATAAATCCTCCCATAAGGCATATGATAGCAGATTCCAATAAGAATTCAGTTAGAATACTTCTTTTCTTTGCTCCCACTGCTTTCTTCAGGCCAATCATCGCAGTTCGTTCCTTTACTGTCACAAACATTATATTGGCTATACCAAATGCACCTACAATAAGGCTCAGGATACCAATAGCCCAGCCGCCAAGATTGATGCTGGAGAATAATGAACTCACTCTATCACTGAAACTGCTGATCAGGTTAAGGGAAAAGTTATCAACCTGTTTAGGGCTTAGTTTCCTTATGGAACGCATCACTCCCTCCAGTTCATCAGCCAGGGCAGGAGAACTCACATTTTCTTTTCCTTTTACCAAAATTTTAGGACCACTAAATTTTTCATTAAATATTTGCCTGCCAAATCGGTAGGGAATAATTAATTGCTGGTCTGCATCGCCAAACATAGATTCACCGGATTTTTTGATGACACCTATAATAGTGGCCTTCATTCCTTTTATTTTTATCTCTTTTCCAACGGCGAGGGAAGCATTAACAAATAAATTTTCCGCATTAGTATATCCAAGAATAGCAACCGGGCTGCCGAAAGCAAATTCTGCCCCGGAAAAATAACGGCCATACCCCATCGTCATTGGCACAATTTCGTTATAATCTTCTGTTAAACCAAGCACGGTCACTCCTTCCAATGCATATGATTCATATTCTATTGTAAGGCGGGAATCAATTTCAAAAGCAACATTTTTTGCAAGATGGCTTCTTTGTTTGATAAAATTGACTTCTTCAAATTTTGGTTCCGGCCTGTTAACGTATTTCCACCACGGATAATCAGGGCCACCACTATAAACCCATTTATCAATAAAAATTGTATTTGTTCCAAGGCTGTTTATCTGGTTTTGGATATTTGCCTGCAGGCTGTTAACAGTAGCAAGTACTCCGATGATACAAAATATACCGAATGAAATTCCAATGAGGGAAAGTGCAGTACGCACCTTATTAACTTTCAATTCCTGCATAGTTAGGCGGAAAGCACTGGCTAATATGTATAGCGTTTTACGCATACCGTAAAATTAATGCTTTTTCCCCCCCGGCAACCTGTGATTTGATGAATGGCATGATATTAAAAATATCTGGTAAGAATTTAATTTTACCTTCCTGATATTTATCCATCCTTTAGGTAATAATGGATAGGTATTAATTAATATAAAAAACCCGGAATATCCGGGACTTTAAACTCTTTGATAGATTTTGGAATTCTGAGGTCTCAACCCTTTTCATGATTTTAGCGGGTTGTTGGTCTTTGGATGTTTGGATTCTGTTGGTTTTTTTCAGGATGTTGGACAATTTAATTTCGATTTTCGTTTGGATCTGGATTTGGTTATTTCAGGATTTGGATTTCTTTATTGTTGATACAAAGATGTAAAAGATTACAGCCGAATTTTATTCTTTTCGGTAAATAGAATAATTATTTCGACGAATGGATTCTTTTTGAGGTTAATTTATATACCGGCAATTAAGCTCCGGTTGAAATGATATATTTAATAAATTGGGACAAGACACAAAAAAAATAACCCCCTCATAGAAATGAGGGGATTTTTCCAAAATTCAAAAACTGATTATCCATTAAACTTTTCTAACTATTTCAAAGTTTTTCTTTAAAAAATAGCTAATAATTTCTTTTTTATCATACTTTTTTTTGCCAATGAATTTTCTGGTTCAGGCATCGTTACTATAATAGATAAATAATTCTATAACGTAACATTGAGAATATTCTTTTGTAAGACAATTCAGGTGTTCGAAGGAGTAGGAAAATAGGGTTAGCAACGCCTTCAGGTCATTAAAACGAGGATATAAAAGAGTTATTTTATTCAATTCAAAAATTGAGTATAGTTACTTTATTTAAAAGAATTTCCTTCGGATTTTTACTAAATGATAACCAAAGTTTTACGAATAATTTGAGTGCGCTTTTTTATTGGTAAATATTGAGTGGTATTTGAAGAATTCTCAGAAAATTCCTGAAGGATTTGAACTATTTTAATAATGGTACTTATTTATTGACCTTAGTCTTGATTAACAGGGTTCCTTTCTAAATTTCTGAATAGTACCCGGAGCATGGAGGGTAATACAATAAGTAATAAGGGAAGCGCAATTAAGAAGCCACCAATCACAGCTATGGCTAATGGCTGATGCAATTCTGCCCCTGCTCCAATTCCTAAGGCAAGGGGCATGAGGGCTATAATGGCGCCTAAGGCGGTCATGAGTTTGGGACGCAACCTGGTCGAAATAGCATATACAATAGATTCGTCGACACTTTTTTCGCGCAATGTTTCCCTGAATTGAAGGAAGGTAAAGATGGAATTTTCACCTATAATACCTACAATCATGATGAGTCCGGTGTAGCTGCCAACATTTAAAGGAGTATGCGTTACAAAAAGTGCTATGTAGCTTCCTGCAATTCCCAAAACGGCAATGAATAATATTGCGAGAGCGACCTTTACATCTTTATATAAAAACAGTATCACGCCAAATACCAACAAGCTTGATGATATTAGTATCATCAATAATTCATTGAAGGACTGTTGTTGCTCTGCATATTCCCCGCCATATTCAATGCTATATCCCTGCGGCAGGCTGACTTCTTTACTTACGTTTTTCTTAATATCTTTTATGGTGCTTCCAAGATCGCGGTTTTCAAGCCGCGCAGTAACTATACCCATCGATTGAAGATTTTCTCTTTCAATCTGGGCTTCACCTCCTTTTACTTCTACTGTAGCCAACTCATTAATGGACTTAAGCCTACCATCGGGTAAAAAGATAGGTAATTTGTTTAGTTCATCAAGACTCCTGCTTTTGCTGCCGGGATAAACTAACCGCACAGGGTAAACCCTATCTTTTTCGAATATATTGCCCGCAAGGTTTCCCTGGAGAGATGATTGCAACTGGAATTGAAGATCAGCAGGCGAGATACCATACTTACTGTCGGTTGCATAGTCAGGATTTACACTAACGGAAGGACCCGCAATGGTGATCCCATCAAATGCATCGGCAGTTCCTTTGGTACTATCAACAATCGATTTCACCTGCCTTGAAATTTCGTGGAGTTTCTGCTGGTCTTCGCCGAAGATTTTTATTTCAATAGGTTGCACGGAAGTCATCAGGTCGCCAAGCATATCACCGATTACCTGACCGAAATCAATACGAAGTTCCGGTTGGGAAGATTCAATTCTCTGCCTGATATCCTCAATCACCTGGTCGGTAGTCTTCTTGCGGTCCTTTTTCAGCTGTATCAGGTAGTCTCCATCATTTGGTTCAGTTATGAAAAAGCCCATTTGAGTTCCGGTGCGCCGGGAATAGGCTGCCACTTCGGGAGTAGAAATGATGATTTTTTCAACTTGCTGCAATTCCTTATCAGTTTCTTCCAAAGAAGTTCCGGGGATGGAAGTGTAATCTAATACTATGCTTCCTTCATCCATATGAGGTAGAAAACCAGTCTGGAGATTTGGAAGAATGATTATGATGGATAATATGAGCCCGGCTATAATAATTAAACTTATCCATGGCCGCAAGATGAACCAGGAGACCCATCGTTGCCTTTTTACTTCCTTTTCTTTGATTCTTTTTTTAATTATCTTTTGTTTCTTTTTAGTTCCTGAAAATAATAGATAAACTACCGGCAACCCGATCCAGGTTACAAAAAAAGAACATACCAGGGTTATGATCATCGTATTGGTAAGCACACTAAAATAGGCACCAGCTACTCCACTCATAAGGATAAACGGGATAAAAATTACGATTGTGCTAATAGATGAACCTACCATTGCCGGAAATAAATAGTGTATTGCCTTCTGAACAATGTGTTTATTCTCATCACCGGGATTTTCCTCATGAGTTCGGTGAATCTGTTCCACCACCACAATTGCATCATCAATAATTAATCCAATCGCCGCAGCTATAGCCCCGAGAGTCATAATATTAAAGGTGTAACCAATAGCATACACTACGATCAATGTTACGCAAAGCGTAACGGGAATAATAATTAGTATTGTTGCACTGGCCTTTAATGAACGGAGAAAAATTATTGCAACAATTATTGCGAGTGCAAGACCGATCCATAAACTATCAGTAACGCTCTTTACCGAATCATTTACAAAATCTGCCTGTACATAATAAGGTTTTATCGATACATCTCCAGGAAGAATCTTTCTTAGTTCTTCGATTTTTGCTTTCATCTGCGCAGATAAATCCACCAAATTGCTGCTAGGTTGTTTGATTACAGCAATAAGTATCCCTTCCTTCCCATTTGCGTTCACTTTAATGTATTCTACTGCTTCCTGCACCTTTATATCAGCGATATCCCCAAGACGTATGATTCTCTTTCCATTATTGCTGATAATTACATTTTTTAAATCACTGATTGATTGAACGGAAGCATCAGTTACTGTGAGATACAGGTATCGGTAATCAGAAAGATATCCGTTCGATTTTAAAAAATTTGTTTCACTCAAAGCCTTATCCACGGCATTAGGCGTTAGCGATAGCGAGCTCATTTTTTGAAGGTTCAGCTCCACCCAGTATTCTTTGGATTTTCCTCCAATAACTCTTATCTCAGAAACGCCCGGCACCTGGCTTAAGAAAGGCTTTATCGTATATGTCGCCAGTTCTTTTAATTCAATAGGCGATAATTCGTGGCTTTCAAGTGAATAACCCATTACCGGTAAAATGGATGGGTTCATTTTTTCGACAGTAATGTCTACATCTGCTGGCAATAAATTCCTTATTTCTGCGATTCCTGCCTCGATTCTTTGCTGACTCAGGTCCACATCTGCCTTCCAGTCTATAAATGCTGATATCTCGCAACTACCCCTGCTGGTAATACTTCGGATAGTAGTGAGGTCAGGTATCCGCTTTATCGCATTTTCTAATGGTCTTGTAACTGTTACCATCATCCTGTCTACCGGTTGCAAACCCGCATCAGCAATAATTTTTATTTTGGGAAAAGTAATTTCAGGAAAAAGAGACGTTTGCATTTTGCTGTAAACAAACAATCCGGCCATGATAATCATTACCAGCAAGACCGTTAGTGGATTCTTATAGGTGGTAAAATAATTTTTCATTTGGCCTTAACAATTTTGGTATATGTCGAAACCTTAATCAGGGAAAGTAACGAGCTATATAAAGGGAATTTTTAGTTTATGTTAATGAATTAATTTCTTCCAATAGGGTAAATTTATTTCTGAATGATCACTAATGCGGTATCCGGCAGACCATAATTTCCGCTTAATAATATTTTATCCTGGGGTAAAAATTGCGGTGAAAGTATTTCAATTCGATCACCTGTTTCAATTCCTTTTTTGACCAGAATTTTTACAGCCATGCTATCGTTGATCATTTTCATAACCCAATATTCTGAAAGTGTTTCATTTGATAATACGGACTTCTTTGGCAATGTAACTGTAGTTGTTTTAGAAACTTTCAGGATACGGACTGTCGCAACAAGGTTTTGGGGAATATTCCGGAATGTATTTAACCGGATCGTAAAAGATTGTGTTTGCGAAACAGAATCCATCATGGGCATTGAAGAGGTTACGGTTGCGGATAAATGCTCTCCGTCCGGTAAAATAATTTCAACCTGTTTGCCAATAGTTACATAAGGTCTGTCTTCATACGGAACATTCATCAGAAACACAAAACTTTTTGAATCGCTTATCACCCCGAGTTGTTCGCCGTCTTGCACATAATCTCCAGCCTGGTGGTTTAGTTCTGCAATAAATCCGTACGTATTGGCATAAATCGTATTCACGCCAGAAAATTTAAAATCGGGGTTTAAGCTATTCACGGAATTACCGATTGCCTCTGCCTCTTTCGTTTTTAGAATGAAAAGGATTTGGCCGCTTTTCACGTAATCTCCCAACTTAACATTTACTTGTTTTACATATCCATTCAAATTTGATTTCAGATAACTTTTTTGCAGGAAAGAAGCATTCGCATTGAGCTCAAAAAATTCGTTGATTGGTGCATTACTTACCGTGGTAACGGTGACAGGAGTGCGGACCTCTGCAGGTTGTTCGTCATTTGAGGCTACTTCATTTTGCCCGCAGCTTGCTATCAAAGATGCAACTGTAAAAAAGACCAAAATAAATAAGGCAGATAATTTGTTCATGACTTAAACTTTAAGATACTTCCTGTCTTCAAGTGTTAATTTGTATTCCAATAGTTTAATTGATTCATAATCTGGTATCGGGCTTCCATATTTTGAACAACGAGATTCCTTGACGATACATAATTATTGATAGCGAGCACATAATCGGTGATCTTGATATCTCCCGTCGCCAGCAATTTCCCGTTAACACCAATAAGTGTTTCAAGGTATTCAATTTGCTTATTAATCGGTCCCGATAGTTTTTCAAGTTCGAAAAGTTGTTGCCGCAGCTGGTAAATTTGCTGGGTAAGTTGTATGGTAAAGTAATCTTTTTGCCTTTGCCTTGTACGCTCCTCAATATCCAGCCGGGTGAATTGCAATTGTTTTTGATGCCCGTCATATATTGGGATTGAAAGGCTAATGCCCACATTGGTTCCAAAATTTTTGTATGGAGTTAAGATGAAAGACGACTGGTATCCGGCATCCGCAAAGAGACTTACCTTAGGCCGGTATCCTACGCTTACTGCAGACTTCTGATTGATCAGGCGCATGCTGTCTATTTTGTACTTTAAGAAAAAAGGGTTATTGTCATAGCTTACGTTTCTTTCCAGGGTTATTTCAGGCGGAGCAAGAGATACAGGAGTGGTATCTATTATTCCTGCAAGGAAGTTCAAGGTAGCATAATCATTTTTATACTGAACTAAAAACTGGCTGCGAACTAATTGCTGCTGTTGCAGTGTAACCAGGAAGGACAAATAATCTGCCTGCCTGTAAGCATTATTTTCCGTTAGTTTTTTTAATATGGTTTCTTCGTCGGACAGCAACCTGATCACTTCGTTCGTTATCCCGATTTGCAATTGATCTCCATAGGTGAGTATATATTGTGAAATAATGGATTTTTTTATATCCTGAGTTGTAATCTTTGATGAAACTTTCAGGGAATCACTTTGAAGTAGAAGATTTTGAAACTGGATATTTAAATTTTTCCTGTAATTTATTTGTTTACTTGCGCTAACAAGAGCCAAAAATTGCTGACCGTTTGTGATAACTTCATCATATCCATACCCATTGATAACCGGGGAGTAATAGCTATTTCCAATACCAGTAACCTGTATCCTGTTTGCAGCAACAATCAATTGGCTGTCTATCTTGTTGGATAAAATCTGGTTCTGGTATGCATAGAGTTGCGGATTATTATTTAAAGAATTATTAATGAAATAATTAAGGTCTTTGCTTTGGGAAACAGAAAAGAATGGAAGAGATACAGCGAGAAATATTATCAATAATTTCTTAATCATACCAATCTTATAAAGCAACCTGCTACATTGCAAAATTGCCTTTCGGGTTCAATTTATATCTTATTTTCCAGCATTGACAAAATTACCGTATTCATCAAAAATTACATCTTTACCATGAATCTCTGCTTCATAGAATAATTTTTTATTTGCGTCAGTTACTCTTCCTGCTTCTGAAATTTTTGCTCCGTTGTAGTGTTGTTTTACATAGATTAGAACAGATTTTGGAAGGTCACTAACAGAAATGGCTTTTACAATTTCTACAAAACTACCGGAAGGAGTGAACTGAACCGAATTGTCTTCCCCCGATTTACCGCCCCAGTTCGCTTCATAATTTCCATTTTCCTTTTCCCAGGTCACTTTTTTTGCCTCAGGATATTTTTTATATAAAGCCATTGATATTGAAGCTGGCACTTTAATTTTTTTCCCTACTTGGTTCTTCTGTGCAAAAGATGCAAAGCTCGTCGCAAAGAATATTGTTGGAAAACCGATAATCTTTTTCATATTAGCATGTATGTTTCATTTATTATGATTGTACAAATCTTATAAATGAATCTGGGGAAAAATTGAAGAATGTTCTTATGGAAATCAGGATTTGAAGGTAATAGCAGTAGTGTGAAATAATCCGGCGTATTTATAGGTTACCTCGTAGCCATATTTGTCGCATATTTTCTTTACGATTGATAAGCCAAGTCCGAGAGAATCTGATTTCACTTTATCCTTTCTGAATCTTTCAAATAATTCTGATGGATTCGTTTCCAGTGAATCGCCCGTATTGATGAAAGACAAACTACGTCTGGTTAAAATAATCTGGATAGAACCTTTGTCAATATTATGTTTTATGGCATTGGTAAGCAGATTGGTTATTAATATTTCTGCAAGTGTTTCATTTATAAAAAGAACAATATTTGGCTCAATATTTTTAGTTAAATCAATTCCTTTTGCTATAATGAGTTCTTCATAATTGTTAAGCAGGCGTATGGTAAGCTGGCTGATATCAATTTTTTCAGCTTCTAAAAATTGACTATTATCAAGCTTGGTTAGCAATAATAAAGATTGGTTCAGTTTTGAAAGACGGTTTGTGGTTTCGGATATCACCTGGATGAGGTTCATTTGATCTTCTTTCAGGCCCTCATTTTGGCTTAGCAACTCAAGTTTTGATTTTATGATTGCCAGTGGCGTTTGTATTTCATGGGAGGCGTTCTCAGTAAAAGTTTTTATTTCATGGTAATCATTGCTGGCCTTTTTTGTCATCTGGACAAAAGCTTCATTCAGTTCCTCGAATTCATCAATATTCGTCGGTTCAGCCATCATAGTTTCTTTGGAAGCGAGCTTGAAATTTTTAATTTGCTTCAGGGTTGAGTGGAAGGGCTTCCAAAGTTTACCCAATACAAGCCTGTTTATTAAAAATAGGAGTGTGAGTAATGTCAACACTGCTGAAAGCGTGATTTGTAAAACAAGCCTCACCAGATCTTCAGTTTCTTCCTGGGATTTTTTTACCGACGCCAGGTAATATTTCCCTTTTACAGTTACCGGGAATTCTAATTGGCGATATAGAATATGTTCATTTTCTTCTTTATAATATATTTTAACACTGCTAAAACTCCTTTCAGCTTTTATACCTGTTATCTGTGAATAAGACTCCTGCTCTTCTTTAGAGAACGTAGGTTCCGGTAATTGGTTATTTTCCTTTACATAATCATTAAATTCTTTTTCTTCCACAATAAGGCTTTTGTCTAACTGGTTAACCAATGCGGCTTCAAGAAAAAAATAATAGAAGACAGCACTGAGTAGCAAAACTATTATGGTTACAATTATATTAAGCCGGTTGTATTTTGCAAGTAATTTCATCTGTCAGTAAATTTATATCCCATCCCGTATACTGACTTTAAATAATCGTCTTCACAGGCTTCTATTAATTTCTTTCTCAGGTTTTTTATATGAGTATATATAAAATCATTATTTCCTTCCATATCGTCACCCCATAAATGTTCGGCAATTGCATTTTTTGAAATTACCCTGTTCTTATTAGTAATAAAATATAAGAGCAATTCGTACTCTTTCCTGGTTAGCTCTAATGCTTTTGATTGCACAGAAACAGTTTTAGCCTTTGTGTCTATGGTAATATCTCTGAAAGTCAAGACATCATTGCCATCAAAATTTTTTCGGCGAATAATAGCAGCCACTCTTGCGCTGAGTTCGGAAAGGTGGAACGGTTTGGACAGGTAATCATCTGCCCCCAATTTTAAGCCTGTTACTTTATCATCCAGGGAATTTTTTGCCGATATGATAAGTACTCCGTCCATTTTATTATTGGCTTTTAGTTCCTTCAGTATTTGAAGTCCGCTGCCACCAGGGAGGGTAATATCCAGAAGAATACAGTCATAATCGAATAATTCAGTTTTTTCCAATGCTTTGTTGAAATCCGGAGCAATTTCGCAAATATAGTCTTCACCCTTGAGATAGGTTGCAATACTCTGGCTTAACTCTTTTTCATCTTCTATTATAAGAACTTTCATAAAAGTTTATTGAAAATTATAAATCGCCTCTGAAGAGATTATGAAGAAATCAAAAGCCGGAAACAGTTAAAATCTTCAGGCTTATATTAAAAATATTTTTTCACTTTTTCTTTAATGATGCCGGGCAAATCGCAGCGCTTCATGCTTTTGGCATTCATAAAAAGGAGGGAGACCGTGCCGGTATTCAACAGGTCTTGCTGTTCATTAAATATTTCACCGTAAAAAATAATTTTCGAATGTTCAGGGATCTCTTTTACTGTTGTCAATACGGTAATAAGGTCATCATATCTTGCAGGACGCAGGAACCTTGTATGTATTTCCACTACCGGCATTATGACGCCTAATACTTCTATGCTCTTATAGGTAATTCCCAAACTTCTCAAAGCTTCTGTCCGGCCAATCTCATACAGTTGTGCATAATTGCCATGGTATACTATTCCCATCTGGTCGGTGAGGGCATAATGAATTCTTATTTGGGTTTTATGAGTAAACAATTTTTAAAATTTAACAATTTATCATTATTTGTGAAACTGGTAGCTAATTTGAATGATCGTTTGCTAATTAAACCAGATCATCTTTCCCTTATTTTCCGAGCATTCCGTCCAAACTGATCCTGCCGGGTCCGCAAAACAGCAGCGTTAGTGAAGCAGCAAGGTAAATTGTTCCTCGTTCTCCCGAACCAAGTATTTGTCCATGGGTAACTATAAAAACCACTACGCTCATAACAATGATAACAGGTATGATAGCCATGCGGGTAAACAATCCCAGTATGATAAATATGGAACAGAAGAATTCTGCAAATACCGCCAGAGCCAGAGAAACGGTGGAACCAAGCCCTATAAAATTATAGAAGTGATTTTGCATTCCACTGAAATGAACGAGTTTATCGTATCCATGGCTTGCGATCAGAACGCCAAGGGATATACGTAAAATAAGCATGGAAAAATTGAATGCCCCTGCTGAATATTTTGTTGATAAAATTTTCTTCATTTTATTTTTTACAATTGTGTTAACAAAGATTGATGCAATTTAAAGCCTTTTATTTTCATCATTAATTTTTATGAGCAAATATAACTGGAATGGTGTTTGTACTTTTGCGGCATTATTTTTTGATTCAACGCTCCAGGCCGGTGATTAGGTTTACCTGCTTGAAATGCAAAAAGAAAATTATTAATCCATGAATCGTTTCCTTTTTTCTATGTCTTTGCTGGTTTTGTCCCTGCCGTGTTTTAGTCAGGCTAATTATAATGTTACGGATCCTGAAAAGGATTTTAAGGAAGCAAAGGAATATTTCATGAAAGACGAATACAGCCTTGCATATCCTTTATTAAAAGCCCTGCGGGATAAATATCCGGAAAATATGCAGAGCAATCACACTTACCTTAACCAGGATATTGAGTATTATTATATTGTTTGTGGTCTTATAATGAACCAGGCTGTTGCCGAGGAGGAAGCTCAGCAATATATTGATGTGGCGAACAACGAACCGCGGCAACAAATTCTGGGATACCACCTTGCCAAATATTATTTTGCCAAAAGTGATTTTGCACGGGCCGTCATTTATTATGAAAGAGCAGGATATGATAATTTAAGCAATGAAGAAATTGCAGATGCAAAGTTTGAGCTGGCCTATTCGTATTTTAATCTGAAACAATTTGATAAAGCCAAGCCGCTGTTTAATGAAATACACCAATTGCCCGGCAACAAATATTATTATGATGCCAATTATTATTACGGTTATATCTGTTTTAAGGACCGGAATTTCGATGATGCCCTTACTTCATTTCAGAAAGTAGAGTCAAAGGATAAGTACAAAAGCCTTGTTCCCTATTACATAGCACAGATATATTATTTTGAAGGAAGAAAGGAAGAAGCGCTTCGTTATGGCCAAGAAGCTCTTTCAAGAAGTGATATTTATTACCGTAACGATCTTGATCTGCTCACCGGACATTTGTATTTTGAGAAAAGGGAATTTGCAAAGGCGCTGCCATTGCTTAAGGAATACGTTAATAACAGCGATAAAGTTTCAAAGGAAGTGATGTATGAATTGAGTTATTGCTATTATGATGGTAACCAGGTGGAAAAAGCTATAGAAGGGTTTAAGCAATTAAGCAATGAACAGGATTCACTGGGTCAGAATTCAATGTATCTCCTCGGTGATCTTTACCTGAGGACCGGGCAGAAAGAAAATGCCAGGAGCGCTTTTCAATATTGCGCCAATAACAACAGCAACAGGAAGCAGCAGGAAATATCCAGGTTTAATTATGCCAAACTATCTTATGAACTGGGTTTTCAGGATATTGCATTAAGCGAAATGAATAAATTCATTAACCTTTACCCCACTTCAGAATATGCTGATGAAGCAAAAGAGATCCTGATTAATCTACTCGCCAACACTAATAATTATAATGATGCCCTTGTCTTGTATCAATTATTTGGAAAACCCACGGCATCAATGCAAAAAGTTTATCCAAAAATTTTATTTGGCAAGGCAACAGAATATTTCAATGATGGAAAAATAAATGAGGCAGATGACTTGCTTTCAAAAATTATACGTGACCCTAACGCAGGAGTTGTTTTTCCTTATGCTAATTTCTGGAAGGGAGAAGTTGCTTACCGAACAGCTAATTATGAAGATGTAATTAAGTATATGAACGCTTACCTGCTCGACGGCGGGATTTTGGGTGAGGCAACTCCGGCCTCGGCGAGGTACTCTTTGGGGTATGCTTATCTTAACCTGGAAAATTATCCATTAGCATTATCAAATTTCAGGCAGGTTTCTCCAATCAGTTCTTCCCAGTCTTCAGCACTCCAGCAGGATGCCTACGTACGGGAAGCAGACTGTTATTTTATGCAAAAAAATTATAGCGCGGCAAGAACTATGTATCAAAAGATTATGGATAATGGATTACCTCAAAGCGATTATTCATTGTACCAGATTGCTTTAATTAACGGTATAAACAACCCTGCAGAAAAAGTTAAAACTTTTAATTCATTGGTGCAGCGATATCCCAAGAGTGACCTGGTTGCGGAATCTTATTTGCAGATTGCCAATGCATACATGGTTCAGGAAAAATTCAGGGATGCAATACCCTATCTTAATAAAATGCTGGATTTGAAAAGTGCCAGCGGGCAATATCCAAAAGTGTACCTGAAACTTGGGCTTTGCTATTATAATATGAATAATAATGAAGAAGCATTAAAGGATTACCAAAAGCTGTTTTCACTTTATCCCCAGTCGCCGGAAGCAGATGATGCAATGGAGAATATGAAAAATATTTATATTGAAGCAGGGCGACCAAATGATTACGTGGATTTTGTAAAAAAAGCGGGTAAAGTAATCAGCATTTCTGAGGCCGATTCATTAACCTATGCCTCGGCAGAATTAAAATATACCAATAATGATTGTGCAGGGGCAATAGCCGCATTTTCAAGTTATCTCTCTGCTTATCCGACGGGAGCACATACTTTGGAAGCAAATTTTTACCGTAGCGAATGCTATTCCAAGAATAAAGACTGGAAAAATGCGTTGCCTGGTTATGAGTATGTAGTAGGGGTGGGTAGCAGCCGGTTTGCAGAAAAAGCAGCTTATACCTCCGCAAGGATTTATTATTTCGAATTGCAGGATTATGTAAATTCAAAAATATACTTCTCCAAATTACAGGAACTTGCTACCACTCCCGAAAATCAGCTTGAAGCCCTCCGTGGTTTGGTAAGAAGTGACTACGAGACTAAAGCTTATGCACAGGCCAACATTGCATCAAAAGAATTGCTTACAAAAAAGGGATTGAGTACTGATGACAGGGCAATAGCCAACCTCGTATTAGGAAAATCATTGCAGGCTAATAACCAGTGTGAGCAGGCAATCGATGCATTTAAACAGGTAGCGTCTATTAATAAATCCGCATGGGGAGCTGAGGCACGCTTTGAAATAGCCAACTGTTATCTAACCCTAAACCAGCTATCCAAAGCAGAAAAAGCAGGTCAGGAAGTTATCAAGGTTACCGGTTCATATGATTATTGGGTTGCGAAGTCTTACATTTTATTAGGAGATGTTTATCTCCTGGAAAAGGATTATTTCAATGCAAAAGCTACTTATCAGAGCGTGGCCACTAATGCAACCATTCCGGAATTAAAAAAAGAAGCCCAGGATAAGTTAAGCATTGCCATAAGCCAGGAACAGGAAAATTCAAAAGTTGAAGAACCCCAACAAAAAAAATAATATGTTATCAACCCCATTAATAAAGAATGAAAAGGTTATGAATCATATAAGGAATTACATCAAAAGGATATTTACAGTTATAATATTTTTTCCCGTTTATCAAAATGCTGCAAATGCGCAACAGGATACTTCAAGAAGGCAAACCATTGAAATAACCTCTTCATACAAACCGGTTTTAAGAAATACCGTAAAAATAAACTTATATGCTTCTCCTTTGAATGCTGATACAACAAGACCACGACTTTCTTATAATATTCCCGCCCAGAACTTATTTCTTTCTTATGAACCTATTGCATTGAAACCATTGGCTCTTGATATCGATACATCTTTGCACCTGGGCGAAAGAAATCAGTTGAAAGTAGGTTTTGGCAGTTTCACTACACCCTTCGTCGCCGGCGCTTTTAGTTTTGGAGATGGCAAAAAAAATCTATTGAATGTCTATGGAAATTACATTTCTTCAAGAGGAAACATTGTAAACCAGGATTTCAGTGAAATAAGTGCAGGTGCTGCCGGAAGCCTGTTCACACCTAAGAATGAGATTTACGCCAAGGCTGCTTTTGCCCAGCATGAATATTACCAGTATGGATATAATCATACAATTGACAGCTTCAGCAAACCTGATATCAGGAGAAGCTACCAGGATCTTTCCGCAGGATTGGGATTTAGAAATATTGCAGTGAATGACCTGAACGCTATTTATGATCCTCATATGGAACTTCATGCCTTTACAAGGGAAAACAAGGCCAGCGAAACAACATTACTTTTATTCTTGCCTGCCGAAAAGAAATTCAGCGAGTCCGTTTCCTTTAAAATAAATGCTACTGCTAATTTGGATAAATACGAAAATAACAGCACCTCACTAACAGTTACCAACAATTTATTTCAAATTGCTCCTGAATTAGTTTATTACGGAAACATGTTTACATTTCACGGCGGAGTAACTCCTTCGTGGAATAATGGTGTAGCGTCGCTGCTTCCCAATATTTACACAGAAGTAAAGTTGAAAGAAAATGACCTGATTGTTCAGGCAGGATGGGTTGGCAGCTATGTTGCAAATAGTTTCAGGACACTGAGTGGAGAAAATCCTTATATGCAGGATCCGTTATTTTTAAATAATACAAAAGAAATTCAATACTATGGAGGCATAAAAGCTACAGTGGGAAATCATTTCAGCTTTAATGCCCGCGCGGCTTATGTAGCTATACACGATATGCCATTATTCATAAATGATAGCACAGATGGGAAGAGCTTTTATATCAAGAATGAAAGTAAAATGGATAATCTGCAGATTCATGGGGATATGAATTTCATCAACGAGGATAAATTCAGCCTGACTGCAGGTCTAGATATGAATACCTATACCGGTCTTCATGATAATGCGAAGGCATGGGAGTTAATTCCTCTGCAAATTACCGGCTCTCTTCGTTGGTATGCATTCAAACAGTTACTGGTAAAAAGCGACCTGGTGGCATTTTCCGGCGCCAAAGCCCTTCTTGCAGATGGATCTGAAAAAACTCTCAAAGGCGGAACTGATCTGAGCGCAGGTGCTGAATTTAAGATCACTAGCAGATTCAGTGCGTGGCTGGACCTTGATAACATTCTCAACAGTGAGTATCAGCGATGGAATAATTATCCTGTTTATGGCCTACAGGTTATTGGAGGTATCCTTATTCATTTTTGATTTGGCAAAAAAATCATTCCTCTGATTATTTTCAGATATTTGCTGTAATAATGCAATATCTGATCACTTCATACCTCGCTCAAAGAAAGGAGTGCAGCCTTCCTCTTTTAGGCAAAATTAAGATTCATACCAAATCTGCAGAAGCCGATATTGCCGGCAGGCAGGTGCATCCGCCGCTTGATGAAATACACTTCGACGCCCGGGAAGATTACCTAACCGATGATCTGATAAGCTACATTGCGCATGTTCAAAATTCAACACGGGAAGAAGCTGAAGAAAACATAAATAACTGGTGCCTTCAGTCAAAAATGAAATTAGATAGCGGGGAAAAAATAAATTTCAATTCTATAGGAAGTCTTCAAAAAAACCAGGCAGGACATGTATTCTTTCAGACTCAAAAAGGAATCAGATTTTTTGATTTCGTTTCATCAGAAAGAGCCTCTCATCAAAATGAAGAGCATTCAGTTATAGTCGGCGAGCATGAAACCACATCAGCTGTGATGAGCGAATTTTACCGAAAGGATGAAATAGTTCAGAAGAAATCTTATCAGAAAATATGGGTGATTATACTATTGGGAATTACGATGTTGTTCTTGCTCTATTATTTCTTTACGCATAATTTTTCATCAGTTGGCATAGGAAATCATTCCTCTTTTCCGGTATCGGATCCACAGGGTACCTATAAAATTCCCTGAAATTCTGCGTGATAATTATTTTGATTCCTTTGACCAAGGCTTATTAGATCGGGCTATCAACTTATGAAAATTTATTAGCATGATTGGTATTTGCTTGTTGAAAAACAAAAAGTTTTTTAGCTTGTTTGGCCAATAATGCGGTCTGGTATTAGGATAGTAGTTTAATAGACAAAAATGCATAAGGGTTTATGGAATAATACCTGTCAAATCCCATGTATTGCTCACCCAGTTCAAGTTTGATAAATGAAGAAGCTTCCCTTATTTCCCAGAGGTAAAGTCTATTTGCTGCATTTTTATTGAAAATTTCCGGGAGCATTTCAGGAAGAAGGCCATTCCAGCAGGCGACTTCCAGCTTTTCTTTTTCAGACAGATGATTATAATCGAGCCCATCAGAAGTTTCACAAAAAGTTCCTAATGAGAAGCTCGTGCCTATAACTAACAGTATTTCCTGTTGTGCAAAATTTGTTTCCATCATGCAAAAAATTTAAGCAATTAAACAAGTTTCTAAATTCTGTTAAATTCAGAAATATTTCTGTTATGCTTTGGAGGCGTTATGGAAATAAGACATAAGGGATTATTGCCGATAATTTACACCCAATGACGGGGATCTATGGAACAGATCATGTAATTATGTTAGCCGGAAATTTTCAATAAGATAGCGGAAATTGAAGGAGTAAATATTACTTACGATAAATGTAAAAAACATTTTCTTTAATTGCAAGTTTCGATAAAAATTATAGTATAACTACTTATCCCAAAAAATTATTATATATACCTGTATAATAATTGTTTAACCTAAGTAATTTGTTGTTTTTTATTTTCTGAAAAAATGAAGGGACAATCACCGGATTAATAATGAGTACTTCTTTTTTTATTTTGTATTGCTTCTTTACAACCCAGCCAAAAACTGATCATGTATATAATCCACAACGGCCGGCAGACTATTAGTTTGTTCAAATACTTTCAACTGCCTGTCGGCTCCCGTGCCTTCTTCGAGCATCCTGTGAACATTGCCAACTGCATTTCGAATACCAAGCGGACCGGCTACATCATCTATAAAATCCAGCAATTCATAAATAAGAACCCTGGTATTTACCTCTGTTTCCTTGCCAAAGTCAATCATGCTTCCCTCTATTCCATAACGGCCCGCCCTCCATTTATTTTCATTAATCAAAGCCCTGTTATACATAATGAAGTTTAAATTTTGTGAACGAAGTTTATACAATTTTGCACAAATTCCCTGGAATAAAGCGGCAATGGTAATAGTCTCTATAGCGGTTAAGGGCACGTCACAGATCCGGAACTCAACAGTATTAAAGAATGGATGAACCCTGAGATCCCACCAAATTTTTTTCGCATTATCAATACAATTGGTTTTTACAAGCAGCTTTACATAATTATCATATGCTTCTATACTGTCAAAATAATCGGGTATTCCTGTACGTGGAAATTTGTCAAATACTTTTGTGCGAAAAGATTTATACCCTGTTACTCTTCCTTCCCAAAATGGCGAATTGGTGCTTAAAGCATATATATGAGGTAAAAAATAACGGGCTGAATTTGCAATGTGAATGGCCATCTCCCTGTTTTCCATTCCTACATGCACGTGCAAACCGAAAATAAGATTACTTCGGGCGGCTTCCTGCAATTCGTTTACTATTTCATTGTATCGGGCATGATTGGTAATTAGCTGGCTTTCCCAGTGGCTAAAAGGATGAGTACCCGAAGCTCCAACCCATAAACCAAGATCTCCGGCAATAGCGCTTATGGTTTTTCTTAATGTACTAACATCCACAAAAGCCTCATCTATATTTTGGCAGATATCGGTACCTACTTCCACCACAGCCTGGTGCATTTCTGCTTTCACCTTGTCTTTAATCACTTTCTCGCCTTCCTGCACAATCCTTTGTTCATGGCTTTTAAGTTCGCGGGTCACAGGATCGATAACCATGTATTCCTCCTCTACACCAAGGGTAAAATGTTTGTAGGAAATGCCGGCCATGTTTTGATTTATGAATTAAGAAAAATGATTTTTACGCAGGTATGAATTTATTAAAATAGCTTTTGTCCATCAACACTTCTCCTTAAATATTCTCCCCAGGTTAAATTATCATACCCGTCACGATGGCTCATCGCTTTTTCGATAGCAAAATTCGCCGAAGTTTCTACTACCCAGTCAAAATTTTCCTGACCAACACTGGATACTTCGGCATCAGGTGCAGGGTTACAAAAATCAATTGCATAAGGAATACCATTTCGCAGGGCGAGTTCTACAGTATTGAAATCATATCCGAGGTATTTATTGATCCTCAGTACAATATCTGTCATTAATTGAAATCTTTGTTCATCAGGCTTAAAGTCTGCAACATATCTTAAGTGATGAGGATTTCTCGGTTCGTAAGGCATAATTCGAACATATTTTCCACCTATGCAGTAGCAGCGGTAATATTCATCAAAAACAATTTCTTCCTGCAGCATCATTACCTGTTCTCCCGTTTCACCATGTTTGTTGAAAAGATCATCAACACCAGTTACCTTATAGACATTTTTCCAACCACCGCCAGCAAAAGGTTTCATATAAGCCGGGAAGCCGATGTAACTGAAAATACTTTCCCAATCCAGGGGATAAGCGAGGTTAGTTAAGGATTCTCCTGTCGTATCCGGCGGCAAGGCTTTTGAAGGAAGAATTACGGTTTTTGGTACAGGAATATCAATCTTGGTAGCGAGGCTATTATTGAAAAATTTTTCGTCGGCACTCCACCAGAAGGGATTGTTAATAACAGCTGTTCCGCACAATGCGGCATTTTTCAGAAAAGCGCGATAAAATGGAATATCCTGGGAGATCCTATCAAAAATTACAGCATAACCGCTGCTTTCGCCTTGCATTACCTTGTCAATATGAACCGGCTCTGCAGAAATTCCATCAACTTTTTTTTGATTCACACGGTCTACAAAAGCTTCAGGGAAACTTCTTTCTTTTCCGAATAATATGCCTATTTTTTTCATGAAATCACCATTTAATTTTGAAAAGTGAATGTAGATAATATTTTTCAAATTATGCTTGAAACGCTGGGGCCCAATTCATTTCATCTATATAAAACATGGATTGAAATTGATATACCGTGAAAAGTATAAGTTCCTTTTTGAGGTTATAAATTTTCCCCTTTGCCATGTAGATCGATTTGCATTAATTTTGAGTTGAAATGCACATGGGAAAAGTCAAAGTCGTCAATGCTGAAACTTTCAAACTGCGATCGAAACTCTTACACCGGGATATTAACCTGAGTATCTTTTATCCGTCAGCATATGTTGAGCTTAATGAAATGAGCCTTCTGTTGATTAATGATGGACAGGACCTTGGCGTTATGGATTTTGAAGATATACTTGCTGATTTATATATAAGAGGAGCCATTGCACCTCTTTTTTGTGTAGGAATCGATTGCGGTATGGATCGCCGCAATGAATATGGTACAGCGAAATTTCTTGATTATAAAGGGCGTGGAAAAAAATCCTATGCTTATCAGCGTTTTATTTTCGAGGAATTAATTCCTTTTATAAGAAAACAATATAGAGTTCCCTCTTTCAGGGAAAAATCATTCTGCGGATTTTCTTTAGGCGGACTCAGTGCTTTGGATACTGTCTGGAATCACCCGGAGGAATTTAAAATAGTTGGGGTATTCAGTGGTTCATTATGGTGGCGTAGCGTAAGCCAGGATGATCCTGATTTTGATGAAAGTAAAGACAGAATTATGCATGCGCAAATAAGAGACGAGGGCTATTATCCCTGGCTTAAATTCTTTTTTGAGACTGGGACCCAAGATGAAACTGCGGACAGAAATAATAATGGGATTATTGATTCAATAGATGATACTATTTCCCTGATGGAAGAATTGGTAATGAAAGGGTATGATCCTGATAAAGATATTCGCTACCTGGAGTTAAAGGATGGGAAACATGATGTAGCTACCTGGGGAAGGGCGTTTCCGGAATTCTTAAAATGGGGTTGGGGACTTATAGACTGATTAATAATCCTATTTGGCCGGAGCTATTACCAATAAAGTCAAATTAAAAATACCGGCCATTTGAAATCTTTTTTCCTTTAATTTTTATCCTGAAAGTGACTACAGATCGGGATCAGATTAATACCGAATCATTATTTTCCTTATTCAATACCTCTACTGTTTTTCCATATAATCCCATGGTAATTTGGGGGGTAGCTCCAATGCATAATATCCCAAGTTTTCCAAACTGTGACAATGCCCCTATCATATGAAACATAACTCCCTGCTGTAAACTGCCATTATATAAAAGATCATTAGCTGTAGTTATCTCTATCAGGTCGTGCGGCGTCAGGCCCTTGTGATGATCGCTTTGCAGGTTATCCGAAAAAAAATAATACCGGGGAAGACCATTTGCCGTATGATAAGTCCCAGTAACCGGATCATAGTTTCCATCAGTTAAGTATTGCAACATTAAATAGGGATGTGTTGTGCCGCCCTTTCGCAGATTGATTTCGATGGCAAAATGCTTCCATTCTTCTTTCACCTTAACCGAAATAAAATCTATTGAAAACCTGCCAAGCACCCCATAGCTTCTCAATTTTTGAGCAATCTTTTTTCCCAATGCTCCAATATCAACCGCATATTCCTTGTTGGCAGGAAAATGAGCACCCAGGAATACATGCCCCAGTTTACCGCCGACTACCTGGTCATGCGTTGAAATAACATCCACTTCACCTAAGGGAGTAATGCGGCATTGCACAGACGGGGATGTTTTAACCTCTCCATCAATAAATGCTTCTACAATACCTCCCATGTATCGGAATTTTTCAATGAAGGTTTCATATACCAGGTCGTGGGCGACGATTTGCAGTCTCTGAGGAAGAGTTTCTTTTAACCAGGAGTGCAAGAATTCATTTGAAGGTGAGCCCTCATAAGAAAAAACGGCATTCCCTTCTCCGGAAAAACCATCATTAAGCTTAACAACAGCTTTGCTGAGATCGGGATAATCCAATTTTAAATTTAATAAAGAATTAATAATGTCTTCTTCTGAATTGCAATCTTCGAATCCGGGTGGAGTGTCTATCTTACACTCTTTAAATATTTTCCTGCTGAAATTCTTTGTTCCTAAATAGAGAAGATCCGGATCACAACCATAAATTGGTATTTTTAATTTTACTGCTAGTGTTCGTTCCATGGATGTCACGTTAAAGCATGCAATATGGGCTGCATGATCCTTAGGTATACTTGCGCGAATCCTTTCCATTAACCTGGGACGTTCCAGTATTTTTTGGGTAAGAGACTTATCAGAAGCATCAAAGCAGCTAAATGTTTTTAAACGCTGCCTTGCGTGATAATTGGTGATGCCCGGCAATAGGTGCAGGTAATAATCCATGATGATGTCGTGAATAGGCAAGCTGGTTATATAAATGACATGCGTATTAGGCATCCGCAACAACATGAGCAGGCAAAGCAAACGCTCTTCGTAATAGATTACTCCGTCCAGTTTTGCGAGGATTTCCGTGTCTAATGTAAGGCTGGGAATAATAACAACGGTTTTTGCCGCCATCCTATTTGAAAAAACAGATTCATATTGCGCAGCAAACCTCTCCTGCAAGACCTTAAATTCAAGAATCTCATCTGGTTTATGCTCCATCTGCTGGACCGGTTTTTCTAAAAAGTCTGAATTAACCATATTGAAAGCCTGTATAAATTTAATAATTTAATGAATACGAATGAAAATAGAAAAGGTAAATGGACTTTTTAAGTAAAAGTTTCTGCTAAGAAGCAGTTTTTTCTGTCAAAGATCTTTTGATTTTATATAGCTTAAAATATCGCCTGAATCTACTACAGGCTTTCCACTAACATCCCCGTTATACCAATATATCCACGCGTCATCAAGTGTTCCATCTTCTTTGTAAACTTTTGCAATTTCCCGCCGATACAAAGGCTTTTCACCCGCTTCAGTATCGAGGCCTTCATAATCGTCCAATTGTCCAAATACAAAGGAAAAATCATTTTCATTTTTCAACAGAAACAATTCACCTTTTATAAAAGAGTCATCGGCAGCCGGAGTCGAAACCAGTTCTATGCCCAAATCACTAATGATTCCTTTTGCTTTTCCGCTGCAAACCAGGTCAAAATATTTTGTGATATAAGCGTATTTCTCCTGGTGAAAACCCGTGCGGAGAGAGCTATATACGAAAAGATATTTGGAAGCATGTTTGGGCATACTGAAATAATTGATTACCCCGTAAATAAATTGACTCCCGGTATCAAGCTTTTCTATTTGTATAAAAATAAATCCTTAAAAATCTTAATCTACTGAGTTGGGTCAATCCGGCAAATGATTGATGTCATAATTTTTAATATCTCTAAAAGGAGCATCCATTCAAAACCAAAATCCAGGAATCAAAGGTAACTGTACCTGGTTCGCATAACAAATTATATCGTTCTTAACATTTTCAGCTCTAATATTGCGTTTTTATTTAAAGATGCGCTATTTCCGTAACCATACAGGAAGGTTCCTTGCCTTCATTATTGCCTTTCAAATACTTAATATGAGTATTGATTCTCCCAGTGCGCAAATGCCTGCAAACGCACAGAATTCCGATGACTTCAATTATATTGATACCTATGTTGAATTCATCGCTGAAGTTGTTCTGAAGTATGATAATGCAATTCCCGAAACAAAAAACAGGGAACAAAAAGAATTGCAAATGCAAAAACAATTTGAACTGGTATTTCAAAAAATTGAATCTTTGAAGCTATCCTTTTTTCCGGATGTATTAAATAAACCTGTCATAAATTTCGAGGATCAATATGCTTACCAATTCATCAAAGAGATAAATCCACCTCCACCCAAAGCTTAGCCCATAATCGTAATCGTTTACGATTTTACATCGCTACTTTTGCAATCATTTATTTGATAATTCTTAAAGGCCATTGTGTATTTGGTTTTTTCTCATTTAAATTATTTTATTAAAAATAAAAGGATGTCAAAATTTTATCTGTCATTTATCTGCTTGGTTTCAGTGCTTTCTTCCTATTGCCAGGCCAGTGAAGAATCGTTCAGACAGGATTCTTTACCATTGACCATGCAACAGGTGGAAGATTCTTTTCTTACGAAGAACCTTTCTTTAATAGCCCAGAAGTATAGCATAGACTCTGCAAAAGCAACCGTCATTACCGCGAGGTTATATAATAATCCGGAATTTGATTACCAGAATCAGTTCTACAACCAGGTTGATCATAAATTTTTAGATGTGGAAAGGAGTTTCCAGGTTTCGCAATTGATAACAATGGCCCGTAAGAGAAACAAGGCGATTCAATTAGCTACTTCGGGCATCGATATTGCAGAGGGCCAGTTTTATGATCTCCTAAGAACTTTGAGATATGTTGTAAGAAATGATTTTTATAATATTTATTTTTTAGAACAATCTTCAAAACTTTATCAGCTTGAAATTTCTTCCCTCCGGGATTTGGTTCCTGTATTTGAAGAACAGGTCCGGAAAGGTTACCTGGCCTCAGATGAGGTAATCAGGATAAAATCACAGTTATATACTTTGCAGGCTGAATTTAATGATCTCCAGAACAATATTGATAATGTTCAGGCCGAGTTAAAGATTTTGATCAGAGCAGATGGAAATTCCTATATTATCCCTATCGATAATGTTGATGCACTGGGTCAAAATATAGTTTCTAAAACGTCTTACCAGGAGTTAATTGATTCGGCTATTGCTATTAGGCCGGATTTAAAAGTACTGAATGCCGGAATCACTTTTAGTCAAAATAACCTGGTACTGCAAAAGGCACTTGCAAAGCCAGACATAACCGTATCAGCAGCTTATGACCGTTTTGGCAGTTATGTTCCGAATTATAATTCTATTGGGATAGGGGTGCCAATTCCTCTATTTAACAGGAACCAGGGAAATATTAAGAATGCTCAAATTCAGATTAACGTAAGTAAAGTGGAATACGAGAGCGGATTAGACAAAGTAAAGAGTGATGTAACCACCAGCTTTATTACTGCATTCAGATCCGAGAAATTGTTGCTCAGTTTCGATCCTGAATTTGATACGGATCTGCGGCAACTGATAGACCAGGTATTAATCAATTATCAAAAGAAAAATATTACCATGCTTGAGTTCCTGGATTATTATGATTCTTATAAGCAAAATGTATTACAGTTAAACCAATTACGGTACAATAAAATGAATGCTTTGGAACAGCTGAATTTTTCAATTGGTAAAATTTTTTTCAACAAATAAATAATTTTTAAGTAAATTTTTGTAATCGACTTTTAAATAGAAATCAATCATGATAAAAATAACCCTTCATACAATGCTTTTCTTTGCGGGAGTATGCCTTATTACGGCCTGTAACCGGGATTCCAGGAAAACTGATGAAAAGCCAAAATATGTCATTTCAGATTCACTTTTAAAAACGCTGCAAATTGATAGTGTGATGAAATGCCAGATCGTAAATTCTTTAATCCTTACCGGAAAAGTGGGGTTCAATGGAAATAATGTTGCCCGCATATTTCCAATGGTAAGCGGTATCATTACCGGGGTAAACGTTCAGATAGGTGATTATGTAAAAAAAGGGCAGACTTTGGGCGTAATAAAAAGTATGGAAATGGCAGGATATAGTTCTGACCTGATCACCTCCAAAACAAATTTGCTGATTGCCAAAAAAAACCTGGATGCATCCGAAGATATGTATAAGAGCGGCCTGCTTTCCCAAAAAGATTTGGTTACTGCCGAGGAAATGTACAAGCAGGCTGAGGCACAGCTAACCCGGTCAACCCAGGTACTTCAAATAAATGGAGGAAATACCACTGGAGAATATATTGTGAGAGCTCCTATAAGCGGATTTATTGTGGAGAAAATGATCAATAATAACATGGCGATACGGACTGATAATACCAATAACCTGTACACGATTTCAGATCTTAAGAATGTATGGGTTGAAGCCAATGTTTATGAATCAAATATTACAAAGGTTCATAAAGGCGATGCGGCAATTGTGACCACCTTGTCTTACCCGGGAAGAATTTTTAAAGGAAAAGTAGACCAGGTGTTAAATGTGCTGGACCCAACCAATAAGGTAATGAAAATAAAAGTTGTGTTACCTAATCCGGATTATGCATTGAAACCCGAAATGTTTGCCAGCGTTACCGTGGAAAATCAAAGAAACAGCGAGGCATTATGTATTCCATCAAGTGCATTGATTTTTGATCAAAGTCAATATTTCGTTCTGACATATCGCAGCCCTTCTGATGTTCGGATAACCCCAGTGAAAATAATCGATACACATGAATACAAAAGTTACATTTCCGGTGATATAAAAGAAGGTGATAAAGTTATTGCGTCTAATGTAATCCTGATTTATCAGGCTATGAATGATTAGAAATACTAATAAATCCTATTATGTTAAAAATCCTGAAAAACGTCCTGGCATTTTCATTACGACGTAAATATTTTATACTTTTTGCAACCGCCGTTTTATTGATAGGAGGTATCATTACCTTTAAGAATATGCCCATAGAGGCATTTCCCGATGTAACCAATACTGAGATTACTATCATTACCCAATGGCCGGGCAGAAGCGCTGAAGAGATAGAAAAGTTTATAACTATTCCTATCGAGATTTCGATGAATCCGGTTCAGCGTAAAATAAGCTTACGATCTACCAGTATTTTTGGTCTCTCATATATCAAACTTGTTTTTGAAGACGATGTTACCAATGAGCAGGCGAGAATCCAGGTAAATGACCTGATTACAAACGCCGACTTGCCGCCGGGAGTTTCGCCTTCTATACAGCCTCCAACGGGACCTACAGGGGAGATCTACCGCTACACTTTAAAGAGCAAATCCAGGGATTCCAGGGAGCTTAAGACGATTCAGGACTGGGTAATTGACCGTCAGCTAAGATCAGTACCCGGCGTGGCAGACGTTGTTAGCTTTGGCGGAGAGAGTAAAGCTTATGAGATACAAGTTGACCCTGGAAAGTTAAGCAATCTTGGTATAACCCCGTTGGACGTTTATAACGCAGTTGCAAAAAGCAATATTAATATCGGCGGCGATGTAATTAATATTAATAGCCAGGCTTATGTAGTGCGGGGAATTGGTCTTTTAAATGATATTAATGAAATCAAAAACATCATTGTTGAAAATGTAAATGGCATTCCGGTTTTGGTGAAAGACATCGCTAATGTGGAAATTTCCAACCTGCCGATGCTCGGGCATGTGGGAAGAACAGATGGAGTCATCGATTCTTCAGGAAAAAGGATCATTTCAAATGAAGATGATGATGTGGAAGCGATTATATTGATGCGCAAAGGTGCTAATCCAACTGATGTGATGAAAGGCCTGAAAGAGAAAGTGCAAAAACTAAACGACCAGGTTTTGCCCCAGGATACCAAAATAATTCCTTACTATGACCGGGAAGATTTAATTCATTATGCAACCAACACAGTTTTACATAATCTTGTCGAAGGAATATTGCTGGTTACGTTAATCGTTTCGTTATTTATGTTTAACTGGAGGACTACCTTAATCGTATCCATTGTAATTCCTCTTTCCTTATTATTTGCATTTATTTGTTTGCGCATGATGGGTATGTCAGCTAACCTCTTGTCACTAGGCGCTATCGACTTTGGGATAATTATCGATGGAGCTGTGGTTATGGTCGAGGGGATTTTCGTAATGCTGGATCAGAAAGCCAAAGATGTTGGCATGGACCGCTTTAATAAACTTGCCAAATTAGGTATAATAAAAAATAAAGGTGCAGAGTTGGGCAAGGCTATCTTCTTTGCCAAACTTATAATTATTGCAGCCTTGTTTCCCATTTTTTCATTCCAGAAAGTGGAAGGTAAATTATTCTCCCCCCTTGCATATACGCTGGGGTTTGCTTTGGTTGGTGCCCTGATTATTACATTAACGCTGGTTCCGGTTCTGATCAGTATTCTAATGAAGAAAAATATTCGCGAGAAACACAACCCTATAGTGCATCATTTGATGGGGTTTATGCTTAAGGGTTTTGCTTTCACCACTAAGCACAAACGCACTTCCTTATTCTTGTCAATCATTTTAATTGCAATTGGCCTTTTTTCGTTTAAATTTTTAGGATCTGAATTCTTACCGGAATTGGATGAAGGAGCTATCTGGCTTAGGGTGCAATTGCCATACAGCGTTTCGCTCGATAAGTCTATAGAAGTGGCAAAAATGGTAAGAGAAAAAATGATTGAATTTCCACAGGTAAAATATATTGTTTCCCAAACAGGCCGGCCGGATGACGGTACAGATGTTACAGGATTTTATAACAATGAATTTGACGTAATTCTATATCCTGAAGATTCCTGGAAACCTCATATTACAAAGGAAGAACTTATTGATACCATGAACAGTGCGCTCTCGGTGATCCCCGGAGCTGATCTAAACTTTTCCCAGCCTATAACAGATAATATTGAGGAAGCTGTATCAGGGGTAAAAGGATCTATCACAGTAAAGATATTTGGTGATTCCCTTGATTATATGGAGGCAAGATCCAATGATGTTTACAATGTCTTAAAAACTGTGAGAGGCATAGAAGATCTGGGTGTTATAAAGAATATTGGTCAGCCAGAGTTGGATATTGATCTTGACCAGCAAAAAATGGCATTATACGGCGTGGCTACAGCAGATGCAAATGCTGTGATAGAAATGGCTATTGGCGGTAAAGCCGCTTCCCAATTGTATGAAGGAATCAGAAAATTTGACATACGCTTACGAATACCTGAAGAATACCGTAAATCAGAAGCTGATATCGGAAACCTGATGGTTCCCACTGAAAGCGGCTCGAAAGTGCCGGTAAAAGAAATTGCAACTATTACTACAAAAACAGGTCCCTGCCTTATTTTCCGTGATGCGAATGAAAGATATTCTGCAGTAAAATTTTCAGTGCGGGGCAGGGATATGGGAAGCGCCATAAAAGAGGCCCAGGATAAGATTGAAAAAAGTGTGAGATTAAAATCGGGTTATTCGATGGTATGGCAGGGTGATTTTGAAAACCAGCAGAGAGCTACCAAGAGACTGCAGCAGGTAGTTCCGATAAGCCTATTATTAATTTTTCTTCTTTTGTTTAGTATGTTTGGAAACTTTAAAGATGCAGGTCTTGTGTTTCTTAATGTGCCTTTTGCAATTGTTGGCGGTATAGCAGCATTATTCATCACAGGAACCAATTTTAGTATTTCTGCAGGGATTGGTTTTATTGCTTTGTTTGGAATTTGTATTTTATTTGGGGTATTGCTCATTACAGAGTTTAAGCATAATCTTGAATTGAGGAAAAAAGGACATCACCAGTCTCTGTATACAGCTATTCGGTTGGGCGTTAATTCAAGAGTGAGACCAGTTATGATGACTGCATTGATGGCTGCTATTGGCTTGCTGCCGGCCGCTATTTCGCAGGGAATCGGATCGGAGAGTTCGAGACCATTGGCAAGGGTGGTTATCGGTGGGATTATTTGCGCCATGTTTTTCTCACTTTGGGTCTTCCCGCATTTTTTTGCATGGGCTTACAGAAAATTCGACATATTGCATAATCAGGATGAGGAGGAAATTAACCAGGGGCCTGGTTTGCCGAATGAGGCATAATTTTAATCAATGAGTCGTTTTAGAATAATAACTGCTGTTTTACTTTTTGTAACAATTTCAAACTATGGGCATGCCCAGGAACAGGGATTTCTGCGGGCATCCCCTGAATTTAACAGGGGACGTTTCAATCTCGTGGTTATCAGTGAAGCCGGTCTTGCAACAATAGTTACCATTGGCCTGGAATATTTATGGTATAAGAAGTTTCCAAAAAGCAAATTTCACTTTTTCAATGATAATGCTGAATGGTTGAATATGGATAAAGTAGGCCATGCAACTACTGTTTATAACATTGCAGCCTTTCAATATAACTTAATGCGTTGGAGCGGTGTAAATAAAAATTCATCCACGTGGGTAGCCGGAGCTACCGGAATTGCTTACCTGACCATGATTGAAATATTAGATGGCTTTTCAACCAAGTGGGGATTCTCGCCCGGTGACATGATGGCAAATATTACAGGTAGTTTAATTTTTACCGGGCAGCAATTCATATGGGGTGAGCAACGTGTTCAACTAAGGTTTTCATTTCACAACACCATTTTTTCACAATACAACCCCGGGGAATTGGGCAGAAATTTACCTCAGCATATCCTTAAAGACTATAATGGCCAGAGCTACTGGTTGTCTTTTAATATTTCATCATTTGCCGGAAAATCAAATTTTCCTAAATGGATCAATGCTGATATTGGTTATGGCGCGGAAGGTATGACAGGAGCGGTCACCAACCCTTCAATAGTAGACGGGAAACCGATCCCATCTTTCACCAGACAAAGAAAATTATTTTTTGGTGTTGATGGAGCATTTACTACGAAAAATAATATTCCCTATCCCGGCTGGATAAATGTATTAAGAATTCCTACTCCCGTTGTTGAATGGAAACTGAAAGATAATAAAGTTAAATTCAGACCGATTTACTATTAATCATCAAACGCAAATTTTCTTTCCGGTAATTAATTTACCCTTTTCATTAAACCGGCAGCCTTACAAAGGCTTCCATAGCTGCATACCTTGTAAGGCCCAGCTTTGCATATAGGTCTGCTGTGTTTGCATTTCTTTCTTCGGCACGTTGCCAGAACTCCCTGTTATCGCTTCCCTGGAAAGGCACGCTGTCTTTCTGTGACTGGTGAATAAATATTCCATAGCGTTTTTTTCTCACCTGGTCCGGGCTCATGGGTACAGCCATTTCTATTTCGGTTATGTCCCATTCTTCCCATGCGCCTTTGTACATCCAGACCCTGCAATCTGCCAGCCATTTATCTCCCGCTGCTTTCATGTAAGCTAGCGCAGCTAAAATAATGTCTATACAAACCTTGTGCGTGCCATGGGGATCGGCAAGATCGCCTGCACAAAAAATCTGTTCGGGTTTTATTTCGCGCATAAGCTTAACTGTTATCTGGATATCTTCGTCACTCAGTGGTTTCTTTTCAATGGTGCCGGTTTCATAAAAAGGCAAATTCATAAAATGAATCTGTTCTAATTTCAGACCGACATATTTGCAGGTAGCCCTTGCTTCACATCTGCGTATCAGTCCCTTGATGCTTCTTATTTCTTCTGTGTCTATTTCACTTGATTTTTTTTCCGTAATGAAGGCTGTTGCTTTATTGAGAATGGATCTGCTAACGGTATTATCAATTTTGAAAATTTTCTCAAAGCCTACTGTAAAATCAAGGAAGCGGGTTACGAACTCATCTGTAACTGCTATGTTTCCGCTGGTTTGATAGGCAACATGCACGGTGTGCCCCTGGTCATGCAATCGCATAAAAGTACCTCCCATGCTGATAATATCATCATCAGGGTGAGGGGAGAAGATCAGCACTTTTTTTGGGAAAGGTGTACTTCTTTCAGGATGACGCGGGTTAAAGGTATCAGGTTTGCCGCCTGGCCACCCTGTGATACTGTCACGAAGCATATAATATACCTCCAGGTTGATTTCATAGGCATCCCCTTTTTCAACCAGCAAATCACTCAGGCCAAATTCATTATAGTCGTGATTGGTAAGGCTTAGAACCGGTTTGTTGAGTTTCAAGGCCAGGCCTATTGCAGCTCTTTTAATCATTTGTGGTGTCCATTCACATTCACCTGTCAGCCATGGTGATTTGAATCTGGTAAGTTCCGAAGCAGCAAACTCATCCACCACATAGGTGCAATGATCATGATTTTGCAATAAGGAAGCGGGCACTTCTTCTGTAGGTTTACCTTCTACTGCTTTCTGAATTACAGGGGCTTTCGTTTTCCCCCAGGCCATCAGGATGATCTGCTTTGATTTCATGATGGTACTGATGCCCATCGTGATGGCCATTCTGGGTACCTGGGAAATATTTCCGAATTCATGAGAGTTAGCGATCCTTGTAGAATTTTCCAGGGTTACCAGCCTTGTTTTGGAATAGACCGGAGACCCGGGTTCATTAAAACCGATATGACCGTTATTTCCAATACCTAATATCTGAAGGTCAATTCCGCCTGCTGCTGCAATCTTATTTTCATAATCAGCGCAGTGCTGTTTTATCTGGTCTTTGGGTACCAAACCATTAGGCAGAAAATAATTTTTCGGATCAATGTCAGTCTGTTCAAACAAATATTTACGCATGAAGTAGTGGTAGCTATTTAAGGCGTCAGGCTCCATCGGGTAATATTGATCAAGATTAAAGGTGATGACATCCCTGAAGCTTAATCCTTCTTCCCGGTGTAATTTCACCAAATCGGCATAAAGAGATTTTGGTGTAGATCCTGTGGCAAGGCCAATTACAGCGTTTTTCCCCGCTACATTTTTTTCTCTGATAAGATCAGAAATAATTCGTGCCACGTGTTGGGAACCCTCAGCAGGCGTTTCAAAAATCTGGACCGGGATTTTTTCGAGTGAGTCAATCATTTGTTTTTTATTAACTGAGAAAAATAGTACTGAAACTTGATTTAAGTTTTTTCTTTAAAGGAGCAATCATAAAAAGATTAATATTTGGTCAATTCCCTTTGCGAAAATATGAGGAAAAGTAATTTAATTTTTTCAGGATATATCATGAAAAATCTGCGAGTCATTTTGATTTTAAAATAAAGGCAAATTATTAATAAACCTTACAATAATTTGTTCCCCATAAATCATATCTTTTTATCATCGCCGGGAGCCTTTTGTCAAAATCATTCAAATCTCTTAATTCTTTTGGGCTCCATAAGACCTCGCTCAGTGCACTCATCCGCGGGAAAATCATGTATTCAAGCTTACTTTCATTTCCAATATATTCTGTCCATACATTTCCCTGAGCACCCAGTACATATTTCGCTTCATCTGCCTTTAATTCCTTCGGAACCGGTTCATAATTGTATACTGTGTCAATGGGCAAATAACCTCCTATCGTAACGCTGTCTTCATTTTTTATTTGTGCATGGTCAAAATAAACATACTTACCCGGAGTCATGATTACATCATGGTGATGCTGAGCTGCAGCAATACCGCCTGATTCCCCACGCCAGCTCATGATGGTAGCATTGGGTGCGAGTCCACCCTGGAGGATTTCATCCCATCCAATGATCTTTCTACCCTTGCTGTTCACATATTTTTCGATTCTGCGAATGAAATAACTTTGTAATCCTTCCTCATCCTTCAAATTCTTTTCCTTGATTAGTTTCTGGCAAAATTCTGAGCGTTTCCAATAGGTTTTAGGACACTCATCTCCGCCAATATGGATGTATTTGGAAGGAAAAAGCGTCATCACCTCATCCAGCACATTTTCAATAAATTTAAAAGTATACTCAGTAGGACAATAAACATCCGGAAATACACCCCAGGTTTGCTGAACCTGTTTTACTTTGCGGCTGCCCGCCCAAGGGATATTCGGTTTAATTTGAGTATCCTCATCTGGAAAGCAACTTAATTGCGGATAGGCTGCTATTGCTGCAGAAGAATGACCGGGCATTTCAATTTCAGGAATAATGATGATATAGCGGTCCTGCGCATATTTCACTATTTCTTTTACTTCTTTTTGGGTATAGAAGCCTCCATAATGAATACTATCATTTCCCGTGCCGGGATAATGGCCAATAACTGTTCCATTTCTAAATCCTCCTACTGATGTAAGTTTAGGATATCTTTTTATTTCTATTCGCCACCCCTGATCTTCTGTCAGGTGCCAGTGAAATGTATTGAATTTATGAAAAGCGAGATAATCTATATATTTTTTTACCTCATTTGGTCCAAAGAAATGGCGGCCAACATCCAGGTGCATACCCCGGTATTGAAAGCGGGGATAATCAGTAATGGTTACTTGCGGTAATTGAAAACCATTATTAATAGAGGAACTGTTGTCTGTTGGCAATAGCTGGAGAAGTGTTTGGATACCATAAAATACTGCTTCATTACTGATACCTTCAATATTTATTTTATCTTTTGTAACCGCTAAATGATATTCATCCTTTTTGTCAGCAGCTTTTTTTGAATTTTCAAGAATAATTGAATTTCGGGAATCCTTCTTCAAAGAATTATTTTTTACAGCCAATGTAAATCCGTACAATTTTTTCAGGTAAAAATTCAACATATCTGCATTATGACTTTCAGCAGCATTAGCGATGATTGAGGTTGATTTTGTGAGTGTGAAATCTCCCGAACCTTCTTTTATTTCAACAGGTTTGGGAATGATATTGAGATTGGTTTGAGAGATAGCGGATAAACTAGTAAACAGTAATAAAAAAAGTATAAATTTTTTCATGAGAGTGAATTTGTGAATTTATTATGAAATGTATTTTAAAATTAAATTGAATTTTCTTATTTGGTAGCTCTTTAAATGGGTTGAAGGTATCTGGCCACTTAAATTGCCCGGATACCAACTAAATTATTTTAGTACTGGTAAAATTATTTTACTTTGATGCGCAGCATCATGATATATTTTAATATCAGATTTTTGAAAATCATTATCACTGGCCTTGTATATATCCATAAATTTTTGAGGGTTTCTGTCAACCAAAGGAAACCAGGAACTTTGTATCTGAACCATAATGCGATGCCCTTTTAAAAAAGTATGTGCTATATCAGGTAGTTCCCACTTTATTTCAGTTATTTTTCCAGGCACAAATGGTTCTGGTTTTTCAAAACTATTTCTAAACTTTCCTCTCATGACTTCCGCCCGAACAAGCATTTGGTAGCCACCCATGGGATAAGGGACAAGAGGATCTTTTTCTGCATAAATATTCACATTATTATATCCTGCATTGTCAGGGTAAACATCAATCAGTTTAACGACAAAATCAGCATCTGTTGTAGAAATACTCGCCATGATGTCGGCGATCACAGGTCCGGTAAGTGTCACATTTTCTTTTAGGGTATCTGTTTTAAAAACTAAAACATCCGGTCTGCGGGCCGCAAAGCGCTGGTCATCGGTCATATAAGTCCTGGTGCGGTTGAAGTGTACGAATTCTTCATACGGAACAGGCTTGGAAGGATCACTTATATATTCACTAAAACTATTGGTCGCAGCTGGTTTTGACCAATTTAATTTTCCATCATCTTCAAGATACATCATTTTATCTTCTTTATTAGCCGGTGGCCATTGTGAAAAAGTATTCCATGTATTTGCACCTGTGATATATACATTGGCTTCACCAATTTCACTTAATTCCCCTTTTCCTTTTAAGAAATAATTGAAAAATGGAATTTCGAAGTGCTGTTGATAATATTCACTGGTGTTGGATCCAAATTGAATATTGCCATGATGCATGCCATCATGATTTGCCCATTCACCATGATACCAGGGCCCTTCTACAATTTTATTGAAAACCTTACCGGGGTTATTCTTTTCTGCTGCTTTATAAGAGTTCCATGCGCCCCAGCAATCTTCGGCATCAAATAATCCACCTACCCATAACATGGCTGGTTGTAAATTTTTTGTTGCCTTTCGGGCATCACGGGCCTGCCACCATGCATCATAGTCAGGATGAGTCATCAGTTCTCTCCAGAAAGCAATACTATCTCCCATATATTTTGAAAGGAGCTGCAGGTTTCCATTTTCGAGATAAAATTGATGATTATCATGATCAGGATAGCCAGCTGGCATTGGAGCATTTGCAATAGGTTTGGGATGCGGTACACCAAATCCAAATCCTAAAGCAGAATAAAAATCAAAAGCATCCATTTGAAAAAAGGCTCCTTTATGATGGAAATCATCTCCTATAAACCAATTGGTAACAGGCGCCTGCGGGCTTACAGCCTTCAATGCAGGGTGATTACTGGCTGCGGCCATTGTTGAGTAAAATCCAGGATAGGAAATTCCAAACACACCCACCTTCCCGTTATTTCCGGGAATATTTTTCGCTAACCAATCAATAGCATCATAGGTATCACTAGCTTCGTCAATTTCTGACCCTTTTTTATTTTCTATAAATGGCCTCACATTTACAAATTGTCCTTCACTCATCCATCTTCCGCGTACATCCTGTATTACCATTATATATCCTTCTTTGAAATATTCTTTCGTGTAACTATCCCAAAAATCCCGGAAAATATTTTCGCCATACGGTGCACATGAATAAGGTGTGCGGGTAATAAGAATAGGATGTTTCTCTGAATTATCTTTTGGAATATATATTGAAGTAAATAATCGTATACCATCTCTCATAGAAATATATGTTTCCATTTTGGTATAGTTATTTACAATCCATACACTGTCTGCATTTTGTGCAATGGATATGCTTGACCAGGAAGAAAAGGATAAAAGGAAAATTATTTTTCTCATGTGATTATTTTAGAAAATAAATTTAGGGAATGGTTATCAGTAAAAGATAATTTATTTGATAAATAGAGCTTACCCCAAATTAATTTTCACTTTATTCATAGCTATTGTTCACCGAAGAGGAATACCAGTTTACTATTCAAAACAGATACTTGCCTAGTTGCAAATTGAAGAAACTTTATCTATTTTACTCTAATCATAAACTAAAAACCAAAAATTATGGACACAGCAATTTTCAGCCACATAAACTGGCTTACAACAATTATCGGAGGCGTGGCTTATTTTTTCCTCTGATCAATTTGGTACACAGCGCTTTTTGGTATAAAATGGCGATCATATAATCCGGTAGTTGTAAATGATCCCAATGCAAAAAAGGGCGTTGCAGCAACCATGCTCGGATCACTGGTCTTAATGATCATTAGTGCGGTTGGGGTTTCAATACTTGCTACAAGATTTGGGATTTTCGGATGGATGGGAGGGCTTAAACTTGGGGTTGTTACCGGAGTATGTTTTGCAGCAACCAGTATTCACATCTCATATATTTATGAAAAAAGGCCCTTAGGACTTCATTTAATTAACGGGTTTTATAATATCGTCGGGAATATTGTCGCTGCAATAATAATTTGCAGTTGGAGATAAATTCTGTGATCAAAATGATGAATATTCCTTTGTACTTGCCTGAAGGTACGCCTCTTTGTATACTTTGGCATGGCTTTTCAATGGAAAAAAATCATATAAATTATCTAATAGCAAAGCTAATTGATTGGTGAATCTTTAGCTCTACATATATTAAGTTTTCGTGCGTCGATAAAATAGCGATTTGATTGTACTTCTATTTAATCATGAAGTATTTGCAGGCAAATAAAATGAAATAATCAGTGGTGAGAGTGCTTTCAATGAGGAATACCCCCGTTTACGGGGGCTTTCTATTTAAAAGATCATGTATAAATCCCGAATATTTATACATGAAAATAATTCTTTAGAGTATCCTCCTCATTCGTTATCGCGGTAAAAGAACCATTCGTCGAATAATCAGATATCCCCACCGAAAACAATGAAATAGACCTGCGCTCTTTTGCATCTTTGTATCAGAATAAAGAAATCCAAATCCTGACCAAAACCAAAATATCCAAGATTCAAACGAAACCAGAAAAAATTGAAACCAGGGGAACACAAAAAACAAAAATCAAATTGTCCAAATTTCTTATGAAAACCAAAAGAGTCCAAACATCCAAAAAAATCAAACCGAATGTAAAAGAGTACATTGATGAATAAAGAACGTATTAAAACTAACTGAATCAAATCTTCAAGACTTTAAAGATCAAATAGCCCCGGTTCCGGGGTTTTTTTGTGCCTCTATTAAAACCAGAACTTATGTACAGGTTAATTTGAACAATAAATAATTGCTGAATTACCTGACCTGGTAAAATCGGCATAAATGAGCCAGTCGTCGAAAAAGGGTATCTCTTCACCGAAAACAATGAAATAGACCTTCACTCTTTTGCATCTTTGTATCAGCAATAAAGAAATCCAAATCCTGACAAAAACCAAAACATCCAAGATTCAAACGAAACCAGAAAAAATTGAAACCAGGGGAACACAAAAAACAAAAACAAAATTGTCCAAATTTCTTATGAAAACCAAGAGAGAGCCCAAAAATCCAAAAAAACCAAACCACATGCAACAGAGAACATGTGTTGAACAAAGAGCGTACTAAAACTAACTGAATTAAATCTTCAAGAATCTAAAGATCAAATAGCCCCGGTTACGGGGTTTTTTTTTGTCGTCCCGTTATTAAAAAGGATGTTTTACTTTATACAATTTGATTTCGGAATATTTGCTTAACCAACTTTTGTAATTTTCAGCACATTTGTTGGAAGGTGAAGGCTTACCGGCGTGCTTCCCGTATTTACTACCACATCGCCCGTTTTTAAGAATCCGCGCTCTTTAAGAATGTTTATCTCATCAAAAAAGATATCATCAAGGCTTTCTTCTTCACCATAATAGATTGCTCTTACTCCCCAACTGAGGCTAAGCTGGTTGATAAGGCTTCTTTCTTTACTGAAAACATAAAGCAAGGACTTTGGCCGGTAACTGCTAAGCATAAAACCGGTGTAACCGCTTTGGGTCATTCCTATTAATGCATCGGCTTTTACATCAGCGGCAAGTTTGCAGGCGCTATAGCACAAGGCATCACTCATAAAAGAAGGAGAGTGGGGTTGCGGAGCAAGGATATCATCCCTGTTAAAATCATAGGCAGTTTTTTCTATTTCAAGAATTATTTTACTCATTGTTTCAATTACCAAAGTGGGATGTTCTCCTGTGGCTGTTTCCCCGCTGAGCATCAGGGCATCTGCACCTTCGAGTACTGCATTGGCAACATCAGTAATTTCACTACGGTTGGGTTTTACCCTGTCTATCATGCTTTCCATCATTTGCGTGGCCACAATTACAGGTTTTGCCCTATGCATGCATTTTCTGATGATCTCCTTTTGAATCAACGGAACTTTTTCAATTGGCAATTCCACGCCAAGGTCGCCGCGGGCAATCATGATTCCATCACTTTCGATAATGATATCTCTTATGTTGTTTACTGCCTCCGGCTTTTCAATTTTGGCTATAACTTTCGCTTTGCTTTTCCTCGCTTTCAGGATATCCTTCAGGCCGATGATATCCTTAACTTCCCGTACAAATGAAAGAGCGATCCAGTCAACATTGTGATCCAATATAAAATCAAGATCTGCAAGGTCCTTTTCTGTAAGGGCAGGTAGAGAAATTTTAGTATCGGGCAGATTGAGTCCCTTTTTGGAGGAAAGAATGCCTCCCACTTTTACCTCTACCTCCACATCGTTATTTGGCAAAATGCGGGTTACCCTCACTTCAAGTTTACCATCATCAATCATGATTATGTTTCCCGGTACCACATCTTTATGCAGGTTTGGATAACTGACATAAATTTTCTCTCTTGTCCCGACACATTTAGTATTAGTAAATGTTAGTTTATCCCCGGGATTAATTTCCAGAGCGTTATTTTCAATTTCACCAACCCGTAATTTTGGCCCCTGCAGGTCAGCAAGAATGGCAATGTTATACGGAAGGGTTTTATTAATAGTAGTAATGATATCAATCATGGCCGCCTTATTTTCATGGGTGCCATGGGAAAAATTCAACCGGAAAACATTTACCCCGGCTTTTACCAATTCAACCATCTTATCATATGTATCACAGGCAGGACCCAATGTGGCCACGATTTTTGTCCTCTTGGTATTATGAGCAAATCCAGCTTTCTTATCCATTTGCGGATGCAGGTATTTATTGATATTTTTTGACATTACTTTTTGTAGTGATTTAAATTTTATAAAATCCCATGGGATTTTTTTTAAGAGAATTGAATTCTATTGACATTTATTATGTCACGAAATGAATCATTTGCTTGAATAAGAAGTTAAGTGGAAAGGATTTTTATAATTTTTATCCACTCTTCGCCAATTTTTTGTTTCCTTTTTTTTGCTTCATTCAATGGAATAAAATGCATGCGGTTATTTACTATACCTACGAAAACATTATATCTTCCTTCCAATAAGCATTCTACTGCGGAGTACCCCATGCGGCTCGCAATCAGTCTGTCAAAACAGGATGGGGCCCCGCCGCGTTGTATATGGCCTAAGATGGTCATTCTCACTTCCTGTTCCGGCATTCTTTCGGTAATGATTTTTGCTATTTCTGCACCTCCAAATTCATCGCCTTCCGCAACAATAATAATATTCACCATTTTTCTTCTGCCTTGCTTTTCTGTAAGGGCCTTTATTACATCTTCTATATCTGTTCTTCTTTCCGGAATCAGGATATTTTCCGCACCAGTTGCAATACCGCTATGCAGGGCTATATACCCAGAATCTCTTCCCATTACTTCCACCACAAAAAGGCGGTCGTGAGCATCGGCAGTATCTCTTATCTTGTCAATGGCTTCAACTGCCGTATTTACAGCGGTATCAAATCCTATCGTAAAATCAGTCCCGTCAATATCTTTATCGATTGTACCTGGCAGCCCAATACATGGTATATCAAATTCATTACTGAAGATTTGGGCGCCTCTGAATGAACCATCACCGCCAATAATTACCAGCCCGTCGATGCTATGTTTTTTCAGATTATTATAAGCTTTTTCTCTACCTTCATAAGTAAAAAATTCCTTGCATCTTGCTGTTTTCAAAATGGTGCCTCCACGCTGAATAATATTTGCTACACTTTTACTTTCCATTTTGAAAATATCGCCTTCTATCATCCCTGAATAACCTCTTATAATTCCATAAACTTCAAGCCCATAATATATACCAGTGCGCACCACAGCTCTGATGGCGGCGTTCATACCAGGGGAATCACCGCCTGAAGTGAGCACTCCAATCTTAGTTATTTTTTTAGCCTCCATTTGAGAATATTTCCTTTGAATATTGATGAATCCTTCGAAAAAGAGCCAAAAATAAGCAATTCGGTCTATTATTATCTAACGAAATAATTTTCGATTTATCTACCTTCAGTCAAAATTTTCATTCATGAAAATAAATCATCTTATTTTCATTTTGCTTATGCAAGGTTCAACCGTAGCTTTTAGTCAGATAAAATATCCTGAAACAAAAAAATCAGCCCAAACTGACAATTATTTCGGAACTAATATAGCTGATCCCTATCGCTGGCTTGAAGATGAGAACAGCGAAGCAACATTACAATGGGCAAAGGCTGAAAATATGGTTACAGACCAATATTTTTCTTCGATTCCATTTTATGATAAAATAAAGAAAAGGCTTGAACAAATGTGGAACTATCCAAAATACAGTTCCCCTTTCAAAGAAGGGGCCTGGTATTATTTTTATAAAAATGATGGCCTGCAAAACCAAAGCGTACTATACCGGCAGAAGGGATTGGATGGAGTTCCTGAAGTTTTTATTGATCCCAACAAAATGAGTAGCGATGGAACAGCTGCTATTTCAACACCTGTCTTTAGCAAGAACAAAAAATATGCTGTGTACCTTGAAGCGCAGTCAGGAAGCGACTGGCAGGTAGCCCATATAATAAATGTTCCAGATAAACAATTGCTAGAAGATGAAGTTAATTATATAAAATTCAGCGGCACTTCGTGGAAAGGAGATGAAGGCTTTTACTACAGCCGTTATCCCGCACCGGATGAAAAAAGTAAACTCACCGGGCAGAACGAAAATCATAAGGTCTATTATCATAAAATAGGAACCCCGCAAAGTGAGGATGTTTTAATTTATGAAGATAAAGATCATCCCCTGAGAACCATTGGAGCCGGCTTGAGTGAAGATGAACATTTTTTGGTTCTTACTAAAAGCGAAGGAACCAGTGGCTCAGAAATATGGGTGAAGGATATGAAAAATATTTCACCTGGTAATGGGTTCACTTTATTAATGAAAGGTTTTGACACCGAAACTCATTTTATTGATAATGACGGCGATAAATTATTGGTCAGAACCAACGCAGACGCACCGAATTATAAAGTGGTCTTAATTGATCCAAAAAATTCTGCAAAAGAAAACTGGGTTACCATTATCCCCGAAAGAAAAGAGTTGCTGGAATCGGTGGAAACAGCAGGGCATAAATTATTTCTCACCTACCTGCAGGATGCTTCCAGCAGGGTATATCAAACAAATTATAAGGGCAACTTTGAAAGGCAGATAAACCTCCCGGGAATAGGCTCTGCAACAGGCTTTCATGGTTACGCTGAAGATTCGGAAATATTTTATACCTATTCATCCTTCGATTATCCTGCAGCTATTTTCAGGTATAATATTGCCAGCGGGCAGACACTACTTTTTCGCAAGAGTGAGGCAAAAATAAATGCTGATAATTATCAAACACTCCAAACATTTTTTTACAGCAGGGATGGTACAAAAGTGCCTATGTTCATTACCTATAAGAAGGGTTTACAACTAAACGGGAATAACCCTGTTCTGATATATGGATATGGTGGTTTCAATATTCCATTGACGCCCTCATTTTCCATTTCAAATGCATTTTTCCTGGAGCAGGGTGGGGTGTCTGTCATCGTAAACCTTAGAGGTGGCAGTGAATATGGTGAAGCATGGCACAAAGCGGGTATGCTCCAAAATAAACAAAACGTTTTCGATGATTTTATTGCAGCAGCTGAATTTCTTATTAATAAAAAATATACAAATCCATCCAAGCTTGCCATGCGAGGGGGCAGCAATGGTGGATTACTTATAGGGGCAGTAATGACCCAGCGGCCAGGCCTGTTTAAAGTCGCCATTCCGCAGGTAGGCGTTATGGATATGTTGCGCTATCATAAGTTTACCATCGGGTGGGCCTGGGCCACTGAATATGGAAGAAGTGATAAAAAAGAAGATTTTGAATATCTTATTAAATATTCTCCTTTACAAAATCTTAAACCGGGTGTTAAATATCCCGCTACATTAATTACCACAGCTGATCATGATGACCGGGTAGTGCCAGCCCACAGCTTTAAATTTGCCGCGACCCTGCAGGCTGATAATGACGATACCAATCCGACACTAATCAGGATAGAGACTAAAGCAGGCCATAGCGCCGGTAAGCCGACGAATAAACAAATTGAGGAGGCTGCTGAAATCTGGGCGTTTGTGATAAATAACCTTGGAATGGATTATAAAGAATAATAATAAAATCTCTATCACTAGTGTTGCGTCATTTTTAAGATTAGTTCTTTGAAATCATTGGTATCAGAGCCTTTCAGCGGTTTTTATGTTGACGTCGATTTGAATTTATTTCTGGCGTTCTTTTCGTAAACTGCTGATTATGAACCAAGGAAAAATGATTTTCGCTCAAATTATGGATTTTGCAAATCAAGACTTCTTCAAAAATATTGTAAAGAAATATAAAGGAAATTATAGTGACCACAACAATGGAAAATGAGTATAATCAGCAAATTATCATCAGGCAATGCAGTGAACCATCAGAGCAGGTAAACAAAATTTATAGCGCATTAAAATACAAACCTCAACCATTCTCTCGAAAAAAATCTGTAGTCCCCCTTCCGGAAATGAAAAAAATTGAAACCCCCGAAAAACCTGATTTATTTTCTGTTTAACTGCAATGTGGGTTAAGGTATACATTGCTTAAATAAAATAAAAATATTTGAATGAGATCCGCTTTTCATTTTCCAGGATAATTTGGGATACTTGAATAAAATCCTTCGATTGGTGATAAAGTAATTTGGTCAACAATACCACAACCTTTTTTAAGGTTACAAAAAAATATTCTTTGGTGGAAGTGACAAAAAGAAGCCTGCCACATCTGAATGAGGCAGGCTTCCATGTAAGGAAAAGCTTTGAAAATTCGGGCTGGCAAAAATTTATCCAACAGCTTCTATTATTATAATACAACTATAGTTTTACGATTTTTTGATTATTGACCGTTTGTCCATTGAGGGCCACATTAACGATATAAATACCAGGAGCCAATGAATTCAAATCCTGTATTTGAACATTATTATTACCCGAAGTAACAACGGATTCTATCTTCT
>ODAK010000462.1_pt1 | contig 46654 bp, 44 predicted proteins | sample 1539591 | NCBI WGS metagenome assembly ODAK01 (sample SAMEA3539303, study PRJEB22396) | soil metagenome | biome: tundra; feature: field; material: soil | place: USA | collected 2010-05 | depth 0.15 m
ACCTCGAGCTCATCACGTCGGTCGCGGGTCAGGCCGCGATGTTCATCGAGAACACGATCCTCGCGAAGAAGATCGAGCAAGAGATCATCGTTCGCGACCGCTTCCAGCGCCTCGTCGCGCCGAACGTCGCGGAGCAGATGATCTCGGGGAAGCTCGAGGTGAAGAAGGGCGGGCAGCTGATCCAGGAGCTGACCATCTACAACAGCGACATTCGCGGCTTCACCGCGATGAGCGAGGGCACCTCGGCCGAGACGCTGGTCGAGATGCTCAACGAGTACTTCGAGCTCATGGTCGAGACGCTCTTCAAGTACGAGGGCACGCTCGACAAGTTCATGGGCGACGGGATCATGGCGTTCTGGGGCGCCCCCGTGGTCCACCGGGACGACGCCGTACGCAGCGTGCAGTGCGCGCTCGAGCAGATGGAGGTCCTCGGGCGGTTCAATCGCGAACGCATCGGGATCGGCAAGCCTGCCCTCGCGGTAGGCCTCGGGATCCACACGGGGCCGGGCGTCGTCGGGTATGTCGGCAGCTCGAAGGCGCTCTCGTACACCACCATCGGCGACACCGCGAACACGAGCGCGCGGCTCTGCTCGAGCGCGGCGTCGGGGCAGATCGTCATCAGCGAGGCCACGCTGTCGAAGCTGGGCCCGCGCTTCGAGTTCGAAGAGATCGAGCCGCGATCGCTCAAGGGAAAAGAGAAGCCAATGCGGCGGTTCAACATCCTGCGCGAGAAGCTCAGCGCCGTCGCCAAGGTCAGCTGACGGCCCGTCTCCCCATGTCCGATCGCCACGCGCCTCACACGTCGCATCCGCCGCACGGCCTCCACGTTCTCCCGTTCGAGAAGCCTATCGTCGAGCTTCTCGCCCGGGTTCGTGAGATGCGCGAGCTGGCGCGTGGCGACCGCGGCCTCGAGCCCGAGCTGCGCAAACTCGAAGATCGGACCGCGAAGCTCGCTCGCCAGGTCTTCTCCGAGCTCTCGCCGTGGCAAAAGGTGCAGCTCTCACGGCACCCCAACCGGCCGTATACGCTCGACTACATCTCGCGCATCTTCGAGGGCTTCTGCGAGCTCCACGGCGACCGTACCTTCGGTGACGACCCGTCGATCGTCGCCGGCTTCGCCCGCCTTCGGGGCCGTTCGGTCATGGTCGTGGGTCACCAGAAGGGGCGCGGCGCCAAGGAGCGGGTGAAGCGTAACTTCGGGATGCCCCACCCCGAGGGGTACCGCAAGGCCCGGCGGGTCTACGAGCTCGCGAGTCGCTTCGGCCTTCCCATCGTGACCCTGGTCGACACGCCGGGCGCGTTCCCCGGGATCGGCGCCGAAGAGCGCGGGCAAAGCGAAGCGATCGGGGCGTGCCTGGCCGCGATGTCGCGCGCCCCGGTTCCCGTCGTGGCCACGATCATCGGCGAAGGCGGGAGCGGCGGCGCCCTCGCGCTCGCCGTGGCGAACCGCGTGCTGGTCCTCGAGTACGGGACCTACAGCGTCATCACCCCAGAGGGTTGTGCATCGATCCTCTGGAAGGATGGCTCGAAGGCCGACGAGGCAGCGGCCCGAATGAAGATGACCGCGCCCGATCTCCTGCGGCTCGGGGTGGTCGATCGGGTCATCGAGGAGCCGGCGGGGGGCGCCCATCAGAATCACGAGGAGGCCGCTCGGCTCGTCGGCGCCGCGATCGTCGAGGCGCTCGGAGAGATCGACGGGAGCAGCACGAGCCCTGCGAGCCTCATCGAGCACCGCTACCAGCGCTTCCGGGCCATGGGCGCGATCACTGGTTAACTGGTTAGAGGAGCGTCGAGGCGCGTTGATTCGCCTCGAGGCGCGCTGACGCCTCTTGACGCGGTACAGCATTACAGGAATCCTGGAAAGCGGACGCCCGGGTCAACAGCCGCCCGGAGGTGTGGTACTTCTCCTTCATGGGCGTACAGATCGGGCTCGACGGAAAGGTGGCCATCGTCACCGGGGGTAGCCGTGGCATCGGTGAGGCCATCGCCCGCACTTTCGTTGCCCATGGCGCGCGCGTCGTGATTGCCTCGCGCAAGCTTGATGGCGTCGCCGAAGTTGCCTCTTCGATCGCGAGCGAGCACGGCGCCGACCGCATCCGCCCGATGGCGGCCCACACCGGCAAGGAAGACGATTGCGTCCGCCTCGTCGAGCAAACGGTCGCAGCCTTCGGAAGGGTCGACGTCCTGGTGAACAACGCGGGCACGAACCCCTACTTCGGGCCGTTTATCAACGCCGACGACGGGGCGTGGAACAAGACGTTCGACGTCAACCTCAAGGGATATTTCTGGTGCGCGCGCGAGGTCGCCCGGCACCTGGTGGCCGCGCCCGGCTTCGGCGATGGCCGCAACACCGGGACCGGGTCGATCATCAATGTGGCCAGCATCGCCGGTCTCGTCGCCTCTCCGATGCAGGGCGTATATTCGATGACCAAGGCGGCCGTTATCTCGATGACCAAGACGCTCGCGCTCGAGCTCGGCCCTTCGAAGATCCGAGTGAACGCCATCGCGCCTGGCTTCGTCGACACGCGGCTCGCGAGCGCTATCTTGAAGAACGACGAGCTGGTCAAGTCAGTCGTGGCCCGAACGCCCCTCGGGCGCTACGGCATGCCCGACGAGATCGCCGGCGGCGCGCTCTACCTCGCGAGCGACGCCGCGAGCTTCTTGACTGGACATACTCTGGTAATCGACGGAGGTTTGACACTTGGTTAGTACGGGCAGCGGCGCCTAGGAGGGCGAGCTCGCTCGAACGGGCGGGGAAGCAGCGATGGAGACTGGTCAGACGATCGCGGGCAAATATCGCCTGAACCGCTTGCTCGGAACGGGCGGGATGGCATCCGTGTGGTCTGCGACCAACGTCTTCACCGAGCGCGAGTTCGCGGTGAAGTTCATGCTGCCGCAGGTGGCGCGCACGCCCGAGGCGGCCCGGCGCTTCCTGCTCGAGGCGAAGGTCAGCGCGCGCATCAACCACCCGAACATCATCGAGGTGATCGACGTCGGGCAGGCCGAAGACAACGCGCTCTTCCTGGTGATGGAGCTCTTGACCGGATCGTCGCTCGACGTCGCCGTCCGCCGCCGGCGCCCGACGATGCTCGTTCACGACTTCATGCGCTTCATGCGCGACGTGGCCGAGGCGCTCGCCGCCGCGCATCACAGCGGGGTGATCCACCGCGATCTCAAGCCGACGAACATCTTCCTCCATACCGATCGCGACGGTCGCACGGTGCCGAAGATCCTCGACTTCGGAGTCAGCAAGATCATCGAAGAAGAGAACAACACGGCGCTCACCGTCGTCGGCACGGTGCTCGGCTCGCCGCTCTACATGAGCCCCGAGCAGGCGATGGGCGCCGAGGGGATCGACGGGCGCACCGACGTGTTCGCCTTCGGATCGATCCTCTTCGAGGCACTCTCGGGACAGCGCGCGTTCGACGGGCCGAACTTCAACGCCCTCATCGTGACGATCGCGACCACCGAGCCGAAGCGCATCGACGACGTCGTGCCCGACTTGCCCGAGCCGCTTCGCGCGCTCGTGCGCCAGTGTCTCGTGACGAACAAGGCGAACCGCCTCGAGTCGTTCGACAAGATCGTCGAGCAGCTCGACGCCATGATGCCGGACCTCGCCAGGCTCGACATCGCGCTCGCCCAGCCGAACCGCGCGGACTCGCACGCCGACCTCGACGACGACTCGCACTCCGACGCCGATGCGACCAAGGCGATCGGCCACCCGAGCGACCGTCCCCCGCCCTTCAACGGACACTCGCACCATCCCAGTCACTCCGGGTCGGCGCCTCCCTCGCCGCTCTCGCTCCCGATGTCGAACTCGGGCATCGCGACGCCGACCTTCGGGCCGGCCGTGCCGTCCCGACGCACCGTCGCCATCACCGCCACTATGCTGGCCGTGGCCGGGCTCGTCCTCGTGCTGGCGGCGGCGTTCGCGCGGGGAGGGGGAGACCACGAGCCTCACGGAGCCGCCGCTCCGCAGGGCACGGTCGTCTCCGCGATCTCGGGCGGCGCCGTGGCGCCGAAGATCACGGCCGCGCCCGCCGCGGCCACGGGCTCGAGCGACGTCCCCGTCATCTCGGTCGATTCGCTGCCCGTCGCCCAGAAGAACGCCCCGAAGGCCAACGGCAACGGGCGGCTCGCGATCGTCGCGAGCCCAGGGTCATGCGCGGTGTCGGTCGACGGGGTGTCGCGCGGGTCGACGCCGCTTCCGGGCATCGAGCTCGCCGCCGGTCCCCATCGGATCGAGTGTTCGCCGGCCAGCGGCAAGGCGAAGACCGTGAGCGTGACGGTGAGCGAGGGCGCCTCCGCCCGCTACAAGTTCTCGCTCGACGACTGAGCGCGGGGCCCCTCTCGGTGACGGCCGACCCTCTCGAACGCGCGATCGCCGACGCCTGCCTCGGACGCCAAACCGACGAGGCCCTGGCCGCCGGTCTGCGCGGCTTCCTCGAAGCGCGCGGGGTCGCGGCCGACGACGTCGACGCCATCCTGCAGGCCCCTCCCCGGCTGGCGGTCTACCGGACGCTCGTACGCAACGGGCTCGCGCGCGTCGTCGTGCGGATGCTCCCGCGGACACGCGCCCGCATGAACGCAGCCTGCGGCAACCGCTTTGACGCGGACCTCGCCCGCTTCCTCGACGAGGTCGGCCCGCGCACGCACTACCTGCGCGACGTGCCTCGCGAGCTCTTCGCATGGGCCGAGCGGGCGTGGCGAAAGGACGCGAGCGTTCCGGCCTATCTGCCGGACCTCGCCGCTCACGAGCTCGAGGGCTTCGCGGTGGCGGCGGCCGAAGACGGCGACGACATGGGGCCGATCGGCGACATCGCGCTCGATCGGTCCGTCGCGATGAGCGCGTCGGCGCGCCCGGTCCGCTATGCGTGGGCGGTGCACGATCTCGACGCACGCGAGGACGCAACGGACGAACCGTCGCGACGCGACGTACGTCTGCTCGCCTATCGGGACGCCGAGCACGCGGTGCGGTGGCTCGAGCTCACTCCGCTGGCGGCGTCGATCGTCGACCGCCTGCTCGCGGGGCAGGCGCTTGGCGGGGCCATCGCCGACGCTTGCGCCGAAAACGGAACGGCGCCCCCGGCGGTCGCGACCGACGTGGCCAGGCTGCTCGCGGAGCTGGGCGAACGTGGCGTGCTGCTCGGCGGACGACCGCCCTAAATCTCCCGTCCTCCTAGCGCGACGTCGGCAAAGGCGCGGATCCGGGCGACTTCCTCGAGCAACACATCGAGCGGAGGGACGTTCTCGTCGCGCTCGAGGACGATCGGCACCGGGCCGGTACGCGCGAGCACGCGCGCCAGGAGCGACAGCACTGGGTCCGGCACCGGAGCGCCGTGCGTGTCGATGATCATGGCGCCCGGCGTCTCCGGGGCGACCGCCTCGCCCAGCCCTGTCGCGCCGGCCTCGAACCACTCGTGGCCCGCGACGTGGAGCTGCACCACGCGGTCGAGGGGGGCAGCGCGCAGCCAGGCGTCGGGGTCGACGCCGAAGTTCTGGCAGTTCACGTAGGCGTTGTTCACGTCGAGCATCAGGCCGCAGTCGGCCGCCGAGCACACCGCGGAGAGAAACTCGGCCTCGCTCAGATCGGCCCGGCCGGGATGCCAGTAGTAGCTCACGTTCTCGATCGCCAGGGGCACTCCGAGGGCGTCGCGCGCGCGACGGATGCGGTCGGCGATTCGCTCGACGGCCGCTCGCTTGAACGAGACGGGCAAGAGATCATGGAGCGCCCGGCCCCCGACGGCGCCGACGCACAGATGGTCGGAGTGCCTCGGCGACCGGAGCGCAAGCAGCGTCTCCTTGAGGTCGCGCAAATAGCGCTCGTCGAGCGGGTCCCACCCGCCGAGCGACATCGTCAACCCGTGCGTGACGATGGGATATCGAGCGGCGAGCCAGGCCAGCGCCGCGGGCTCTCGACCGCCGCGGCGCATGTAGTTCTCGGGCGAGACCTCGAAGAAGTCGACCGCCACGCGTTCGTCGCCGGAAGCGGTGGTGCGCTCGACGACGTCGTCGAGGAACTCCCACCGCAAGCCCAATCCCACGCCGCGGACGGCCGCGAGCGTCACAAGATCTTCTTGGCGTTGCCCGCGCACGTGCCCGCGCCGCAGCTGGCCTCGCCGCTGGGCGCGGCCTTTGCGGCGGGCTTCTTCTTGGCGACAGGCTTGGGCGTCGCGCTGGCGGCGCTGGCGGACGCTGCCGATGGGGGCGACGCGGCCGACGCCGGGGCGTCTGCGGCCGTCGGCGCGGTCGCCGGCGTCGTCATGGCGGCTGCGCTCGTGTCGGGGCTGGTCGCGGCCGGAGCCGGTGCGGCCGCAGCGTTGCCCGTCTTGCTCGCGCCGCACGCGGCTGCCGAACACGACGCGTGCCCCGATGCGGCGGACGCCGCCGGCGCCACCTCGTTTGCCTGAACGGGCTGCGGCTGGCTGCCGCCGCACGCGACAGCCGTGCTGACGCCCAGGGCGCCCATGAGGGCTGCGAAGTGATCGAAAGAGAGATTGGGTCGCATGAAACGCTTCTCCTGGAGGGTCTGGCTTCGTTCGCGTTCGCTGGTCTTCGTTCGTTACTGCGCCGCGGTCGTGGGCGCGGGCGTCGCCGCGAGATCGACGGTCACGTCGGCCGTCTCGGCCACCTTGGAGATCAACTTGGTGGTCCAGTCGAGGAGCTGTCCGGCCGGGTCGCGGGGGCGCACGTCGAGCTCCTTCAGGACCACGTGCATCGGCTCCTTCGACTCGATCTGGATCCTGGCCGGACGCGAGGTCGCGGCGGCCCCGGAAGGGTACCGGAAGGTCACGTCGACGACCCCATCCTTCTCGATCTTGTGGCCATGGATCAGCACGTCGCCGTGAACGGTCATGGCGACTTTGCGTACATCCTCGCCGCCGTCTCGGGTCGCCTCGACTTTCGTGAGGTCGGGCGCGCTCGGCGTGATCGAGCGGATCGCGAGGTCGGCCCAGCGCATGTCTTCGCTCACCTTGTCGCCGACGCTCACTTGGAGCCACGTGAGGGCGTGCGTGGTCTGGGTCGCGTCGTCGGCGTTGCCGAAGGTGTGGGTCGCGAAGGTGGAGAGATCGATGCGAACGAGCCCGCGCGACTGCGCGAGATCGGTGGCCGCGATGTCGAGGGCTCCCGTCGCCGCCGTGGTGTCCCCCTTGATGTGCTCCTTGACGCCGGGCATATCGACGTGGGTGGCGCTCCTGGGATCGATCACGTAGTGCCACGCCGCCGACGGCGAGTCCGGCTTCGACACGGCGAGCGCGCTGGCGGCGGGCGCGAGGGCCGACGCGTCGTCTTTCTTGCTGCACGACGCGGCGAGCAAGATGAACGTCGAGGCAATTGCGCGAGCGGGACGGTGCATGGGCGAATGGGGTTTCTTTCCGCTTTCCTGAGCTGCACAGGGAACCTCCGAGGATACGCGCGCTCCAATCAGGGGTTACGCGAGATGCGGGGAATATGCGCTCCCGGCGTGCGTGGCTGTCGCACCCTGGCCATCACGATTCCCGTTCAAGAGCGAAACGAGCAGCATTGGCTCCTCGAGCGCGCTGGCGCGCTGGGTCGAGTCGGTCGAAGCGATCGGTCATTCTGGTCTGGATCCTCGCGGGCTCGGCGAGGTCGTCAAGCTCGCCGCAAGCTGGTAAGCGATCCACGTGGAGCTGAAGCCTCCCCGCAGCGCCTGCGAGAGCGCCTCGAACGTGCTCGTCCGGTGCGACGCCGTGGACCTCGGCGTCCACGTGCCCCCTCGCTCGGCGCAGCTCGCGTACCTCGACCCGCCCTTCGGCGTGGGCGGTGCCTTCGGCGCCCGGCTGCCCGGGGGCGAGGGCTGGCGCGCGCGGGGCGCCGTCGCCTACATCGACCGCTGGCCCTCGATCGAGGCGTATCTCGCGTGGCTCGAGCCGCGCGTCGCCGCGGTTCGCGAGTGCCTCTCGAGCGACGGCACGATGTGGCTACACCTCGATCACCGCGCGGTTCACGAAGCCAAGGGCGTTTGCGATCGCGTCTTCGGGCGCGCCGCCTTCCTGGGCGAGGTCATCTGGGCCACGGGAAACGGCGCCCGCGGTGCGCGGCGCGGCCCGGCGATGACCCACCAGACACTGTTGCTCTACGCCGCGGGCCGCGAGTTCGTGTGGAACGCACGGGACCCGAACCTTCGCGAACCGTTCGCGTCGACGAGCCTCGCCATGCACTTCAAGCAGAAAGACGGCGACGGCCGCTGGTACCGCGAGCGCACCCTCGCCGGGCGCACGTACCGCTACTACGCCGACGAGGGCCGCGCCATCGGGAGCGTTTGGTCCGATTGCCCCGCGATGAGCGCGAACACGCCGCTGACGCGAGAGGCGACCGGCTACCCTACGCAGAAGCCGATGCGGCTCCTCGAGCGAATCGTTCGAGCCTCGAGCCGGGCCGGCGCCCGGGTCGTCGATCCGTTCTGCGGCTCCGCCACCACCCTCGTGGCTGCGGCGCGGCTCGGGCGGTCGTTCTCGGGGTGCGACGTCGGCATGATCGCCGTCGAGACGGCGGCGCGACGCCTGGAGGCCGAGGGCGTCCCCTTCGAACTTCGGCTACCTTCGAACGAATGCCCGGCGTCGACGCCAGCCTCTTCCCCGTCTTTCTGAAGCTCGCCGGGCGCGACGTCGTCGTTGTGGGGGCCGGCGCCATCGCCGAGCGCAAGGTCGAGGCGCTCGTCGGGGCGGGCGCGCGCGTTCGCCTCGTGGCCCCGGAGGCGACGGCCGAACTCCAGCGCCTCGCGCGCGAAGGCTTCATCGAGTGGACGGGCCGGCGCTTCGAAGAGGCCGACCTCGACGGCGCGTGGATGGTCGTCTCCTCGACCGGCGACGCCGAGACACAGCGACGCGTGACGGCCGCAGCCGAGACTCGGCGAGTCTTCGTGCTGGCCGTGGACGATCCCCCGAACGCGACCGCGTACTCCGGCGCGGTCATTCGACGCCTTCCCTTCCTGATCGCGATCTCGTCGTCGGGCGCGACGCCGGCGCTCACCCGCGTCGTGCGCGAGATCATCGAGCAGGTCCTGCCGGGGCCCGATTGGGTCGAGCACGCGAAGGCCCTACGCCGGCGATGGATCGCCGATGGAACGCCCATGGGCGAGCGCTTCGGGTCCCTCGTGCGCGACCTGAAGGACCGGTCTCGCCCGAACGAGTGAGGCCTCCTCGGCCCCCGCCGAGTCAGCGAGCGTCGTTTTCGCCGTACGCGGCGATGCGGAGGTGCCCGTTCTGACGCTTGAGGATCATGACGACGACGTCGCCGAAGACTCTCTCGCCCCCGACGCGCGTGACTTCGAGAGGCGCGCGAACGAAGACGTCGCCGGGACGCATCGAAGCCGGGCGCGCCGGGGTTTGCGACATGCCCAGCTCGTCCCATTCCCAGCGTTCGATCCGTTCAGGGCGCACGAGATCGGCCCCGTCGAGCCGCCCGTAGTCGTGCGCGCGAAGGCGCTGACGCCAGCTGTCGACGAGGGCCGCGTGGCCGTGATCCGCGCCCTCGAGCAGGCCGGCGTCGGGCGCCACCAGGGCCATCAGGGCGTCGAGCGATTCGTGCTGCCACCCTTCGAGAAAGGACTGGAGCAACTCGACTACGGCGTCTTCCCCGGTGGGCTCCCGTAGCGCGAGGACGCCGCGGGCGCTCCCGCGTGCGACCGGCGGGGGGGACAGCGGCAACGGATCGAGGACCACCCCGTCCGGCGCTCGCGGCCGCTGGCGGGCGCCCGCCGCGCCGGACGATTGCGCCGAGGCGGCGGCCTCGATCGGCGCACGGCCTGCGCACGCGATGAAGCCCGACGCCGCAAGCCCGAGGACGAACGCGCTGCGAACGAGAGAACTGGAGCAAGCGCCGGCGTCGTGGAACAAAGCCGCCGCTCGCTTCAGAGTGCCTCGATGCGCGCGTCCTCATCGGCCGACATCGTCAGGATCGCACCGTCCGGGACCGCTTTCCAGCGGCCATTGGGAACGGGATCGTCGAAGTCGCTCGCCGCGATCGTGAAGTGCATGCGACCGAGCTCGGGTATCCTTCGCCGCAGCTGCGGGTCGTCGCCGATGATCGCCTCGGCGTCGGGCTTGCCGCTGAACGTCCTGAGCGCCATCGGCGTGTCGCTCCGGTGGACCGCGACGACATGCCCGCCGTTCGAGACCATGAGATTGAGGCGACCGGGCTTCGTGCCTACCTCGGCCGTGATGCCGTCGACCACGGCCAGGCTCGACCGGAGCGCCTCGCGCACCAGCGATGCCTCGACGGACGTGGAATTCAGGAGCCCCGCGTCGTGCAGAAACGAAAGGAAGACGTGGAACACGACCTCCGCGTCCGTCTCGCCGCGGATGCCTCCGCGCAGGAACTCGGGCACGCTCCCCACCAGGCGCTCGCGTACTTGCTCGAAATCCGAAACCGTACCCGTCTGGGCGAAGAGCCACTGCCGGTAGCGGAATGGATGCGTGTTCTCGGTGCGCAGGGCGCCCACCGTGGCATGGCGTACGTGTCCGATCAGTAGATCGGCGCGCACATCAGCGGCGAGCGTCGACACGTCGAGCTCGGACCGCTCGTCGATCGGTCGGCGTCTGATAAGAACCTCGCCGCCCTGATAAAAGCCGAGTCCCCACCCCATGGGCACTCCCGTGGAACGCGCGCGCAGCGCGTCGGCCTCGAATGCCAGCACGTGAGCCATGAGGTCTGGGCGATTTCCGATGATTCCGAACAGTCGTGCCATCGATGTTCACCCCGAGAGCTCGGGACCCTTCTTGTTAGACGTACGGACGACGCAGTCTGCACGGCGAACTTTGTGCAAAATAATGTGCGACACGCACGCTGACGGTCGCCTTATCTCGGATTGCCTCGCTTCGGCCCGCTCTCGACGCCGGGCGTGTCACGTCAGCGACGTGGCCGGCAGGCGGGCGGCAGGCTCTGTACCAATGAAAATGTTAAGGCCCGGCGCGTTTCGATCAAGTCCCTTCGACGTCATCATCGCGCTGGATCGTCTGTCGCAAGTCGTTCGCGTTCTGCCACCGCCTCTTCTCGTCGCTCTCGTGGCTGGCGCGTGACGGTCGCGGTCGCCCGCACGAGAACGGCTTGCGTCGTCCGCCGTAGCTTCGATTCGAGCGCGGCTTGAAGAACAGCGACGCAAAAGGGCGCGGCGACCCCCGCCGTGAGGGCGACGAGCCAGAGCGGGGCGTGCACCACGTCGAACAAGCGTCTCTTGCCTATGCCACAGCTTGGCCGCTCGCGCCTTGCCGATTCTGGCGGAGGCGGGTGTCGCTTGCGCTGGCTTGCGGGCCCTTGCCGGGGCTAGTACCGACCAGCCCGTGAGACCGCGCGTACTTTGCAATATGGCGCCCAGCCTCGACGGTAAAATCGCTCCGGCGCACAAGCGCGCGCCCTTCGCGATGTCTCGCGGTCCCGAGGACCCGAAGCGCATGCGCGCTCTCCGTGCCCGGGCCGACGCGCTCATCATCGGGGCGACGAACCTCGAAGCCGACGACCCGGACCTCATGCCGAGCGCTCTTCGCGTGGTCGTCACGCGAGCCGGCGAGCGGGTGAACGCGGGGGCCAAGATGTTCGACCCCGCGCTCGGAGGCGAGGCCATTGTCGCGCACGCGTCCACGATGCCCCAGGCGCGGCGCGCCGCCCTGGGGCCCCGCGCCACGCTCGTCGAACTCGGCACGTCCGAGGTCGATGTCGTTCACCTGCTGGAATGGCTCGGCCGCGAGCGGGGCTGCAAGGTCGTTCTCTGCGAAGGCGGCGGCGTTGTGAACGCCAGCCTGCTGGCGGCCAGGGCCATCGACGAGCTCTTTTTGACGATCGTCCCCCGCGTGCTCGGCGGCTCCAGCGCGCCGACCATCGTCGAAGGCAACGGGTTCGCTCCCGATGCCCTTCCGGACGCGCGCCTCACGCACGTCGAGCAAGTCGGCGACGAGCTTTTTCTCGTCTACGCCTTCGACTGGACCTAGAGCGAGCGGCGGCGTCGTGGAACGGGCCCGTCTCGACCGCTCGCTCTAGTTCTCCATGGCTTGGGGCGCCCACGCCTGGGTCCGGTCCCAGATGGAGCCAACCCCCGATGGCCGCACTCCCGGATGGGGAAGCTCGAGGCGAACCTCCCAGATGGAGCCAACCCCCGATGGGCGCACTCCCGGATGGGGAGCTCGAGGGGAGCCTCCGGCTCCCCTCGACCTCGATCAGTGGTCGTCTCGCTGCGTCTTGCTCTCGGGCGGAACGATGAAGGGCACAACGTGCTCGCGCTCCTCGAAGCTCGCCCGGTAGATGGCCGCCGCGTGCTGCGACCCGAAGGGGCCGACCCGGACACGAAACCAGGTGCCGCGGTTCGGCACGTGCGCCTCGACGACATAGGCCTTGTGCCCGCGCGCGCGAAGCTGATCGGCGAACGCCTGCGCCTCGCCCTGGGTGTGGAAGCTCGAGACCTGCAGCTGGTAGCCGCCTTCGTGCCCCGCGGGCGAGGTGTCGCTCGTGGTCGCTGCGCCGTTGATCTGCCCGACGTCGCTTGCCGCCCGTGTGAGCGCGTCGCGCGGCCGCGTCACGATAGGCGTCGCCTCGAGCACGGACTGCGCCGGGAGCGGCATGACGGGCAGCCGGTCGGTAGCGGGCGGTGGCTGTGTCGGCGCGGGGGCGGGGCCTGTGGGCATCGCCGCCGTCGCCCCGGCCGCGTGCACCGCGGCCAGCGCGGTCGAAGGGCGGTCGTCGTCGCTCAGCATCTGCGGGAACGTGACGTCCTTGGGGACCAGATCGACGGTCACCCGCGCGCTCGACGCGGCCGCCGGGAGCCCGCTCCGACGCAAGACGAGATCCCCGAGGGGATCGCCTTTGCTCGGCGGCGGCACGCTCGATCGGCCGCCCAGAGCGAACGCCGCGAAGACGATGCACGCTCCGCCGAGCGCGACCAGCGTCAGCGTCACGCCGTGAGGCATGCGCCTTTCTTCGTCGTCCTCCAGGAGGTTCTCGAGGTTTCGAATGCCGCCGGGATCGGTCATGCGCGCTCCAACTGGCGTATCGCGACGCCGCCGGAAGTGCCAACTTTGTCGGACGAGCGCGCCTTCGCCGCTAGGCGTCGCTCTCCGCGCCGGTGTCTTCGGCCCCTTCCGGCGACTCCTCCGCGGGCCGGTCCATGCGCTCGGGGCCGCTGATGCCGACGAGGGCGAGCGCCTGCGCATAGGTCAGTCGGATCGCCTCGATCCACGCGAGTCGTGCATGTGTTTTGTCGAGATCCCACGTCGCCTCCCAGCCGGGCACGGCCCGTGCGCTGTCGCGCGGCAAGATCGGATCGCCGGCCCCTTTGAGGCGCGTGAAATAACTCTGGAAATCACGCGCAAGCTCCTGAATGTAAAAAACAATTCGATGCGGCTCTCGGAGCTTGGCCGCCTCTGCGACGAGCTCGGGAAAATCGGCGAGCTTGTGAGCGATCGCGAGCTCGTCCGGGTGTACGAGCTTCGCGAGATCGGTCCCGGATAGCCCAGCGCGCGCGGGCGCGACGAGGCCAATGGTGCGCGCCTTGCGGTGGATCGAGCACAGACGCGCGTAACCGTATTGAACATAGAAAACCGGGTTATCGAGCGACTTCTTCTTGGCGAGCTCGATGTCGAACTCGACGTTCGAGTTCGCGCTCCGCGAGAGAAAGAAGAAGCGAAGCGCATCGGCCCCGGCGCCCTTGCGGCCGGCGGCTTCGTCGATCTCGTCCATCACTTCGTCTATCGTGACGAAGTTTCCGGCGCGCTTGCTGCTCTTGACCGCTTCGCCGCCCTTCGTGATGAAGACGAGCTGGTAAAGGAGGGCCTCGAAGCGGTCGGGCGGCAATCCCAGCGCCGAGAGCGCGTTCCGCACCCGCGCCACGTAGCCGTGATGGTCGGCTCCGAGCACGGCGATGAGTCGATCGTATCCGCGTGCGATCTTGTCGGCGAAGTACGCGACGTCTGAAGCGAAATACGCCCAGGTCCCGTCGCTCTTTCGAACGACCCGGTCTTTGTCTTCAACGGACCCCTCGGGTGCCTGGAAGAAGAGTGCGCCGTCTTTCCTGAGCAGATGGCCGCCTTGTTCGAGCTGCCGCATGACCGCAGGGACGGCGCCCCAGCGATAGAGGGACTCTTCGCTGAACCAGACGTCGAAGTGCACCCGGAGGTCGGCGAGGCTGGGGCGAATTCCCGGCAGCGTGCGCGACCCGGGCACGCCCCGGAGCATCCAGGTGACGCACGCTCGACCGAGGGCGTCGACGTCGTCCCCATCGAGAAGGGCGGGCTCCGCGCCACGTAGCCACCCGGCGAGCTCGATGACGTACGCGCCCTTGTAGCCGTCTTCCGGGGGGGCTTTGCCGGTCGCCGCCGCGCGCACGCTCTCGGCGAACTTGCGGACCTGATTGCCGCGGTCGTTGATGTAGTACTCGCGCGTCACGCGATGACCGGTTGCTTCGAGCAGGCGACCCACGGCGTCGCCCAGGACCGCGTTGCGACCGCTGGCGACGGTTACCGGGCCGGTCGGGTTGGCGCTCACGAACTCGAGGTCGATGCGTTCGCCCGTCGCCGCCGGCGCCCGACCCCACCCCGCACCGGCGCGCAGCACCTCCTGGATCTCGTCCTGGAAGACGCGGGGGTGCAGCCGCAGATTCACGAATCCCGGCCCCGCGACCTCGGCCGCGGCAATGACGTCGCTCTCGGCAAGCGCGCGCGCGAGCTTCTCGGCGATGGCGCGCGGAGGCTGGCCGGCCCGCTTCGCGAGCGCCATGGCGACGTTGGTTGCGAGGTCGCCGTGCTCCGGGCGCTTCGGCCGCTCGAGGACCCAGGTGCTCCCTTCCACCGCGTCAGCGGCGAGGTCACCGGCGCGGACCATCGCGTCGAGAGCAGCGGTGATGGCGCTTCGAACCCTAACGGCGAGGCTCATGGGGTCGCGCTTGCTTTAGCATGCGCAACCCGCACGACGCGCCGGGGATGACGACCGTATCTTCGAGAGGAGCCTCGGCCGCCGCACCGGGCCAGACCACGCAGCGCTCGAGCGACCCGCGCCCCACGACCGTTGCGCCGTCGCCGACCACAGAGCCAGCGAGCGTCACTCCGGGCGCGACGGTAGCTCCAAGGCCGGTCCACGATACAAGGCCGCGGCGGACGAGCCACGCGAGGTTGGCGGCCTGGTACGCCTCGATGCTCCCGATGTCGTAGAACGGCGCGTTCCATCGAAACGACGCGAGCCGTGCGCCGCGCATCAAGGCAGGAATGTAAACGTCGCCCACGAGGCATCCGCGGCCGGGCAGCGTGCCTCGAAGCCCCTCGCCGAGCACGTGAACCCCGACGAACTCGCCCCCGCTGGCCTCGGCCGACGCGGCGCCGCGCGCGCGCTCGCCGCGTAGCCGAACGACCCACCCGTCATGATCGAGGCCGACGCTTCCCTGCCCCCGCTCCCGGGGCTGCACGACCAGCGTGGCCTCGCGCGGCCGGCTCGCGGCGTGCGCCGCGACGAGCGAGGCGATGTCGATGCCAGCGAGGATGTCGGCGTTCCACACGAGCACCGGGCCGCGTCCGAGCGCCACGGCGGCACGGGCCACGCCCCCCGCGGTGCCGAGGAGCTCGGACTCGTGAGACACCGTGCACCCCGCGCGCCCGGCGACGAAGGCGGTGAGAGCCTCGGCCCCGTAATGCGCGTTGACGACGATCCGCGCGACCCCCCCCAGCGCGAGGTGATCGAGAACGTGCGCCAGGACGGGGCGATCGCCCACCGGAACGAGCGGCTTCGGCGTCGCCGTGGTCAGCGGGCGAAGGCGCGAGCCCAGGCCCGCCGCGAGGACCATCGCAGGCATCACCTGCGCGAGCGTAGCGGCCAGCAGCCCCCGTACGCACCTTTTTGAGCGCCGTCGCGCCGACCGCTTCCAATTCGGCGCGGGCAAGCGCGGGCAAGCGCAGGCGGGGCGAACCGCCGGCCGACGATCGGCAAAGTTGGTCGGGGGCGCCGCACGTAGTAACCACCGGGTCCGATGGGAGTCCGCCAGGGATCCGCTCTCGCGCTGCTGCTCGCGGGAGCCGCCTTGGCGATCGGGTGCGGAACGGGCGCGGTCGACGTCGACGGGTGCCGCCAGATCGAGGAGGCCCGCTGCCAACAGGCCCCCGCGTGCGGCGTGACGCTCGCGGTCCCGACCTTCACGAGCGGCACCGACGTCGACGCGTGCATTCGCTTCTACGACGACGCCTGTTTGCACGGGCTCGTCGCGGCCGATCCGGGGCCCACTGCCGTCGCCGCCTGCGTTGCGGCGGTTCAGAACTCGGCTGCGAAGAATCACTGCAGCATCGTCAATTCGCCCCAGACCGACGCGGTGGCTTGCGGGTGGCTCGTTCCGCCGGCATCGGCCGCGGCCGATGCGTCCGACGCGCCGCAAGCCGTTCACGCAACCTCCGCGGCGGACGCGAGCTCGGAGTGAGCGCTGGCCCTGGCGTGCGCCGAGGCCAGCGGACAGGGCGACGTCCCCCCGAGCTCCAGCGGCGGATGGGAACGAACAGGCCTCGAATGGCGCGCAGGGATGGCCACGTGGAGAGACGGTCGTCGAGTATCGGTCGGGGGCCTCGAGGATCCAGTGTCCGGCCGCTCCCCCGTTTCTGATCGCGACCGCGCGGGGCGACGCTTTTTCCCCGCCCCCGCGGCGGGTCACCCCGGAGGGGGTTCGGTGCCCGGGTCGTTCTCTTGCTCCACCGCCTCGACGGGGATACGCACGCGGGCCACGTGCACGCGCGCGTCGAGCTCGACTTTCCAGAACGAGGGCGCGTCGCCGCTCTTGCACCCCAGGGTGAGGGAGGGCGCAGCGAGCAGCTCGAAGTCGTGGCCCGCCGGCGATCGGCGCTCGCTGATGTGCCGGTGACCGTGCATGACGAGGGTGGCGCCGACCGCCGCCAGGGTCTCTGCGAACTCGCGCGCGTCGTCGAGCCGCATCCCGATCTCGGTCGGCGCGCGTTTGCCTACCCCGTGGGGGAGCGGCACGACGTGGTGGTGAAAGAGCACGATCCGGTGGCGGGCATCTCGCCACGGCCGCGTCTCGGCGAGCGCTCGCAGCCACACGAGCTGGGCGGGTCCAATGGCGCCGTTCTGCCGAAAAAACGCTCGCTGCCGGCGCGCGCACGAGTTCAGCCCGGCGATGGCGACGCCGTGCTCCTCGAAGACGCGCTTCCACGCCCCGCAGGGCTCGAGCTCGAGACCCGCCCCCGCCGCGAACGCGTGCCACCGTGCGAGCTTGCCGGCCTCTGTGGGCCTCGGGCGAGCGCTGCTCGCGATCGGAAACCGATAAAGGTCGTGATTGCCGGGAATGACGAGGAGCCTCCCCCGCTCGTGCCACGATCGGAAGGCGCCCTCGATGAGCTCCCAGCCGTCTCCGTCGTCGGTGCAGTCGCCGGTCATGACCACCGCGTCGACCGCGTGCTCGGCGACCACGCGTGCGGCCCGCAGGCATCGGAGGTTTGCGTTGTGCGGCGTCGTCTCGAGCATCGATGCGAGGGCCCCCTCGCGCGGCGTCGCGGCGGCCAGCGTCCGCGCGCGCCGCGCCTCGAGGCGGCACGCTTTGGCCGCCGCCCGCTCGACGGGATCGAGCAGTCCGCCGCTCTCCCTCACGCTCGGAATGCTGTGCGAGTAGCCCTCGGGATCGACGAGGATGACGTCTTTCTTCTTGTGGCGGTCGCGTAGCACCCGCCACGACGCCTCCTCCCAGCATGTGGCGAAGCGCGTCTCGCTGGCATCGGCAATGCGGGCGCTGCGCCGGACGATACGGGCTCGATCGTGGAGGGTATCGCCGAACCCCGAGACGTGCAGGTCGGAGACGTGGGCCAGCGTGAACATTCCCCGTCGGCTCCCGTCAGCGCCCGCCCGCGGTGGCGAAGGCGGGGGAGCTCGCGCGAACCTCGGCGGCGATCACATCCCCGCGACGATCTTGAAAGAGTCGGCGTCGCGCACCAGGTCAAGACGGTTGTCGGCGACGGCGTGGTGCCACTCGTCGTTCTTGGCTCCGGGGAGCTTCCACGCGGCCGCGTACGTGTAGTCGATGAAGACGTGGTTCTTCTCGGTGAACGTCACCCGCCGGTAACGGATCTCGTAGCGGATGCCCGTTGTCTTCAGGAAGTCACCGGTTAGAAAACCGCGGATCGCGTCGTAGTCGGCGTCGTCTTCGTTCTTGGTGTTGCCGCCGTCTTCGAAGTAGCCGGGGCTCATGAGCTTCACGAGCTGGCCGACGTTCTTGTCCTCGAGCGCGTGCCGGTAGGTCTCGCAGAACTCGATGACGCTCCGGTTGGCCCCGGTGTCCTCGACGTCGGTGTTGGGAATGTACGTCTTGGCGCAGGCCGACGTTGCCGCCCCGGATGCGATCAACGCGAGCAGACCGAGCCATCGAACGAGCGGTAGGCGCAGCAGGGGACGCGACACGAGACGAGGACGGATCATGGTGAAGGGGGCAGGCCTTTGACGAGGGCGGAGCAACTTGCGGGCCGAGGTCGACGGCCGGCGATAATCGCTGTTTTTCAGCATTTGCCAGGTCATTCGCGAGGCTCGGAGAGCGAAGAATGCGAGCGCGTTTTGCCAGCTTGTCAGCGACGTTCGGCACGCGAACCTCGCCCCTGTCGAAGTGTCAAAGCGGATCCAGCGCCACGCGCGCGAACGCGTCCGGAGGTGAAACGCCGACCAGCGCCCTCGGGAGCGTCTGCGCGAGCAGCGGGCGCAGCGCGAGGTGTCCGGCGGCGAGCGGCCCGTCGACGGCCTCGCCCCGCCGTAGCTCGATGGCTCCGACGCACGCGCGAGCTCCTTGCGGCGTGCTCGTCAGGAGGACGGCCACAGCGCCAGGACGGAGGGCTCCCCCGCCGAGGAGCGGCACCGTCGGTCCGACGTCGTCGACGCCGACCACCACGATGCGCTCGGCGTCTCCTGCTTCGACCAGCACCGCGGCCACGGCGAGGGCCTCGAGGGCGGCGTGCATCCCGCCGCCCACGGTGAAGCTCGGGCCGGTCAGTCCGAAGGCGATGGAGCATTGCCCGGCGACGGCGTTCGGTGACGTGTAGGGGAACCGTCGGGGCTCGGCGGCGCGCGCCCCGCGCTCCCGGATGCGCGCGGCGAAGAGCGCGTTCGTCTCCAGGGTCGCCATCGCGGAGCCGACGATCACACCCGCCCCTGCGAGGGACCCGCACACCACCTCGAGGCGAACGAGGGCGGCGAGCGCGAGCCGGACGAGCGGGTCGGCCCGAAGGAGGCGATCGACCGGGGTCCTCGCGCTCGCCGCGAGGTCGTCGACGGAGAGTTCGGCTTCGACCGCGACGGCGCTGTGCACGAACGCGCTTCGCCGCGGCCGCCTTGCTCCGTCACCGGTCTCGTCCGAGCGCGCGCGCTCTCCGAAGACGAGCGCCGCGTTCGCCCCTCCAAAGGCAGACGAGACCTTCAGGGCCGTGCCCGGTGTCCCGGCCACGGAGCGTTCGAGCAGCCGCGCCGGCGCCTCGGGGTCGAGCGGTCCCTCGCCCGCGGCCGCCGGAAGCACGCCGCGCTCGAGGGCATCGGCGGTCGCCAGGAACTCGAGCACGCCGGCCGCGCCCAGCGCGTGCCCGATCTGAGCCTTGAACGGATGGACGATGGCCTCGCGCGCGCGCTCGATCCCGAGGGCACGCGCCAGCGCGCGCGCCTCGGCCGCGTCGTTGAACGGTGTCGCCGTCGCGTGCGCGCTCACCACGTCGATCTCCGGCGCGCCGGCCTCTTCGACGGCCGCCGAGATGGCGCGGGAGAGCCCCTCGCCGTCGCGATCGGGGGCGGTCAAGTGAACGGCGTCCGACGCGATCCCGAAGCCGCGGATCAGGCTTCTGGAGAAGACCGTCGTCACGCGCCGCGGAGACCCGGGCGCCCGCGCCAGCGCGAGCACGCCCGCTCCCTCGCCGAGCGCCATGCCATCGCGCCCCAGCCTGAACGGTCGTGGAGGCGGTGACGCAGTCACGGCGCGTAGAGACTCGAAGCCCGCAGCGACGAACACAGTAACCTCGTCGAAGCCTCCCGCCAGGACGAGATCGCAGGCGTCGCGTTCCAGCCACCGCACCCCGAGCCCGATGGCTATCGTCGCGGACGCGCACGCACCGAGCACGAGAACGCACGGGTCAACGGGGCGAGCGAGGCCCCGGAGCGCCCTCGCCAGAGGGCCGAAATACATCGGCGCCTCGACATCGACGACGTGGTCCCCTCGGGCCAGCGTCGCGAACGCGTCTTCCGCGGCTCGCATGCCGCCGCTGGAGGTCCCCATGACGACGCCCACCCGCTCGTCCCTCCACCCGGGCCGCGCGCCGTCGAGGCCCGCCGCGCACGACTCGATCGCGCGGGCAAGCAGCGCCGTCGCGCGGTCGTCGCCGTCGGCGACCGCAGCGCGCGCCGCGAAGGGCCGCGCGAGGCCCGCCCGGGCAAGGCGGTCGTCTCGCGTGATGGCCACGCGAGCCCGGGCCCCCACCTCGCCGGCGGGCGCCGCGGCCCGGCCCTCGCCGAGCGCCGAGACGGCTCCGAATGCAACGATCTCGATGGCGCTCACGTCCCTGCACCCTTCCCGCCGACCTCGGTGTTCGTATCCGGGCCCAGACCGGTCGCGTCGGGATCGTCGAAGGCTTCGCGTCGGGGCGGAGCCAGCGCGATCGATTCCAGGCGAAGGTCGACCTCGAGGCCGCTGACCTCGTCGACGTAACGCGCGGAATCCCCGGCCGTGGGCGCCGCCGCGCCGCGGCACTCTTCGACGGTCTCCGCGCGACCGAGCGCGCGGCGCGTCGCTTGGAGACAGCCTCGCCCGCACGCGATCGTGCGGACCTCGACGACCGCGCCACCCTCGCGGAGGATCCATAGTGGACCGCTATCGACACGCGCCGCCGCGATCAGCGTCCCCGTGAGAGGCGTCAGGAACCACCATCGCAAGAAGCCCACCGGCATGTCGGGCGGCTCGTCGAGCCCGCCGCGGCGCACGAGATCGAGCGGAGGCACGGCCACGCGCCACCGCGTGCTCGTGACCCAGGCGTCGAGCATGGTCGCGCCCGCGGCCCCGATGAGCACCATGCGCACGGCCCGGCCCGGCGCGACCGCGATCGCACCACGGCCGTCGACGACCCTGCCGCTCCTCGGGTCGCGCATCGTCACCCGGAGGCCGGCGGCCCACGGGTCCCGGGGCCGAACGCTGCGCTGCCATTCGATTGCGCCTCGGAGCGCCGCCCACCCTTGCGGCGTCGCCACGGGCCAAGGCGCAGACCGAGCCGGCGAACACGAGAGGAGGCCCATCGCCAGCGCGGGCCCGAGCGAGATCGACCACCGCATCCCGAACCTCGCCCCTCCTCGCCTGCTCACACCGCGGCGAGGACGATCGCGTAGCCCCGCCCCTGCGCGACGCCGAGCACGAGAGCCTCGTCGATGCGGCCCGTCGCGATCCGGCCGGCGGCGACGGCCACCGCCACGGCGCCGAGCGCGTCGCTCTCGCCCAGCGCCGGCGCGCAGGCCACGCGAGGGCAGCCGCGCCACGCCGTCTCGGCGACGAGCTGCTCCCCGCTGGGCGTGACGCGGGCCTGCACGACCTCGGAGCGTCGGGCGGCGCGCGGCGCGCGCAGGGCCGCCAGCGAGAGCGCTCGATCTGCGCGCCACTCGAGGACTTGCTCGACGCGCGCGAGGATACGGCCCCCGCGAGCCCGCGCCGCCTCTTCGGCTTCGAGAAGCACCGCCGCGGCCACATCGGCCCGCGCCGCGACCGACCGCACGGGCCCGTCGATGCCGTCGAAGAGACCCGAGAGCACGCGCTCGGCGATGTCGCCCCGCGGCTCCGCGGAGCCTCCCACGACACGCACGGCCTCGCCCCCCGAGACGAGCTGCCAGGCCTGCACCACCGCGCTCTCCCCGCTCGTCGCCAGGTCGGCCGTGCCGAACGCCGGACCGTTCAGGCCGCCGTAGATCGACACGTGACCGACCGCGGCGCTCGGCACGAGATTCGGGAACTCGGCGGGGCTCGCCGAGCGCGGGCCCTTCTGGAAGATGCGGTGCATGAACGCGGCGCACCCGTCGACGCTGCCGAACGAGCTGCCCAGAACGACGCCGACACCGTCGCGCGGGGCCTTCGAGTCGTTCAGCGCGTGCTCGACCGCGACGGCGCCGAGGCACGCCGCCCGATCGAGCCGGCGAGCTCGCGCTGCGTCGAGGAATCCGTCGGCGTCGACGACGGCGCCGGCGTCGAAGCGACGCTCCGGGAGGTCGGCGCACTCGTCGGCCCCGAGCCGCCCGCACGGCCCGAAGACCGCAGCGCCGGTCACGACCACGGCCGCGCCGGCCGCGGTCTGTTCCTCGGCGACGTTCAAGCCCCGGGGGGCCGCCGACGACGGGCGCAGACCGCCACGCCGCTCGCGCGACGGCTCGGCGAACACGAGCACCGTGTCCATTCCGCCGAACCCGAACGCGTTCGACAGCGCCGCGCGCACCCGCGGAACTTCGCGGCCGACGTGCGGCACGTGGAGCAGCTCGAGAGCGGGGTCTGGCTCGTCGAGCCCTCCGGTCGGCACGATCGTCCGTCGCGCGACCACGAGCGCCGTGATGGCCGCTTCGATCGCCCCCGCGGCGCCGAGCGTGTGCCCGATCTGACCCTTGCTGCTCGAGACGGGCACGCGACCGATCTCGCCTCCGAGAGCCCGTGCCAGCGCCACGGCCTCCATGCGATCGTTGGCGATCGTTCCGGTGCCGTGCGCGTTGACGTAGTCGACGTCGGCCGGCGTGAGCCCCGACCGGTCGAGAGCCCGTCCGATGAGCGCCGCCACCACCGCCCCGTCCGGATCTGGGTTCGTGATGTGGTGTGACTCGGACCCGAGCGCCCAGCCGGCGAGCTCGGCGACGGGCGTCGCGCCGCGCGCGCGTGCGCTCGACTCGCGCTCGAGCACGAGAAAGCCCGCGCCTTCGCCGAGCGTCGTTCCCCTCCGCTTTCGATCGAACGGCCGGCAGGGCTCCGGGTCGATCGCCGCGATCGCGTTGAAGCCCGTGAGCGTCAGCCGGCAGAGGCCGTCGCTCCCGCCGGCGACGACGGCGTCGACTTCGCCCGAGAGCAACCACCCCGCGGCGACGATGAGCGCGTTGGCTCCGCTCGAACACGCGCTCGAGAGCGTGCGCACGCGACAGAAGGGCCCGAGGCGTTCGTCGAGGCGATCGCCCGTGGCGGTGAGCGGATGCGAGAGCATGTCCGCGAGGACCTCGCGGCACCCCGGTTCGGCGTGCAGCCGGGCCAGGAGCCGCTCGGTCTCGAACATCCCGCCGGTGGTTCCCCCGACGACGAGCCCGATGCGCCTGGTGGACCGGAGGCCCGCCGTGAGACCGGCCATGCGCATCGCCTCGCCGGCGGCGGACATCGCCATCGCGCTCGTACGCGACCACGCGGCCGTGACGTCGCGCGGTCCGGCCGGGAGATCAACGTCGCGCACTTCGGCCGCGAAGCTTGCCCGCTGGCCGGCCGCGTCGAACAGCGTCACCGGACGGATGGCGCGCTCGCCCTTCACGAGCCGGCTCCATGTGGCCTCGGCGTTCGGTCCGAGGGGGGTCACGAGGCCCAGACCCGTCACGGACAGGGGATCGCTCGCGCGATCGCTCACGCGCTGCGTACCTTTGCGACGTGGTCCGCGATCGCGCGAACGCTCTTGAAGATGGCCCGTGCCTCGTCGCCCTCGGGAATGCGCACGCCGAGCTTCTCTTCGATCGTCATCGCGAGCTGCAGCGCATCCAGCGAATCGAGGCCGAGGCCGGCCCCGAAGAGAGGCGCGTCGTCTTCGATGGTCGCGGGATCTCGCCCCTTCAGGTTCAGCTCCGTGACGAGAAGGCCCTTAATCTGAGAACGCAGCTCGCCGACATTCATCTCAACTGTGGCGTTTAGCACAGGCCGGGCCAACGTCCGCGACGACTGACGTGGCGATCTTGGACCGGTCGCATCCCCGGACGGGAGAGGCGGGCTCCCGACCGACCGGTTCAGACCCCGACCAGTTCCCAGGGCTCGATGGGCTCTTCGTGCGATCGCGCGGGCGTCGGATCGCTGGAAGGTGCCATCGGCGCGCCGAAGCGCTCCATCAGTTCCAGCTGCAGCTCGATGCGCTGTTCGAGCTGCCGGGCATCGTGCCCGATCTCGTTCTCTGAGCCCGCCTCCACGACCGAGACCGTGATAGCCCACGCGGCTGCGGCGAACCCGACGCGCAGCCACCGCGGGATGGGTTTGCGCATCATCTCAAATAAGTCTAAGACCCGACCGCCGGGGCGCCAGCGGGGCAAAGCGCCACGCGACGATTTGTGCGGTTCCCCAGGCACCTTGAGGGTGGCGTGAGATGGGAACGCTTGTGAACTATGCGACGGAGAAGGGGGTCGCCCTCCTCACTCTTACCGACCCTCTGGTGAACGCCTACACGCACGAGATGTTCAAGGAGCTCGACGCCTGCATCCTCGAGGCTCGCTTCGACGACGACGTGCACGTGGTCGTGGTGACCGGGCACGGCGACGAATATTTCTGCGCCGGTGAGAATATTCACATGCTCCGTCAGGCCGACGAGAGCTTCACCTACTACTTCAACCTCCACGCCAACGAGACGCTCCTTCGCCTGGAGAACACGCCCAAGCTCGTTGTGGCCGCTATCAATGGCCACTGTGTGGGCGGCGGCTTCGAGCTCGCGCTCGCATGCGACGTGCGCATCGCGCGGGCCGGCCCCTTCCAGGTGGGCTTGCCCGAGGTGGGGCTCGGGATCATGCCGGGCATGGGCGGGACGCAGCGCCTGCCGCGCCTGATCGGGAAGTCTCGAGCCATGGAGCTCATCGTCGAAGGCGGCAAGGTCTCGATCGAAACCGCGCATGCCCAGGGCCTCGTTCACAAGGTGTGGGCTACCGAGACGCACGACGAATTCATGCGGCTCGTCTTCGACTACGCGCACGACTTTTGCCCGCCGCGGCGCTCGCCGCTGGCGGTGGGGCAAATCAAGCGCGCCATTCAGGCAAGCCTCGAGATGCCCCTCGAGCAAGGGCTTGCGCTGGAGCGCGAGCTACAGCAGCGCCTCTTCGCCTCACAGGATGCGAAGGAAGGGCTCGCCGCGTTCACGCAGAAGCGCGACCCCTCATTCCGGGTTCGCTAGCCACGAGGCGCTCCCGCCCGGGACACCCGATGACGACTGCGGACGTGCGCCCATGCTGCAACATGCCAGTGCGGAGGGATCGCTACGTCGGTGGAAAAGCCGAACCCCAGGGCTGGCCCCGGGGAGCATGCCGGCCGCGAACGCGAGGTCGGGGCCGATCGCGATGGTCGTCGAGCCGCGTGGCGTCCGGACGACCAGGCGTCGTCGTCACCGCGTGCCTCATGAGCGCCCGCGTCCACGACGCCCTGGCCGAGGCCCAGGAGCGCCTCCACGTCCAGGCGTGGGAGCTCCGCTCCCTCGCGCCGCCGCGGCGGACCCGGTAGTCGTTGGGGAGACGGGGATTGGCCGCTGAGGCGCAGAGGACGCGGAGCCGAGGTGGCCGAGGTGGCCGAGGTGAGGTGTCAGCCCACCGCGCGCAGGACCTTGTCGAGGACGTCGACGTCGCGGACGCCTTCGACCTCGGCGCGGTAACTGAGGACGAGGCGATGGCGGAGAACCGGAACGACCAGTTGCCGGATGTCTTCGACGTCGGCCGCGGCTTCGCCGCGCAACGCGGCGCGGGCCTTCGCCGCGAAGACCAGAGCCTGTGGGCCGCGCGGACCGGCTCCGAAGCGCACGAGCTCGCGAACCGCGGGCGGCGCGCTCGCCTCGGTCGGGCGGGTCGCACGGGCAAGCGCCACCGCGAGCTCGATGGCGGCGTCCGTCACCGGCATCCGTGGGACGAGCGCCTGGAGCTCGCGCACGTGGTCCCGCTCGAGAACCCTCGGCACGCTCGCCACCTGGACTCCGGTGGTTCGGCGGGCGATCTCGCGCTCTTCGTGTGCGCTGGGGTAGTCGACGTGCACTTCGAGCAAGAAGCGATCGAGCTGCGCCTCGGGCAGCGGGTACGTTCCCTCTTGCTCGATGGGATTGCGCGTGGCGAAGACCTGAAATGGCTCGGGCAGCGCGTGGGTCTGGGTGCCGACCGTCACCCTGCGTTCTTGCATCGCCTGGAGCAGCGCGGCCTGGGTCTTCGGGGGCGTGCGGTTGATCTCGTCGCCGAGCACCAGGTTGTGGAAGATCGGGCCGGGCATGAAGCGAACGGCCCGCCGGCTCTGCCCCGACGCGTCCGTGTCTTCCTGGAGAACGTCGGTCCCGGTGATGTCGGCGGGGAGCAAGTCGGGGGTGAACTGCACGCGGCCGAACGACAGGTCGAGGGCCTCGGCCAGCGACGCCACGAGCAGCGTCTTGGCGAGGCCCGGAACTCCGACGAGGAGCGCGTGCCCTCGCGCCAGGAGCGCGACGAGCATCAGCTCGATGACGGCGTCCTGACCGACGACCCGGAACGCGATCGCGTCGCGCAGCTTGCGGCTCGCCTCGCGCGCCGTCTCGAGGAGCTCGGCGTCGCTCGGTCGCGCGGCTCGCGTTTCGCTCGTCTCGCTCGAGGGGCCGGGCTGCGCGGGGTCCATGGTCCGGGTCAAGCGTGTCGCACGCGCCTCGCGGCCTGTCAAAAGCTTGAGCCGGTCGCGCAGGCTCACGGCGCAGCTTGCCTCGCTTGCCTCGCTTGCCTCGCTTGCCTCGCTTGCCTCGCTTGCCTCGACGAGCGCGCGCGACTATCACCGCGGAGCGAAAGCCGAGGCGCGCGTTCCCTCGTGTCCGTGAGAATCGAACCGTCCACCGGCGAGACCGTCGAGCGCCCCGAGCCCGGGCTCGCGCGTGGCCGCTTCGAAGCGCCGGCGTGGTTCTTCTACGCGATTCTCCTGGCGACGCTCGCCGGCGCCCTGGCCTGGGCGATCGCGGCGCGAACGAAGCGCCGCCGCAGACTGGACCGACGATGACGAGCGGCATTCCGGCTACTGGCGGTTGAAGAGGGCGGCGAGCGCCTCGGCGAAGTCCGCAGGCGGCGGAGCTTCGAAACGAACGAACTCGCGCGAAGTCGGGTGGATCAACCCGAGGAGCCTCGCATGCAGCGCCTGGTGGCCGAGGCGGTCGGCCAGGTCGCGCAGCTCCGGAGCGCTCGGCGATCGGCCGTAGAGCGGATCGCCGAGGACCGGCGTCCCGCTCTCGGCCAGGTGCATGCGAATCTGATGCGTGCGGCCGGTCTCGAGCGTGCACTCGACGTGCGTTGCCCCCCGGAGCCCGGCGAGGACGCGCACGCGCGTCACGGCGCGCTTGCCCTGCGAGACCCGCGACGTGAAGCGCAACCGGTCTCGGGGGTGGCGGCCATGCATCGTCGAAAACGTCTGCGACTCCGCCACGCCGACGACGATCGCCTCGTACGCGCGCTGGATCGAGTGCGCCTGGAACTGGGCCTTCAAGAACTCCCGCGCCTGAGCATTGCGGGCGACGACCATGACGCCGCTGGTCCCTTTGTCGAGGCGATGGACGATGCCCGGACGGAGGTACGAGCGCGCCCGGCCTTCGCCTTCGCCTCCACCGTCGTCGAGAACGTCACGAGCGAAGAACCCTCTCGCGAGGAGACCGTTGACGAGCGTGCCTCGCTCGTGCCCGCGCGCCGGGTGCACGACGAGCCCCGGAGGTTTGACGACCACGACGATCGCGTCGTCGACGTGAAGCACATCGAAGCGAACGTCCGCGTCCGGCTCGGCAGCGGTCGCCTCGGGAGGAGCCGGCGCTACGCACACTTGCTCGCCCTCGCGCACCGTCGAACTCGCGCCTCTCGGCGCCCCGGCCACGGTCACGCGACCGTCGTCGATCCACCGCTGCACTTCGGATCGCGACACGTCGAGCGACCCGGCGATGAACCGATCGAGGCGACCGCCAGCGGCAGCGCGCGAAACGAGGATCGCGACCGGCTTGGCCGCGCTCACCAGAGCTTGGACTTGATGTGCCCCTTCGCCTTGACGAGGATGTCGACCAGCGCGCGATCGTAGAAATTGCGCGGATAGAGTTCGGGCGACACCCGGCGCTTGTAGAGCGCGCGCCCCTCTTCGATCTCCTCGGCGAGCGATTCGAAGAGGTTGTCGTTCTGGATGCCGCCGACGATCTTGTCTTCGTTGTAGAGGGAGAGGTCGCTGGCGATCGCGCGCGCGAGGCGGCGCGCCGCTTCCTCGGTCTCGATGAGAGGCATGACCTCGATGATCGCGCGGCGTTCCGACCGTGTCAAAGGCCGTTCGATACGACACGCGCGCACGCGCGTTCGACTGCTCGGGAAGGCGTTGGTCTGCCCGCGACGGCTCTGGTACAAGTTCCGGCGCCTAGACCTCTTCTCCAACGCTTCCCCAACGTCGCGGCCGCCCCTCAATGTCCCCCCGCACCATCGCCCAGGCCATCGAAGACGCCGCCAAAGCCGAGCCCAACCGAGGCTTCCGCTTCGTTCCCGACGCGGGCGTGCCCGGCTTCGCGGGGCCTGGCTCGGAGGCGGGCGAAGCCAGCGAGCCGTCGTTCTCGTTCACGGCGATCGAACGCATGAGCGCGCGGTTCGGCGGCGCCCTTCAGGCGCTCGGCCTAAAGAAGGGCGATCGCGTCGCGCTCATTCTCCCGAACAACGACGACTTCGTTCTCTCGTTTCTGGGGGCGATCCGGGCTGGCATCATCCCCGCGCCGATCTACCCGCCAATGGCCCTCGGGCAGCTCCAGGCGTACCTCGACAACACCCGGCACATCGTGGCCAAGAGCGGCGCGCGCGTCCTCGTCACCACGGCCAAGATCAAGCGCCTCCTTGGCACGGTTCAGGCGGCCTGCCCCGCGCTCGAGCAGGTGGTCGCCATCGAGGGCATTCGCGAGTCGAGCGAGCCGCTCCGGGCCGAGAAGATTGGCCTCGACGACGTGGCGTTCATTCAGTTCACGAGCGGCTCCACGTCGCGCCCCAAGGGCGTGACCCTGACGCACGCGAACCTCGCCGCGAATATCAAGTGCATCATGCAAGACGGCCTCCGGAGCGGCCCGGACGACGTCGGCATTTCGTGGCTGCCGCTCTACCACGACATGGGGCTCATCGGCTTCGTGCTGGCGCCCCTCTATCACCTGGTCCCGATCGTCTACATTCCGGCGCTCCTCTTTCTCAAGCGGCCGGTCTCGTGGTTCCAGGCGATCACGCGGCACAGGGGCTCGATCGCGTACGCGCCGAACTTCGCCTACGCGCTCTGCATCAAGCGAATCAAGGCCGCCGAGCTCGAGGACCTGAACCTGTCCACCTGGCGCGTGGCCGGCTGCGGCGCCGAGCCGATCCGTCCCGAGACGCTCGAGGGGTTCGCCAGCACGTTCTCGATGATCGGGTTCCGCAAAGAAGCCCTCTTGCCCTCGTACGGCATGGCCGAGTCGGCGCTCGCGGTGGCATTCACCGAGCTCGGCGAGGGCGTCAAGACGCTCGCCGTCAACGGCCCGCAGCTCTGGGAGCAAGGCCGGGTCGCGGTTGTCTCCGAAGACGACGACCACGCCGTGCGACTGGTCTCGTGCGGGCGCGAGTTCCCCGAGCATACGATCCGCGTGTTCGATCCCGACGACGCGTCGAGCGAGCGGCCGTTGCCCGAGGGCGTCGTCGGCGAGCTCCGGGTCGGAGGCCCCAGCCTGATGCGCAGCTACTGGGAAGACGCGGAGCGCACGCGCGATTCGTTCGCGGGGGGGCTCCTCAAGACCGGCGATCTCGGCTTCATCGAAGGCGGCCACGTCTTCGTCTGCGGGCGCAGCAAGGAACTCGTGATCGTCAACGGCCGCAACTACTACCCGCAAGACATGGAGTGGGAGGCGAGCAAGGTCGCCGGGGTCCGCAGGGGCAACGTGGTCGCGTTCGGGGCGCGCGACCCGAGCGGCGTCGAACGCGATCGCGAGCGCGTGGTGCTGGCCTTCGAGGTGCAGGAACCCGAGCGCATGGGGCAGACGACGAGCCTCGTCGGCGAAGTGCGGCGCGCCGTCCAGGAGGGCATGGGCCTGACCCTCGACGACGTGATTCCCCTTCCGCCTGGCGCTCTGCCGAAGACGTCGAGCGGCAAGCTGCAGCGCGCCAAGACTCGCGAACTCTACGAGACCGGCGAGCTCATGGGCCGCACGGGCGCGCGCGACGTCAAGACCCTTGACGTGGCGAAGCAAGCCGCCATGAGTCAGCTCAGCTACTTCAAGCTGGCCGTTCTCGGCGGACGGAAGCGCAAGGAGTAACCTCACGAACGGAATCGATCGCGAAAGGAAGGGACGTCCATGGCCAAGTCGCTACAGGGAACGAAGACCCATCAGAACCTCAAGGAAGCCTTCGCCGGAGAGTCGCAGGCGAACCGCCGCTACCTGTATTTCGCAAAGGTCGCCGACGTCGAGGGTTACCCCGAGATCGCGGGCAACTTCAAGGAGACCGCCGACGGCGAGACCGGGCACGCCCACGGTCACCTCGATTATCTCAAGCAGATCGGCGACCCGGCAACGGGCCTCCCCATCGGGAATACCGAGAAGAACCTGAAGGCGTCGGTCGCGGGGGAGACCTACGAATACGAGACGATGTACCCGGGCATGGCCAAGTCCGCGCGCGACGAAGGCTTCGACGACATCGCCGAGTGGTTCGAGACCCTGGCCAAAGCCGAAAAGAGCCACGCCGGCCGCTTCCAGAAGATGCTCTCGCTCCTCTGACTCCGAGCTCGCGTCGACAGGGGGAGAGAGAGAAAACGCGCCAATCTCTCCCCTCGTTCTCCAGCGCGGAATCCGATGTCGAAGCTGAATCCGAACCCGAAGCATCCGCCGGCGCTCGACCCGAACGGGGAGCGCTTCTGGGACCCGCGCGATCTCGAGCGCGAGATGCGCCGGATGCTCGACATCTGCCACAACTGCCGGATGTGCGTGGGGTACTGCGGCACGTTCCCGGACGTGTTCGCTCGCGTCGACCGCGACATCGACAGGCGCGGCGCTTCCGGAGCCGAGCTGCTCGGCGCCGTCGATTTCGCGAGCGCGACGGACCTCTGCTGGCAGTGCAAGGTTTGTTATATCAAGTGTCCGTACACGCGTGACGAAGGCCACGAGTGGCTGGTCGACATCCCGCGTCTCTTGATGCGCGAGAAGGCGCAGCGAGCCCGTCGGCTGGGCGTGACCGTCCAGGATCGCGTGCTCGGCGAGCCGCAGCTCCTGGGAAAGGTTACAGCCGGACGCATGGCGCCCGTCGCCAACTTCGTGAACGCGAACCGACTCGTTCGCCGGGCCGTCGAAGCCGTTGCCGGCATCGCGGCCGAGTTCCCGCTCCCGCCGTTCGGCACGCAGAGCTTCGAGAGCTGGCTCGCGAAGCGCGAGCCGCTGCCGGGCGCTGGCTCGCGCGGAAAGGTGGCGCTCTTCGCGACGTGCCTTGGCGACTACAACTTTCCTCGCATCGCGGCCTGCGCTGCGATGGTCCTCGAAAAGAACGGCTGGTCCGTCGTTCGACCCGAGCAGACGTGTTGCGGAATGCCCAACCTCGACGGGGGCGACGTCGATGCGGCGCGCGCCAAGGCACGCGCGAACGTCGAGTCCCTTGCGGCGGAAGTGCGCGCAGGCCACAAGATCGTGTCGCTGCAGCCGACGTGCGGGTACATGATCCGGAAAGAGTGGCCCGAGCTCCTCGGAAGCGACCACGCGCGCGCGGTGGCCGCGGCCACGCTCGACGTCATGGAGCTCCTCGAACATCAGCGTCGCGACAAGACGCTCTCGCGCGACTTTGCATCGGGCGCGGGCAAGGTCGCCTACCATGCCGCCTGCCACCTCCGGGCGCAGAAGATCGGGTACCCGGCCGTTCGCGTGCTGAACGCGCTGCCCGACACCGAGGTCGAGATCGTCGAGCAGTGCTCGGCCGTGGACGGCACGTGGGGGATGAAGGCACAGTACTACGAGATGGGGCGGCGCTATGCACGCAAGCTGACGCGCGGCATCGAGGCGATCGCACCGGAGACCGCGGTCACCGACTGCGCCCTCGCCGCGCGCCGCATCCTGGCCGAGAACGGGCTCGCGGCCAAGCACCCGATCGAGGTGATGGCAGAAGCCTACGGGGTGGCCCCCACCTTCTCCTGAAGGGCCGCCCGGGAGGAAAGCTCCAGATGAAGCGCGTCGACCGTGAAGAAGTCCTGGGGCTAGCCGAGTACGAGGGCATACGCGCGCAGTTTCGCGCTCGTGTCATCGGCGAGAAAAAGGTGCGGCGCGTTCCGCTCGGTCCCAGCGCGACCGCCTTGTTCGAGAACCACGACACGATGCTCCTCCAGATCCAGGAGATGCTTCGCACCGAGCGGATCACGCGACTCGCCGCCGTGGCGCACGAGATCGAGACCTACAACGAGCTCGTCGCCGGTCCAGACGAGCTCTCGTGCACGGTGATGATCGAGGTCGTCGACAAGGCCGAGCGCGAAGCGTTCTTGCGCGCGGCGCTCGGCTTCGAGAAGCACGTCTGGCTCGTGGTGGGCGGCGAGCACGTCCGGGCGCGCTCGCTCGATCGCGGAGCGCCGTCGGATCGAACGACCGCGGTGCACTATCTCAAGTTCGAGCTGCCGCCCGCGCTCGCAGACGCGATACGCGCGGGGGCCGCCGGCGAGATCGTGCTCGAAGTCGACCACCCCGCGTACGCCGCGCGTGCTCCCCTGCCCCCGCCCACCGTGGCCTCGCTCGCCGACGATCTGCGCGACTGATCGCGGAGCGCGCCGTCTCGGAGCTCGCGATCAAGCCAAAAAGAAGGCCTCTTCAGCGGGGTGGACGGGGCTCGAAGGCGGCAAGGGTGCTGCTCCCCGGGCCGCGTCGTGCTCCTCCGTTACTCGGGGAATCCACGAGCGGACCGCATGCGAGGAACCGCCTCGAAAGTAGCAATTGTACAAGTATGTTGCTGAGATCATACAACTGCGATACGGACCCGTCATGGGTCGCGGGGCAGAGAAGATGCGTCGGAGGCGAGCCGCCTGGCTCCTCGTGAGCGCGTCGCTTCTCGTCGTGGAGCGAGACGCGCTTGCGTACCGCCCATTCGACGGGACCGACGCAGACGTCGCCGAGTACGGGGCGCTCGAACTGGAGCTCGGGCCGACGCACTACTACCGCGAAGGCGACCGAAATTTCCTCATCGCGCCCGCGACGGTGTTGAATCTCGGCATCGCGAAGGACACGGAGATCGTCGTCGACTTCGACGACTTCGTCGCGCTCGGGGCCCTCGACCCGGGCGAGCCGCGCGTGCGGACGATGGACACCGACGTCCTCCTGAAGCACGTGTTCCGCGAAGGGGTGCTTCAGGAGAAGTCGGGCCCGAGCATCGCGGTCGAGGCCGGACCGCTCTTGCCCGACATTCACGGGACGAGCGCGTTCGGCGCATCGCTCGCCGTGATCGCGTCGTACCGATGGAGCTTTGGCTCGATCCACTGGAACGAGTGGGGCGAGTACACCCGCGAGCACAACTTCAGCTTGTTCACCGGCGTAATCCTCGAAGGGCCGCACGAGTGGACGGTGCGCCCGGTCGCGGAGCTCTTCGTCGAACGCGAGTTCGACGTGGAGACGACGTACTCCGGGCTCGTGGGCGCGATCTGGGCGGTCGATGACGCGTTCTCGCTCGACGTCGGCGTCCGCGGCGCGCTCATCGAGGGCGAGCACGCGGAGGAAGTGCGCCTCGGCTTCACGTGGGCGCTTCCGATCTGGGGGTCGAAGGACGATGCGAAGGTCGAGGGGGCGCGCCGCGCCGCCAGCCCCATGTACACCAGCCTTCGACGATAGTCGTTGCGCGAGGGAACGCCCGTCCTTCGCATCATGCGTCCGACTGGACTCTGAGGCCCGGCGGCATGCGAGTCCAACAGCGCCACGAAAACGGATGTCACGGCGCGCCCCCCAGCGGCGTAACCGCGAAGTCATCGAACAGCACCTGCGAGTCGGCCTTCGACCAGAGGCCGATGCGTCCTGAAGGTACGAAGTCGAGTGTCTTCTCGAAGCGCTTCTGTCCGTCGAGCGTCGCCGAGACCTGCTGTCCTCTGAGCTCGAGGGCGAGCGTGTGCCAGGTCTTCGACGGCGTCGGCACGTTGCGGACATCGTCGACGACCGTCCGCCTTCCCCTCGCTCTCCGAGGCTCGCAAAACAATTGCCGCTGGACGCAGGTGCAATATCGGCAGATGGTCGAGCCCAAAATGACCAACCATCTCGCGCTCGCGCCGCGCCCATCCTGGCCGCCGCGGTCGCCTTTTCCGGCCTTCTCGGGTGCTCGTCCTCGAGCATCTCGGCGGGCCTCCGCCGCCCCCGCCAGCGGCGCCCCGCGCCGCAGCCGCGGTCGCGCACTCGGCGCTCGCGCCCACACCCGTGCCGCCCGGGCGCGCACCGCTTTCCCGCACGAAGATGGCCAGCGGGCCCCCCACGACGGACCATGGGGGACTCGCGTCGAACCGGATGTACGTGCCGTTCCCAGCAGGAAAGTCCTGGGGCTGAAGTCTTGGAACTGACGCATGCCCTCTCGAGGGCGAAGGAGAGCCCGTGAATTGGACACATGCAGTCTTCGGAGCACTCGCGCTGTGTGCGGCATGCGACTCGAAGAGCTCGGGTGCCGCGCAAGGCTCGGGCTCAGGATCGGCCACGGGCAAGCAGAGCCCGTGCGCTCTCCTCACGAAAGAAGAAGTGGGCCAGGTGATGGGAATGGTGATTCCCGAGCCGACCGTCGACGGGTCCGACTGCAAGTACATCGCCGCGAACGCGACGAACGGCAGCGCCATGGTCACGGCCACCTGGGAGAAGACGGAGGCCGAGGCCAAGGCCGACTACGGGGCGACGACGGGCGCCATGGCGGTCGGCGGCCAGCTCACGAAGGGGCTCATGCCCGACGCACCGGGGGCCATCGCGGGGCTGGGCGACGAAGCCTCGTTCGCGATGTACTTCTTGCACGTGCGAAAGGGGAGCGCACTCTTCCAGATCAGCGTCAACTTGCCGAATCGCATGATCGACATGATGAAGCAAAGCCAGGGTGGGCCCGAGAAGTACGCTGCCCTCGTGCTCGAGATGGACAAGACACTGGCGGCCAAGGCGCTACCGCGGCTGTAGCGGGTACTGGAGGCGCTCGCGGACCGTCGACCACGGCCCCCTTGCAAGCTGGGCGACGCTCACGCGGCTGGGTACGATGCCCTTGCGCCACGCGCTTCGCGGTCCGAGCACGCCCGCGTACCGGACGACCGGAATAGCGAGGAGGCGCAATGAGTGCGGCCAGCCTTGCCATGAATAATCGAGCTCGGGCGGAACCCCCTCGACGCAGCCAGCGTACCGTTTGCTTGGTGCGGTACAAGGCCCGTCATGACCCGGAACTTGCCTGTAGGCGACTCGGCCCTCGTGTGCGGAACGCTCGACACGGCGCGGCGCGCGGCGAAGGCGGCCTGCCGGTGTTCATGTACAACTTCAACATGCCGTGGCAGATCGAGTTCGGCCCCGACGCCAACGGCCATGACGATTGCAGCTCGACACCGGCTTCGAGGACCTAGCCGACTTCCGCAAGGAGGAGTACGCGTTCTGGGGCCCGTATTATGAGCTTCACGCCGTCCATCTCGAAGAGACGCTGGTACTGCTCGACCAGGGGTTCGCCGCCCAGTAGCCTTGAATGAACCCGTCCGCCGAGGTGAGGCGGTTGGGCACTTCATACGTTCCCGAAAGTCTCCGACCGGCCCAAACGCTTCTCGAGGTCCAGCATGCTCCGCGTCCCTCCTTCTCTCTTCATGTCGATCGCCCTGGGGGCGCTCACGGTCGCGGCCTTCGCGCCGGGGTGCGGGAGCAAGCCGCCGGGGTTGCAAGGGGGCAACGAGATCACGGGCGGCGACGATGCATCGAGCGGCGCGCCGGGCGCCGGCGGCGGCGGCGCCAGCGGCGGCGGCGGCGGCGGCGGCAGCGTGTTCGGCAGCAGTGGCGACGGCGGCACGCCGGTGCAAACCGCGAACTGCCCCGGGTGCTACGTCGACACGAGCTGCGCCGGCGGTGGCCACACGACGATCTCGGGCACGGTGTTCGACCCGGCGGGGAAGAACCCGCTCAACAACATCGTCGTCTTCGCGCCGCGCGACGTGACGCAGCTCCCGAAGATCGCGCAGGGAACGAACACCTGCAACACGTGCGACACGCCCATCGGCGACTATTCCGCGGCCGCGATCAGCGACTCCAAGGGGCACTTCACCCTCTCCGACGTGCCGACGGGCATGAACGTGCCGTTCGTCGCGCAGTCGGGGAAGTGGCGATACGTCTTCCACGTGACCACGAAGGACTGCGCGGACACCGCGGTGCCCGACGGCATCGCGCGTCTGCCGAAGAACCATATGGAGGGCGACATGCCGCAGATGGCGCTCCTCACGGGGAGCGCCGACAACCTCGGCTGCTTCCTCAGCGGCATCGGCATCGCGAACAGCGAGTTCACCGCGCCGCACGGCGGCGGGCGGCTCGACATCTACCAGGGGCTCGGCAACGGCGCGCCGGGCGTTGCTGGCGGGACGGCGGGGGCCTGCACGACGAGCAGTTGCCCGCTCTGGCAGTCGAAGGCCAGCCTCGAGGGCTACGACATCGTGCTGCTGGCGTGCGAGGGGGGCGAGCACCCCGAGACCAAGCCCCAGTCTGCGCTGACGGCGATGCACGACTGGCTCGACGAGGGCGGCAAGGTCTTCGCGACCCACTACCACTACTACTGGTTCGAGGACGGCCCGGCCGACTTCAAAGGCGTCGCGACCTGGGGCAACACCGGCTTCCTCGACCCCGCGGCCGGTTCCGGGAACTACAACATCAACACGTCGTTCGCGAGCGGCATGACGTTCGACCAGTGGCTCGGGAACGTGGGCGCGCTGAACAGCGACGGGACGATCAGCTTGACGAGCGTCGCCGCCAGCATCAACACCGTGAACCCGCCCACGCTCCAGTGGATCTGGGGCGGCGGCTCCATCGGCGACAGCGGCGTCATCGATCCGACCAAGTACATGTCGTTCGGCACACCCGTCGGCGGCATCCCGGTCACGAGGGACGCCGGCGAGAACACGAAGCAGTACTGCGGAAAGGCCGTCCTCACCGACCTGCACGCGGGCGGTGCCCGGCCGAATGGCGACCTCCCCACCGCGTGCGGCGCGCCAGCCCTGAGCGCGCAGGAGAAGGCGCTCGAGTTCCTCTTCTTCGACCTCGCGGCGTGCGTGCGGGATGAGACCCTGCCCCAGGTGATGCCGCCGCCGCCGAAGTAGCGAGCGCGCTTTTCTGCCGGGCGCTCGTGGCGGCGCGAAGTGCGCTCCCTCTTCGGACAGAGCAAGGGGAGAGCCAGGGGAGGCGCTTGAGTGCCATGTGGGCTCGGCACCTTGAATGGCGCACCATCGGCCTGAAGCAAATGCGGGTGCGATCCCCCTCGCGGTGAACTATCCGCGAAGCCGGCCGTTATAGTCGACGGGATGACCTCGTCCGCGCAGTCGCTCGCTCCGGGCGCGAGCTCCGACTGGAACGGAACGGCTCGCTACGCGATCGTTCGCCGGATCGGGGAGGGCGGGATGGGCGTCGTCTATGACGCGCTCGACCGGGAGCTCGGGCGCCGCGTCGCCGTGAAGACCCTCCGACGCGTCGACGCGGCGTCGCTACTCCAGCTCAAGAACGAATTTCGTTCGCTGGCCGACGTCCAGCACCGGAACCTGGTCCGTCTGCACGAGCTCGTCGTGGGCGACGATGCGGCCGTGTTCTTCACGATGGAGCTCGTGACCGGGGCGGACTTCGTGGCGCACGTCCAGGGTGCGCATCGGCTGGAGCACCCCTACGACCCGTCGAACACGGTCTCCTCGGCGACGCTGCCCGTCGGACAGGCGCGCTCGCCTGAGTCAGTGCTTCCGGCGGTGGCCGGGGGGGCCCGCTCGAGCCCGGCGGATCTCGAGATCCTGCGACCCGCGCTACGACAGCTCGTAGAGGGGCTGCAGGCCTTGCACGCGGGGGGCAAGCTGCATCGCGACATCAAGCCCTCGAACGTGCTGGTCACGCCCGAGGGCCGCGTGGTTCTGCTCGATTTCGGTGTGGCCAAGGATCTGCGTCGGTCGTTGACTGGACCCGTCGATGCGGACGGCGCGGTCGTCGGCACGCCCCGCTACATGTCCCCCGAGCAGGCCCTGGGGGAAGCCCTCACGCCCGCCAGCGATTGGTATTGCGTCGGCGTCGTGCTCTACGAAGCGCTGGTCGGCCACACGCCCTTCGAAGGCTCGGCGATGGACGTGCTCGTGAGCAAGAGCACCCTCGAGGCCCCGCCGCCCAGCGACAGCGTGGTCGGCGTACCGCCCGATCTCGACGAGCTATGCAGCGCCCTCCTGCGCATCGACCCGGTGCAGCGGCCCACCGGCGGGGAAATCCTCCGTGTCCTGGGCGCGACACGCGGCACGCTGGCGGTGTCGAGCTCTCCACCCGGCGACGGTGCGCTTGCGCTCGGGGTCGTCGGGCGCGAGACCCAGCAGCGCGCATTGCGCGAAGCGCTGGCGACCACGCGGGCCGGGCACGCGGTCACGATGCGCGTCGGCGGACTCGCGGGGATGGGCAAGTCGTCTCTCGTGCAACAGTTCATCGACGAGGAGCTCCGGAGCGGCGAGATCAACGTCCTGTTCGGCCGGGTCTACGAGCGCGAGTCGCTCCCCTACAAGGCGGTCGACGCAGTGATCGATGCCCTGAGCCATCACCTCGTGCGGCAGGAAGAGGAGGAGGGGCTCGCGCTGCCCAGGCACATGTGGGCGCTCGCGCATCTCTTTCCGGTGCTCAAGCGCATACCGAGCGTGGCCGCGCTTCCGGTCGCCGCCATCGACGACGGTCAACGTGTTCGCCGTCGCGCGTTCCGTGCGCTGCGTGACCTCCTCGCGTCCATCGCGCGACGCCGGCCGCTCGTCGTCTTGATCGACGACGTGCAGTGGGGCGACACCGAGAGCGTGGCCCTCTTGCAGGAGGTGACGCGGCAGCCCGGCGCGCCGCCCCTTCTGCTCGTCTTGACGTACCGCGAGGAAGACGCCGAGACGAGCCCCTTCCTGCGCGAGATGACCGCCCGCTGGCTCGACGCGCCGACGGAGTCGGCGGAGGTTTGCGAGCTGCGGGTGGGCCCGCTCGATGGTGCCGACGCGCGCAGACTGGCGCTGTCGCTCATCGGACGGACGGACGAAATCGCGAGGCGAACGGCCGCCGCCGTGGCTCGCGAGTCGCGGGGCAGCCCGCTGCTCATCGAGGAGCTCGTGCGCAGCAACAGGGGCGACGCCGCCGCCGACGGGGCGACGCTCGATGTCCTGACGCTGGATCAGATCATCTTCGCACGCCTCGAGCAGCTACCGGACGACGCCCGTCGGCTCGCCGAGATCATCGCGGTCGCCGGCCGCCCGCTACCGACGCTCACCGTCGCCGCCGCCGCGAACATCCCGGGGGACGCCGAGGAGCCGGTCGCCATCCTCACGGCCCAGCGGCTCGTGCGAGCTGCCTTCCGCGACGGCCAGGACGTCGTCGAGCCGAGGTACGATCGGATCCGCGAGACGATCGTGAGCCAGCTCGCGCCGAGCGTGCTACGCGAACGTCACCTCGCCCTTGTCCGCGTTCTCGAGGGAATGCCCGGTGCCGACCCGGAGAGCCTCGCCCTGCACGCGCTGGGCGGAGGCGAGCTGCCCCTGGCTGCGCACTACGCGGAGCTCGCGGCCGAGCAGGCGGCGGAGAAGCTCGCGTTCGATCAATCGGCGCGTCTCTACCGCCTCGTCCTCGAGACGCGCGACGCGATCGACCGCGCCGCGGGCGCGACGACGGCGGAGGCCGCGAGCGAGAAGCATCGCCTCCGGATCAAGGTGGCCAAGGCGCTCGAGGACGGGGGCCGGGCGAGCGAGGCGGGGGACATGTACCTCACGGCGGCGGGGACCGCGTCCGGGATCGAGCGAATCGAGCTCGAGCGGGCCGGGGCCGAGCAGCTGATCGCGTGCGGGCGCGTCGATCGCGGTGAAGTCGCGCTCCGAGGCGTCCTCACCACGATGGGCATCGCGGCGCCGCGATCCGCGCTCAGCGCCGTGTTCTGGCTCCTCGTCTACCGGATCTGGCTCCGCTGCATCGGCCATCGCTTCCGGGAGCGCGGGCCCGAGGAGGTCTCGCGCGAAGACCGGGTCAAGGTGGACGCTCTCGCGGCGGTCTGCATCGCGCTCGGGCACATCGACGTGATCCTGGGCGCGTGCCTGACCGCGCGACAGATGATCCTGGCGCTCGCGGTGGGCGATCGCGCCCAGGTCGCGATCGCGATGGGGACCCACATCGTGCAAAGCGCCGTCCAGGGTCGACCCGAGAGCGCGCGCGAGCGCGAGCTTCTCGGCGTGGTCAAGCGTCTGGCGACGAACACGGGCGTCGAAGGCGAGGCCCAGACGAGCCTCCCAGGGCACCTGGCGCGGGTGCTCGGCCTTTCGAAGTACTACCGGGGCGCCTATGCCGAGGCCATCGAGCTCTTCGACGCGGACCGGCGAACGCGGAAGCACCGCGTGGTAGGCGACACCAACGGCGATCTCTACGCCTGCTATGCGTGCTTCTATATCGGCCGACTGCGCGAGCAGGGGCGCCGCGCCCGGCGATTGCTCCGCGAGGTGGAGGACCGCGGCGACGTCTACACCGCCGTCAGCCTTCGATGCACCGTGATGGTCGATCAGAGCCTCATGGCAGACGACCCGGACGCCGCGCGGCGCCATCTGCGTGACGCCATGGCGCAGTGGGCGCAACACGCGACGAAGGGATTCCACCTCCAGCACTGGTACGCGATGCTGTGGGAGGCGCAGACGGAGCTCTACGCGGGGAACGCCGAGGTCGCGCTGCAGCGAATCGAGCGCGACAGGAGCGCCCTGAAGAAGAGCTTCTTGCTCTACGCCGCCCAGGTCCGGGCGATCTCGGCCTTCACGACCGGGTGCTGCGCGCTGGCCGCGGCCATCGAGGGCGGCGCCGAGAGCCGCGCCGCGCGCCTCGACCAGGCCGCGCGCTCCGCTCAGGTGCTCGAGAAGCTGGGGAAGGCGGCCGATTCGCCGTGGATGGCGCACGCCCTGCGCGCGGGCCTGGCGAACGCCGCCGGTGAACGCGCGGTGGCCCTCGAGCGCTTGTGCGCGGCGCTCGAGAGCGCGGAGAGCGCGTCGATCGTGACCTACGCCGCGGCCGTCCGACACCGGCTCGGTGCGCTGACCGGGGGGGAGCCTGGAGCACGGCTCGTCGCGGACGCGGAGAAGGCGTTGACGGCCGAGGGCGTTCGAGCCCCCGCCCGGTGGGCCGCCATGGTGGTGCCCGGACGGTGGAGATGACCGCCGTCAGACCGCGGAATGGAGTGCACGATGGTGACCGGGGGCCGGGGCTTCACGCCCGAGCGCGCCCGCGCGGCCAAGGAGGCGGGCCTGATGAGCGTGTCGGTGTCCATCGACGGGATGGCACCGACGCACGACGCGCTTCGCGGATGGCGCGGAAGTCACGCGGCCGCGATGGCGAGCATGCGGACGCTGGCGGATGCTGGCGTTCAGGTCTCGGCCAACACGCAGATCGGGCGCCGCAACCGCCGCGAGGTGGAGGGCATCTTCGAGGCGATCGCGGGTGCCGGTGGGCACTCCTGGCAAGTGCAGCTCACGGTGCCGGCTGGCCGGGCCGGAGACGACCCTCAGACGATCCTCGAGCCTTACCACTTGCTCGAGGTCATGCCTGCCATCGCGCGCCTGAAGAAGCAGGCCGAGGCGGCGGACGTGCGCATCTGGCCGGGGAACAATCTCGGCTACTTCGGTCCGTACGAGGCGCTCCTACGCGGCGCGCTGCCAGGGGGCCATCGGGGTTCGTGCGGCGCGGGCCGATTCGCGCTGGGCATCGAATCCGACGGAGGGATCAAGGCCTGCCCGTCGCTCCCGAGTGGCGCGTACGTGGGCGGAAACGTAAGGCAGAACCGGCTGCGCGACATCTGGGAGCGCGCTGAGCCCCTCCGCTTCACCCGCGGCGATCGCAGGCCCGAGCTCTGGGGCTACTGCGCGGGGTGCTACTACGCCGACGATTGTCTCGCAGGCTGCTCGTGGACGGCCCATTCGCTCTTTGGGCGGCGTGGCAATAACCCCCTTTGCCACCACCGGGCGCTCGAGCTCTTGCGCCGGGGACATCGCGAGCGGCTGGAGCGCGTCGCGGCGCCCTCGGGCGAGCCGTTCGACCACGGGCGGTTCGAGATCGTCGAGGAATCGTGGCCCGTAGGGGAGCTCGAGAGAGCTCTCGCTGTCGTCGACGGCCGCGAGCGATGGCTGCTCGGCGAGTGATCTCGCGCGGGCGGTCCGAGCGTGCGTGCACGGGCAGCTCCCCTGCCCGCCACCGTCGGATGACGTGCTACTCTCAGTGCTGATGCCGCTGGTCCTTCCGCCCACCAGTGCTGATCTGACGGACCCGTCCTGCCGGCCGTACTTCCTGTGGTGGACGGACGCGACTGTGGCCGACCTGCGCCGTCATTTGGGTTCGGCCGATGACGAAGAGCGCGCGTACTGGACCGGTGCGCTGTTGCGAGAGGCGAACACGCGCGACGTCTGGCTTTACGTGACGCCCGACGAGGTCCGTGCCCAATGGGACCGGCTGCTCCGCTATTTGGGCCGCACCCGCGACCGCTGGGCGTTCCTCCTTGGCCTGAAGGCGCCCGTGTGGCCCCCCGCAGCCGCGCGCCGTGCCTAACGCGTTCGACCGCCGCATCACCCCTGAGCCCGTCCTCGAGCTCGTACGTGCCCTGCAGCGGCGCGCGACGTCGCATCTCGCAGGAGGCGCCGCCCTCGGCGGACTATACCTCCGCCACCGCCTCTCGGCCGACGTGGATCTCTTCTGCCATCAGTCAGAGGCGGTCCGATCGATCGTTCGCGACCTACCCGACGTCGCACGCGAATGCGGGGCCCAGATCCGTGTCGTTCAGGACGCCGGGACCTTCGTGCGCGCGGCCGTCTCCCTCCCGGGGCACGCGCTCGAGTTGGATCTCGTCCACGAAGCGGTCGCCGACATCGAACCGCCGCCGCCCCCCGTCGAAGGCGTCGTCGTGGAGTCGTTCGCCGACCTCCGCGCGGCCAAGCTGACGTGCCTGTTGTCGCGCGCGGAGCCGCGCGATCTCGTCGACGTCCTGTTCCTCGATCGCGCCGGCCACTCGCCGGAGGCCGATTTGCCGCTTGCCCTGCGCAAGGACGCGGGCGTCGACCCGGGTGTGCTCGCGTGGCTGCTTCGCGACTTCCCGACCTCACCGCTGCCGCGCATGCTCGTTCCGCTGACAGAGCAAGAAGTCGTCCGATATCGCGACGAGCTCGCAGAGCGGTTTCGCCGGCTCGCCCTTCCGTGAGCATCCTCCCAGTCGGCTCCTCCTGATTCCCAGCGCGGTTCGCGCCCCCGGCCGGTCGCGCGGTGCCGAAGGTCTCCGCGCCGCGCTACTTCAACTCGGTATAGCCGCCACTGGAAGATCGCCGTCGAGGGCGCGGTCGTCACGGAGGTCTTGGGCCCCGGCGACTCCTCGCTCTGCGTTCGGTAATCACGAACTGGCTTGCGAGGGTGACGAGGGCCGCCTCGGCTTGCGGGAACGGCTCGGAGTCTGGTCCCGGAGACGACGCCAAGCACGGCGACACGGCGGGTGGTACTACGTGAACTCTTCGAGGGTGCGAGAGCGTGACGTCGAGGACCGACAGGCACGCCGCCGTCTTGTGCCCGGCCAGGGCATGCTCGATCGCCTCGAGCTGGTGCCGCAAGCCGAAGCCGACGAGCGCCGCTCGATCGACGGGCGTCCTGGTCCACGTCTTCTACGAACCGGCTCGGCTCGCACGCGGGCGCGCACGTCCCACGCGGGTCCGCCCGCGCCTTGCAGAGCCGCGCCCTCCCGGCGGGCGGGGCTCCAGGCGTCTCGTGGATGACGCGATCCCTGGCCCTCGGGACCCGGCGCGGGCGGCCGACGGGTCGATCCTTGTCTGTCGCGCGCCCGCGCATCTCGCTCCCGCACCGGTCCCTTGGGCTCAGGCCCCGCCGCCTGTCGCCGACGCGTCGATCCGCTCCCCTCACGGGCGACCGCGGTCCCCCCAGGGCTCGCCTCCTCGGCGTCAGGGACGCGCGTCGGCCGCGGCCCGAACAATCGACAGCCCCACCGGACGATTTCTCCAAGATCCGGGAGGGCCGCGCGGACTTTCATTTCAAGGGGCATCAAGGCGCCGGGCATGCCGCCCGGCCCGGCTCTCGGGAAGGCGAACGAGGAGAGGCATCATGGACACCGGAATGGCAAAGAACGACCTGGCAACGCTCGTGAGGCAGCTCATCAGCGGCGCGAACAAGCACTTCACTCCCAACGAGCTGCTGCGGGTGGGCGGCGCAACTTTCACGGTCACCGAGCTGACGGAGGTCATGCAACGGTTCGTCGACAACAAGGACGCGACCGCGACGCAGCGAGCCACCCTGGCGGCGCGTATCCAGGCCGAACGCGCGGCGGCGCCTTCTCAGCTCGCGGTCATCCGCGTGTTCGAGACGGTCGTCCGAGGTGCATTCGGTGACGCCGCGGACGCGCTCGCCGACTTCGGGCTCACGCCCCCGAAGCCGCGGAGCCCTATGACCGCCGAGGCGGCCGCGGTCGCCGTTGCGAGGCGCGCGGCGACGCGCGAGGCACGCCACACGATGGGCAAGAACCAGAAGAAGAAGATTCACGGCTCCGTCACGGCGGCGCTCGTCGTCACGCCCGTGACGACGTCCGCGGAGCCGGCGCCGCCCGCCCCGGCGGACCGGCCCCCGCGCCCCGCCTAACCTGGAGACCGAAGGGGCCCGCGGTGGGGAGTCCCCATGCCGGAGCGAAGGTGAAGAGACGCATCGCGGCGGGGTTCATCGTCCGATCCCTTCCGGAGCCGACAGGATCTTCGCGAGCGAGCGAAGGGCGGCCGCGCCATCGCCCCGGTACGACGACCCGTGCATGCAGGCGAGCAGCGCCGGCTCGCTTGCGGCGAGGCGCTCGATCTGCACGGCGGCGGCCCGGGGGTTCGAGTAGTAGTCCATGGCCCCGCGCATCGCCTCGCTCGGACCGACGATGTCGCTCTCGGTCACGGGCGTCGGGGCGGCGCCCGCCTGGGTGAAGAGGTCGCCGCACAAGAGCGTGCGCGTGGACGTCTCGGAGAGATACCCCGCGTCCCAGCCGTGAGGCACGTGCGGGGTGTCGAACCAGCGCACGCGCTTGGTGCCAAGCGCCATCGTCTCTCCATCGGCGAGGACGCGCGGCGCACGTCCCGCCGCGTCTTCCACCGAGAGCATCGCGCCCAGCCGCCCGCAAAGCGGCGCCGCGCCCGGAGCAGCGGCCAGCCACTCGACCAGGGAACCGCTCTCGTCGGCCTCCAGGTGCGAGAACGAGATCCATCGCAGCTTCTCGACCGGCATCACCGACGCGACAGCGTCCCGCACGAGGGGAAAGATTCTGCGCATCCCCGTGTGGAAGAGCAGCGGTTCGTCGTCGACGATCAGGAACTGATTGAAGGTGAAGCCCGCCGGAAGCGCAGCGTTGGGCGGGACGGGTGTGCTGATGCGGTAGATCGATGCGGCAATCTCGTCGATGCGTGTACCGGCCTCGGGGCTCGTGATGGGCATGCGGTGCTCCTATGCACACTAGGTGGCCCTTGCCCGCGAAGCGTTACACGAGAATCGTCACGGCCAGATGTGACGGACGAAATAGTCGCCCACGCGTCGGCGTTCACCGGACTCCACGACATGAACGCGGAAGAGCGGGTCCGCGGGGGACATGTGCTGGAAATGGCGCTGGCAGCAGACCAGCACCTCGCCTGACTTCGCGTCGAAGGGGACTCCTTCGCAAAGAATCGGCTCGCTCCACCCCTGCATCACGATCTCGACGTCGACGCGCTCGACGCGCGACAGGTCCGCGGCGAGGGCGTGAACCAGGAGGGCGTGAACCAGAAGGTCGATCTCGGCCGAGAAGACCGCGGTGGCGTCGACGCCGGAGTCGACGGGGGTCACCCGGATGCGCGTTCCTCCCGCGAGGAGCCGATCGCGATGCGCCGAGGAGATGATGGGGGGCAGGTGCTCGTGCACGCCAGCCGCAAGCCTCGCGAAGCGCTCGGACATTCCAGCACACGCATCGCAAGCGAAGAGGTGCTCCTCGACGCGCGGGGCCTCGTCGCTCGCGAGCTCGCCCGTCCACCACGCAACGAGGGTCTCGAGGCCCACCGGATGAGCGCTCGCGGTCACGAGGCTTCCCCCTCGACGCAGCCTTGCAGGTGCGCGAGCGCGCGGTGGCGAATGACCCGCACGTTGCCGGCGCTCAGGCTCAAGGTGCGCCCGATCTCGTCGGCATCGCGATCTTCGAGGAACGTGGCCAGGACGACTGCCCTTTCGCGGGCCTCGAGCCGGCGCAAGCAGTCCTCGAGTCGTACGCGGTCGACCTGGAGCGGCGAGGGCTCGTAGCCCTCCGGCAAGCCCGCGGCGGATTCCTGCGCAACCCGCCTCTGGCGCGCGTCTCCTCGCCGCTTATCCATGACCGCGTTGCGGCAGGTCCCGAGCACGTACGCGTCGAGCCGCGCGGGGTCTTCGACGCGCCCCGCACGCAGGGCTTGCAGGACCGATAGCAGCACGTGCTGGACGAGGTCCTGCGCGGCGGGCCGATCGCGCAGGTGCCGAAGGCCGTAGGCGTGGATGCGCCCCGCGAATTTCTCGCATAGGGCGCGTTCGTCTTCGCTCGGCACGGC